>Ga0208357_1001708_pt1 | contig 15657 bp, 13 predicted proteins | sample NGESurdeep092012_6_FD_184487 | JGI IMG/M metagenome (GOLD analysis project Ga0208357, IMG submission 184487) | Arctic peat soil microbial communities from Barrow, Alaska - NGEE Surface sample F52-2 deep-092012 (SPAdes) | ecosystem: Environmental > Terrestrial > Soil > Wetlands > Peat ... | reverse complement strand
CCGATGTGGTTCTTGTGGACAAGAGCTACCTGGGATCGGGCTCGACGTGCAAGGCAGCCGGAGGGGTACGGGCTCAGTTCTCTGACTCACTCAATATTGCCTTCGGCGCACGGAGTCTCAAAGTCTTTGAAAACTTCCGCGAGTTGTTCGACCAAGAGATTGACCTGCACCAAGTCGGATACCTCTTCTTGTTGAGCACCCCTCAAGATGTTGAGCTATTCGAGCGCAGCATGGCAGAACAGCATAAGTTGGGCGTGCCAAGCCGGATGATAAGCGTCGAAGAGGCGAAAGAGCGATCGCCATTGATCAGCACCGACGGCCTACTCGGCGCAGTTTTCTCCCCCACGGACGGACACTGCTCTCCGGAGTCAGTTGTCCTTGGCTACGCCACCGCGGCGCGTCGCAATGGCGCCGTATTGATTCCTCACTGCGGCGCCACCGGGATCGAAGTTCGCGACGGGCGAATCCGTGCGGTGCAAACCGAGTACGGACGAATAGCGACCGAGACCGTCATTTGTGTGGCCGGCGCTTGGTCACGTGAGGTCGGAGCTTGGGCCGGTGTCGATTTGCCGGTCACGCCTTTGCGCCGCCAGGTCCTTGTGACGGAGCCGATTCCAGGGCTTGATCCGCGTACCCCATTTACCATCGACTTTTCGTCGACCTTCTATTTTCACGCAGAGGGACCGGGAATCTTGCTCGGAATGTCTGATCCGGGCGAGACGCCAGGATTCAAGTTTGAGCAGTCGGACGACTGGCTGCCTCGACTTGGCCAAGCCATCGAACGGCGAGCACCGAGTCTCTCTGACGTAGGTCTCTCGAGTGGTTGGGCGGGTCTTTACGAAACGACGCCCGACAATAATGCACTGGTCGGCGAGGCGACTGGGATTGAGCGTTTTCTCTACGCGACGGGATTCTCGGGGCACGGTTTCCTGATGGGTCCTGCCATCGGTGAAGTGATTCGAGACTTGTATTTGCGAGTATCGCCGTTCGTCGACATCTCGCAACTCGACGCCCAGCGATTCAGCGGTGGCTTGGTACGCCCTGAGCTGAACATTGTTTGAATGAGCGACACACCTCGACACAAGGAGAAGATCATGTCCGGCCTACCCACGGCAAGCGAGCTCGAACGGATGGCGTTCGACGCCGCCGATCGGTGCGGAGTTAAGTTAGGCGCCCCCACGGGCGTTGAGTCCATCAAGTCTCCCATTAATGGAAGTCCTTTTGGGTCGATCGGTGGCGCCGAAGTTGCCGATATCGATACGGCGGTCGAACGGGCTCGACGGGCGTTCGAGGACTGGAGGTTGGTGCCGGCTCCGGTTCGAGGGGCCCTTGTTCGTCGATTGGGCGACTTGCTCAGCGAACACAAGTCAGAGATCGCGACGTTCATAAGCCTGGAGGCGGGCAAGATTACTTCTGAGGCGTTGGGTGAAGTCCAAGAGATGATCGATATTTGCGACTTTGCGGTCGGGCTCTCGCGACAACTCTACGGACGCACGATGAGCTCCGAGCGCCCTCGTCACCGACTCATGGAGACATGGCACCCGCTGGGCGTGGTCGGTGTGATCACGTCATTCAACTTTCCAGCTGCGGTGTGGTCCTGGAACACGGCGATCGCACTCGTGTGCGGCGACTCCGTTATTTGGAAGCCCTCCGAACTTGCGCCGATCACGGCTCACGCTTGTGCCGCGTTGCTCGAGCGGGCTGTTGCCGACGTCGGTGCGCCGCGGTACGTCAGCCAAGTTGTGCTGGGCGGGGCGGACGCCGGTCGGGCACTGGTCGATCACCCGGGAGTGGCGCTGATCAGCGCTACTGGTTCGACCAATATGGGGCGGGCGGTCGGTCCGCGAGTGGCCGCACGATTTGGCCGGTCCCTGCTCGAGCTCGGCGGCAACAACGCCTCGATCGTCGCGTCATCAGCCAACTTGGACCTCGCGATGCGGGGGATTGTCTTTGGCGCCGCGGGAACGGCGGGGCAACGCTGCACCACGTTGCGCAGAGCGATTGTGCATGAGAGCGTCGTTGAGACACTCGTTGAGCGACTGGCGGCCACCTACGGCCGACTGGTCGTTGGCAATCCGCTGCGACCTGGAACGCTCGTCGGACCGCTTATTCATGAAGCCGCCTTTACGACGATGAGTAACGCCATCGGCGCGGCACGACAACAGGGAGGGAGCCTGGTCGTTGGTGGCGAGCGACTGCTGCAAGACGAGGCACCCGATGCCTACTACGTGAGTCCGGCCATCGTGCGAATGACCAGCCAGACTGACATCATGCGAAAGGAAACCTTCGCGCCGCTCCTCTACGTACTTTCGTACAGCGACTTCGACGAGGCGATCCAGCTCCATAACGACGTGCCCCAGGGACTCTCGTCGAGCATATTCACTTCTGATCAGGCGGAAGCGGAGCGATTCATGAGCGCTGATGGTTCGGACTGCGGCCTCATTAACGTCAACATCGGTACGTCCGGCGCGGAGATCGGTGGAGCATTCGGCGGAGAAAAGGAGACCGGTGGGGGACGAGAGTCCGGATCGGACGCTTGGCGCAGTTACATGCGCCGGGCCACGAACACGGTTAATTTTTCTGGAGAGTTGCCGTTAGCCCAAGGTGTCGAGTTCACCGTGTGACGCGCGACCGCGTCATGGTTCTGGCGTGGGCGCGTCCGCCCGTGGTAACTGTTGTCGTGCAGCGGCGCGTCTTCGGCTGACCTTTTCGAGGGCGCGACGGCTTTGTTCACCTGTCCTCCTCGCTCCATTTTGGTGCATCGGGACTCGCATTCCTACTGGCTCATTTCAAGGAGTTCCGCGCAACCAACCCGCGGAGTGAGTGGCGGGGTATAACCAACGCGCGGGGAGATGATGTCCCTCTCCTACAGACGCAGTTGTCGCTGGCGACGACACTGGTGTGATCCCTCGCGGCATCATTCGGTCCATAGAAACCTGGGAGAGCACGAACTTCAAGCGGAATTCTCGTGGGGCTGCGTTGTTTACTGGCCGAATGTGTGGGAATATCTGCGTGTTCGCAGGTGGTGGAACGTCATCGGGCCGTTGATTCGAGGGCTGCGGGTGGCCATTTCTGTCGCGTTGAAGAGGTTGGCGAACGAAGTATACGATGGAGAATATGTTCTTGCATACCGAAGGGTATCCTGATACTGTCGCGTTTGGTTGACCCGATTGGCAGTGTGCAGCGAGGCTCGTCGTCGGGATGGTTTTTATGGCAATGGGGAGGAAGACTCGATGATCGATGGCGGACCGGTCCCACTGATCACGCAGTTCGATCGAATAAATCTATTTCTTTGTCGCGACGATAGCTAGGGACTAGTGGCGTCGCAAGTTCGTCACCGTAATGTCAACGGACTGGTTTGCGCAGTACAAGCCATTGCTTTTAGGGGAGGAGGGGTCAGTTCTTCGTAGTCGGAACTATTTGCACTCGCGCAGTCGTGTGGCGCGCGGTCATCTCGTTCGAAGTATTTATCACGAGGCATGTGTCTATTAATTCATTGGGGGGAAGTGTGTATGTTTAGAAATCTGAAAGCGATGAGCGTCGCCACTACAGGGCTGCTGGTTATGGGTCTGGCGGCGCTCTCAATTGGTGTCCAATCGGGTGGCGTTGCAGCGGCAGCTGCAAAGTCGACTTTTGTGATTGGTGTGCCGTTACCGATGACTGGCGCTGAGGCAGCGTCGGGAAGCGAAATTTTTAAGGCTGAAGAACTTGCGGCCTCGCAGATTAACGCGGCTGGTGGCGTCTTGGGTCACAAGGTTGTCTTGGTTGAGGAAGACAGTGCGTGCGACGCGGCGACGGCGGCGAACGCGGCGAACTTGCTTGTAACTAAGCACGTGAACGCGATTGTGGGCGAGTACTGCTCGACCGACGCGTTACCCGAGGAGCCCATCTTCCACCGGGCCGGCCTGCCGGTGATATTCGCTGCGGCGAACTCGCCAGCTCTGCTCACCTTCGGCGACAAGAATATCTTCTTGGCGTTGAACTCCGCTGCGGAGGACTCGGCCACGGCGGTAGCGTTCTTCAAGCAGGATCTCAAGAAAACCACTATCGCCATTGTGGACGACCAGTCCGCGTTCGGTGTGGCTATTGCCAACAGCATGAACGCAGACGTCACTGCTAACGGTATGACGGTCGCGGGTGGGGCGATTCAGGCCGTCCCCAACACCCTGGTTGACTTCTCGTCGGTGATCGCCGCGATCAAGAGCTCGGGTGCCACGGGCATCTTCTGGACTGGTTACTACGCGCAGGCCGCGCTGTTCGTCAAGCAGCTCGCAGCTGCGGGCGTGACGGCGCCCTTCATAGGTGACTCGGCAGCGTTCGACCCCACCTTCATCACCGGGGCTGGCGCGGCGGCTGAGGGAACCTACGTGACCAGCGCGGTTGCACCTTCGGGCGCGGCGCTCAACAAGTTCACCTCTCAGTACAGGAAGAAGTTCCACAGTGCGCCGGGGCCCTACTCGGCCTACGGTTACGACGGAGTCAAGCTCATGGCCAGCGCGGCCGTGAAGGCGAAGTCAATTAAGGATTCAAAGATCATCGCGGCACTTCACAAGACGAACTACGTCGGCGTCACTGGTCGGTTTAAGTTCGCTTCTGACGGAGACCGCACCGGCGTACCAGAGGAAATTCTCACCGTAACAAATGGTGCGTACGTAAAGAACTCGGTTCAGCCGAAGCTTTAAAAGATGTCGTTAGGCGGGCACTCGCGTGAAGCTTTACGCTTCACGCGAGTGCCCGCAACGCAAGTAGCGCGAGGCGGCGGGCCAATGAGTGGTGAGTTAATTTACAGCAGGGCACCGTGGAACTTTTTCTAACTGAAATAGCAAACGGTCTGTTTCTCGGTGCGTTCTTCGCACTGGTGGCGGTCGGCTACAGCATGGTCTACGGCATCTTGCGGCTGATCAATTTCGCCCACGGTGACTTCTTCATGGTGGCGGCGTTCGTGAGCTACACGATCTTGGGAGCGGTGGCGGTGGGCCACGCCCACCTCGTGTGGTTCACCGTCATCTGGGTCGGTCTGCTGGTAATGTTTCTCACCGGGCTCCTCGCGGTCCTCGCGAACCGACTTATCTATCACCCGATGCGCCGAGCGGCGTTGCTGAGCCTGATGATCGCCGCGTTGGGACTGTCCTCGGTTCTTGAGAACGGCGTTCTCAACATCCCGAGTTGGGGATCGGCGTTCTTGACGTACCCGGTGACCTCGCCGTCGAACGGATTTACCATTGGGCCAACGCACTTCACCTGGTTCCAATTGATCATCGTGGTCATCTCCGGCTTGCTCTCACTTGGTGTGTACCTCTTGGTCAGTCGAACCCTCTTGGGCAAAGCCATGCGCGCGGTCTCCGAGGATCGAGTTGCGGCGGCCCTTATGGGCATCAACGTTGATTTGGTCATCGCCGTCGTCTTTTTCATCGGCGGCGCGCTCGCCGGGGCGGCGGCCGTCATGACGGGTGTCTACTACGGGCAGATCAACTACTTGATGGGATGGACCGTCGGTCTCGAGGCCTTCACCGCCGCGGTGCTCGGCGGGATTGGCAACATCGGGGGCGCGGTGCTCGGTGGTGTGGTGCTGGGCATTGCTCAGTCCGTGGGCACTGGTTTGTTCGGCGCTGAGTGGGCGCTGGTCGTCACGTTCGTCGTGCTGGTCCTGCTGCTGTGGCTGCGGCCCACGGGAATCCTCGGCGAACGCGTCGCGCGTAGGATGTGAGCCTGCGTGCCGCGAAATCTTGTTGCAGATCAAGGGCGCCGCAGCGTTCTTAGCACCAAATTGCCTCAGCGAGGCGCGATTCTGATACTCGGGGTGCTGGCGGCCCTCGTGCCCCATATGACGGGCAATGAGTACTACCTGAGCGTCGCGTATCAGGCCGAGGTGCTGATCTGTTTGGCCATTGGCCTCAACTTAGTGGTCGGTTACTGCGGTCTCTTGGACCTTGGCTTCGCGGCGTTCTTCGCCATCGGCGCCTACACCACCGGCTTACTGTCGGTGGATCGTCACTGGACGATTCTCGCGACCATTCTGCCCGGGGTGGCGATTGCCGTGGTCTGCGCCGTGATCATCGGTCTGCCCACTCTTCGCCTGCGCAGTGATTACTTAGCCGTGGTGACCCTCGGGTTCGGCTTGATCATCCAGACCATCGCGAGCAATCTGACTCAGACGGGTGGGCCGACGGGAATCTACGGTATCCCGGTGCTGACCGTCGGCAGCATTGTGATCCAAAGCGCGACCTCTTTCTACTACCTGTTCCTCATTCTGCTCGTGGTGTTCGTCTTTATCTCGTTTCGCGTTCGCAATTCTCGCATCGGTCGCGCCTGGCTTTGCATTCGCGAGGATGAGGACGCCGCCCAGGCCATGGGCATCAAGATCCACCGCTACAAGATGTACGCCTACATGGGCGGGGCCGTGATGGGTTCAGTGACGGGAGCTCTTTACGCACCGGCGCTGACGGCGATCTCGCCACCCAGCTTCGGGTTCAGTGAGTCACTGCTGATCTTGATGGCGGTGGCCATCGGTGGAATGGGCAGCGTCTGGGGGGCGGTCCTGGGTGGAGCAATCGTGGTGATTCTGCCCGAGGCGTTTCGCCAGTTCTCCCAGGCCCGATTACTGATCTTTGGTGCGATGTTAATCATCATCATGATGACGCGTCCCCGGGGGCTCTTTCCCGAGGGTGCCTTCCGAGGAACCGTGAAACGTCTGCGTGAACGATTTAACGATCGTCCGCCGCCGCGGACTTTGGTGGCTCCGCCCGAGGCGGCGGTGCGCGACGCACCGTCAGAGGGTCCTTGATGACCGCGCTGCTCGAGACTCACAATCTCTCCCTGCGATTTGGCGGCGTGAATGCGCTGAGCGATGTTTCGCTCAGCATCGAGGAGAACTCCCTTCACGCGATCATTGGACCGAACGGCGCGGGCAAGACGTCGCTCTTCAACTGCCTCACGGGTTACTACAAGCCTACGAGCGGAACGGTGACTTTCCGTGGGGCGGACATCACTCGAATGGGCGCCGCGGGTGTAGCGTCGCTCGGGATCCGTCGAACGTTTCAAAATATTCGCGTCTTTCCCAAGATGACGGTCCTTGAGAATGTCCTCGCCGGAGCGCACCTTCGCGCCAGGTCAAATCTCCTGGCCATCCTGGTGGGCACGCCGGGTTTTCGTCGCAGTGAGCGGGACCTTCACGAGTACGCCATGACGAGCCTGGAGTTCGTCGGACTGGGTGAGCAGGCGACCAAGTTCGCGGGCGATCTGCCCTACGGCATGAGAAAGCGCATGGAGTTGGCGCGAGCGCTCATCGCCGATCCGAAGCTCGTGCTCCTCGACGAGCCCGCCGCGGGCGTGAGCTCGGTCGAGCGTGAAGAGTTGTCGCAGGTCATTGGTCGAATTCACGACAATGGCATCTCCGTCGCGCTGATCGAGCACGACGTGGAACTGGTGATGGGGATCGCGACCGACGTGACGGTGCTGGACAACGGCCGGATCATCGCTTCTGGAAGACCGTACGACGTGCGCAACAATCCCGACGTCATTCGCGCCTACATGGGGAGGAGCCGCAAGTGAGAGCACTCGAGTTGGAGAACCTCAGTGTCTACTACGGACCCGTGCGTGGCGTCGAGGACGTGACCCTGCACGTCGAGGACGGCGAAATTGTGGCACTCCTCGGCGCCAATGGCGCTGGCAAGAGCACGCTGTTAAAGGCCATCTCGGGGATCACTGGGTCCAAGAGCGGGACGATCAGATACTTCGGCGACGACTTCGCCAAGACGTCGGCGCATCGCCGTGTAATGGGTGGTCTGGTTCACGTGCCCGAGGGGCGGCGGATCTTCACCGCGCTGACGGTGGCCGAGAACCTCGAGCTCGGTTTGTACGGTACCAAGGTCAAGCGCACGGATCGCGCCGATCGGTTGGCGGAGATTCTCGAGATGTTCCCGATCCTGCGCGAGCACTTCAAGCGGCTGGCTGGCATGCTCTCGGGCGGCGAGCAGCAGGTGCTGGCTATTGCCCGGGGCATGATGTCCAACCCTCGAATCCTCATGATCGACGAACCGTCGCTCGGGCTTGATCCCCAGAAGGTCGACATCGTCTACGACCTGCTCGAGGCGGTGGCCGCCTCCGGAACGACCGTGCTGCTCGTGGAGCAGAACGTCAACCTCGCCTTGGAGATCGCCACGAGGGCGTACGTGCTCCAACAGGGCTCGGTCGTGTTGTCGGGCGAATCGAGCGCCCTCGCCGCCGATCCGCGACTCTCGGCGGCCTATCTCGGCGCCGAGGTCGATGGAAAGGCCCGCTGAGTCGACATCGGGAAGTTCTCATCTATCCGACCCTCCGTCCTTGGACATCGTCGGTCGCCGCCGCTTCTCTCATGCTGGGGGTTGACGAACAAAGTATACGATGAAGAATATGTTCTTGCATACCGAAGGGTATCCTGATACTGTCGCTCTTGATTGACCCGCTAGGCAGCGAGGCGAGGGTCCGTCTCGGGACGATTTCTAGCGTAATTGGGAGGAAGACGTATGGACGCGCTCGTGTTTGACTACATGCAACGGTATAACTTCAAGAAGCTCGTACTGTGCAACGACAGCGATTCCGGTCTGCGCGCGGTAATTGCGATTCATTCGACCGCACTCGGACCAGCTACCGGCGGGACGCGGATGTGGACCTACGCCTCTGAAGAGGCGGCCATCATGGATGCTTTGCGCCTCGCGCGCGGCATGACCTACAAGTACGCGGCGGCAGGGCTGGATTTTGGCGGAGGCAAGGCCGTCATCATTGGTGATCCGAAGAAGGATAAGAGTGAGGCACTCCTGAGGGCATTTGGTCGGATGATAAACCAGCTCGGCGGCGAATACCAGACCGGTGAAGACGTTGGGACGACACTCGAAGACATGGAGGTCATCTACTCCGAGACCGATCACATTGTCACGCTGCCTGTGCACTGCGGAGGCGCGGGTGACATTGCTCCGGCCACCGCGCTCGGCTCGGTTGAAGCCACGCGCGCGTGCGCTGCTCGCGTGTGGGGTGTCCCAGAGTTGAAGGGTCGTCGCGTGGCGCTCCAGGGCCTCGGGGCCGTTGGCTGGTCCGCGTTGGGGATGCTCATCGAGCAAGGCGCGGAGATCGTGGTGTGCGACACCGACGAGGCGAAGGTCGCTCGAGCGGTGAAGGACTACGGTGTCCAAGCCGTCTCGCCAGCGGAGATCTACGACCAGGACGTCGACATCTTTGCGCCGTACGCGCTGGGCGGCATCATCAATCCAGAGACCATTCCTCGCCTGAAGGTGAAGATCGTCGCGGGCTCCGCCAACAATATCTTTGCGGACGAAGAGCGAGACGCGGCCGCGCTCGACGGTCGGGGGATTGTCTACGCGGTCGACTACGTTGCGAACTCAGGCGGCACGATCCTCGATACGGACCGCTTTCGTAAGGGCGGTTTTCAGCCCGAACGCGCCATGGCCAATGTGCGGGCCATATTCAAACGCTCCGAAGCGGTGTTTGAGATTGCCGACCGGGAGGGAATCTCTGCTTATCTAGCCGCGAACCACATGGCCGAAGCTCGCATCGAAGCTCTTAACCGTGTGAGGCTTCTCGGTTGAATTCTCGCTCGCGATGGAGGACAATGCAAACAGGATTAGCGAGATGGCTGTGAGGAATGCTGTGATGCGGCAAGACAAGAATTTCGGGCCGGACGGTCTCGGCGAGGGGCAGGGGTCGGAGAACGTCTTGTTGTCCCAGGTGGCCCACGAGCGACTACGTCTCGACGTGCTCTCCGGTGTGCTGCGCCCGAACCAGCGTCTCGTAGAGAAAGAGTTGAGCGAGCTTCTCGGGATGAGTCGGACACCGGTTCGAGATGCCCTTGTGGTACTTGCGGTCGACGGTCTCGTCGACCGAGGCAAGCATGGCTGGACGGTGCACGAGTACTCACGCGAGGAGCTCGTCGCTATCTACGAAGTTCGAGGGGCTCTCGAAGGCTACGCGGCGCGCCTGAGCGCTCTTCGAGCGACCGAGGCGGAGTTGGACGTCATTGAGCGCACGCTGGACTTGGAACGTGGCGAACTTGACTCGGTCAATCCCGACTCCAGTGTGAATTTGAACATTGAGTTTCACTCGATGGTGGTTGACTGCTGCGGTAACCAGCGCCTCATCGATCTGGCCGTTCGCAATGCGGGTTTTTACTTCAACTTTCGCGTCGCCTCAATGTATACCGAGGATGAGTACCAGCGATCGATTGACGACCACTATCGACTTCTTGCGGCGCTCCAGCAACACGACGCAGAATCCGCCGAGCGAACGATGCGTGAGCACATCGCTGAGAGCTTAGAGGTCTTGCTCACTAAGGGTCGATGGTGAGTTCGCAAGAAGAATGCGGCGTGCAGTGGTGCACGAGCTCCGCGACGAAAGAGGAGGTCTGGTTGTGAAACAGTTCGGCGAGCGCTTCGCGGACAAGGTCGTCATCGTCACGGGTTCAAGTAGTGGCCTCGGGCTCGAAATGGCGAAGAATTTCGCCGAAGAGGGCGCGAAGGTTGTGACCAATAGTCGGTCCGAGGAACGCGCTGCTGCTGCTGCCGAGGAGATTCGTGTCGCGGGGGGCGTTGCATCCCCCGTAGGCGCCGACGTGCGTACGTGGGAGGGTGCCCAGCAGCTCATCGCCGGCGCAACGAGCGCTTTTGGTGGTGTCGACATCCTTGTCAACAACGCCGGCATCTCGATGATCGCCCCTGCTGACGAACTTGACCCTGCGGAGTGGGAGCGCGCGATTTCTACGAACCTCTCGGGGCCGTTCTTTTGCTCGCGTGCGGCCTACCCTTCGATGAAGGCGCGCGGCGGCGGCGTGATTGTGAATATCGGGTCGGTGGCATCGCACGTCGGGTTCCCCTTGCGTGCTGCGTACTGTTCGGCGAAACACGGGATGACGGGTCTAACGAAGACTCTGGCCATCGACTGGATTGACGTCGGCATTCGGGTGTTGCAAGTTGACCCCGCTTTCATCAAGACGCCTCTTGACGTGGGCGATCAGGCCACCGCAGGTTACGACGACGCCGCCATTGAGCGTCGCACTCCAATGGGCCGCTTTGGCACGGCGACCGAGGTGGCTCGAACAGTGCTCCTCGCAGCGAGCCCGGACGCCAGTTACATGACGGGCTCGTGCCTGCTCGTTGACGGCGGCTGGGTCGCGTATGGCTATCTATAGTCAGGTAGCAGCGTCGCGAGCCTTTGAGGACTTAGGCGTGCTCGTGATGGGGACGGCCCTGGTCTGGGCCGCGCCATCGGACTCGCAATGGCCGAGCGCGGTGCGTCGGTGGCGATAACGGGCCGCACGGCGGACGGACGAGTATCCCGAGCCCGACAGGACCAACTCGGCTACGGGATCTCAATTGGGATCTTGATGCTCGATTGTCACATCCCGTTCGTCCCGGGTGACGTAGGCAACGCGTCAACGTACGACTTTCCTGTCTTGTTCCAAAAGGTTCAAGGTGCCACTGGCGACGCGGTCATCACTCGCCAGGACCCTGCGATAACTCCGTACTTTGTCGAAGCAGCCCGACTGCTTGAGGCGCAGGGCGTGCGTGCCATCACTGGTGACTGCGCGTACATGGGTGCATACCAAGCCGCCGTTGCGGAGGCGGTTGAAGTGCCGGTCTTTCTTTCCAGTCTCATGCAGGTCCCGTTGGTGGCGTCCATGCTTGGCCGCCACCAGAAGTTGGCAGTACTCGTGGCTAACGGGAGCACGGTCAGTGACCGGTTGCTTGCGCCCGTGGGGATTACTGGTGCTTTGCGAGATCGATTGGTCATCCGCGGTCTGGAGGATAAGGAGCACTTCCGTTCCGTCATTCTTGATGAGTGCGGCGAGTTGGACTTCTCTCGGATGGAGACCGAGGTGGTTGAGTCAGCCCTAGGGGTGCTGAAGGACGAACCGTCGATCGGTGCCTTCTTACTGGAGTGCTCCGACCTGCCCCCCTACTCGCACGCCATTCACCGGGCGACGGGGCTGCCGGTCTTTGACTGGATCGGTTTCATCAATTACGTCCACCATGCTTTGGTGCCACGCCCGTATCAGGGATTTTTCTAAGTGCGTGATTGAAGCTGCGTTGGAGAAGTTAAAGATTCGAGAGAGGGAGGTAGGGCGATGACGCTCGATAATGCCAGTGGAATACGCGTGATGCGCGAGAGTGACGTGCCGTACAGCGGTCTCGACGACGCGCCCGCCATGGAGCTCGCGCGTGTAGTGACCGACGCGGCCACGACCGACTTGGGCGGCGGCTTCATTCGGTACCAGGAGGGCGACGGGGAACTCGCCGATTGGACGCTCAAGTACGACGAGGCCTTGTACGTCATTGACGGCGTTCTGGAAGTCATCTCGAACAGCGAAAGTTTTGTGGCCAGCGCCGGTGAAGTGATGGTCATAGCGAAGGGCGCGACGGTGACGTACCGCGGTGAGAAGGGCACGAAAGTTTTCTTTGTGCTCCAACCGCGCGACTGGGCGACGCGGAGTTAGCAAGCGCGTCGCGAAGTGGAGGCGAAGAGAACGATGACACGACCATCAACGAAATTTCAGAGGTGACGAAGGGAAGAACCGGCATGATCGGTGGCGCAGTTCAATTACGAGGGGTTGCTTGGACTGACGCCGTCACGCCGAACGAGAAGTCGCCGGCGGACCTCTCGTGAGTAACGCAACGCGCCGCGTCGACACCGTGATCGTGGGCGGCGGCATCGCGGGAACTGCTCTGGCGTACTACCTGGCCCGAGGAGGCGCCGACGATATTGTCCTGCTGGAGCGCGACCAACTCGGCAGCGGCATGACCGCGCAATCCTTCTCCGGCGTGCGTCAGCAGTTCTCGACGCCGCTGGAGATTGAACTGTCGAAGCGGGGGCTGCGTTTTTGGAAGACGTGTGAGGAGCAGTTCGATTCGCCCTGTCCCTTCGATCAGTGCGGTTACCTCTTGGTGACGTCGCGTCCAGAGGTGATGCAGAAGTTCGCGGAGTCCGCCGCGCTGCAAAGAGAGTTGGGTGCGGGCCCCGTGGAGATTCTTAGCCCGGAGGGGGTACACGCGGTTGCGCCATGGCTCGTGACGGACGACCTCGCGGGCGGTTGTTACACGCCAGAGGACGGCCGCGTCACGGGTACCGACGGCGTTGCGGCGCTCGCCAAGGGTGCGCGAAGCCACGGGGTCGACATTCGTCAGTGGTCCCCGGTCACGGCAATTGAACGCAGCGCCCACGGCTACCGGGTTATCGGCCCGAAGGACACCATCGACGCTCGTCGCGTCGTCGTCGCCGCCGGACTGTGGTCGTCGGCACTGCTCGAGCCGCTCGGTCTGGAGATCGACGTCTTCCCGGTCGAGTTGCACTACGCGCTTACTACTCCCACCCTGGAGGGCAAAACCGTGCCGCTGACTATCGATTTCGACACCGGTTTTTGCATTGAGCGCGAAGGATCGGGTCTCGTCGTTTCCATGCTGGTGTCGGATTCACCCCCTGGCTACGGCCAACAGGAGATGCTGGAAAGCTGGTTCACCGCCGCCACGACACGTGCCCCCACGCTCGTGAACCTCGGAATCTCGCACGTGCTCTCAGCCCCGGTCGACGAGGTGAGCGACGGCCATCCGAACGCGGGAAGGATGGAGGAGGAACTCTGGGTACTCGCCGGGTTGGCGGGCCACGGCGTGATGCACGGTCCGGTGCTGGCCGAACTCCTCGCACGCACGATGCTGGGAGACCCCGACCAGACGGTCGACGTTACGCCATGCAATCCGCTGCGCACGCCACAGCGGAGCCTCGACAGTGAGTGGATGGCGACGCCCATTCGCGAGAGTTCCGTGTCAAATGAGTTGAGCACGTCAAGGGAGACGAACTGATGACCAAAGCGAAAGCGACGGACGTAGCGAAGGCGTTCGAGGGCGGGGCGGACCGTGACGCCTTCCGTCTCCTGGACGCGAGTGGCGCCCTCACGAAGGGTGCGCAGTCACCGCTTGACGACGACCGGCTGCTCGAAGGATTTCGTTGGATGCTGTTCTCGCGCGCCCTGGACGAGCGCGCGGTGAGCCTGCAGCGACAAGGGCGGATCGGCACGTACTCGGCCGTCTATGGACAAGAGGCTTCCGTCGTCGGTGTCTCGCTCGCGCTCGACCCCGCGCGGGACTGGATCTTCCCCCAATACCGCGAGACACCGGCGCTGTTGCGCCACGGAATGCCGCTGTCGACGCTGCTGCTCTACTACATCGGGAATCCAGTGGGTGGCAGGGTGCCCGACGGCGTGCTCCTCGCGCCCATTCAGATTTCGCTGGCCGCGCAGCTGCCCCACGCCGTGGGAATGGCCCTTGGTCTCAGGATGCAGGGACGCGACGGCGTCGTCGTCACGTTCGTCGGCGACGGTGCTTCCTCGGAGGGCGATTTTCACGAGTCCTTGAATCTCGCAGGGGTGGTGCAGGCGCCGGTGGTGTTCGTGTTGCAGAACAACGGCTACGCGATCTCCACCCCGAGGTCCAAGCAGAGCGCCGCGACGTCGTTCGCGGCGCGCGCCGAAGGTTACGGCATGCCGGGCGTGCGTGTGGACGGCAACGATCTGCTCGCGGTCTACGAGGTCGCCCGCGACGCCGTGGAGCGTGCGCGCAGCGGCGGGGGGCCGACGCTCATCGAGTCCCAGACCTATCGACTCTTGCCCCATAACACCGCCGACGATTCCACGCGTTACGTTCCCGCGGAGGAGCTCGAGGCGCGCCGCCTGGAAGATCCAATCCCGCGCCTGCGCAACTATTTGACAGCGCTTGGCGTGCTCGATGACGCGCTGGAAGAGCAGATGCGCGTCGCCGTCGCCGAGGAGATCACGGCCGGGGTCGCCGCGGCGGAGGCGTATCCGCCGGCCTCTGCGGGCCAGGTTTTCGACCACGCGTACGCGGACTTCTCGCCGCGGATTGTCCGCCAGCGCGCGGAGATTACTGGAAATGTACCCGAAGGAGACGTGTAATGGCAGTCCTCACGATGGTCGAGGCGATTCGCCAAGCCCTCGAGCAGGAGATGGAACGCGACGAGCGTGTCATGATCCTCGGTGAGGACGTTGGCAGACTTGGCGGCGTCTTTCGAGCCACCGACGGGCTGCAAGCTCGCTTTGGGGAAGCTCGCGTGTTCGACACGCCACTCGCCGAAGCGGTCATCGCGGGCGCCTCGGTGGGCCTCGCCATGAGCGGGATGGTGCCGGTCCCCGAGATGCAGTTCCTGGGCTTTTCCCACCAAGCGTTCCACCAGATCGCCGATCAGATAGCGCGCTACCGCTTCCGGTCCCAGGGGCGCTTCCCGATGCAGATTACGATCCGCGCGCCCTTTGGTGGCGGGGTGCGCACGCCGGAGATGCATTCCGACGCGCTCGAGGCCCAGTTCGTGCAGTGCCCGGGCCTGAAGATCGTCATGCCGTCCTCGGCGTACGACGCCAAGGGCCTGCTCCTCGCGGCGATCCGCGACCCTGACCCCGTGCTGTTCTGCGAGCCACTGCGCGGGTACCGCCTGGTCAAAGACGAGGTGCCCGAGGGGGACTACACCGTTCCCTTCGGCCAGGCACGCGTCGTGCGCGAGGGCACGGACGTGACGCTCGTTGCCTGGAGCGCCGCGGTGCAGTTATGCGAGCGCGTCGCCGAGCTCGCGGCGGAAGAGAATATATCGTGTCGGATTCTTGACCTG
>Ga0208357_1001705_pt1 | contig 15692 bp, 12 predicted proteins | sample NGESurdeep092012_6_FD_184487 | JGI IMG/M metagenome (GOLD analysis project Ga0208357, IMG submission 184487) | Arctic peat soil microbial communities from Barrow, Alaska - NGEE Surface sample F52-2 deep-092012 (SPAdes) | ecosystem: Environmental > Terrestrial > Soil > Wetlands > Peat ... | reverse complement strand
GCTGCGGAGCGCGTCAGCAGCAATCGCAACGCTCTTCTCGGCCTCCTCCCGCGAATGACCGCGCGAAACGGGAACGTATTTTCCCATCCGCATCGCGATGCCAAGAAGAGGTATCTTCATCAACGATTTTTTTAGAAACACGCTGCTCATCCCGGGAAGCGCCGGCAGCAGTATTGGCGGATCAAGATTCGAAACGTGGTTACTGAGGAAGATGCACGACTCTCCGGGAGGAATATTCTCGCGCCCCTCAATGCGAACGCGAATTCCTCCGGCGCGAATTCCGAGGCGCAGAATGGCCATTCCCCATCCGTACATGGTGCTGAAGTTTCCGCGCAGTGCCGACCACGGAATTCCGATCAGTGCCGCAGGCACGCCAAGAACAAGGAACACGAACAGCATTCGCAAAGCAGAAAACATAACGAACCAGACTACCGTGTGACGGTGTGTTACAGCACCAGCCTAGCCCAGCAGGCTATTGGCTAGCTTTATGTAGAGGTCAACACACTCGAGTAGTTCGCTCTTGCGAATCTTTTCATCAGGAGTATGGGCGACAAGGATGCTGCCGGGACCGAGTAAAAACGGCTCGCCCCAGTTGGTGAGCGACGGAATATCGGTGGTGAATTTTGCCACCATGGTGTCGAATCCCGGGATAGCTCGCATGTGCAAATAGGGCAGCTTCAGCGTGAAGTTCACTTCGCAGCGCCCATCTGCCGCACGAACGATGGAGTCCATCAGCTCCTCCGGCGGGCCAACCAGGCGAATCAGCAGTTGGGCCTCCGCTTTGTCGGGGATCACGTTGGGAGCGACGCCACCGCGGATCGTACCGATGTTCAGCGTGCAGTCGCCAATGCCTTCGACCACCGGCAGGGGCAGCGCCTGGAAGTCATGCAGCACGGCAAGCAGCTTGTCGATGGCGGAGTCGCCCAACTCAGGATAGGCCGAGTGCGCCATCTTGCCGTGGGCCTTCAACTCAACACGCAAGCAGCCCTTGGAGGCCAGCGCGAGACGGTTGTCCGTCGGTTCGCCGTTGATGATGAAGCGAGAGCCCTTGGGAGTCTCGTTGGCTACGAGCGCCCCCGCGGAGTCGCGCTCCTCGCCCACAACGTACAGCAGCGCGACCTTCTTCCCTGCTGCCTGAAGCTTCTCAGCGGCGGCAATCTGCGTGGCGATGATGCCCTTGGCGTCGCAGGTGCCGCGCCCGTAGAGGAACTCGGCGTCTTCCCTGCACGGGCCGAGGAAGGGAGGAACAGTGTCCATGTGCGAGGAGAAAACGATGTCCGGAGTGGTGCCCGGCAGCGACGCGTACACGTTGAAGCGGGGACCTGTGCCGCCGCTGGGATTCCTTGCTGGATCGGGCTGCGCAACCGGCTGGCGCTCGATCACGTAGCCCTGTTCAGCGAGATACGCAGCAAGAAATTCGCCTGCGGGAGCCTCATGGTACGTGGTCGATTCGACGTTGACGAGCTGCTTGGTGAGTTGGATAGGATCGATCGGCATTATCGTCAGGATACCCGACTGCCGCAAACAAACCCGAACGATAGACTGTGAGAATGACGATTGAGCCCTTTAAATCTCATGTGAAGGCCGTGGAAGATCTGCGTGGGCCGGCCGGGCGACTTGAGGCTGTACTGAATACTGGCCGTGATGATGCGCTGTATGCGGCGGTCATTGCGCATCCCCATCCGCCCAGCGGCGGAACCATGCACACCAAGGTCGTGTATCACGCCGCAAAGGCGTTTTCCAGCTTTGGCCTGCCCGTCTTACGCTTCAATTTTCGCGGCGTGGGCTTAAGCGAGGGTCAGTTTGATGAGGGCTACGGCGAGGTAGACGATGTGCGAGCCGCCGTCGACTGGCTGGCCGCAACCTACGCTCTGCCGGTGATCTTCGCGGGGTTTTCGTTCGGTTCGAACATCGGCCTGCGAGCGTGCTGCGGCGATGCGAGGGTGGAGGGTCTGGTGGGGCTTGGCCTTCCGGTGCGAGCGGCAGGCCGCGATTACAGCTACGGATTTCTTCCCGGCTGCGGAAGCGTTCCGAAGCTGTTCATCAGCGGCGACCATGACGAATTCAGCCCGCGTGGGGTGCTGGAGTCGGTGCTGGTCGGCGCAGCCGAGCCGAAGCGCGTCGTATGGGTGGAGGGTGCTGACCACTTCTTTGCGGGGACGGATCAGTCTCCGGAATCCAAGCTCGGCGTAATGAGTTTGGCGATCCGGGAGTGGCTTGCAGAGGAGTTTGGACTGTAACGAATCGACGCCGCAGCAGCGTCCTGCCCCAGCCATCCATGGATAAACTCGGCGACCCGGGTGGGGCTCTCTTCCGCCGGGCGATGCCCAACTCCGGGCAGCGTCATCAGTTCCGAGTGAAGCAGGTGCGCGCGCAGCTTTGCCGCCGTGTGAAGCGGAACCGCACGGTCGCAGTCGCCCCAGACAATCAGGCTCGGAGTGCTCAGCGGCCGACGCAGGGCGCGGCGCAGGCCGGACATATCCTTGTGCCAGGTGCGAAGCAGCCGCAGCAGATGGTCCACCGTCCCCGGCGTGCGCAGGCTCTCTCGATACGGCCTCAGGGCCTCAGGAGTATCCCGGCTCTGCGGCCCGGCCATGCTGCGAAGCCCGATCATCTGCAGCCATTCCGGAAACCACGGTATCGTATACGCGAACAGCCGGCCCGGAGGCGAAAGATAGAAGCGGATCAGAGGGTTGACCTCGTCGAAGTACGGGTGAGTCGGCGCGAGTAGCACCAGCGACCGCAGACCGTCGCGACGATGTGCCGCAAGGCTCATCGCGACCGCGCCACCATGGGAGTGCCCGATCAAGATGGGTCTCTCAAGATTCAGCGCCGTAATAAAATGCCCGACCAGTTTTGCCGTGACGTAGAGGCTGGCGTCGATGTCCTCCCGGCGCTCGGAATTCCCCGCTCCGGGAAGATCGAGCGCGATCACATGCAGATCAGGACGAAGTTCCTGGATGAGCGGGATAAACGTATCCGCGCAGCCCATCAGGCCGTGGAGGAGGACAACAGACGGTTGGTCCCTGGCCACCGTCCCTCTTTCAAGGTACGAGAGACCGAGGCCGTCGATCTGAATCTGGCGGCGTTCCATCATGGGTGCGGAATCTTCTCTTCTACACTGTGGCAGGCTCGAGCGACTCGACCTTGGACGGCCCTGATCCCTTCATCGAAGCCGATCCAGTCGCGGAGCTTACCGGCTCAACGTCTCCCGAGGAAAGAATACGTGAAATGAGATCGATTGCAACGTCAACATGCTTGCGTTCCAGGAGGAACGATGGGAGGAAACGCAGCACATTTCCCTGCACGACATTGAGCATCAGCCCTTGTGCCAGGGCGGCCTCGGCGACCGGCCGGCCGGGCTGCGTGATCTCCAGCGCCAGCAGCAGACCGCGGCCCCGCGCCTCGACAGCGATCGGGCTAGCGACAGCAATCTGGCGCAACCGTTCGAGCAGATAGCTTCCTGTATCGGCGACCTGAGCGAGTAGGCCTTCCTCTTCTACGACCCGGAGAAATTCAAGACCGAGACGGCAGGCTATGGGGCTTCCGCCAAGCGTGCTGCCATGCTTTGCCACGCCGAAGGCGTTGAAGAGCTTCTCATTGACCACCAGTGCGCTCAGCGGGATACCACCGCCCAGCGGCTTCCCCAGGATCAAAGCGTCGGGCTGAACCCCCGAGCGGGTATACGCGAACCAGTCGCCGGAACGTCCCAGGCCGCATTGAATCTCGTCGAAAATCAGCAGAGCGTTGTGCTGGTCCGCCAGCCGGCGTGCCTCGAGGAGGAAGGCGTCGTCGATGACATGGACACCACCTTCACCCAGTATCGGTTCGATGAGAATCGCGGCGGTCGCTTCGCTCACAGCGGAACGAAGCTGCTTCAGATCGTTGCGGTCCACGAAGGTGACATTTGGCAGCCCGGGCCCGAAGTCAAGGCTGTACTTGTCCTGTCCGGTGACGGATAGCGAGCCGTAAGTACGTCCGTGATACGAGTTCCGCAAAGCAACGATGCCGTGCTTCGGATGCGTGAAGTTCTGGCGGGCATGGGTGCGAGCGAGCTTGAGCGCCCCCTCCACCGCTTCGGAGCCGCCGGTCGAGTAGAACACGCCCTTGAGTCCCGAGAGAGCGCACAGCCGCTCAGCCAGTTCGCCGGGATAGCGGCTCGCATACAGCGGAGAAAGGTGGACGAGCTTGCTGGCCTGGTCGACCATCGCCGCCACCATCCGAGGATGAGCGTGCCCAAGCGCGTTGACGCCCAGACCTGCCATCAGGTCCAGATAGCAGTTTCCAGAAGTGTCGTAGAGATGGACTCCCGTTCCGTGGTCCATGACGACGGGGTAGCGGGCATAGACGGGGAGAAGAGTTTCCGAGTCGCGGGCAAGAATACGGTGGGCGTCGGCATCCTGCCGAAGATCAAACATGATCTTCTTATCTCACAGGAGAGCAAGCTCCGGGTCAAGTTTTTCAAGCATCACGGAACCCAACTGAATGCGTCAAACAAATCAATCGTGAGGAACAAATCTATCCTAAATTGCGTATGCGCCTATGATTCAGTGCATATTACAGCGGAACAGCACCTTAACCTAATTGATTCTGTTGGCTTTATGTAAGATTTACTTGCCATGGTATTTGGCAGATGATTTGCTTCACTCTTTAATTGAAAGACGGTATTCTCGGTGAAGAGCGGCGCTCAAACCCGGTTGATAGCCATTCTGCTTGCGGTATTCACGCTGGCCGCCCTGGGGCTGGCCATTGCGAACCTGGAGCAGGAGAGCAACTTTACCCCGCCCACAGATGGTGCTCGCTGGACCGAGACCGCGGGCGGCTTACGTGCGTACATGGTGCCGTTGGACACCCCCGCACACCGCGCTGGCGTGCGCTCTGGAGACATCCTCCTCTCAATCAACGACGTCCCGACACCGCGGCTAGCCTCCCTCGAGCGTGAGATTTACAGCAGCGGTGTTTGGTCCCATGCAACCTACACGCTCATGCGCAAATCCCCCGTCACCGCCAAGCCGGTCGACGTGCCTGTCGTGGTCTACCTTGAGCCGACCGACCGCACAGATTTTCAGGTAGAGCGTTTGATTGCGCTTGTGTACCTGGCGATAGGGCTCTTTGTCCTGTTTCGCCGCTGGACGGCACCCAAGTCGACGCATTTTTATGTGTTCTGCCTGGTCTCCTTCACCCTCTACGCCTTCAAGTACACCGGCATCTTCGACGGTCTCGATATCGCGATTTTGACGGGCAACGTGATCGCTACCGAACTGCAGCCCGCACTGTTTCTGCACTTCGCGATCAGCTTTACGGGCGAGGACGCGCGGCGGCGGCGCAGACTGCTGTACCCTCTGATCTATTTGCCCGGGCTGGTGCTGGGCGTCATGCGCTATCTGTCCTATACGCACTGGTCTGCAACCGGGGCCCTACAGGACCGGCTGAACAAATTCGACTACGCGTATCTGGCCATATACTACGTGCTCGCGGGCATCATCTTCTGGGTCAGTTATCGCGAAGAGCTACAGCCGTTGAAACGTCAGCAATTGAAGTGGCTCTCGCGTGGAACCGTGCTCACCGTGGTTCCCTTCACCGCGCTGTATGTGATTCCGTTCCTGATGAATGCGGCCATGCCGAGCACGCTGACCAGGTTGGCTCTGCTGTCGCTGATCCTGCTGCCGCTCACCTTCAGCTGGGCCATCGTTCGCTACCGTTTGATGGACGTCGATCTCATCTTCAAACGCGGCGCCTCATACACCCTGGCGACAGCCGCTCTGGTGGGAGTCTACTTCGGAGTCGTGGCGCTGACTGCGGAGATTGTGCACAAGCGCTTCGAACTTTTCGGCGAGTGGGGACTGGTCGCGGCTGTCATCGTCGCGGGGCCGGCCTTCGATCCGCTCAAGCGCATGATCCAGGGGCACATGGATCGCGTCTTCGACCGGAAGAGCATCGACTATCGCGAGACCCTGGTGGAATTTGGCAGCGAGCTGAACGCCCAGACCGACCTTCAGGCCCTGATGAATTCCATTGTCGAACGCCTCCCCGAGACGCTGCTCGTCACCCGCGTCGCAGTCTTTCTAGCGCAGGAGGAATACTCAGGCCGCAAGAGCAGGTTTTCGCTGGCCGCCTCGCACGGACTTTCGCAGCAGGTTCTTTCAAATGCCGATTCGCTGGAACTCGGATTCCTGGACTTCGATCGTCGCGACAGCAACGGCCATCTTTTCTTCGAGACCCCGCAGATGATGCTCCGGCTACCCGAAGCGGAGCGGCAGACTGCGGCCTCGCTGGACCTGAACTACTACGTGCCCTGCCGCGCCGCAAGGCATGAAGGAACCGGCCGAAGCACCATCGCGGTCCTCGGTCTGGGACGTACCGGCGATGGCGACTTCCTCTCCAGCGAAGATATGGAGCTGCTCGAATCGCTGGCCGGGTATATAGGAATCGCCATCCAGAATGCGCAGCTCTATCGCCGGCTGGAACAGAAGATCCTGGACTTCGAACGCCTGCGAGACTTCAACGAGAACATCGTTGAATCGATCAATATTGGGGTGTTTGCGGTAGACCTCGAAGACCGCGTGGAGAGTTGGAACGCGCAGATGGAGGTCATGTATGCAACGCCTCGCGCGGATGCGCTGCGCCACCCGCTGAGGGATGTCTTCCCGGTAGAGTTCCTTCAGGAGTTCGACCGGCTGCGAGGCGAACAAGGCGTTTCCACTCTCTACAAATTCCGCCTGCCCACACCGACCGGCGAAGCGCGCATCGCGAATATCACCATCGCTCCGCTGCTCAACCGCGACTTTCACGCCGTCGGCCGCATCGTGATCGTGGACGACATCACCGACCGCATCAACATGGAGACGCAGCTCACCCAGGCCGAGAAGCTTTCGTCGATCGGTCTGCTGGCAGCGGGAGTTGCGCATGAGGTGAATACGCCGCTGGCCGTGATTTCGAGCTATGCGCAGATGCTCGGCAAGCAGTTGCGGGCCGATGAAGTGACCCATGCGAGGATCGCGCCGGTGCTCGAAAAGATCACCCAGCAGACCTTCCGCGCGTCCGAGATCGTCAACGGTCTGTTGAATTTTTCGCGCATGGGAAGCGTCGACTTCGGCCGTGTCGATATCAACGCCATGGTCCGCGATACCGTGCTGCTGCTCGAGCACCAGATGCGCTCGGCAGGAGTTGGCGTCGAAGCAGAATTGAGCGACGATCTGCCGGTGGTCGCCGGAAATCGCGGCAAACTCCAGCAGGTGCTCGTGAATCTGGTGCTCAATGCCAAGGATGCACTGCAGGAAAAGGGCAGCGGGAGCGTGCGCATCCTGACCGCACGAACGTCCAAGGGGGTAGAGCTTCGCGTCGAAGACAATGGCGTGGGCATGTCGCCGGAGGTTCTACGCAAGATCTACGACCCGTTCTTCACCACCAAGAGCAATCCGCGCGAGGGCCAGCGCAAGGGCACCGGCCTGGGCCTAGCCGTCACCTATGGCATCATCCAGGAACATGCGGGGACCATCGAAGTAAGCAGCACGCTCGGCGAGGGCACCGTCTTCCGGCTGGAACTTCCAGCAGCGGATGGAACGGTCCAGCGGCCGCGGCAGAAGACGCTATCCGGCGATCAGCCTGCTCTGGCGTTCAAGGAAAGGTAGTTCATGTCTAACACAGCAGTCAGTGAGCGGATGGATTCGCCGAGGGTGGCGGTCCAGACGCCGGGACAGAGAATTCTCATCATCGACGACGAGGCGGCCATCCGCGACTCGCTGGAGACGTTGTTGACCCTGGAGGGATTCCGCGTCGATCTGGCCAGCGACGGCTTCACCGGCCTCGATCAACTGACCCGCACTACCTACGACCTGCTGCTGCTCGACCTCGCCCTTCCCGGAGAGTCCGGCATTGATTTACTTCCTCGCATCAAGTCGCTGGTTCCCGATCTTCCGGTGATTATGATCACGGCCTACGGAACGGTTGGGAATGTGGTCGATGCGATCCGCGCGGGAGCTTCGAACTTCGTCCAGAAGCCGTGGGACAACGAAAAGCTGCTGGCTGATATCCGTGTCGCGATCGGTAAGAATCTAGCCGAGCAGGAAGTGGTCCACCTGAAGCGAACGCTGAAGCAGCGCGTCTCGTTTGAAAATATCGTCGGCAAAAGCGAACCCATGCTGCAGTTGTTCGACTTGGTCGCGCAGGTGGCGCCTAGTCGCTCCACGGTCCTGATCCAGGGCGAGAGTGGAACCGGCAAGGAGTTGATCGCCAAGGCCATTCACGCCCACTCGCCGCGGCGCGATAAGCCATTTATCCCCGTGAATACGGGCGCTGTCCCCTCGGACCTGCTGGAGTCCACCCTCTTCGGCCACGAGCGCGGCGCGTTCACCTCCGCTGTCGCCGCGAAGAAGGGGCTCTTCGAAGTCGCAGATGGCGGCACGATCTTTCTGGACGAGATCGGCACCATGCGGATGGACATGCAGGCCAAGATTCTTCGCGTCCTGCAGGATCGCCGTTTCATGCACGTTGGAGGAACGCAGGAGATCCAAGTCGACGTCAGGATTGTCGCCGCAACCAACGTGAACCTGGAGCAGGCCGTGAAGGAGGGACGCTTCCGCGAGGACCTGTTCTACCGTCTCAACGTCATCTCGCTGGAGTTGCCGCCCTTGCGGAATCGCAAGGGAGACATACCGCTGCTTGCGAGTCACTATCTCAAGTTCTATGCCGAAGCGAATGGCTTTCCCCCACCAGAACTCGCCCCCGAGGCGCTGCGCCTGTTGATGGATTATGAGTGGCCGGGCAACGTGCGCGAGCTCGAAAATGCAATGGAGCGAGGCGTCGTCCTCTCCAATGGACCGACCCTGACGGCCGATCTTCTGCCCGCACAACTGCGCGGCAACACGTTCTCCACAGCGCTGCTCGAGCAGCGGCCGGATGCTTCCCTCTTCGATGTGATGGAGGATATCGAGCGTCGCATCATTGCGGACAGGCTGGAACGCTGCAACTGGAATCAGACCGAGGCGTCCGAGTTTTTCCGCGTTCCATTATCGACGCTGAACCAGAAGATCAAGCGCCTGAACATCAGCCTGAAGAAGCGCACCCGTGAGTAGCTTGTACCTGAATCTCCAACGCTGAAGCATGCAGAAGTCACCGCGGCAAGCTCTATCGCCTCGACTTGGACTTTGGCTTGGGTTTGGGTTTGTTCGCGGTCTTCGCTACTGGCTTTGCAATCTTCTTGGCCACGGGCTTTGCTTTCGAGACCGGTTTGGCCTTGACCGCCGGCTTCTTTTTCGCCGGAGCCACCGGCTTCACAACCTTCTTGGCCACCTTCTTCGCGGACGCCTTCACAACGGCTTTCTTTGCGAGGGCCTTCTTCGCCACTGGCTTCGCAGCAGCCTTCACGGGAGCAGCCTTCACGGCTTTCTTTGCAGCTACGGGCTTGGCAGTCGCCTTCACCGGGGCCCTGCCGGCGGTCTTCACAGGAGCAGCCTTCTTTGCTGCAACCACAGGAGTCTTCGCCGCAGGAACTGTCGGCTTCGCAGTGGGCAGCGCTGGCTTCGCCGCAGCCTTGGGAGCTGCAGCAGCCTTCGCGCCAGCTGCCGGTGTCTGCCGCTCGCTCGCGGCAATTGCGAGATCCTCCGGCTTGGCCTCGGCTGCGACCTTCTTCGTACGCGGCTTCGGTACCTTCGCCTCTCGCTTGACGGCGCGACGGCGCATATTGATCGGCGGTGGTGGGGCGGGCGGAGAGAACGGCTCCAGGAACGCCTTGGCGGACTCTGGCGTGTCAAGCTTGCCGTCCATTACCGCGAAGAAGAGCGTCTCAAGCAGCTGATCATAGCCCTGCAGCCCCGGCCTGATCCGCATCTCCTGCATCAACTGGTAGGGAATCTTCTGCCGAGCCTGCGACCAGTCCCCGAAGAACGCCTTGAACTTCGCCTGCAGCGGAGCGCTTTTGGTCGTGTGTGCCAGCCACAGAACGGGCTCCGGCGGAGCTGCGAAGAGCATCTTCCACGCATCCGATGGAGCGGCGGCGGCCTTACTGGAAAACTGTGCCGTGAACGTCTTGGTGTCGGCATCCAGAGCGTCGATCTGATCGACAAAGCCGGGGCGCGCGAAGCTGCTCTTCAGCGCCTGGCTATCCTTAGGAGCGAGCTTTGCCGTCAGCAGTGGATAGTACGCGGCCGACGGGTCAGGGTGAATTCCCATCGAATCCAGCTGCCCGATGGTGTCGCGCAGGCGATCCAGCTCGGCCTCGTTCACCTTCGCTGATGTCCAGGACGGGAAGAGCACCTTGGCCCAGCCTTCGGCCTCCAACCGGTGCAGCACGCGCAGAGGATCCTCTTCGTGGAAAATCTCTTCCAGTTCGTACTTCCGCAGCGTCGGATTCAAGGCAGAAATATATCCCTCTTCTTTGCCCGTCTCGTACCGCTGCCGAGTCTTCTCTTCCATCTGCCAGCCGAGCCGTGCCGCAAGACGAACGGCGCGAATCATCCTCGCAGGATCTTCAATAAAACCGTAGTTGGATACCAGCCGAAGCTCGCGGTTCTCAAGGTCTGCGATCCCGTTGAGAGGGTCCATGAGCAGGCCGAAGGAGCCATCGTTGAGCGAGATTGCCATCGCATTCGCGGTGAAGTCGCGGCGCCGCAGATCGTCAAGAATATTGGCTGGCTTGAAGACCGGCTTGCCCGGCTTGGGATACGTGGCGCTGAGCGTCGAGCCGACCTCCAGGCGAACGCCGCCCGGGAAGTTCAAGTACAGCGTTTGGGTGGGCTCGTCCTCCCCAACCAGGGTGCCCCCGGCCTTCTGGAGATCTTTCTTGAACTTGGTCGCATTGCCCTGCACAGCGAAATCCAGATCGCGGATCGGTGACCCGGTGGTCAGGTCGCGGACGGCTCCTCCAACCAGAAAGATGGTCATGCCACGGGTGCGGGCGGCATCGCGCACATGCTCCAGGGTGGATTGTTGAGCCGGAGTAAGGCGCGTCTGCAAAAGGTAAATGTAATCAGCCATGAGGGTTACGTGCTCCGAGGTGCCGTGAACGTACCACGATCATCCTAACTTGCTGCAGATCAAGCGTTTACGGCAATATTACAAGTAGACGCAACTTCAGATTCTACATGCTTTGCGGCCATTTGGCTACTCTTTGCACTATGATTGTGGCGAATGGCAGAACGGGTGCTCCCAAACGATGGCTGCGGCACAAAAGAAAGTGATTCTTCGAACGTTTGGGGGTGCCCTTATGTGGGGCTACCTTCCTCAGGGAGGATTTCTGCACGCCGGGGGAGTTGTGCTCATGGGGGTAGATGGACGCCTAACCACTCAACTCATCAATGACATCAAGACAATAGCTTATGTGCGGGATTTCAATCTCGATGACCATGTAACTCCCGAACGAATGGGGCGCAAGGCCTTCCCCGCAAGGACCAGGGGAGACGGTCTCTGGCTCAAGCTGACCTTCCGCGACGAGGATGAATTGGAGGGTCTGGCGAATTTCGATCTTGGCTTCGCTGATTCGCTGGTCGAGGATCACGGCCTGTTTCTGTCGCTCCCCGACGCGCGATCCAATACCCAGAGAGTCTTCGTGCCCCGAACGGCGCTGCGATCCCTGGAGGTGCTCGGGGTTGTGACCGCACCCTCCCGGCGGCTCGGAGACCGGCCTGCACGAGGGCCCGCAGAAGACGCGCAGGCCAAGCTCTTCGGCGAGTAGAATCTGCAGCATGAACCTGGGCGAGTTAGCAAAGCAACTGGGAGCCGAATTAGTCGCCGGAGACGGCGAGAGTCCCGCAGCGGCTGCAGCTCGTACGATCGACGGCGTCGCCGGAATCGAGACCGCCGGCCCCACTAGCATCACCTTCGTTGCGAACCCCAAATACGCGTCTCAGGCCCGCACGACACACGCCGGAGCCTTGATCGTAGAGCCCGCCTTCCCCGCTCTGAAGACGGCAACGCTGCGCACGGCCAACCCTTACCTCGCGTGGTCGAAGGCCATCGAACTATTTCACCCAGCGCCGCGCTACAAACCGGGAGTGCATCCGACGGCCGTCATCGCCGCAACCGCGAAGATTGGTCCTCGAGCACACATCGCAGCATACGTCGTGGTCGGAGAGCGCTGCCAGATCGGCGACGACGCGGTGCTTCTCCCGCATGTCGTTCTCTACGACGGAGTCAGGGTTGGAGATCGTTTTCTAGCCCACGCTCATGCGGTCGTTCGCGAGGGCTGCCGGCTGGGCGACGACGTCGTCCTCCAGAACGGAGCCATCGTCGGCTCTGACGGCTTCGGCTTCGCCAAGAACGCGGAAGGCCGGTGGGTCAAGATCATCCAGTCCGGCCCGACTGTGCTGGAGAACGCCGTGGAGGTCCAGGCCAATGCCTGCGTCGACCGCGCGTCCATCGGCGAGACGCGCATCGGTGCAGGAACGAAGATCGACAATCTTGTGCAGGTCGGACACGGCTCTACCGTCGGCGAGAATACGCTGCTCTGCTCGCAGGTCGGTCTCGCCGGATCGACCACCGTGGGAAACAACGTGATCCTTGCCGGCCAGGTGGGTGCGGCCGGACATCTGACCATTGGCGACGGTGCGATAGCAACCGCGCAGACGGGGATTCCGTCGGATGTCGCACCGGGCGCTGTCGTAAGCGGCTATCCTGCAACGGAAAATCGTACTTGGCTCCGATCCGTAGCCGCGGTCAATCGTCTGCCAGAACTGATGCAGCGGCTCAAGGCGATTGAAACCCGGATGAAGGACGAACAGAAGTAGCTCGGCGGCGGCTGGTAGGCTGGAAGCATGGGTTTCGAGATGAAGCAGACGATGCAGCGAGCGGGATTGAGCCTGGCAATACTGGCACTGGGCGGACTTACGGGGTGTCACTCGCACTATGTCGAGGCCGACGTCATCAATGACTCTGGCGCGGCAGTCTCGCTGGTCGAGTTGGACTACCCGAGTGCGAGCTTTGGCAAGGAGTCCCTGGCCAACGGCGCGGTCTATCACTACCGCTTCAAGATCCTCGGAGACGGCCCAACGAAGATCCTCTGGACGGATGCGCAGCGGAAGGATCACTCCGTGACGGGACCCTCGTTGCAGGAGGGCCAGGAGGGCTCTTTGACCGTCACGCTCACCGGCAGCACCGCGCAGTGGAGCACAAAGCTGCAGCCATAGTTCGAGTGCAGTAGACTCGGGTCGTGAGCCAAGGATTATTCATCACATTTGAAGGATTGGATGGGTCAGGCAAGACCACCCAGCTACGCCATCTGGCCGCTGCATTGGCGGCAGACGGGCTTCCTGTTGTCACCCTGCGTCAGCCCGGAGGAACCGCCTTGGGCGACCGCATTCGAGCCGTCTTACTGGACTCCCGCAGCGAGGCCGAGCTCGGCAGCATTGCACCCGAAGCAGAGATGGCCCTCATGTTCGCTGACCGTGCGCAGTCGCTCCGGGAGGTCATTCTGCCCGCGCTGGAACGGGGAGCGATCGTCCTCTGCGATCGCTATACCGACTCTTCCGAGGCCTACCAGGGCGCGGGCCGAGGCCTCGGCAGCGAGCGCATTCTGGCCCTGCACAAGGCTGTCTGCAACGACGTCCAGCCGGGCCTCACGCTGCTGCTGTTGCCGCCGCTGCAGAGCTCGCTGCATCGTGCGAGGCGTCGCAACGAGCGCCATGCGCAGAAGAATGGCAGCGACGAAAATCGCTTCGAGCGCGAGGGCGACGATTTTTACACTCGAGTCCATGAACAATATCGCGAGATTGCTCGGCGAGAGGAAAAGCGCGTCGTGGTGATTGCGGATGAGGCTCCCATTGAGGCCATCGCAGCGCGCATTCTGGAAGTAGTGCGCGCGCGACTGGCTGAGGGTGCCGCGAACACGGAGAGATCTGAGATTCAGTAACGGGTTCAGTAATGCGAGATTTTGAACGGGAATATGACTACATCGCCGCCTCGACGCGCGGAGAGTGGCGCTTGCCCGCGGGGCTAAAACGAGCGCTTCCCTACTACGCACGACGTAAGTGGGTGAACTTCGGCGAGCCGATTCCGCTCTTTGAACACCTCCACAAAGTGTTCGGAAAGATTGCGCACTACCGCTTCCTCGGAACCACCATCGTCTTCATCAACGAGCCGGAATGGATCAACGAGATTCTCGTGAAGCAGGCCGGCAGCTTTGTCCGCGAGCGAACCCTGAAGCGCATGAAAATCCTTCTCGGTGAAGGCCTCATCACCTCCGACGACCCTATCCACATGCGCCAGCGGAGGATCGCCGCACCGGCGTTTCATCGCCAGCGCATCGTCGGCTATGCGGAGCAGATCGTTGCCAACGCCGCCGCCTCAGCCGACCGTTGGAGCGATGGCCAGGAGATCGACATCGCCGACGAGATGATGCAGCTCAGCCTGCACATCGTGGCGAAGACGCTCTTCGACTCCGAGGTCACCGCCGACGTGCTCTCCGTGCGCGATGAAGTCAACACGATCATGGGGCTGTACAACTTCCTGGTCGCGTTCCCCAGGCTCGAAAGCGTCCTGCACTGGCCCATTCCCGGCGTGATAAAGTTCCGCAGGTCGCGCGCAAAACTCGATACTCTTGTCGCCACCATGATCGCCTCCCGGCGTTCGCTCACCCGTGAGCAACTGGAGCAGCGCGGCGATCTGCTCTCCATGCTGGTCGCCGCCCGCGACGAAGGCGACGGTAACTCAGCAGCCACAAGTGGGATGACAGATACGCAGGTGCGAGACGAAGTGCTCACCATCTTTCTCGCCGGTTACGAGACGGTTGCGAATGCGCTGACCTGGACCTGGTATCTGCTCAGCCAGAACCCCGAAGCGGCTGAAAAGATGAACGACGAAGTTTCCCGCGTGCTCGGCAACGCGACCGCTACGATGGAGAGCTTTGCGCAGCTCAAATACACCGAGATGGTCTTCGCGGAGTCCATGCGGCTCTATCCTCCCGCCTGGGCGATGGGCCGTCAATCGACACGGCCGATCGAGCTGGGTCCCTACAGATTTCCTCCCGACACCCACTTCTTCTTCAGCCAATACATCATGCATCGTTCGCCCGAGTTCTGGGACGAGCCGCTCGCCTTCCGGCCCGAGCGCCATACCGCCGAAGCCCGTGCCGCGCGCCCCCGCTTCGTCTACTTCCCCTTCGGAGGCGGCGGCCGTCAGTGCATCGGAGAGGGCTTCGCCTGGATGGAGGGAGTGCTCTCGCTCGCGACCATCGCTCAACGCTGGAAGCTGCACTTCGTTCCCCGGCACCCCGTCATCGCGCAGGCCCGCATTACCCTGCGCCCAAAATTCCCCATGATCATGCGCGTCGAACCCCGCTAATCCGTCCCCTGCCCTCGCCCCGCTTGAATCCCACGATCTCAGAGAGCACGACGCAGAGCATACCGCGGATACCCCCCCCTCCCCCCCCCGGTTTTAGGGGTGATCAGTGGAATGAGTGAGTTACAGACGCGTTTTCCCATAAAATACTGATTCCAGATATTTTACGGGTATAAAATAGAAAACATTGGGGTTAGGTCCTGCGAGGACGGCGAGGGGCTGCGCGGAATCGGCAGAGATCTGAGATGTCGAGTGGTTATGAGGCTCTAGTTCAATTGTAGCGAATGGGAGGGGGTAACTATGCCAACTTTTGAAAAGATTTATCGCCAGTGTTTATAGGGTGTTTGGAGGTTTTGGACAGGTATGGGGGCTTGACAGGTTCTGGTCCTGCGCGGCCGGCGGGAGTGACCTGCGCGGATGGC
>Ga0208357_1001704_pt1 | contig 15696 bp, 11 predicted proteins | sample NGESurdeep092012_6_FD_184487 | JGI IMG/M metagenome (GOLD analysis project Ga0208357, IMG submission 184487) | Arctic peat soil microbial communities from Barrow, Alaska - NGEE Surface sample F52-2 deep-092012 (SPAdes) | ecosystem: Environmental > Terrestrial > Soil > Wetlands > Peat ... | reverse complement strand
ATGTTCGGCTCGCGGGGACGCTCGCCCCACCCAATTTAGTTTTGTGAAAAATTCCGCGACGACGCGGACGTTTTCCGCCGAGAACAGCATTCCAGTTTTCACTGCCGCCGGTTTCAATTCCTCAAACACGGCCTCAATTTGCTGCAGCAGCATTTTGGGCGGGCACGGTTCCACGCCGAGGACGCGTCGGGGATTTTGCGCGGTGATGCAGGCGATGGCGCTCGCGCCGTGGACACCGAGCGCGGCGAACGTTTTCAGATCAGCCTGGATGCCCGCGCCGCCGCCGCTGTCCGAGCCGGCGATGGTCAGCGCGACAGGAATTTGTTTTCTTGCAACCATTTTCGAAAATTAACGCAAAAATGCAACGAAGCAAAGACGCGAAGCGAATCCGCAGATTTCACAGATTTTCGCAGATTCAAAAAACCTGCGTTAATCGGCGCAATCTGCGGATGAATCGTTTAAGAATTTGAACTTTGAAAAGATGCGGCGCATAATTTTTGAAATGAACAAAGACAAGGTCGCGGAAATTCTGGTCGAGATCGGGACGCTCCTCGAATTGAAGGGTGAAAATCCGTTCAAGACGCGCGCCTACGCCAACGCAGCGCGGACGATTGAGAGCCTCAACGAACCGTTGGCGAAACTCGTCGCGGAAAAGCGGCTGGGCGAAATCAAGGGCGTCGGCGAGGCGCTGGAGCAAAAAATCACGGAGATGGTTGAGACCGGGAAATTGAAATACTACGACGATCTGAAGGCTTCGATTCCGCCGAGCTTGATCGAGATGCTGGAAATTTCCGGGCTTGGGCCGAAAAAGATTCAGGCATTGAATCAAAAACTCGGAGTTGATTCGATTGAAAAACTCGAAGCCGCCTGCAAAAAAGGGAAAGTTGCGGAACTCGACGGCTTTGGCGAGAAAACGCAGGCGAACATTCTGGAAGGCATCGGGCGCCGGCGAACTTACGCGAGCAAACATCTGTTGAGCGACGTGCTGCTCGCCGCCGAGCCGTTGCTGGAAAATTTGCGCGGCCATCCCGACGTGATCCGTTGCGGCCCGGCGGGAAGTTTGCGGCGGTTCAAGGAGGTCATCGGCGACATTGATTTGCTGGCGTCGTCAAAAAATCCGGCAGAAGTGATTGAGTTTTTTGTTTCGCAGCCGGGCATCGTGAAAGTGCTGGCGCAGGGCGGGACGAAGGCGGGCGTGATTCTGGAGGGCGGCATTCAGTGTGATTTGCGCGTCGTGAGCGACGGGGAATTTCCTTTTGCGCTGGCGTATTTCACCGGCAGCAAGGAGCACAACATCGTCATGCGGCAGCGGGCGATTGCGCGCGGGTTGCGGCTGAACGAATATGGGTTGTTCAAATCCAAGGAAGAAACGCGCGATCCGAAACTGCTCGTGCCGTGCAAGACCGAAGACGAAATTTTCGAGAAGCTGGATTTGGTTTTTGTCCCGCCAGAATTGCGCGAGGATCATGGCGAATTTTCGGCGTCGGAGAAAAATGCCCTGCCGAAATTGATCGAGTGGACGGATTTGAAGGGTTCGCTGCACAATCATTCAACGTGGAGCGACGGCCACAACACGTTGGAGGAGATTGCGGAGTTCATGGATAATCTTGGCCTCGAATACTGGGCGATCACGGACCACTCGAAATCGTCATATCAGGCGAACGGGCTGGACGCAAAACGGCTGCGCGAGCAAATCAGGGCGGTCAAAAAAATCAACGAACAGTTTGCCGGGCGCGGCAGCGGGTTCCGGCTGCTGGCGGGAACGGAAGTGGATATTTTGAAAACCGGCCTGGATTTTGACGACGAAATTTTGGCGGAATTGGAGGTCGTCGTGGCAAGCCTGCACGTCCCGTCAAATGACGAGGCGGAAAACACGAAGCGATTGATCCGCGCGGCGGAAAATAAATTCGTCCATATCATCGCGCACATGACAGGGCGGCTGCTTTTGGAGCGCGAGCCGTATCCGATGAATGTGCCGGCGGTGATTGAAGCCTGCGCCGCGACGGGAACGTGGATTGAGCTGAATTGCAATCCGCATCGCTTTGATCTGGACTGGCGGCACTGGCCTTACGCGAAAAGCAAGGACGTGAAGTGCGTCATCAATCCCGACGCGCATCGAAATGAACACGCCGGTTTTTTGCGACTTGGCGCGGGCATGGCGCGCAAGGGATGGCTGGAAAAAAAAGATGCAGCCAACACCCTCGCTTTGAAATCACTTTTCCAGGAATTGAAACATAAGCGTGTCAAATTGGAAGCATAAGTATGTCGCGCGCATGGTTTTGTAAGGTATGGCAGCACACGCTTTGACCATAAAAAAAAATAAAAAAAACATTTGACCTCCATGCGGCTTTTTGGGTAGTCTGTCCCAAGAGTCGTAGAAAGTAAAAGCATTAAGCCTTGCCTGAAAAATATGAAGGGCATTGGCGCAAACAAAATAGCGGGAAAAATATTATGAAAAAATTTATTGTCTCCATGGGACTTGCGGCAGCCGGAACAGCCAGTCTTCAGGCCGCTTACACGCCAGATATGAGCGACACTTCAAAAATATGGACCGTGTCGGCCTCGCTGCGCAGTTTTTATGATGACAATTATACCACGGCGTCCAACGGTCCAAACAAGAAGGGCAGTTTCGGCATTCAGGTTTCCCCGCAATTTGAAATAAATGTGCCGCTTACGCAGACGGAGCTTGGGATGCGATATATTTATGGGCTGTCTTACTATGAGGAGCGGGATCATTTGGGACAGAGTCCCTATGACCAGACCCATCAATTAAGCTTGTGGGCGGATCACTCATTCAATGAAAGATGGCATGCGCGGGCGGAAAATTCATTTGTGGTGGCGCAGGATCCAGGATTGATCACTCCTATAGGCGTGCCATCTGGTGAGTCGCAGCGTGTTGAAGGAAATAACATCTCCAACACCGGAAAAATCAGTGTCACCACGGATTGGACGGATTTGTTCAGCACGGTTTTGGCCTATAAAAACTCTTTTTACGATTATCAGAACAAGGGTCTGGCCGGCCTTTTGAACCGGGATGAGAATCTGATCTCCCTTGATCTTCAATGGCACGTTATGCCGACGACGACCGCTTTTGTTGGCTATCAATATGGTCAGGTTGTTTACAGTGGTGGTGAGCCGATTGGGTTGAGTTATGTGAGCAGCAGCAAAGACGATCGTTCGCACTATGGATATGTCGGTGTTCAGCACTCATTTTTTGATAATTTGAAGGGCTCTGTGAGCGTGGGTGTCCAATACACTGAAGATTACAATGATTCGGCCGCTGGCTCGCAGGTTAGTCCTTATGTGAATGCCTCATTGGTCTATACTTACGCATCAGGCAGTTATGCCGAGATTGGTTTGACCCATACCCGAAATGCGACGGATATTGCGGCAGTTTCGACTGTTGACGGCCTCACTTTGGACCAGGAAAGCACTTTAGTCTATGGTTCCGTCAACCATCAATTGACTTCCAAACTGGTGGCCAGTGCGATAGCCAGTTTTCAGGATTCAGCATACAACGGTGGTCTTTACAATGGCCAGTCTGACGATTATTACAGTCTTGGCTTGAGTCTGACATACAAATTTACGCGCAATTTTTCAGCGGAAGGCGGCTATAATTTTGACGATTATGTGTCCGACATTCAGGGTCAGGCTTATACGCGCAATCGTGTCTTCTTGGGTGTCACGGCGACTTTTTAAGCTGGGGTCGTGGTGCAATAAAATGTTTTTGAACGATTAAACGGGAGCGGGGTCTTTACTCTGTCTCCCATTATTTTTTTTATATGGAACCAGCAAAAAACCAGCCATCGCAGGAAACCAGTCTGCATTTCCTCGATTACTGGCGGATTATCCGCATCCGTAAGACGATAATCATCACCGTGTTCCTGATCACCTCCGTCATTGCCACGGTGGTGACATTTCTTCTGCCCGCCTCCTATGCCAGCATGACCCGCATCAAGATTGAAAATGACAGCGCTAGCGATGTTCAAAACATGGGCAATATGTCAATGGTCACCCCTTATGACCCTTATTTTATCCAGACCGAATTTCAAATCATGCAGTCCCAGCAGGTTCTTGGCCGGGTCATCAGCAAGCTGGACCTGAACGATGTATGGGGCAAAGCGTATAACAACAACGTTCCGTTCACGACGGACGAGACGATGCTATTGCTCAAGCAGCGCATGGACTTGAGTCCCGAACGCAACACCAAGCTCATTGACATCACGGTCTACAGCGGAGACAAAAACGAAGCCGCGAAACTGGCCAATGCCATCGCTGAAGCCTACCGTGAATACCGGTTCAGCCTGCACACCGAGCTGGCCACAAACGGCATCGGCGTTTTGGAGCAAAGTTTTGAGGCTGATCAGGATAAAATCCGGTTTGCGCAATCGAACGTGGACTTCCTGCGCAGCAATTTAAAAATCGTTGATTTTGATCCAAACTCCACCGCTCCCAGCCCTACGTTGAGTGAAGCTGACGTTCAAAAATACAACGAAAACATGATTGAAGACGAGCAGACCTATACGAAGCATGAGAAACAGTTGGCCGGACTGGAAGGCTATGACAAGGAAAAGCTGCGGGATATCCTGCCCGGAATAGTGACAGACCCCGAGCTGTCCGATTCTTTGAGCAACTTGCATTTGTCTGAACAAAAATACGTCCAGATGACCAACACATTGGGACTGGCAAATCCTGACGTAATCACCCTCCAGTCCTTGATTGGCGAGTTGAACAGCGAGATTGACCGCCGTGTTGATGGCATCATGGACGGCCTCAAAGGCCAGTTGGCTTCCGATAAGGCTGCACTTGACGAGTTGAAAGACCAAGTCGAATCCGCCAAGAAAAAAGATCAGGAAGAAGCCCAAAGGGGACAGCCTTATTGGGAGGCCAAGCGCGATCTTGAGAGTGACGTTCAGTTCCATGCGCTGCTTCAGGCGAAAATCGCGTCAGATCAATTGGATCTGCAAATCCCCAAGACTTCCATGGTGGAAATCATTGATCAAGCCAAGCCGGGCAAAGACCCCGTCCGCCCGAACAAGACGTTGAACATCATTCTGGGCATCATCATCGGTCTGGCCGTCGGCATCGGCCTGGCGTTCTTCATCGAGTATCTCGACACCAGCGTCAAAACCATTGATGATGTCGAACGGGCGTTCCAGTCGCCGGTGCTGGGCGTCATTCCGCAAAATGTCGGCTACCTTGTGGATGACAAGGACGGCGAAAACCGCCACGCCGAAGCCTATCGTGTCCTTCGCACCAACCTCCTTTTTTCCCGCAAGGATGAAAAGTTCAACACAATTGTCATTGTCAGCGCGGGTGCCGGCGAAGGCAAATCCACCACCACCTTGAATCTGGCCACTATATTTGCCCAAAATGGGCAGCGCGTGCTGGTGGTGGATTCTGACTTGCGCCGCCCCACGCTCCACAAGCTGCTTCATGTCGCCAACAACCTTGGATTGACCAACTATCTGCTCAAGCAGAACACCATTGAGGAAATAGTCCAGACCACGCCCGTGCCCACGCTCCATTTCATGGCCAGCGGCAAGCTGCCGAGCGGTTCCATGGGCATCCTTGGTTCTACACAGATGAGGGAAATGATCAGCGAGTTGAAAAAGCGCTATGATTACATCTTCTTTGACTCACCGCCCATTCTGGGCGTTAGCGACGCCTCCATCCTGGCCAGCGAAGTGGACATGGTGATGCAAGTCATCCAATACCGCCGCTATCCGCAGCCCATGAACCTGCGCGCCAAGCAATTGATTGAAAAAATCGGTGGCAATTACGCTGGCATCGTTCTGAACAACATCAATATGTCGCAGGACGAAAGCTATTATTACTACAGCGGCTACTATCACGATTATTATTATTCACGCAGCGAAGACTCGCAGGCCGCCGCTGCCAAGGATTCAAACGCCCCCGGCGACACCGGCCGAACCGGTATCAAACAAAAGTATTGATAGCACCTTCAATTTCGTAAGGATTAGAGCCAATGAAATTATTTGTTAATGGATTGTTCATGTCCGGTCTGTTGATCGTTGGGGCGATTCTCACCGGTTGCGCCAGTATGCAGCCAAATCCGCCGCATACTTCCACTTCTACACCTGTTAATTCAACTATCGGTGTCGCACGCTTCCAAGTCGGCGACACCGTGGTGGTGACCCTGACCACCGGCGCGGATCAGCAAAATAACACGGGAATTCCACCCTACGAAGATTCCATCAAGGAAGACGGCACAATCACGATGCCGCTTATCGGCAAAATCATTGCCGTTGGCAAGACGCCCGGCGAATTGCAAAATGAAATTTGGACCAATTATGTGCCCAAATACTATGTCCAGCTCACCGTCACTGTAAAATCGCCGGAGAACGCCCGCGTTTATTACGTCGGCGGCCAGGTCAATCATTCTGGCGTTCAGTATTATGTGGGACTGACCACCGTAAGCAAAGCAATTCAGGCGGCTGAAGACTTCAACGACTTTGCCAGCCACACCGTCACCCTGACCCGTGCCAGCGGCGAACGCATCCAGGTCAACGTGGACAACGTGCGGGCTGGCAAGTTAGTGGATCCGCCCGTTTATCCAGGCGATCAGATTGACGTTCCGCGCAGCCTCTTTTGATGATTCAACTCAACATTCTTTCAGGGAAAAAGGCGGGCGCGCAGTCAGCAGCCCGCCGTTTTCCTTTCCGCATCGGGCGCGCGGAAGGGAATGATTTGAAACTGGAAGACAATGGCGTCTGGGATCGGCACCTCGTTTTGGAATTTCAAAAAAATGAAGGCTTCAAGCTCGCGACCTCTGCAAACGCGCTCGCCACCGTCAACGGCGAACCCGTTCTGGAAAAAATTCTTCACAACGGCGACATCATTACCATCGGCTCCGCCAGATTGCAGTTCTGGCTCGCCGCCGCCCAACAGCGCGGCCTGGGCCTCCGTGAAAATTTCACCTGGGCGCTTCTGATCTTCGTCACGCTAGGCCAGTTCTTCTTGATTCTCTGGCTGCTCCGCTGATTTTTTCATCCTCATCGCATCGTCGTCCTCGGAAAAAGTTGAGGATGATGTTGAGGGAGGATTTATGGCAGATCAAATCAACATTGACACATGGTTGGTAGGGCGGCGCTGCTGCGCCGCCGTTGGTTGGCTGACCAGCAGGTCAGCCCTACCAAGTTGGCATTTGTGCCAATGTTAATAATAAATGCATAGTTCAATGCCGGAAATGCCGTTCGCCCGTGAATGCCATCGCCAGATTTCTTTCGTCAGCCGCCGCGATTACTTCTGGATCTTTCACCGAGCCGCCCGGCTGGATTGCCGCCGTCGCGCCCGCTTCCGCCGCCGCGATCAACCCGTCGGGAAATGGAAAAAATGCGTCGCTGCAAACCACGCTGCCGCGCAAATCCAATTTCGCCTCGCCCGCCTTCCAGACCGCGATGCGGCTGGAATCCACCCGGCTCATCTGTCCCGCGCCGACGCCCAGAGTCCTGTCCGCGCCCGCATAGACAATCGCGTTCGATTTGACGTGCTTCACCACGCGCCAGCCGAACAGCATCGCGCTTAATTCAGATTCCGTTGGCTGGCGTTTCGTGAGGATTTTCAAATCCGCGCGCGTCACGATTTTCAAATCCCGCTCCTGCATCAAATACGAATCCGCTCCGACACTGCGGATGTCAAAGCTGCTTAGGACTTTGGACTTTGGACTTTGGACTAATTTTATCAGCCGCAGATTTTTCTTCTTCTGCAAAATCCCCAAAGCCTCCGCAGAAAAATCCGGCGCGACGATGACCTCGCTGAAAATTTCAGCAATCGCGTTCGCGCAATCGCCATCCAAAATTTTATTCGTCGCGATGATTCCCCCGAACGGCGCCTGTTTATCCGTGGCAAAAGCCTTGTCCCACGCCTCGCGCAAAATTGCGCCCTGCCCGACGCCGCATGGATTCGTATGCTTCAGGATCGCCAATGTCGGCGCATCTTTTTCAAATTCCGAAATCAATTGCGCCGCCGCCGTCAAATCCAGGATGTTGTTGTAGGAAAGTTCCTTGCCGTGAAGCTGCCGGAAAAATTCGCTGAACTTTCCGTAAAGCGCGGCGGCTTGATGAGGATTTTCGCCGTAGCGCAACGGCTGCGCCAGCGGCGCGGAAATTGAAAGTGAAGCGGGCAGTGCGTTTTTGCCAGCGGAAAATTCTTTTTGCAGATGTGCGGCAATCGCAGCGTCGTAAGCAGCCGTGCGCGCGAAGACTTTGGCAGCAAGCTGGCGGCGCAATTCCAGGGTTGTGTTTCCATTTTCAGAAATTTGTCTTGCCACTGCCGCGTAATCCAGCGGATCAACAATTACGGTTACGCTGTCGTGGTTTTTCGCCGCGCTGCGGAGCATCGAAGGGCCGCCGATGTCAATGTTCTCGATCGCGCCGTGCAAGCTCACATCCGGCTTCGCGACCGTTGCCTCGAACGGATAAAGATTCACCGCAACCAGATCAATCGGTGAAATGCCATGTGCTTTGACGGCGGATTCGTGAGTTTCATTGCCGCGAATGTAAAGCAGTCCGCCGTGGACTTTCGGGTGCAAAGTTTTCACGCGGCCATCGAGCATTTCGGGAAAACCGGTGTGCTCGCTGATGTCTTTCACGGCGATTCCGGCCTCGCGCAACGTTCTCGCCGTGCCGCCGGTGGAAATGATTTCGATTTTGTTTTGCGCCAGAATTTCCGCGAAGGGAATCAAGCCCGTTTTATCCGAAACGGAAATGAGCGCGCGTTGAATTTTTGCCATGTGCGGCCAAATCTTGCAGAATTTCCGCCGGTTCGCAATTCAAACCGGTTTGAAAATCATTTTGCCGGCGCGGGACCGATCATGTCCTCGCCGATGGCGCGCTGGAGTTTTGCCCGCGCGGTGTCGTAATCGTGAAGCGCCTGCACCTGCGTCGTGCGCGCCTGCGTGAGCGAGGTCTCCGCGTCCAGCACGTCGAGCTGTGTGCCGGTGCCGGCGTCGGCGCGCGACCTGGCCTCGCTCAACGCCTCTTCCGCCTCGGCCTGCACGGTTTTCTGCGATTCCAAAACTTCGCGCGCCTCGATGAAGTCGGAATACGCAGTGCGGACTTCAATTTCAATCTGGCGCGACTGGTCCACCAGGTCGGTCTGGGATTTTTCGTAAAGCGCGTTGGCCTGGACGACCTTGCCGTGAGTCAACGCGCCGTCAAAGATGTTCCATTGCAGTTGCGCGCCCGCGTTCCAGCCGTTGATGTCATGATTGAGCGTCACCGGCGGCGTGAATTGCGCGTTATTCCAGCCGTAGCCGGCAAAAAGCGAGACAGTCGGCCTGTAGCCGGACTTGGCGTCCACGACATTGAGCTTCTGCAATTCCACCGTCTTGCGCAACACGGTGAGTTCCGTGCGACGGGCGAGCGCCTGCTGGATGGCGTCGGGCAGGTTCACGTCGAACGGCGCGGCGTCGAGCGTGTCGGTCAAATCCAGCGGAACATCCTCCCAGACGTCGCGCGGCAGGTTATAGCCGAGCAGGTTCGAGAGGTTGTTTTTTGCAATGCGATAACTGTTGCGCGCCTGGATCAGATTCGGGCGTTCGTTGGCGACGGCGACATCGGCGCGCAGCACGTTGAATTTTGGAACCGTGCCTGCGTTGAAACGGTGATGCTGGTCGTCCAGTTCATTTTGCAGCAGGTTGACCGACGCTTCGTGGTTGGTGATCTGCTGCGCTCCCAGCAGCACGTCGTAATACGCCAGGCGCACGCTTAAAAGCGTGTCGGCGACGACGGTTTGAAATTGCGCGAGCGACTGCTGCTTCGTCGCGCCGGCGGCGCGCAACGCGGCGGTGATTTTCCCGCCTTCGTAAATGGACTGGACGAGCTGGATGCCCGCGTTCCAGTTTTGATTCGGCTGTGTGAAGCCTCCGGAGATGGGAAAAGATTCAACCGCGCCGGGGTCGGTGTATTTGTATTGGCCGCTCGCCGTCAAATGCGGCAGCGCCACCGCGCGCGTCTGCACGACCACGCCCTGCGACGCCTCGAGATCGTTCTGCGCCTTGAGAATCGTTGCGTTTTGCTGGAGCGCGATGTTCAGGCATTCCACCAGCGAAAACGGGTGCGAAATCCACCCGGTTGAATTTGTGTCCGCGCCTTGGGCGAAAGAAATCCCGCCTGTGGCGAAACAAGCCAGCGCCACCGACAAAATGATTTTATTGTTTTTCATGGATGAAAATTTTCAATGTTTTACCGGCGGCACGTGCTTCATGGCCGCCAGCGAAAAATTCGTGATGTGATCGGCCAGGCGCCCGATGCCCGCGGCGTCCTGCGGCAGCTTGTCCGGGAAAAGCCGCGATACCACCGGGCTGCAGTGTTTGTAAAATGTGCATTGGCTTACGATGCTGAAGCCGCACAGCCGCACGCGCTCGTCGTTGACCGGGCAGTCCAGAATTTCAGCGACAATCTTCCAAAGCTGTCCCACCATCGGGCGCATCCGTTCCTCGACGAGCGAATCCAGCGCCTTCGTCGGCTCGATCATCTCGCGCAACAGGACTTTCCCCTGCCACGCCGTCGGGCCTTTGTCAAAAATCCGCAGCAGCAGCGAATGGATGAACGCGCGCAGTTTTTTCTCCGGCGGCGCACCCTCTGTGACGCCGGGCAGCGGCGGATATTTCTCCAGCGCCTTGCCGTGGGCGTAGCGCAGCACATCGAGATAAAGCGTTTCCTTGTCGCCGAAATGGTAGTTGATCGCAGCGATGTTCGCGCCCGCGCGGCGGCAGATTTCGCGCACCGTCGCTTCGCGGAAACCGCCCTCGGCGAACACCTCGCCCGCCGCCTCCAAAAGATGCCGGCGCGTCTCGTCGTGGGACTCGTCCTTCAATTCGACCGCCGGCTTCAGTTTCATGTTTCAAACACATAATTCAAACAAGTGTTTGACAAGTCAATAAAAATCTTGTTGAGTGTCCCGCAAACATATTACGCCGATGAAAACAAGCCGGAGAATTGTCCTGATCATTTTGATCCTCGTCGTCGCGGGCGGCATTTATTTCGCCATGACGCGGAAGCCGCCGGCAATTGTCCTGACGGGCATTGTCACGACGGACGAAGTCATCGTCAGCCCGGAAATCCAGGGGCGCTTGCAGCAGCTTTTTGTGAAGGAAGGCGACACGGTCACGAACGGCGAATTGCTTGCAGAGATTCAACCGCAAACACAGCAGGCCGACGTGAAATTTTACGCGAGCAGCGAGCAGCAGGCCGACGCCGACCTCGCGCAGGCGCAGGCCGACCTGGAAAACGCCCGGCTCAATTTTGAGCGCATCGGAAAATTATACAGCAACAATGTCGAGTCCGTGCAAAGTTATGACGCGACACGGGCGACGTATGAATCCGCCCAGGCGCATGTCGAATCCGTCCAGAAACAAATACAGGCAGCCGGAGCGCAAAAGGAAAAGGCGGCTGTTCAATTGGGCTACACGAAAATCCTCGCGCCGACAAACGGCATCGTGGACACGCGCGCCGCGTTGCAGGGCGAAGTCGTCAGTCCCGGCCGGGCCATCGTCACGCTCATCAACCAGGACGACCTCTGGGTGCGGGCGGACGTTGAGGAAACCTACATTGACCGGATTCATCTCGGTGACAAAATGCAGGTGAAACTGCCGTCAGGTGCGGTGCGCGAAGGCATTGTCTTTTTTCGCGGTGTTGACGCCGATTACGCCACGCAGCGCGACGTGAGCCGCACCAAACGCGACATCAAGACGTTTGAAATCCGCCTGCGCTGCGACAATTCCGACCGCGCGCTGGCCGTGGGGATGACCGCCTACGTCGCAATGCCGCTGAAAAATCCTTGAATCCGTAGCAGCGGACGTGAGTCCGCTCCAACTAAAAACAGAGCCGATTCACGTCGGCTGCTACAAATAAAAATATGCCCGCCGTTGAAGTTGAAAATCTGACGAAGCGCTTCGGCAATTTCACCGCCGTGGACGCGCTGAATTTTTCCGTCGAACACGGCGAAATTTTTGGATTGCTCGGCCCGAACGGCGCGGGCAAATCCACTTTGATCCGCATGTTGACAACGCTGGTGCCGCCGACTTCCGGAACGGCGCACGTGAACAATTTTGACATTTCGCGCGAAGCCAATGGCGTTCGCCAGTCCATCGGCGTCATTCCGCAGGCGATGACGAGCGACTTGGAATTGAGCGCGAACGAAAACCTGACCATTTTCGCAAAACTTTACGGCATCTCGCGCGAGAAGCGGAAGCGCATCATCCCGCAACTGCTCGAAGAAGTGAACCTTACGCAATGGGCGGACAAGCCGGTGAAAATGTTTTCCGGCGGGATGCGTCGGCGCATGGAGATCGCGCGCGGCCTCGTCCACGAGCCGAAGATTTTTTTCCTCGACGAGCCGACGACCGGCCTTGACCCGGTTTCGCGCGTGGCCGTCTGGGAAATGCTTGCGCGGCTCAAGCGCGAGCGCGACCTGACCATCCTGGTCACGACGCATTACATGGACGAGGCGGACAAGTTGTGCGACCGCATCGCGATCATTGACGGCGGGAAAATGGCGGCGCTCGATTCGCCGCTGAAATTGAAGGCCTCGATTCCCGGCAAAAATATTTTGGAAGCCAGCTTCTCGACCGTTCCGCCGAACTGGCTGGAGACGATGCAAAAACTGCCCGAAGCCGCAGAGGTGAAAGCCGACGGAAATATTTTCCGCATTTCGTCGAACAACGGCCCGCGCACGACGGTTGAATTATTGGAAGCCGCGCGCGCCGCGAACGTCACCGTCGTCTCGCTGTCCGTCCAGAGCACGACGCTTGACGACGTTTTTGTCCATTACACCGGGCACCAGTTGCGCGACAATTTGCAATCACCGTCCGCAGCGGAAAGTCCGTTCATCTTGAAAAATTAAATGCACCGAGTCTGGGCCATCATCGAACGCGACCTGCGCCGTTTTCGGCGCAGTCCGGTGCTGGTCATCGTCTCCATCATCATGCCGCTCGTGCAGCTCGTCGTGCTCGGTTACGCGTTCGGCGGGAAAATACAAAATCTCAAAGTCGGCGTCGTGGACGAAGACCACGGCGTCCCGGCGGTCAAACTGCACGAAATGTTCCAGGCCGTCGCCGCCAACGCCAGAACCTTCACGCCATTTTATTACAGCGACAAGGCGGTTGCGGAACACGACCTGCGGAACGGGAAAATCAACGGGCTTCTCGACATCTCGCCAGATTTTTCGCGCAAAGTTTTGGCGGGCGCGAATCCGCGCATCGCGCTCGTCGAGGACAACACGGATCAATTTTCTTCCTCGGCGCTGGGCGGCGCGCTGACCGGCCTGCTCGAAGCTTACAATCTGCCGGCGGTCCAGCCGCGCACGACGGCAAACGCGATGCTGGATGTCGTGGAGGTTTATCCGTATGTGCCCTACATCCAATTTCTGCTGCCGGGCGTGATCGTGCTGGCGATTTTCATTTCAGCGATGATCGGCGGCGGCATCATTTTCATAGACGACAAGGCGCGCGGCCTGCACGAAGGCTATCTCGTCACGCCCATCCGCAAGTTTGAACTGATCCTCGGCTTCACGCTCGCGGGCGCGATCAAGGCGATCATCGCGGGCGTGGTCCTGATCACGCTTGGCTCGGTCATCGCGGGGATTCCCGACCCGCTGAACCCGCTGCGGATTTTGAAGATGTTCATCCTCGTCGTTGCCACGGCGCTGGCGCTCATCAGCATGATGTTTTTGATCATGGTGCGCGTGAGCGACCCGCTGGTGCCGCGCGCGATTTTCGGGATGCTCAACACGGTGCTGTATTTTCCCAGCGGCGCGGTTTATCCGACGCAATCATTTCCGGCGTGGATGAAAGCCATCGCGGTGGTTGACCCGTTCACTTACGCGGTGCATGGATTCAAGCAGCTTGTTTTGAAAAACACCGGCTTGATGGCCGTCAGCGGCGATCTGCTTTTTCTGTTTGTCTTCACCACGATTGCGATGAGCGCGGCCACGCTGCTGTTCCGCCGGACGTTGTGAGAAAGATGGCTTTCCGCGCCGACGCGCCGCAACGCAGACGGAAATTGACGCTGATAAATTTCCCGCGCACACTTCCCGCGTCAAACGTCATGCACCCGCTGGAAACTTATCTCGCCGGAATCGCCACCTTGCGCGGGGCGACGAAAGAAACCTCCGGTTATCCGGCGCTGGCAAATCTCCTCAATGCCATTGGCCACACGCTCAAGCCAAAGGTCAAGTGCATCATTCATCCCAAGAACAGCGGCGCGGGCATTCCCGATGGCGGATTGTTTTTGCCCGACCAGTTGAAGAACCGCGACGGCGAAGAATCTTTTATTGACCAGAAGCCCGCGCGTGGTGTCATCGAAGTCAAATCCATCCGCGATGAAATTGCCGGCCTTGCCGAATCGGAACAGGTCAAAGAGTATCTCTCGCACTACGGACTCATCCTTCTGACGAATTACCGCGAATTTCTTTTGCTCAAGCGCATCGACGGCAAGATGCTCCAGCTCGAAGGCTTTCAACTCGCACCGGACGAAAAATCTTTTTGGCTGCGCACGGCTCATCCGCAAAAAGCCGCAACGGAACTTGGCGAACTCCTGGTCGAATACCTTAAACGCGTGATGCCCCACGCCGCGCCGTTGAACAATCCCAAAGACGTTGCATTTTTCCTCGCGTCGTATGCGCGCGACGCCCGCGCGCGCGTGGAAGCCACCAAAGATTTGCCGCAACTGGCCGCCGTCCGCACGGCGTTGGAAGAAGCGCTCGGCATGAAGTTCACGGCGGACAAGGGCGAACACTTCTTCCGCTCCACACTTGTCCAGACACTTTTCTACGGTGTGTTTTCCGCCTGGGTTCTCTGGCACAAAACCGTAGGACAGGCGTCGCGCCTGTCTCCATCTAGATCAGGAAAGTCAGAGACAGGCGCGACGCCTGTCCTACAATTCGACTGGCGCTCTGCCGCGTGGACGTTGCACGTTCCGATGATCAAGGCGTTGTTTGAGCAAGTCGCCACGCCGACGAAGCTTGGCCCGCTCGGTCTCGTGGAAGTTTTGGATTGGACTGCTGCCGCGCTTAACCGGGTCGTGCGCGAAGAATTCTTTGCCCGCTTTGTGGAAGATCACGCCGTCCAGTATTTCTACGAGCCGTTCCTGGAAGAATTTGACCCGGAACTCCGCAAGCAATTGGGCGTGTGGTATACGCCGCCGGAGATTGTGCAGTATCAGGTTGCCCGCGTGGACGCCGCGCTGCGCGATAAAGATGGATTGGACATTCCCGACGGCCTCGCCGACCCGCGTGTGTTCGTGCTTGACCCCTGTTGCGGCACCGGCGCGTATCTCGTCGAGGTGTTGCGGCACATTCATAAATTTCTAAAAGAAGATCAGGGCATGGGCGCGCTGGCGGAACATTACACGAAGCAAGCCGCGCAAGAACGCGTCTTCGGTTTTGAACTTTTGCCCGCTCCGTTTATCGTCGCGCATTTGCAAATGGGTTTGCTTTTGCAAAATCTCGGCGTGCCGCTGGACGACGTGAAGGAACGCGCCGCGATTTATCTCACCAACGCGCTCACCGGCTGGGAACCGCCCACGGAAGCCGCCAAAAAGCAGCTCACGTTTGCCATTCCTGAATTCAGACAAGAAAAAGAAGCGGCGGACGGCATCAAGCAGGAGAAGAAGATCATCGTGATTCTCGGCAATCCGCCTTACAACGGTTACGCCGGTTTGGCCGTGGAGG
>Ga0208357_1001703_pt1 | contig 15701 bp, 8 predicted proteins | sample NGESurdeep092012_6_FD_184487 | JGI IMG/M metagenome (GOLD analysis project Ga0208357, IMG submission 184487) | Arctic peat soil microbial communities from Barrow, Alaska - NGEE Surface sample F52-2 deep-092012 (SPAdes) | ecosystem: Environmental > Terrestrial > Soil > Wetlands > Peat ... | reverse complement strand
CCGCCGACATTGGCTGTGAGCTCACCCCTGTCCCCGTCGTCTCGCCCGTCGCTTTCTCCTCAGAGGCCTGCACAGTGCTCGGCTCCTTGCGCATCAACTGCACCGCCTGGCTCGTTCCCGTGTAGATCGCCCGCGTATTCTCATCCGTCAGAATCGACTCGCGCACAATGTGCGGAATGATCAGGAACACAATCTCATCCGATTGCTGAATTTTGTCCCTGCTGGCGAAGAAATACTTCAGGAAGGGCAACTCCCCTAGTCCCGGGGTTCCGCTCGTGGTCTTCGTATCCTGCTGTTGCAGCAACCCCGCCAGAATCGCCGGCTCTCCATCCTTCAACTGGATCACCTGATCCACGGTCCGCTGCGAGATAATCGGCTCCGTCACTCCCGTAATCGTCACCGACCCGTTCTGCGACGAAATCTCAATCTTCAGCTTCAGCGATACCTCGCGGTCGTAGTGCACAGTCGGAGTAATGTCGATCAGCACACCCACATCCAGGTAGGTAAACTGCGTTTGCACTCCCAGGCCCGCCGTTGGAATCGCGGCTCCTGCAGAGAACGATCCCGTCGCCACCGGAATCTTCGATCCGATCTTCAACGTCGAATGCTGACCATCCGTCGCGCGAATGCGCGGGTTCTGCAAAATTCGCGTGTCCGAGTCCGACAGCAGCGCGTTCACCGTTCCGCCCGTGATCGAAACCGCAAAATTGGTCGCATTCAGATTGCCCAGCGTGTTCAGCGTAAGCCCCGAGCTCGCCGTCGTACTCGTTGTGCCCGTGGTCGATGTCGTCGTCGTTCCGGTAGTGTTCGAAATGTTTGCATTACTATATTGGGGCGTCAGTCCGAAGCTTTGCGGCAGCGTAATCCCCAGATTCCGCTCCAGTTGCCGACTTACCTCCAGCACCGCCACATCCACCACCACCTCTGGCCTCGTCCGATCCAGGTCATTGATCAGCTTCTCCGCCAGGATCAGCTCATCCGGCGTTGCGCGGATCACCAGCGCATTCTGGCTCGCCACCAGGTAAATCTTCAGCCCCGGATCCAGCAGGTTGCGGATCGCCACCATAATCTCGTTCGCGTCATTCTGCTGCGACACGTTCGTCAGGTAAAACGTCTGCACCGCCAGGTCGTCCAGGTCGGTCCGCTTCTGGCGGTTATTCTGCGCCACAAAGATCGTATTGCTCGTAATCGGCTTCCAGAACGTCCCACTCAGTACTTCCACAATATGAAGAGCGTCGGGCAGCGAGACGCTGTTCAAATCCACCGGAATACGCTTCGAAACATAGTCAGGATCGAAGATGACATTCAACCCGGCTGCCTTGCAGATGGCCTGATAAACGACCTTTGAGTCCTCCACCATGTGCAGCGTAATTGGGTCATCGGACACCGGCTGCAGCTCCACCGGTCCGTCCATCGACGCAATCTCTTTCTGCACCTCGACCTGGTGCGGCGTCTGCTCCCCCAGTCCCGGAACCAGAACCTTGCCCGGCGACGCTCCGCCCACAGATGCCTCGCCCTGCCCTACGCCATTGGCCACGGTTCCCGTCGGATTTCCGCCCGGCGACGTCCGTTTCTCCATGGTCTGCAACTCTTGCGCCGCTACCTGGTTGCCCGGATCGATCTGCAGCGCGCGTGCAAATTCATTGATCGCCCCGCCGCTGTCGCCCGACTGCCGCAGCACGCGCCCTCGATCCACATGCATATTGGCCGCCTGGAAGCGCATCCGCTCATACCGTTCCCGGTAGCGCAGATCGCTCGGCTTCTTCAGGTGTGCCTGCCGATAGGCCTCAAACGACGCGTCATAGTCTTCCCGCGCCTCCGCCTGCTGTCCTCGCTTGTTCCACGTGCTAGCCGACTGCGCATGAGCGGCGTTGACCGTCAACCCCGAAAACACCAGCACTCCCAGCAGCATCGCCACGGGTACGCAAGCCAGCCTGCGCTGAACCCGCACGGAGGCGCACTTGCCGGAAAAACTCTTCATTAGACAGAAAATTCTGATTGGTAGCCGTACCTGCATGCCTGCGACCCGCTCCAAATGGCCTCGGACACTGGTCTCGATGCCTCGCCATTCGATCGCCCCCCACCCTTGATCAAGGTGCCTCGGAGCGGCCTCAGCTACGGTCTCGAGCGGTTGGTCGGGCTCGCTTGATGATACAGCTAATCTCATTCGCTTCACTAGTCTCTCCACTGCAAGTCTGCTGCCCTTCTTCGTCCATCACGTCCGCGGAGAGCTTCTCCGGCCCTCTCGCAGCGAATCTTCCTTGGCGCCCATGTCTTCACTCCTTGGACGCCTCCCGAAGCCCGACGTTGGCGTCCAACGACCCTTCAGCTGCATCTACTCTGCTAGCATCGAGCTTTTGGACGACTCACCACCCATTCCGTGGACAACGCTCCATATTCTCAATCACTAACCACTAATCACTAAACGCCAACCACTAATCACTAATCACTAGCCACTAATCACTAACCACTAACCACTGCCCTATATGCCCCGCTCCCTCTCCAATCCGACCGTCCCTGCACCGCCCAAGCCCTCTACCAAACCGAAGGACCGCGACCCCGTGGCCTCCGGCCAGCGCGACGCCGCCTACAACCGCGCCGCCAGCTTCAACTACTTTCTCTCCGACCGTTTCGAAGCCGGCGTAGCCCTCCGCGGCACCGAGGTCAAATCCATCCGCGAAGGCAAGGCCAACCTCAAGGACGCCTACGGTCTGCTCAAGGACGGCGAGTGCTTTCTCCTCAACGCCCACATTGGCCCGTTCTCACACGGCAATGCGATGAATCACGAGTCCCTGCGAACCCGGAAACTCCTGCTCCACAAGCGCGAGATCGAGAAACTTAAAGCTTTGACGTCACAAAAGGGCTACACGCTCATCCCTGTAAAGCTTTATTTCCGCAATGGCCGGGTCAAGTGCGAGATTGCCCTGGCCAAAGGCAAACAAGACTGGGACAAGCGAGCCACCGAACGCGCCCGCGAAGGCGACAAGGAAGCCAAGGCCGCCATAGCCCGCTCCCAGCGCCGCTAGACTTCCTGATGATCCGCGCTTGCCATTCCGGGCCTGGTCACACCCAGACCCACAAAGTCCTTCGCGACGCTTACTTCACAAACAGCACCGATCCCCGCCAGAACGAAACCTTCCGCCCCACCGGATCGATCACGCTGATCTGGCACTCATATCCCCCCAGCGCCAGCGTCCCCGCGGCCACTCTCAGGTTGAACTCCACCGTCTCCAGCCGGCTGCCCACCAGGGGCATAGCCGCAACCGGTTGCGTCTCGAACACCTTCTTCTGATCCCTGTAAAAACTCACAAACGCGATCAGCGGCGACGGTGGTTTCGGCACCACCGTCGACTTCTCTCCCGCAGCAATCTCCGTTCGCGCGCGAGCCGCCGACTCTTGCTCGTCCTCATACGCCTGCAGATACACCTCCACCGCCTGGTCCGTCCCGAACACCCGTGTCACGCTGGGAATCAGCTTCTTTCCATCCTTCACCAGCGGATTCGCCGCATCATTCTTCGCCGCCTGCTTTCCACCCGCCACGTTATACAGCGCATCCTTCGCGTCCACGCGCTGAGCACTCAGCACCACCGTGCTCATGGGCAAGCGCTTCGTCTCGCGATTCAGATTAGGAATCACAAACGTCGTCTGGTACGTCCCGATCCTCCCCGTCTCATCATCGCGAGCCAGAAATTTGATGGAATATTTTCCCGGTGTCAGCGTAAATCCCGTGTCGTACTCCACCGGCTGATGCGCCAACTGCGCCGCCGTCGCATCGCTCAGCTTGATGTTCACGCTGTCCCGCACATTCGACACCGTAATCCCGCCCAGCTCATCCTTGATCTCGCACACAAAATCAATCAGCGTATGTTGCGCCCCCATCCGCTTCGCCAGCACCAGCTCCCGCCCCGGAATCTTCACCACCATCGGCACGTAATACTCTGCCCGGTTCAACTGGAAATAATTGATCTCCATCGCCACCGTAAGGTCCGTAATCGGATCGCCCAACATCAGCGCATCCTCCAACTGCCGTTCCTTGTCCGCCTCATTGAACGCCGTAAACACCTTGTCCGCGTAATATCCCTGCCGATACTCCAGCGTCGCAGCCTCTCCGCTCTTCAGCGCAATCTTCACCCGCCGGAAGTGTCCATTCTGCGCCGTGTTCGTCGTGTAATACCCCACGATGTAGTAGTCCGAAATCGCGTGCTGCGCCTGCACAATCCCGCGAGTAAGGTCATTGTTATCGAACAGCGCCTTCCCCCCAGTGTCCACTCCCAGCGAGTACATCGTGTCCTGCGACCGCTGAAAATTATCCGTCTGCGCCTGCGCAGCCGTGCCCGAGTACATCCCCTGATTGCCCGGCGAGCCCTGCGTCGCATCCCCTAGCGGTGCCGACGCCACCAGCCCCCGCGCATCCACCGGCCAGAACGTCACCCCCGCCCGTACCGCCGCATCAATGGTCGCCTGCATCTGCGACTGATTGTCCACGCCATTCAGCCGCAGACCGCTCGCAAAATAAATCAGCGCCTTCTTCTCATTCATACCCGCCAGCATCTTCGCCGCCGTCTGCAGTGCGGAAAGTTGCCGGTCCGTATTGAAGATATTGAACTCACTATCGTCCTGCCCAAACGCCGCGCCCGTGTCCGCACTACTCGCGTCGTCAATCGAGTCAGCCGACCCCTGGCCCTCCCCCACCACCAGCGTCTGCAAAATACTCAGCAACCGGTTGCGGTCCTTCGTAAAATCCTGCAACACATCCACCGACCCGCCCTGGTACCGCATGATCGACACCAGGTCCACCGGCGACATCTGCGTTCGCACAAATTTCTCCGCCGCATACAGCGCCCGCTCCTGGTCCTCCGGACCCATCGCCGTCATATCGAAATAAAGCACCAGCAGCCGTCGGCTCTGATTCCGCGTCCCCCCATTCGCCTGCGCCGCGCCCTCCGCCGCAATCGAAGTCCGCGTCAGCCGCTTGTAAATCGTAATGTCTTCCTCGTCTGTCGGAACCACCGGCAGCGGAGCAGCCGTAGCCGGCAACTCTTCGTGCTCGCAAAACCGGATCGTCTGCGGAACCCCATCTTCCGTCACAGCGAAATCCTTCGCCGTCAGCCCCGGAATAAAATCTCCCTTCTTGTCCTTGACCACGACGGTCTCAATCACCAGTTGCGACTTCACCGTCAGCGTCATCGTCTCCGGGTGACCCTGCTGCGAGTTGCTCCCAATCTGCTGCGCGCGCGCCGCCATCGTCGCGATAGCCGCGCCCGCGACCACCGCCACCAACCCGAAGTTCACGCCCGGCCTTCGCATTCTCAAAACCTCAGCCTCCCCGTCAGTTGAATACTGCGCATCGGATTCGTCCCCGCGGGCAGACCAAACGTGGTGCTGTTCACCGTCGTATTCCAGGAGCTGAACACTCCGTGATTCAAAACATTCGTAACGTCGAGCCGCACATCCAGGCTGTACGGATCACGCAACCGGAACGTCCGCGACAGCGCTCCATCCAGGCTGAACTGGTTCGGCCCGCGGATCGAGTCGCGCCCCGCCGTCCCCCATTGTCCTGCCGCCGGAGCGCTATACGCCCCCGCATTCAGAAAAATTCCATCCGTCCCCTGGTACACCGAAGCCCCCGTCAAATCAGGCCGAATCGTTCCCGTCACGCCCGTCCCCGGCACCGTCTCCAGATAAATCGGAGTCTCCGGCAAACCACTATTTGCCGAAATCTTGCTCAGCACCGTCCAGTCCTTCAGCACCCTTCCGCGCCACCCGCTCAGCAGCGTTCGTCCGCCAATCCCCATGCCCGACGTGTACTGAATCGTCGCCGCCAGCGCATGCCGCTGATCAAACGTCGAAGGCCCCCGCTCCGCCCGCAGGTCCAGCCAGTTCTGCGCAATCGCGGGCCCTGCTGTCGCCGCACTCTCGCCCGGCGAACTCTCCTCGCCAGCCGTAGTATGTCCCTGCCCTCCCAACTGCGCGTCATCATCCACTGACTTCGAAAAGGTGTACAGCAAGCTGGCCGCAAACCCGCTCCGCAGGCGCCGCCGCAGTTGGATCGACCCCGACTCGCGCGTCGAATTCCCCCCCGACGTCCGGTACACAAACCCCGCCGGACACTGCGGGCAAGGACTCGTCTGCCCCGGCGCATACGTGTTCGGCAAGAATTCCTGCATCCCATGCGTGCCCTTGGTCCCCAGGTACGTCGCCGTCATCACCAGCGCCGCCGGCAAATCCCGCTGCGCCGACACCTGCCACACCTGCGCGTATCCCACATGCAAATTCGGATCCACCGCGAACGTATCCGCCGTCGTCCCTGCACAATCGCGGAATCCATTCGCCAGCGTCAGTGCGCAATCGCTGCTGTTCGCCACGCTCACACTGGTCGAAAGCGGAGCCTGCTGCGACATCATCTGCGCGCTCGTCAGATAAATCGACGTGTCGTCATAGATCCCATACCCGGCCCTCACCACCAGCGTCGACGCCGGCAGCGGCCGCCAGGAAATCCCCACCCGCGGCTCAAAACCATTCTTGTCCGGTCGCACCAACGACGCCGGATACGCCATCCCCGTCAGCGCGCCCATTGGACTGCTCCCCAGCACCGGCGTCACCGCCGAGAACCCCGAAGCAACATCCAGATTGACCAGCCTCCCAAACAGCTCCGTCAACGGCGCTCCATACTCCCATCGCATGCCCACGTTGATCGTCAACTCCGGCTGCACGCGCCAGTCATCGGTAATGTATGCGTCATACACCGACTGCCGAAAGTACTTGTCTGCATTTCCAAACGCCAGCGCGCTCGTGTCCGGAACGCCCAGCAAGAAGTCCGCCAGGTCCGACCCGCTCGTCGCCGACGCACTCCCTGTACCCGACGTAGCCGCACCCGTAAACGTGAACGTGCCGCGCGGATTCTGCTGCGACAACTCATTGAACTCCTGCCGCCGAAAGTCCCCACCCGCCGTCACCGTGTGGTTCCAGTAGGTAGTCGTGATCTTCAACGAACCATTATCCGTGCGGTTGCGATTGAACGCACTCTGCGCATCCCCAAGCGCCGCAATGCCGCTCGAAAACACCAGCCCCGGAGGTCCCCAGTCCGCAGGATCCTGGTCGTTCCCGGTGATGCCAGCGTTTCCGGAGATGTTCTCGCGATTCGCAAACTCCGGCCGCACCTGCGTCCGCAACCGTGTGAAGTGATACCCCGTCAGCACAAACGTCTCACCCTTCACCCGATGCTGCCAGTTCACTCGCCCATCCATCCCCAGCGTGTCGGTCGTGTCCGTGAAGTGAAACAGGTTCACGCTATTGGCGCGTATGTTCTGGAACCCGAACCCGCCATACAACTGGTCCCTGTGCCCTATCGTCTTGTCCAGCCGCGATTGCAGCGCATCGGCATGTGTGCTGCTCAGCAGCCCCGTCTCATAGTTGTAGCGCGAGTTGCCCGCAAGGTTCGGCTGCGGATAAAGACTGAGCAGCGCCTGCGCCTGCGGACTCACCGGTATCGGCCCCGCAAGCGGCAAACCTGTCGCCGGATCATAAATCGTCAACGGCTGCCCCAACGGCCCCGTTACCCCCGACAGTTCGCCCGCGCGCTCCGCAGCATCCGGCACCAGTGCCGACGCCGTCGTTGCATCTCGATCGCGCGTCCATTGGTACGCCAGAAAAAAGTTCGGCCCGTGATACCACAGGTGCGGAATCCGCACCGGCCCACCCAGCGTCACCACAAACGTCATCCGGTTGTACGCGTCCTTCGGCACCTCCAGCCCCGTCAACGAATAAGGCCGCGCGTCAAACACCGAGTTGTCCGCAATCGCACCGAAGCTCCCCGTATACAAGCTCCGAATCCCCGGATGTCGATTCCCAAATGCCGGCGAAGTCGAGAACGGCGAAGTATCCGCGTTGTTCTCGCTGCCGTTTATCAGCAGACCGTTCGAAGACTTCTCCGATCCCTCATCCGGCGATGGCATCTCCGGTGCCGCCTGTTCCTCCGCCTTCTTCTCCGTCTTCACCTCCGGAGCCCGCGGCTGCAACGCGATCGTCGCTGCCGCCACCGGCTTCGCCTCCGCCAGCAGCTTCTCCTCACTCAACAGTTGTAGCTCCCACTCTCCCTGCGCCACATTCGGGGCCACGGTAGCGCGGTTCTGCAGCGTCGAAAACCCACTCATCGCGATCCGGATCTTCCACTCCCCATCCTCCAGGTCGGCGAACTCATACACCCCCTGCCCGTCGGTGACGGTAGAGAACTGCTTCGCCCCCTCCGTCACCGTCACCGTCGCCCCCGGCACCGGCAGCCCCGCATACAGCACCCGCCCGTGATACTCCGACGCAGCCGCCGTCCACACCGCCGTCAGCAGCGCAAGGCCGCACAGACACCGCCGCATTCCGCGAACACCCACTCGTCGCCTGGGCCCCATCCCTTAGTTCCCGCTTGGCTTTTCTACGTGGTCGATCTCCAGCACCGGGACCTGCGCCTTACCCGCCTCCAGCTTCAGCCCAATCTGTTCCTGGATCGCGGTAAACAACGGCGGCGGAGCATCAGCAGCATCGCTAGGCGGCGGCACCTTCATCCCCATGCCTCCAAACTGCGACTGGTCCGGCGTCCACTTCAGCAGAAAGTTCCACCTGCCCGCCAGCTCCGTATGATCCACAACTGGCCGATCCAGCACCGCCGACTGCATCAGTCCGCAGAAGTCATTCATCGTCGCATTCCTGACGGTGAGCACGCCGAGCTGACGGAAGAAGAGTCCGGGTGAGTTGCCGGCGTCGGGCTCACTCTTCGTCATCTTCGGTCCACTCTTCGCAACGGTTAGAACGTACGCCGAAAGCTCCTTGCTCTCGCGGTGGAACTTCAGCTGGTAGCGGTCGGCGAGCATCTTCTGAATCATCTTGCCCATCTGGTCTTTATCTGGAGCGCCGGGGATGTCGGGCTGCGCGTCGATGTCAAACTTGTCGGTCTCGATCCAGGCAGGGGCTCCGACGATCTGCTTGTCCTGCACGTCGTAGGCAAATTTGATCAGGTCCGCCACCGTTGTATTGATGGTCTTCAGACGGACGCCTTGCAACGTGATTGCCTTGCCCGGTGCATCGGGCTTGCTTGGCTTGATGGTCACGACCTCAAAACTGGGATCGGCGTCGGCAGCCATGGGGGGGATGCGCTTAGGCGGCTCTGGAATCGTCCACGCCGTCTCCGGCGTCGCCCGCTCGAACACCAGCGCCAGCGGATTCGGCCCCTGCTTCCACTCTCCCGCAATCGACTTCCCATCCGCCGACATCTTCCCGTCGTACGTCCCATCGATCACCATCACCGCAAACTTCAGCTCTCCATCGTGAAACGTAATGCTTGAAACCGGGAGCGGCTGTCCCCCCTGGTCAATGCTGTAATTCACCGCCTGCAGCGCTCCTGCATCCGTCTTCGTCACCTTCAGCACAATCCGCAAGTCCTTCTGCGGCACATGCAGCGTCCCCTGCCATGTCCCCTCAATCTCCGCCTTCGGCCCCGCCTGCGCCCGCACCGGAGCAGCCTGCATCAGGCACCACCCCGCCATCAACGCAGCTCCCGCCCCCAGAATCCCCGTCACCCTTCGCGCCCCATTGCGCTTTTCACGTCTCCAGAAACTCCCCACGGCCAGCCCTGCAGGAATCATTGTCACTCTCCTTTGCGAATCCAAGGTACCCGGCCCGATTCAGCGAAAATCCGTCGCAACCCGTCAGCCGCGCGAAAAATACGTTCCAACCTATGGCTGCGTCCTGCTGCTCACTGCTTGAAGTCTCGTGCCAGATTGACTTTATAAAGAAGGGAACGTTAGCGGGCATCCAAAAGTTCCAAAAAATAAACGCCGCTCCGCGCCCGAAACAAATCGTGCCGTGATTTCTCATCCCGGAACCGCAAGCCTCTTCGAGCTACAGATCCCGGACCAATTCCACACTGCGAGCGAACGCATCACGCCAGACAAAGATGTTCTCTTTGCGAACCTTCGCTCTCAACTGACGCATCCGCATCTGCCTTTCGTGCAGAGGCATCTCGAATGCGAGGTGCAGCGTGCGCGCCACTTCGGCCGTGTGGTTGGGATTGACCAGCAGCGCCCCCTGGTGCAGTTGCACGGCAGAGCCCGCAAACTCGCTCAAAATGAGCACACCGTCGTTGTCCACTCTTGCGGCGCAATACTCCTTCGACACGAGATTCATTCCATCTTTGAGCGGCGTGACGAGCGCGATATCCGCCGCGCGATAGTAGGCCAGGAGCTCTGCGCGCTCAAGAGAGCGATGAATATAGTGAATCGGCACCCACCCTGGGTCACCAAACTGTCCGTTGATCTGGCTCACCAGTCTCTCGATCTGCCCCTTCAGCTCTTCATACTTCGGAATGTCCTCCCGGCTGGGAACGACGATCTGGACAAGCGCGACCCTTCGCCGCAAGTCCGGATACTGCTCCAGCAGGTAACGAAACGCGGCGAGCCGCTCGGGAAGACCCTTGGTATAGTCAAGCCGGTCCACCCCCAGGATGATGCGGGCCGGAGCCACGCTCGCAATGATCTCATCCGCCCGGACTTTAACCGGCTCCTCCGCAGCCGCGTCAGCGAACTCATCGAAGTCGATGCTGATGGGAAATGCACCGACAACCGTATTGCGGCCCGGTTCCTTCACCAGAATATGGTTCTCGACATTTTCAACTTCGACTTCCTTAACGAACTTCCGCAAACACGCGACAAAGTTTCGGCGGTCTCGCATTGTTTGGAAGCCGACCACATCGAAATCCAGAAGAGACGTCAGAATCTCCTTGCGCCACGGAAGTTTTTCGAAGATGTCCGGGCTCGGAAATGGAATGTGATGGAAGTAGATCAGCCGATGTTTGCTGCCAAGCTGTCGCAGGCAGGTTGCAGTCGACATCAAGTGATAATCGTGGACCCAGACGAGATCTCCCGGCTCCGCGAGAGACGTTACTTTGGCCGCGTACCGCTGATTGAGTGAGAAGTATGTCTCCCAATAGGAAGGATCAAAATTACACTGCGATTGCAGGTCGTGAAAGAGCGGCCACAGAACCTCGTTGGAGAAACCATAGTAGAAACGCTGTCGCTCTTCATCACTCATGAAGACCGGAACCATCGCGAAATTCGATGCCTTCGAGTGTTCCAGCAGGAGCTGCTCGATCTCTTGCGAATCGTCAGTCCCCGTCCATCCGACCCAGACGCCGGCGCTGTCATGCAGCAGCGGGCGGAGTGCGGTGACCAATCCGCCGGAGCTTGGTTCAATCTTGAGCTGGCCGTCGTGGCAAGCAATCGTGATCGGCAGACGATTCGAGACAATGATCATCCGTTGCTTCGCGCTACTCAGAAGTGGTTTTGGCATGCTTGTTCCCATCTGTCCAGAAATTCAATGACGTCGTCTGGAGGACGGATCCAAACATCGGCGTTTGTGTCTCGACTGGCTTCTCGCACGAGCACGCTGAGTCCAATGCCGCCGAGTCCAATGCCACGGAGCGCCAGGAAGGCATCTTCGTCGGTTACATCGTCACCGAGGTATGCCATCGCGTGCGAGTCTCCGAGTCCAGCGGCGATCAGGCGAACCACATCTCCTTTATTCATCGCGGAAGCGCATATCTCAATGCCTCCATCAAAGTGAAGAATCCTCAGCACGTCTTTGTCGGCAGTCTCGGACCAGACGGCCTCACCGGCCAGCCGTATCGAGCCCGCCCGATCCGCTGCCAGTCCCCTCCAATGCACCGCATGGCCGGTAGGCTTGTCTTCAATGAACTCCGTCAGGCCGCGATCGACAAATCCACCCCGCACGCTCGCCAAAGCCTCAGAGGTTCTTGAATCCGGCTTGGTCGTCTCAAGAACTCCCGTTGAAGAGAGATGCTCCATCCCATGACAACCCCATATTTCGATGTCATCCACGCCAAGCAGCTGACTCACTTTCTGGGCCCTTCGACCACTCACGAGAATCACTTTGCTGCGCTCACAACCCTTGATACGCTGAAGAACTTCTCTCACGCCGGGATACGGAATCGCGGTAGCAGGATCAGTGCGAAACGGTGCCAGCGTTCCGTCATAATCCAGCAACAGAGCCCGGACTTGAACGGTCGACATCCTCAAAAAGAAATTCGCCAGCTTTTTCTGGATAGCAGTTTGATCCTCTTGCACCCTACCTCCGCTTCCTCAAGAGTGACGTCTTGAGCGTGGAAATGCAAACCGCCGAGCGCTCATCGGCATGAACGTCCGCAATGCACCCATGGCCGTTCTCAAAGCCCTCCGCCTGCACCAGCACCCCGAACCCCGCCACAACCTCATCACCGTTCAACGGGCCAAAGGCCCAACCCCATCACAGCCTGGGCCGAATGCCCAGGTACCCACATGCGACACCGCCAAGGGCTGAAAGCCCGCCCCAACTAGCCCCCAATGCCAGAATCTCTCCCTAGTACACCCATCGAATCCCCCCCCGCCCCGTAAAAACCTGTCAAGCCCCCCGAGCGACCCAAAACCGCTAAAACCCCCATGAACACTGGCGATTAAATCTTCAAAAACTTGGCATAGTTACCCCACCCAACCACGTACAATTGAAGTAGAGCCAAAATATCCGCAGCCCGGCCACCGCCGGGCCGTTGCATTTAACCACTACCCACTAACCACTACCCACTACCCACTAACAAGAGAATCGGCAACAGAGGACTGACACAAGTCCGGCCTCATCACCCTTCCCCTCAAGACCTTACGTCCAAAAGTACCCGGGGGGAGGCCCCCCACCCCTGCCACCCAACACGCCGCCTGCGCCACCCGTTTACGCACGCAAGCCTCCCCACCCCCGCACTGCGGCGAGGCCTCCGTATACCACGTCTGCATCATGATGTTTGATTGGTCGGGGCGGAGAGATTCGAACTCCCGACCCTCTGCTCCCAAAACAGGTCAAGCCGTTTACGGAAATCTGTTGAAATCGAGTGAAACTAAGTGCTTTTGATAGATAAACTTACGGCCTACGCATCGGTCCTGTTGATCCTTGTGGGTCTTGGGTGCTTTGACCGTTACAAAATCGACTACAGCAGACGGTGTATTGAACGGGGTCCTCTACGCGCCCTCGGACATAAACCCAAGGGAGCTATTGATATTCGCTCCCCGAGGCCCGAACCCTATGCACTGGATTATCTCAGTCGATTTCCTATAATTAAGGCAAATGGACAAGAAAGGAGTCTCGCCGACAATCAGCCTGCTCGTTGTTGCATTCATCTTAGTTGTCGGAGCAGTCTGGTATTACGAGGCACACTTATCAGAAGCGCCTCAAACTGCGGCATCTAAATTTAATCGTGAAGCCATATCGACGACTACGACTAGCGTCAGCCCTTCGAGTACAACTTTCCATGTTCCGATATCGTCTCAATACAGCAGCGCGTCTTCCTCATGGGTTTCTCTCCAGGTTAATGGTTCCCATGGGCCCATCTCACTTGGCCTGGGATCGAACGTTAATCTCGCGTGGACATCGGAGAATGCTACCGGGTGCACGCCGGCCACGTTCTGGGGCTCCTATCCGCGAACACCTCTTCCAGCTTCCGGTAGCTTCACGACGGCATGGCCGGGAGGATCTTACGCAGGCACTGGCACTTATCAAATCGTGTGTACGAGCGACTCAGGAGACACCGTAAGCGACACCGTACAAGTTACTCCTGTTCCACTTATACTTACAATCACCGCAAACCCGACAGTTGCAAGCCCGTATCCGGTAGCGCCCTCTGGCAAACAGATACTGCTCAATTCTTTCCAAGCGCAATCGGGCGTAAATGGCATGTATCTGGCTGCCATTGGAATTCAAGAAAGTCAGGATATAGTCTCTGGGGTACTCCCCATTGAGCCAGACAGTCTCAGCATCCAAGTGCGGTTGGGAGGTTCTCCGGCAAGCACGTCGTTCACGTTAGAGCCAGCCACACAGTATGTTGCTGACGGCTATTACGACATCAATGGTTTTGCTTGGATTCCAGGAAGTAGTAGCGCCACGATAGATATCTTTGGCAATATCGCCGATGCACAACCGGGGATATACCACGCACCTTTCACTATCGACGAATTAGTGGCTGGAGAGAACAGCGATTGGGCGATTGATCGAAACCACTTATTATTTGATGGCACGTCCCCGGGTGTTTTCCAATTTCCTCTCCCCTCATGGAATCCTGAGGATGCCAATCCAATTTCAGGGCAGGATTTACGAATTCAATAAGTCACACGAGCTATTTAGCTGGTGTAGCTAGACGGTCGACTGTGCCTAGCTCCTGCCTTTCCAACTAAGTTCCCGTTCCTTCCAGGCTCACCGTTTGAGGACTGTTAATAGCGGTGTCGGTGATCGTCAAGGTTGTCGATTGGTGGCCCTTTGCGTTTGGCGAGAATGTGATGCTGACCGTACAAGAGCTTCCGTCCGCCAGGGGTGCGCTACAGCCGGTTGTATTGAACTCCGGACCGGGCGAAATTGATAAAATAGACACGTCGGCCCCGGTGTGGTTAGTCAGTTTCACGGACTTTACAGCGCTGGTCTGACCCACTGGTATCTTTCCAAAGGACAGGGATTCTGGGGAAGGATTCAAGTTGGTTATTGCAATGCCATTCACAGGAATTAGCTGCGGGCCTGCACCCCAGTTGAGGATAATCGCTGCGGATCTCGAACCTCCCTTTTTTAGCGTGCTTGGAGGCTCGAATGTCACCGTTATTCCGCACTGGGCGTTGGGCAGCAAGTTTGTGCCAGAGCATGTATCAGTCTCAGTGAAATCTCCTGTATCCGCTGTACTGGCTTCGCTGGCTCCGACTGTGATAACCGGAGAGATCATCTGGGCCAGGGAATTCGTAACCACAACGTCGAAGGAGCTCGATCTACCGATCCCTACCGCCCCGAAATCCAAGCTCGTTGGGCTCAGCGACAGACGGCTAATGTGAATAAACTCGTTTGGGAACGGTTGGTTAGTCGGACCGGGCACATTGCGGACACCATATTCATATTTGATCCCACCGTTGTCGAGACCGAAGTTGTATTCGGAGACATCGACAGACCCATCTGGATCTACCCTCTCGACATAAGCCACATGTCCATCTCCTGGCTTATCCCATTGGGCGATATCACCAACTTGAGGCTTGGGGTCCGGTTGGTAGTTTAGAGAGGTCGCGTTCACCCCCCAGTGGTCGGCGTTGTCCCATGTTCCGCCGGCCATTTTATTGAAGAACGAGGGGTTCTTCGGGTCCGTGGTTCCGTTGTCCCGGTTCATTCTCCATGCGACATATGAAGTGCACTCATCTGCACGGCCGTAATCGCCAGAATCGTCGACGTTTGCATTTTTGAATGGATAATCGTCGAGTAGAGACGGTGAGGCCGAGCCGGTGCCAATTACTTGGAACGGGTAGAAATTGCTCGTCCTGCTAGGCGAATTCCGCGCTTGTCCCGGGTTTACTACCGCAATCTGCCAAATCGCGCTGGCGGGGGAAAAATTCATTGAGGCTGTGATCGAGTCCGGCGAAATCGACTGCGGCGTTACAGCTCCCGTCCATTGCGGGCTTGCGGTCCATGGAGACATTGTCAGGTCCTGCCAATTGATTGTTGCGCCCTCTATAAAACCCGTCCCTGTGATCGTGACGGTCTGGGGAGACGTTGACCCTTGCACGGGATTCGGGAAGATGCTGATTAGCTGTCCACCGCCGCTAAGTGGCACCGTCTGAGGGCCGTAGCTGGCATTGTCAAACAACGTAAGA
>Ga0208357_1001702_pt1 | contig 15704 bp, 16 predicted proteins | sample NGESurdeep092012_6_FD_184487 | JGI IMG/M metagenome (GOLD analysis project Ga0208357, IMG submission 184487) | Arctic peat soil microbial communities from Barrow, Alaska - NGEE Surface sample F52-2 deep-092012 (SPAdes) | ecosystem: Environmental > Terrestrial > Soil > Wetlands > Peat ... | reverse complement strand
GGAGCGCGGCGTGGACGGCGGTGGCGTTGGTCTTGTCCAGGTAGGCCGGGGTGGCCGTGGCCAACCAGAGCGAACGGGGGGCGGCGGCCGGGACCGACCCGAGGGCCAGGCGGGCCGCTTCGACCCCCATGGTGGTGGTGTCCTCGTCGTGGGAGGCCACCGAGCGGGTGCCCTTCCCGCCGCCGGAACCCAGGAAGGCCCCCACCGAGGAGCGGGCCAGCCGGCGGTAGGGGACGTAGCCGGCGGTACTGATGATCCCTCGCATGGGGGCTGATGGTAGTCGTATCTGACGCTCAGTCAGAAGGCTCGTAGGTGGGATCGATGGGGCCGGAGCCGGCTCTCCCGGTGTGGGTCAGGGCCACCTCGAAGCCGTCGACGACGTCGAGCTCCTGGACCATGTCGACGTGGGGTTTGGGGTCGTCCCCCGTCCATTTGGCCCGGGCCGCCTTGCGGGCCGCTTTCGGATCGGTGGTCACCACGAAGACGATCTCGTGGTCCTCGCCCATACGGCCGGGGGCCGGGTCACCACCCAGATAGACGGCATAGAGCCGGGGCGGGCCGGCGTCGGGGACTGTCGGTTCGGCCATGTCGGCTCCTTTCGCTCTCCCGACCGTACTGTCGGGTCATGGACGTCGTCATACGACCGGCCCGGATCGACGAGACCGGACTGCTGGCCGATGTCGAGCGCGACGGGGACCGTCGCTACGCCGGTTATGACGGTGTACCGGCCGGATTCGACGACGTGGCGTCGCTCTCCAGTCTGGAGGACGCCGGTGGGGAGGGCCGTCTCTGGGTGGCAGTGGTTTCGTCGGGCGGAACGGCCGGCGACGAGCCGGATGATGGCCGGATCATCGGTTTTGTTATGGCCGAGATGGTCGACGGGCTGGCCCATATGGCCCAGGTGTCGGTGCGGTTGGCCTTCCAGGGGAACGGGCTGGGCCGGCGACTCATCCAGACAGTGTGCGACTGGGCCCGGAAGCGGGCCCTGGCCGGAGTGACGCTGTGCACGTTCGGCGACGTGGAATGGAACCGGCCCCTCTACGGCCATCTCGGTTTCGTGGTCGTCCCCGAGGAGCAGTGGACACCAGGGTTGCGGGCCCTGTTCGAGGCCGACGGGGAGCTCGGTCTCGATCTCGAACGCCGGGTGGTCATGCGGCGGGGCCTGGACGACTGAAACCCGAGCGACCGGAGGCGCCGCTACCCTGTCGCCGCGGGCCGCACCGGTCTGGCGAAGGTCGAGGACGACGGGGGTGGTCCGGTGACGAAGGGCCTGTTGAAGACGCACGGGGCCTCACAGTCGGGGATCGGGCGATGGGGGATCCGGCGGTGGGGGATGGGCGCCGTGGCCCTCGGGACGCTGGCCGCCGGAAGCCTGGTCGTCCCGGCGGCCACCCCGGCCGGCGCCTCGGTGGCGGTGACGTCCTTCCGGGGACACGGGTCGATCGACGAGGCCTACGTTCTCGGGGCCCGACCGGGGACCCGGCTGACCGCGGTCAACGGCGGCGGCCGAAGGGTCGGTTCCGGTGTGGTCGACCGGCTGGGCAGTCTGATCGTCCGCAATCTCACCCCGGGATCCGGCTTCCGCTTCGAGGAGGGCCGGGGATCGACGGAAAGGGCCACGCCGACTTTCTCTGTTCTCTCCACCACGTCGTCCACTCCGCCTGCTTCCTTCTATTCGTCGCAGCACCTCCATGCCGGGCTCAACTACGTCCGGATGCGCGACGGGATCCTGATCGCCGCCACCGTGCGTCTGCCTCCGGGGAAGACCCTGGCCGACGGTCCCTTCCCGACGGTGATCGAGTACTCGGGTTACCAGACGGCCGCTCCCCACAGCCTCATCGACGCCGAGGAGGGGAAGGCCCCGACCAACGACCCGTTGCTGCCCGACAGTTCCACCGTGGTGGGCGCCCTGGTGGCCCCCCTGCTCGGTTTTGTTTCGGTCAGTGTCCAGATGCGGGGGACCGGATGTTCAGGGGGGGCTTTCGATCTCCTGGGTTATCCGTCGGACTACGACGGCTACGACATCGTCCAGACCGTCGGGGCCCAGTCCTGGGCCCTCCATCACAAGGTCGGTCTGGTGGGGATCTCGTATTCGGGTCTGTCACAGTTCCCGGTGGCCGGGACGGACCCCCCCGACCTGGCCGCCATCGCGCCGCTCAGCCCGACCGACGACCTCTTCTCCACCGGCTACCCGGGGGGGATCTACAACGACGGGTTCGCCAAGAGCTGGATCAAGCAGCGGATCTCCGACGCCCAGGCCGCCCCGGAAGGGGGCCAGACGTGGGCCAAGGCCGAGATCGCCGCCGGGGACAAGACCTGCCTGGCCAACCAAAAGCTCCATCCCGAGGCTGAGGCTCTGGCCTCGCTGGTCGGCCCCGGCCTGGCCCGGACGCCGTCGTTGTTCGACCGGAGGTCGCCGGCGGTGTGGGCCACCCACATCAAGGTGCCGGTGTTCCTGGTCGGTTCCCTCCAGGACGAGGAGGTCGGTCCGCAGTGGCCGGCCCTCATCACGGCGCTGAAGGCCGACAGAGATGTCTACGTGACCATGGACAACGGGACCCATACCGATTCACTCGGACCCGACACCATCTCGCGGTGGCTCGAGTTCCTCGATATCTACGTGGCCGGCGAAGTACCGCAAGCGTCGGGTCTGCTCGGCTCGTTGGCCCCGGCGCTCTACTCGACTCTCACCGGTGGCGCCCCGTCGGCCCCCGTCCCCGCCGTCCGGTTCACCACCGAACCTTCGCTGGCCGCGGCCAAGAAGGCTTTCGCCGCCGGTGATCCCCGGGTGCGGGTCCTGTTCGACAACGGGGGAGGAAATCTCGGCCCCGGTGCCCTCCAGCCCACCTTCTCGGCCGGCTTCTCCACGTGGCCGCCGTCCGGAAGCGTCGTCCACTACAGCCTGGGCCCGAACGGCGCCCTGACCACCGCCGGGCCGAAGAGCGCGTCCACCGCCTCTTTCCGGCCGAACCCGGCCGTCCGCCCGGCTGACGACCTGGCTGCGTCGGCCAACGCCTGGGCCGCCCAACCTCCCTACGACTGGACGCCGGTCCCGGCGGCCAACGGGATCGCCTTCCAGACGGCGCCCTTCAGCACCGACACCACCATCGTCGGTCCGGCCAGCCTCGACCTGATGCTCAAATCGACGGCCAAGGTCACCGACCTCCAGGCCACCGTGACCGAGGTCCGGGCGGGTCAGACCGACGAGGAGTACGTCACCACCGGCTTCCTCCGTAGTTCCAACCGGACCCTCACGGCCGCCTCGACGGCGCTCGATCCCATTCCGACCTATGAGCGGGCCGACGAGCGAAGTCTCCCGGCCGGACGGTTCACCCTGGTCCGGATCCCGATCGACCCCGTCGCCCACACCTTCCGGGCCGGGACCAGCCTGCGGATCGTGATCTCGGCTCCCGGGGGCGACCGGCCGTCGTGGACCTTCGAGACACCGGCCACCCACAACGACGTGGTCGACACGGTGGCCCTGGGGGGAGCGGTCCGGTCGACGCTGGTGGTCAACCAGGTCAGCGGCGTGGTCCCGAGCTCCCCCATCCCGGCCTGTGGCGCGCTCCGGGGCGAACCCTGCCGGGCCTACGCCCCCCTCGGCAATCAGACCTGAGCGACACTGAGTCGGGAGAGATGGCGTCTGGTGAGACCGCGTCGCCGCCCATATGATGACGGCCGGATCTGACGGCCAGTCAGATACCGCCCGGTGCGATCCGGCCCTGCCGGGGCCGCGGACCGGGGCGGCCGAGCGGTGGAAGGTCTGAAAGCCCATGGACTTCGAGTTCTCGCCCGAGCAGCTGGCCTTCGTGGCCGAGGTCGAGGCCTTCCTCGACGAACACGAAGACCCCGACGTCTTCGACGTCACCCGGGAGAACATGGCCCAGATCGTCGACACCCCGGCCCGTCGCGCCTTCATGGCCCTTCTCGGTGAGCAGGGATGGCTGGGGATCACCTGGCCCAAGGAGTACGGGGGCAAGGAGGGCGACGGCGTCTACGAGCATCTCCTGAACGAGTCGCTGGCCCGCCGGGGCGGTCCCCAGATCGGCAAGGGCGTAGGGATCGTGGGGAAGACCATCATCCGCCACGGCAGCGAGAAGTTGAAGCAGGAGTTCCTCCCGAAGATCTTGAAGAACGAGGTCGAGTTCGCCGTCGGATACTCGGAGCCGAACGCCGGTTCCGACGCCGCCTCGATGCAGTTGAAGGCCACCCGCGACGGCGACGGCTGGCGGCTGAACGGTCAGAAGACCTGGACCACCTCGGCTCACTTCGCCGAGTGGTACTGGGTGGGGGCCCGGACCGATCCCGATGCGCCCAAGCACGCCGGGATCACCCTCTTCCTGGTCCCCCTCGACCAGCCCGGGATCACCGTCAAAGCCATCTGGACGATGGGCGACGAACGGACCAACGAGGTCTACCTGGACGATGTCTGGGTGTCGGACGACTACGTGGTGGGGGAGCTCAACCACGGCTTCCAGTACATCTCCGAAGCCCTCGACCTCGAGCGCTTCACCATGTTCACCTTCTCTCCCATCGCCCAGCGGCTCGACGTCCTCTGTGACTACGTGGCCCACGCCGAGCGGGACGGGAAGCCGCTGCGCGACGACCCCGTGGTCCGCCAGCGGATCGCCCAGTTGGCCACCCAGGCCGAGGTGGCCCGGGTCCTCGGACTGGCTTTCGTCAACAAGTCGTCCAAGGGCGGTGCCGCCCCCACGGCCGAGGCTTCGGCCTACAAGCTCTACGCCACCGAGTTGTCCAAGCGGTTGGCCTCGGCGTCGATGGACATCGGCGGACCCGGAGCCCAGCTACGGGTGAAGACGGCCGACGCCCCCATGGCCGGCCGGGCCGAGTCGACCTACCGCTACACCGTGATCGACACCATCGGCGGTGGCGCCTCGGAGATCCAGAAGAACATCATCGCCCGTCGCAAGCTCGGACTCCCCAAGAACTTCTGATGACGGGGACCTTCTGATGACGGGGAACTCCTGATGACGGGGAACTCCTGATGGGCCGGGCGGCGGCGGCCCCCGGACCTCTGGACGGGGTGACCGTCCTCGACCTCTCGACGGTGGGCCCCGCGGCGCGGGCCACCCGTCTGTTGGCCGACTACGGGGCCACCGTGGTGAAGGTGGGCGCCGTTCCCGGTCGCGGCCCCGGCGGGGTGACGCCGCCCTTCTTCGCCTACTCGGCCGGCCGGGGGATGCGCCGGGTGCAGCTCGACGTCCGTCATCCCGACGGCCTCGAAGCCTTTCTGGCCCTGGCCGCCGGGGCCGACGTGGTGGTGGAGAGCTTCCGTCCCGGCGTGGTCGACCGCCTGGGCATCGGTTACGAACAGCTCCGGGCGCTCAATCCCGGGATCGTCTACTGCTCGACCTCCGGCTACGGGCAGGACGGACCCCGGTCGACCTGGGCCGGCCACGATCTCAACTATCTGGCCGTCTCCGGTTTTCTGGCTACCAGCGGTCCCCGGGCCGACGGGGGGCCACCCATCCCCGGCGCCACCATCGCCGACGCCGCCGCCGGCGGGATGCACGCGGCGCTGGCCATCACCGCCGCGCTTTTCTCCCGGCGCCTCACCGGTGAGGGCACCTTCCTCGACGTGTCGGTGGCCGACGGGGCCCTCTGGATGATGTCTCTGGCCGTCGACGAGCACCTGGCCATCGGTACCGAGCCGGGACCGGGACACGATGTTCTGACCGGTCGCTACGCCTGTTACGACACCTACCGGGCGGCCGACGGACGCTGGCTGGCGGTGGCGGCCATCGAGGCCAAGTTCTTCGCCAACCTGTGCCGGAGACTTGGCTGCGAGGAGTGGATCGACCGTCAGTACGACGACGAGGCCCAGGACCAGATCCGCGCCGCGCTGACCGCCGCCTTGGCCCGGTCCGACCGCGACACGTGGGTAGCCGAGCTCTCGGCCGACGACACCTGTGTGGCCCCGGTCCAGACCGTCTCGGAGATCGCCCACGACCCGCAGTTCGTGGCCCGTGACGCGGTGGTCGAGGCCAAGGACGTCGACGGCCGTTCCTTCTGTCAGGTCGGTGCCGTCCTGGCCGGGATGCCCCGAGTGTCGGCGCCGGTGATCGTCCGCCCGCCGACGGTCACCGATACCGACGAACTTCTCGAGGCGGCCGGGATCGACCCGGATCGTATCGCCGACCTCCGGCGTGAAGGGGTGGTGGCATGACGGCGACGACCGACACGGTGGAGGAGATGCGGGCCCTGATCGGGGTGGCCCAGTACGAAGAAGCCGGGGAGTTCCCCGTCGAGCGGGGCTACATCTGGACGACCTGCGCCTCGGTGGAGAACGGGAACCCGCTCTTCTGGGACGACGACGCGGCCCGGGCCATCACCGACGGGCTCATCGCACCACCGACCATGCTCTCGGTCTGGTTCCGACCCCATCATTGGGCGCCCGACCGTGACGCACCCCATCTGCCGCTCCAGATCCACTTCGACCTGAAGGACCGCCTCGGTCTGCCCGAGGCGGTCATGTCCGATAACACCATCGTCTTCCACGACCCCGTCCGGCCCGGCGACGTCCTGGCCACCCGTCAGATCCTGCGCTCGGTCTCCGACGAGAAGACGACCAAGCTCGGGACCGGTCGGTTCTGGGTCATCGACGTCGAGTACACCAACCAGGAGGGCGCCCTCGTCGGCGTCGAGTCCTACACCGGCTTCGGTTACCGCCGTGGCTGAGGACACCACCACCCCTGTGCTCCTGTTCAGTGAGGTGGCCGTCGGCGACCGCCTTCCCCAATTGGCCTACGACGTGACCGCCACCACCGTCGTCCTCGGGGCCCTGGCCAGTCGGGACTGGCGGCCCATGCACCACGACAAGGACTTCGCCGTCGACCGGAACGGGACCCAGGACATCTTCTTGAATACGCCCAACCAGGCGGCCTGGTTCGAGCGCTTCCTGACCGACTGGACGGGACCCCACGGGCGGTTGGCCCGGATGACCTTCCGGATGCACGGCTCGGTCTTCCCGGGCGACACCATGGTGTTCACCGGGGTGGTCGATGAGGTGACGGTGGACGACACCGGCTGCGGCTGGGTGGGCGTCGACGTCACCCTGTCGGTGGGCGACGACGTGAAGACGACCTGTGACGCCCGCATCGCCGTGCCCGTCGAGGGCGACGACAATCCCTGGAGCCGGACCGGCGACCGGTGGCAACCGTGACCATGACCGACGTGAGACGGAGGAGCTGACGGTGCTCGACCTCGACTTCGATGCTGAACAGGAGATGCTCCGCGACACCGTGCGCGGGGTCTGTGCCACCCACAGCCCGCTGTCGGTGGTCCGGGAACTGGAGGACGACCCCACCGGTTATCCGACCGAGCTCTGGAAGCAGCTCGGAAAGCTCGACCTCATCGGGATCCTCCTGCCCGAGGAGTACGGCGGGGCCGGGATGACCCTGATCGAGGGCGTCGTCCTCTACGAGGAGCTGGGCCGGTCGCTCGCCCCCACCCCCCACTTCGTGAGTGCCGTCCTCTGCGGCGGCGCCCTGGCCCGGGCCGGATCCGACGCCCAACGCGCCGCCTGGATGGGTCCCATCGTCACCGGCGAGGCCATCCTCACTCCGGCCTGGTTCGAACCCGAGAACAGCGGGGCCCCGTCCGGGGTCCAGCTCCGGGCCGTGCCGGACGGCGACGGTTTCCTCCTCTCGGGAACCAAGCGCCACGTGGCCTACGCCTCGTCGGCCGCCCGGCTGGTCGTCCTGGCCCGCACCGGCGACGGTCGGGAGGACGTCGACCTCTTCCTGGTCGACCCGGCGGCCGGCGGTGTCACCCTCACCCAGCAACAGACCATCGGATCCGACGCCCAGTACCGGGTGGACCTCGACAACGTCCGCTTGGGCGCCGAGGACCGCATCGGAGAGTCCGGCTCGGGCTGGCGGACGTGGGACGCCGTCATGCACGACGGCTGCATCCTCCTCGGGGCCCAGGCCATGGGGGGGGCCCGCCATGCCCTCGACATCACCGTCCAGTATTCGAAGGACCGCTTCCAGTTCGACAAGCCGCTCGGAGCCTTCCAGGCGCTGGCCCACTACATGGCCGATGCCGAGACCACCGTCGACGGAGGAACCACCCTGGTCCACGAAGCGGCCTGGGCCGGCGCTCAGGGCCGACCGGTCGGCCGACTCGCCCCCATGGCCAAGCTCTTCGCCTGCCAGACCTACCGGGACGTCACGGCCATGGCCCAGCAGGTTTTCGGCGGCATCGGCTTCAGCGTCGAGTTCGACATCCAGCTTTACTTCCGCCGGGCCAAGCAGCTCCAGATCTCGTGGTGGGACACCCGCTACCTGGAGGAGCTGGTGGCGTCGGCGGTGCTCGACCATCGCTGATCGATCCACCGGGCAGAGCATCCGGAAAGCCGGTTCAGAGAGCGGCCAGCCGGGGGAGCACCTTGTCGACGAAGAGCTCGAGTGAAGGCCACCCGATGGCCGGGTCGAGGCCGCCGACCAGCGGCTTGAGTTTGAGCCCGGACCGGCTGTCGAGCGAGCCCGCCAACGCCACACACTCGTCCGGTGTCACCACGGCATAGAGGCCGGCGCTCCTGACCTCGTCCACCGTGGTCACCTCCCGCCACGGGTTCGACCCCGGGTCGTAAGCGGACCAGGCGCCGTAGCCGTTCGTTTCGTGGACGGCATGAGGACCGATCTGGGCCCATGACCGCTCGGGGTCTTCGCTCACGAAGACCCACATCGGCCCGTCCGGCCACAGCAGGATGCCGTCACCCTTCCCGAGCCGGCGGCACTCGGCCACGTAGGAGTCGGCCAGCGCCTGATCGGGAACGGGGGGCAGGTAGGCGTCGCCCAACCGGGCCGCTCTCTTCGGAGCCGAGCCACCGAACACCACGAAGGGCCGGGGTCGCTGGACCGGACCCGGGGTGACCTGGATGGTCCGGCCCTGGTAGGTGAAGGGCTCCCCGGTCAGGGCTTCGACGAAGGCCACGGCCTTCTCGGCGAAGACCGCGCCGCGACCTCCGTAGGGGATGCCGAACATCTCGCACTCGAGCGGGACGTAACCGGCGGCCAGGGTCAGCTCCAGGCGTCCGTTGCTCACCACGTCGAGGACGAGGGCATCCTCGGCGGCCGACACCGGATCGCGCAGCGTCAGGACCAAGGCCGAGACCATGATTCGCATTTGCTTCGTCCGGGCGGCCACGGCGGCACCGAAAACGAACGGCGACGGGAGGTACCCGTCGGGCGAACCGTGGTGCTCGGACACCACCACCCGAGGACATCCCCGGGCATCGGCCCACGCGCACATCTCAATGGCCTCGGCATAGAGAGCCGGCGCCGGCGTTCCGAAGTCGGGGGCCCGCAGATCGTGGTGCAGTACCCAGTTCATGACGCCCGGGGACGTCCGCTCTTCACCGGGCGTACTCCCGACCGAGTGAGAAGCCGTCCAGGAAGACGTCAGCCTCCTTGCTCCGGGCGAAGCGACTGGTGAGGGCGCGAAAGCGCGGCGAATGATTGGATTCGATCAGATGAGCGAGTTCGTGGACGAGCACGGCGTCGAGAACCCATCCGGGGACGACCCGGAGCCGGTCCGAGATCCGGATCTCACCCGTTCCGCAGGTGCACGATCCCCACTGACTGTTCTGGTTTGTCACCCACCGGATGGACGCAGGTCGGACACCGTCGAGATAGCGGTCAGCCAGCTCCCCGGCCCGCCGGGTCAGGTCGGTGTCCGAAGCAGCCAGGTGCGGCCGGTAGTTGAGGACGCGACGGACCAGATCGTCCACCATCTCGGGCCGCGCCGACCGGGGCATCGACGCCGGGAGGATCACCACCACCCGGCCGTCGCTCCAGAAGGCGCTGGCCGATTTCCGTCGCCTCGTACTGACCCGGACTTCGACCTCCGGCTGTCTGACCGGCGGGCCGGCGTCCTCGTCGGCGGGGAGGACGGTGGAAGGGGCCGGAGTGTCACCGACCGGCGGTGTCCGGTCGAAGGAGGGGACAGGGCCCGGACCAGCCGGCTGGGTGGGTCCGGTCGCTTCGGCCGGCGCGTCCAGAGGCAGCATCGGCTGCATGGGGGCCAGGAGCGGCAGGGGTGACTCCTTCTTCATGGCCCCATCTTGGCGTGAGGCTGTTCGGCGCGGGTGACTCCTCTTCACCAGTGCTTCGGCTTCCCGCTGTCATGGAGCGCAGCCAGATAGCGGTTGTACGACGCCAGATCCTCGTCCTCCTCGGCCTCCGCCCCGGCACCGGGGGGGACAACGTCCTGGTCAGAGGCCTGGTGGGGGAGGGCGGCGGGCTCAGACCCCTTCCCATCGGCGCCGGTGCCGGCGTCGGCGGGCGGTTCGTGGATGAGTTTCCACCACATGAAAACGGCGTAGCCGGCGAAGATCGGCCATTCGAAGACGTAGGCCCAGCTCAGCGTGTTTCCCGAGAGGGCGCGGTTGACCTGCCACCAGCCCAGGACGATGCAGCCGGGAACGACGACTGCCGCGGTCAGATGGGTAAAGACATTGCGGCGTCGGGGTGTTGTCCGGGGCACGGACCAACGCTACCGATCGCCGGGCGTGGCCGACCTGGCCGGTGGTTTTGCCCCTGGACATGGCAGACCGTGACCCGCAGACTGAGCGCCTTGCTCGGACGGTGGCAGGAGTTTCACCCCATGGGAGGACAATGACGACGACGGCCAATTCTGATCCCACCTCCGAGGGGACGCGGGGTCTCGACCGTCGCTGGTGGACGCTGATCGCCGTTTGTGGCGCCACCTTCATGCTCCTGGTGGACGTCACCATCGTCCAGGTGGCCCTGCCCACCTTGCAACGGGATCTCCACGCCAGCTTCGCCGACCTCGAGTGGGTGATCTCGGCTTACGCCCTCTCCCTGGCCGCCCTGATCCTGACCCAGGGAACGCTGGCCGACCGTTTCGGCCGCAAACGGATCTTCGTCGCCGGGCTGACCATCTTCACCTTGGCCTCGCTGGTATGCGGTCTGGCCAACTCGGCCACCTTCCTGATCGTGGGACGTGCCGTCCAGGGCATCGGTGGTGCGGCCATGTTCGCCACCTCCCTGGCCCTCATCGGCCAGGACTTCCGGGGCCCGGAGCGGGGCACGGCCATCGCCGCCTGGGGCGCCACCGTCGGTGGGGCGGTGGCCGTGGGGCCGCTGGTCGGGGGTGCGCTCACCAGTGGGCTCGGGTGGCGATGGATCTTCTTCGTCAACATCCCCATCGGAATCGCCACTTTGGCCGTCTCCCTTACCCGCATGGTGAACATCAGCGACCCGGGAAGCAAACGGCTCGATGTCGCCGGTCTGATCACCTTCTCCGGTGCGTTGTTCCTTCTCGTCCTCGGCCTGACCCGGGGCAATGATGACGGTTGGTCGAGCTCGTTCATCCTGACGCTCTTGTCGGCTTCGGCTGCCCTTCTGGCCGCCTTCGTCTTTGCCGAGTTCCACCAGGAGCGACCCATGTTCGACCTGTCGCTCTTCCGGAAGCCTGCTTTCACCGGGGTATCGCTGGCCACCTTCGCCATCGGGGCCGGGATGTTCGCCATGCTCACCTACCTCACGCTCTATCTCCAAGACCTCCTCGGACTGTCTCCGTTTCAAGGAGGACTCCGTCTTCTGCCCCTGACCGTGATGTGCTTCGTCGTCCCCCTGGCCACCCGCACGCTGGCCGAGCGTGTCCCGCCGGGGGCCTCCCTCGGCGCCGGTCTCCTGCTCTCATCACTGGGGTTGGCCCTGATGCACGGGGTGGCGGCGGACTCGTCGTGGACCACCCTCCTGGCCGGGCTTCTGGTAGCCGGGCTGGGTATCGGGATCGCCAACCCGGCCATCGCCAAGATCGCCCTGGGGGTCGTCAGCCCCGAGCGCAGCGGCATGGCCTCGGGGATCAGCAATACCTTTCGGATCGGCGGTCTGGCTACCGGGGTGGCTGCTCTGGGTGCGCTCTTTCAGGGACGACTGGCCAGTTCTCTGTCGCACACCATCGGTCATCCGGCGCAGGCGCTGGCCGGCGCCGTCTCCGCCGAGGGGACCAAAGGGGCCGATGCCCAGATGTTGGCCCACGCCCATCTGACCCGAGCGGCCGGTGCCGCTTTCAGCATCGGCATCAACGACCTCTTGGCCACCGGGGCGGTGACCGTGTTCATAGGAGCTTTGTTCTCGATCCTGGTGCGTCGTAAGGACTTCCAACAGCAACATCCACCGGCGCCTATTGGCGGTCCGGACGCCGCCCTGGCCCCGGCGACCACCTGACGGGTCGCGGGGCCACTCTTCTCCGGTCCCGATCACGTCGCGGTACGGTGCCTTCCCATGGCTGCCGACGATGTCACCTGGGGTCTCGTTGACCGTTCCGTTCTGAGTCGCATCGTGGTGGTGTCGCCCCACTTCGACGATGCCATCCTCGGGGCCGCCTATCTGCTCACCACCTATCCGGGAAGCACGGTGATCACCGTCCTGGGCGGTCGACCTCCGGCCTATCCGCCGGAAGCGACCGACTGGGACGCCTGTGGTGGCTTCGTGGCCGGCGACGACGTCGTCGCCCTCCGACGCGACGAAGATCGCGCCGCTATGGACTACGTCGATGCCACTCCCGTCTGGCTCGAGTTTCCCGATCATCAGTACCTGGCCAAGGAGCAACGGCCCCGGACCACCGACGTGGCCCCGGCCCTCCAAGCGGCCATTGCCGACCTCGATCCGACGGCTGTCTTCCTGCCCATGGGCCTGGCCAACCCGGATCACGTCCTGACCCACGATGCCGGCCTCATGGTGCGGTCGGCACTGGAGGAGTCCGGGAGCGGACCGGCGTGGTTCTGCTACGAGGACCACGGCTACAAACACATTCCCGGCATCCTGGCCTGGCGGGTGGCCAAGCTGTTCAAATCTGGCCTGTGGCCGACTCCGGCGGTGGTGGCCATCGAGCCCGACATGGACCGTAAGCGGGCCGCCATTGCTCTTTACATCAGCCAGGTCGCCCCCCTGGAACGGGACCACGTCCTGAGTGAACGTCTGGACGCCAACGTGCCCGAGCAGTTTTGGCGCCTCTCTCCACCGCCGGCGGGTTGGGAACGGCTTACGGATTCGGTGTGAATCCGCTGGTTCCACCATTCGAGTGAACCCCGACCACGGCCAGGGACACGAAGAGAATGAAGATGGCGATCAGTGAGAAGCCGATGATGATTCCGGCGATGGCCAGTCCGCGGCCTTGCTGGACTCCGTCGGTTTTCTTGATCTGTCCGAGAGAAACGAAACCCAGGATGATCCCGACGACACAGGGGACACCGAAGAAGAAGGGAATAATCCCTCCGGCCGAACAGGCCAGTGAGGCGATGGCCAAGCCGTTGGTCTGCTTGGCCGCCACGTAAGGGCTCCCGGGCGCCGCGCCATAGGGCGCATAGGGGGTGCCCCACTGCGGAGCACCAGCACCCGGTGCCGGATAAGGCATCGGGGTGGTGGGACCGGGCGTTTCATAACCGGTCGGAGGCACCGCCGGTCCAGCCGGTGGAGCGCCGTCATGAGCGGTCGGTATCGGGCTACCGAAGGGGGGTGGCGGGGTAGGGGGCGGCGATTGGCGGGCCGGATGGGACTCGGGTGGATACCACTTCCCGTCCGAGGCCTGCCACCATTCCGGTCCTTGCTGTGTGTCGCTCATGGATTCCGTTCCCCGCTCCCGCTGTCCGACTACTCCAGTATCCCCCGCTCAGCGGCGAAAAACGGCGAAGAGGGCCGGTTTTCGCTGTCTTTCGAGATGTCAGGATGCGGCACGTCCATCTATGTGTCTTGACAAGATCCTCAAGACCCTTACACTGAACCCCGTGTTCTCCACCGCTAAAGATGCGTTGTGCCTGAGGGAGTCGATCTCCCTCAATGGCCCGCGTCTTGGCGGATATGTCGTCGCGCGGCAGACGACCGATATCCAAATCTGACCCTTCTCTTCTCGAGAAGCCCCGGAGAAGGGTCGACAACACGGTGGCTTCAAGCTCATCCTGAAGAGCGCCCGCGTCCGGATCGAGCCGGGTCGACAACTCGAGAAGACAAAGTCCTCTGGCTGTGGGAACACGAGTGCTCCGCAACCGGACGATGACACAGCCCACGAGCGATGCCAAAACCAATGGCGAGCGTTGCCGCGCCCGTTGGTCCGAAAGAGAAGGTTCCGGGAGAAAAGCTCATGCCTAAGAAGATTGGCAACGTCCTGTCATGGGGCAGTGACGTCGAAGACAGCACCATCGAGCAAGCGGCCAAGGCCAGCCGACTCCCTTTTGTCAGGGGTCACCTGGCTCTGATGCCGGACGCCCACATCGGCATGGGAGCGACCATCGGATCGGTGATCCCTACACAAGGGGCCATTGTCCCGTCAGCGGTCGGTGTCGATATCGGTTGCGGAATGATCGCGGCCGAGACGGACCTGACCTCTGATGGTCTGCCCCACGACCTTGACCGCTTCCTGGGGTGCGTCGAGAGCGTGGTCCCGGCGGGCGTGGGCAAGGGTCACACGTTCGCCACTGCCTCAGATCGCCGCCACCGGGCCGACCAGGCGCCCGCCTTCAGCGGTGCCACGGAATTGAGCACCAAGCAGATCACCAAGATCACCGATCAATTCGGCACTCTCGGGTCAGGTAACCACTTCGTGGAAGTGTGTCTCGACGAACGTGATCGGGTCTGGGTGGTGCTTCACTCCGGGAGCCGGGGTATTGGGAACCAACTGGCCACCCAGCACATCGAAACAGCCAAGGGCCTCATGAAGAAGCTCTTCATTTCGCTGGAAGACCCTGACCTCGCCTACCTGGTGGAGGACACGGCCGAGTTCGACGCCTACATCGCCGACATGCTTTGGGCTCAGGAGTACGCCCGGGCCAACCGCCAGGCGATGATGGACGCGGTGCTGGCGGAGTTGTGGACCTTCATCGGCACGAAGGGTGACGGGGCTGGCCACGGGGCCGGTCATGAAGTCCGACGGATCAACTGCCATCACAACTACACCGAGCGGGAGCATCACCTCGGAAACGATGTCTGGCTGACCCGGAAGGGAGCCATTCGCGCCCGGCAGGGCGATTTCGGTGTCATTCCGGGGTCCATGGGGACGTCGAGCTACATCGTCCGTGGGCTCGGCAACCCAGCCAGCTATTTCTCGTGCTCCCACGGGGCCGGCCGGCGAATGAGCCGGTCGCGGGCCCGTCGCGAGATCGCCCTGGGTGACTTTGTCGCCTCCATGGAGGGTCGTGACTGGCAGGAAGGAAAGGCCGACCAGTTGCTCGACGAGGCGCCCCAGGCGTACAAGGACATCGACCAGGTCATGGCCGACCAGGCCGATCTGGTGGCCATCGAGCACACGCTCCATCAGATTCTCAACTACAAGGGGACGACCTGATGGCTGAGCCGCGAGGTGCCATCGAATTGACGTTTTCTGGTCCCTACGGGGAGACAGCTGAACTTCCCCCTACGAAGATCAAGGCCTCTTGTGCAATCTTCTGGACGAGCCCTGTCGCGAGGGTGCCGTCAGCCTCGATCGAAACGACGTACGATGCCTCGGCATATGCAATGAACATCCGACGAGATGGTTTCGTATCTTCGGGAAAGAACTGGCTCGCTTCTTTTGAAAAGGCTCCCCGGATAGCGGGAAGAGGTATGACGAACTTCGGGACGCTCCGCAGCGTAGGTTCATATTTGTGAGATGCATCGGCTACAATCAGCGGATACTCGCTTGCCATTTTCCTTTGAACGGATCTGCTTTCTGCGGTG
>Ga0208357_1001701_pt1 | contig 15724 bp, 29 predicted proteins | sample NGESurdeep092012_6_FD_184487 | JGI IMG/M metagenome (GOLD analysis project Ga0208357, IMG submission 184487) | Arctic peat soil microbial communities from Barrow, Alaska - NGEE Surface sample F52-2 deep-092012 (SPAdes) | ecosystem: Environmental > Terrestrial > Soil > Wetlands > Peat ... | reverse complement strand
ATTGGTTAATCCATGAATGTGCGGAAGCCTTTGAAAACTTTAAACAAGGTGAGACACATTGGACTGTTAAACCGGGTGTTGATCGTGGTGGTTATGCACAATATGGTGGTTTAACTTGGTGTGATTGGAATAGTTTTAAACTTATTCCTAGCATCACACAAATATGTGGGCATACCAAAAGCTATTTACCACGTATGTACAAGGATAACTATTGTATCGACACCGCACTTCTACACTACGCAGTTATACAAAATTCCAAAGTGTCAATACATTGTTTTCATGATGAAATAATGAAAGGGTTAAAGTCATAACTACTGCAAGCGCAAAATCCAAAGGGCGTAAGGCTCAACAGAAAACATGCCAACTTTTACTTAAAATGGCTCCATCATTAGAGCCAGATGATATTCTTTCAAGAGGTATGGGGCAAAATGGTGAAGATGTTATGTTATCACCAGCAGCTAGAAAAATATACCCATTTTTTATTGAGTGTAAGTGCGTGGAGAAACTTAACGTTGTTGGGGTATTTAACGAGCATTACAACAAATATAAAGACAAACTTGGGTATAGTCTTCTGGTTCATTCCAGAAACAGACAAACTCCCTTAGTGACTTTACGGTGGGAAGATTTTATGGAGATATATAAACTTACTATGCAATCTGAAAAGAAGATAGATGCCTAAGAGCAAAGAAGAACAAAGAGAAGAATGGGCCGCACGCAAGTCCAGAGCATGGAAAGTGTTTCGCTCAGTGATGGAGTATTACTATGAATGCAAAGCTAATCTATCTGCGTGCCAGCCAGTGGACTACGATGGTAATGCTGGTAGTCATGGTTTCGTCATTGGTAAGGTTATTATGTTACCGTCAGACTTTACCTCTGATGTAGCGTTGATGGCTAAGAAGATTTTAGATGAACCACAATACATACACTTTAAGCAGAAGTATTTAGACAAAGAGTTTCATACACAAACAACAATATCTACATTAGATATAAATGTGCAGGAATTACTTGGTAATCATTTCTTTAGAGTTGGGTTGTATCCACCACATAAGTATATGAAGACGGTTAGGAAGTTTTAGGGTGAGTCGTAAGACAAACTGCGATAAAAACAGGCACGAGTTAAAGCCTAAGTGCAACCATGATAAATGTTGGGATGCTTATTTCACAAATAATCTTAACAAGTCAATGGCTGCTCGTATGTTATATTTAAAAATAGGAAAGCAAGCGTTTTCAATAGTAACAGGGTACAAATTTACAAAGCATTTTATAAGGTTTATTCAAAGGTTTGAAAAGGAAAAATATGGAACAATCAGCAGTATCGACGTATGATGTAGCAACTAACTTGTTTGATCTGGCATTCTCCAACCATGAGAACTGTGAAAAAGGTGTAGACGGGTTTAAAGACCTTACACCGGAAGAACATTTCGATGTTCTTATAACCTGTCTCGAAAACTTCTTAGACGCAGCGGAGAATAGTGAATATCTGGAAGATATGGAAGATACGCTTGGCGCTGTAGTTGGAGTATGTATCGCTGTGGCTGTTTCAGCAGGGCTATTTACAGAACCTGTTGACATTAATGAGGAAGTCTAAATGAACCCTGTAATTGGCGAAATTCTTAATAGTTGGGTTGATAGTATGCCCAAACAAACAGCTAAGGATTACGGGTGTAAAGACTGCCCGAAACAAACTAATCCTGCCGTGATTCAACACCTAAAAGACATTGGTAATAACGTAAATTCATAAATGAGTATACAAGTAGATTTACCAGCAACAGCCGCTGAAAAAGCTAAAGCTTCTGCTGAGGCTGTGAAAGATATTAATAAAGAGTATGGTGATGGCGCTATATTCGATATGGGGGATCGTAAAGGATTGGCTGTTCCAGTTATACCTTTTGGTATCTATGGGTTAGACTTTGAAGCTCTCACTGTAGGTGGGCTACCTCGTGGTAGGATTGTTGAAATTTATGGTGCTGAGGGGGGCGGTAAATGTCTTGTTGGTAATACATATTTAAATACTTCTTATGGGTTATTAACTATTAAGGAATTTTTTGAAAAGAATAATTTAGTAGCTTCCTGCACAACTAGGGTTAATACAAAAGTAGATAAATTAGTAAACAGATATGGAGAAGAAGAAGATACAGTATCTTTTACAAATAATGGTAAAAGAAAAGTATTTAAAGTTAACACTTTTTCTGGTAATTATATCAGTTCTACTGAAAACCACCCACATTTAGTTATAAGTAATACTGGTAATTGGGTTTGGAGGCGTACAGGTGAGCTAAAGATAGGAGATTTCTTAGTTCAACAAAGAAAAACATTTGCAGGCGTGTTATCTTTAGATAAAGATTTATCATACGCTTTGGGTGTTTTAATAGCTGATGGTGGTTTTACAGAAAATAGCCTAAGATTTACTAATGATGATCCGTGCGTTAAAGAAATTGTTAACACAACGCTTGAAAAATATTTTCAGTTTGCATCTAAACAATATAATAATAATGAACATGGGTCAATAAACTTTCACTTTAACTCTAAAGAAAAAGTTACTAAATTTTACAATGAATTTGGCCTTAAACCCTGTTTGTCTAAAGAAAAAGAAGTAGGAAAAGTACTAAGAACATTGGATAAAAACTCTTTAAAAGAGTTTTTGCGTGGTTATTTTGATTGTGAAATGTCTGTGGATACCCCAAAAGTGTGTATAGAAGTGTCTTCCGCTAGTGAGGTTCTTTTGCGGGAAATTAAACTTTTACTACTATCTTTTGGTATAGTAGGACTAATTAGACCTTTAGTTGTAAAGGGGTACGAACATAACTCCTACTGGAGGTTAAGTATAACTGGCAAAGATGCTAGACTTTATATTAAAGAAATAGGAACTAAATCTAAAATAAGAGATAATAGTTTTTCTCTTATTGATTTAGAAAATGGCAGCACCAATTTTGATAGTATACCTAATTGTAGATTATTACTGGAAGATTTATATTGTAGTACAGAAACTACAAGAGAACATAATAATTTATTTTGTGATGTGTTAGGTGAACACCCTAAAGCTAAACTAACCTATCAAAGATTAGAAACTATTTTAAAATATACTTGGGGTAATACACTACTAGTTAATCGTTTAAAAGAAATAGCACATAGTAATTATTTCTATGATGAAATTACATCTATAGATGATGCGGGTGAGCAACCTACCTTTGATTTTGAAATGAGCAAAACACATTCTTTTATTGCTAATGGGTTTATTACCCACAATACAAGTGCTTGCCTTAGAATCATAGCTAATGCACAAAAATTAGGTGAGTTATGCGCTTTCATAGACGCAGAACATGCTTTGGACCCTAATTGGGCAACTGAAAAACATGGTGTTGATATAGATAAACTTCTTGTTAGTCAGCCTGATTCTGGTGAACAAGCACTAAACATAGTAGAACGTCTTGTTAGCAGTGGTGCTTTCTCTGTGATTGTAGTAGATAGTGTGGCGGCGTTAGTCCCTCAAAGTGAGCTAAACGGTGAGTTTGGTGATGCCAGCATGGGCGTTCAAGCTCGTATGATGTCCCAAGCCATGCGTAAACTAACGGGTTTGGTGTCTAAGACAAACACTATATTGATTTTTATTAACCAAGTCAGGGCAACTATTGGTAATTCATGGGGGCCAAGTGAGGCAACCAGCGGCGGTAGGGCACTAAAGTTCTATGCTTCAGTTCGCCTAGATATACGCAGAATGTCAACCATTAAGGTTGGTGAAGAAGCTGTTGGCAACAAAATTAAGATTAAAGTAGTTAAGAACAAAGTAGCTGCACCTTTTAAAGAGACAGAAGTAGACTTACTATTCGATAGTGGGTTTGATTCATTAGGTTCTCTTATTGATCCTGCTATAAAGTATGGCCTTCTGGAAAAAGGTGGTTCATGGTTCACATACGAAGGCAAAAGATATCAGGGCGAAAAGAACCTAAAAGCAGCTTTAAATATTGATAAATTAACCGCCGATATTTTGGCAAAAAAGGATAAGTAATGAGTGGAGATATTAGAACAAGTAAACCACAAATTAGTGTAGATGGCCCACCACGTCCATACCCGGCTATGTGCCCGGCATGTGGCACAGAACGATTAATGACACAAAACCAGATAATGGATGATGCATCAGGTAGTAACATCCCCGTTATTTCATGCCCCAGTTGTGGGTATGAAAAGACAACCACAAATAACGCTATTGCGTAAAAGGATAAATAATATGGCACAAGAGATTTTCGCGCCTGGTACAAGAGTGCAATTCGAGTTGCAAGGGCAAAAAGGTATTTTTTTCGGTGTAGTAACAAGAATGCATAACGGTAATCCGTTGATTCAACCAGAGCAGCCGCTATCCCCACGCGCTCAGATGCTTAACATTCAAAAGGTGGCCAAGTAATTGAACGCGGCGCAGGAGTTTATATACACACGAACATACAGCCGTTGGAAGCCTGAAGAGAAACGTAGAGAAACATGGCCTGAAACAGCGCAACGATACCTGGATTTTATGGATGAATCCTTACCGGGTATGTTGTCTGATTCAAACAAAGAAACTACTATTAAGCATATTGTAGGTATGGAAGTTATGCCTTCTATGAGGGCTATGTGGGCAGCAGGGGATGCTGCTCGTAATAACAGCTTTACAACCTATAATTGTAGTTTCGTAGCTGTGAATTGCGTGGAAGCCTTTGCTGAAACATTGTTTATTTTAATGTGCGGCACAGGTGTCGGTTTCTCTATTGAACGAGAATATGTAGATGAATTACCAGAAATTAAACCAAGAACAGGAAATACTTACAATGTTATAGTTGAAGATAGTAGAGAAGGTTGGTATAAAGCTTTATTATCTTTGATGATTTATATGTTCTCTGGTGATGATGTAACTATTGATTATAGTTTGTTACGACCTCGCGGTGCTAGGTTAATCAGGTTTGGTGGAAGAAGTTCGGGACCAGAACCTTTACGAGACTTGTTTGAGTATATTAAAGCAGGTTTTGAAGATAAACGACAAAAGAAACAAAGGCGGTTGTTACCAATTGATTGCTTAGATATTCAAACTAAGATAGCAGAAGTAGTAGTCGCGGGTGGTGTTCGTCGTTCTAGTGAAATAAGTCTTAGTGATCTGGATGATAGGCTTGTTGGTGAGGCTAAAATGGGCGAGTTTTGGAATGACCACCCACACAGAGCAATGTCCAATAATTCTGCTGTTTATAGTGGATTGCCTGATGTAACCACATTCCTTGAGCAGTTCACTACACTTATTAAATCTAAGGCTGGGGAACGCGGTATATTCAACCGTGAAGGGGCTAGAAAGCAAATGATGATGTCGGGTAGACGAAAAGACTACCCAATTATAGGAACTAATCCCTAAACGAAACCTTGGGGATTTAAAACTTTATCTAATTGACTTGGAACCTGAAATGGTAACAGGGGCGAACCGAAAGGACGCTGAGAGACTAAACGATAGAGCACTTAACAAGTGATGCGATAGTCCGACCTTATGGGAATTTAACCATAAGAAGTAGACAGAAATGATCTACTCCATAGTAACATGGGTAACAGAAGTGGTGGTGAAATCATACTTAGAGATATGGGGCAGTGTAATTTGTCTGAAGTAGTTGTTCGAGCAAATGATAGTCTTGAATCTTTACGTCGTAAAGTTAAAGTAGCAGTTATGTTTGGTTGTTGGCAATCAACACTTACTAATTTTCCTTTAGTAAGACAACAGTGGACAGATAACGCAAAAGAAGAAAGACTTTTAGGCGTTTCTTTAACAGGAATAATGGATAGCCCTGTACTTAATAATGTAAGTGATAGGATGAAACGGTGGTTAGGTGATTTAAAAGGTACAGCAATTAACGAGTGCGAAAAATGGTGTAAAAAACTAGACATAAACATGTCAGCGGCAATTACTACGGTAAAACCATCTGGTACATGTGGGAGTTTAGTTGATTCAGCCAGTGGAATTCACCCCAGACACTCACAATACTATATTAGGCGATATAGAATAAGTGCTACTGACCCTTTATTTAAAATGATGGCTGCACAAGGAGTTCCATTCAACCCAGAGACAGGTCAAGATATAGCGTCTGCATCAACAATGGTACTGGACTTTCCTACGGCAGCGCCAAAAGGTGCTAAAACCAGGCATGACTTCACCGCTATGCAACAACTAGAGCATTGGAAAGCTGTTAAAGATTTCTGGTGTGAACACAACGCCTCCGTGACAATTTCAGTTGCTGAGGATGAGTGGGTTGATACGGCTGCTTGGGTATATAACAACTTTGATGATGTTTGTGGGCTTAGTTTTTTGCCTAAATTTAATCACATTTATGCTTTGGCTCCTTATCAAGATATAACAAAAGAAGAGTATAAAGATTTGTCTTCTAAGTTTCCTAAAATAGACTATACTGAATTAAGTAAATTTGAGGTAGAAGATAATACCGAAGGAGCTAAAACCTACGGATGCATAGGTGACAAGTGCGACCTGTAACTAGGGGTGCCTATAAAGATTTAACTGGAAATAAATTTGGTAAATTAACGGTTATTTCTCAGGCTGAAAATAAAAAGAAAGCAACTAGATGGAATACAGTGTGTGACTGTGGTAATTACCATATATCATATGGGTGGCATCTAGTTGCTGGTAATAGCTTAAGCTGTGGGTGTTTAATAGGTAAAGCTAATAAAAGACATGGTGTGTCTGAAAAACCAGAACATTATGTTTGGTGTGCTATTAAGCAAAGATGTTACAATACAAATGTAAAAAACTACAAATATTACGGTGGTAGGGGTATAAAGGTTTGTGATAGGTGGTTAGAATCTTTTGAGAATTTTATTGAAGATATGGGTGTAAGACCCTAAGATAAAACATCTTTAGACAGGGTAGATAATAATGGCAACTACTGCAAAGATAACTGTAGATGGGCTGATTGGGTTGAGCAAGCTAATAACCAACGTCCTAGAAGTAAAGAGTGTGAAATATAATGGAAACTATAACAATAACTGTAAAAGAATATAACAAACTAAAAGACCGTGATAAGTTTCTTTCTAAGCTAGAAGCTGCTGGAGTAGATAACTGGGAAGGTTATGGTGGGTGGGATTCTGAAGAGGAAGATGACGACGATTAATGAACTTAGGATGGTTTGCATTATGTGTAATAATAACATTAGTATCTAGTTTATGTAATTGTACTGGTATTACAATTATTTTCGGTGTATTATCTATAATGTGGTGCTTAGTATCTTTGGCGTGGAAGTTTGATTTAATAGTATGCGAAAAATAGTTAAATTCATATACTTACTATGTATTATGGCTAATATATTTTCAATCTGTATAGGGGTAGCATATAATGATGTTATCCTTATTCTTCTTTGTGGTGTATGCGGTTTACTATGTTCTATAGAGTATATAAAGTATGAGTAAAATACTAATAGCCTGTGAATTTTCTGGTGTTCTTACAGATGCTTTTCGTAAGGCGGGGCACGAAGCATATAGTTGTGATTTGCTGCCCACAGAAGGTAATGAGGATTATCATATAGAAGATGATGTGCTAAACCACCTGTGGCCTAATTACTGGGACTTAATGATAGCTCACCCTCCATGTCAGTACCTAGCTGTTAGTGGTGCTCGTTGGTTCAAAGACAGACAACAAGAACAAAAAGATGCTTTGCATTTTGTGCAAAAACTTATGGATGCGCCTATACCACGTATATGCATAGAGAACCCTATAAGTGTTATAAGCAGTTACATACGTAAGCCAGATCAAATACTACAGCCTTGGATGTTTGGTCATGGTGAAACTAAAGCTACTTGTTTATGGTTAAAAAATCTACCAAAACTTATTCCAACAAATATAGTAGATGGGCGTGAGCATAAAGTTCATAACGAGTCTCCTGGACCTGATAGATGGAAGCGTAGAAGTCGCACCTACACCGGATTCGCAACTGCGATGGCAAACCAATGGGGTAAATTATTATGACAAACTTAGAAGTTACATTTAAAAATAATGCTATAAATGCTGAAATAGCAGATGAAGCTTATGGTAGTGCATTCTATTATGGTAATTTAACCAAAGAAGAATGGGTAGGTATTTTACGTAGGATGCTTGATGAGGCTTGGTATAGAGGCTTCAATGCCTGACATTACCAGAGAACAGTTCGATGAGGTTGTTATAAAGGTTCAAGATAGTGTATGGAAAACGTGGCCTTATCAATCTATTACTACAGGCATTAACTTTGTAGAATTGGTTAGTAAAGAATTATTCGGGCCACGAGAAGAAAGGAGTGGTTTAAGTTGACAGTTACTGAAGAAGATTTTAATCTTGAGCATGATAAACTAATAGTTGATTTAATGTGGTCAGAAAAAGAAAGTAAGGATCAAATCATTAAGATTATGCACTATTTAAGTGTACTAAAGAAAAGGTTATTTATCAATGATATTTTCTGATAGTGGTTGTTCAACTTTAAAGACGTTGGAAACACTTAGATTACAAGCATACGACGACGCTACAGGGCTTCCTGTGCCTGTCGGTGGTGTTTGCAAAGGAACATTATCTATTGGGTATGGCAGTACTTCTAACGTTGTGCCCGGTATGATTATAACAGAGCAAGAGGCTCTGGCACGCCTACAAACTAAAATAGCGTTTATTACAAACGAACTTAATAGTGTAATTAAAGTTGTTTTAACTCAAAACCAATTCGACGCTGTAGTTATATTTACCTATAATATAGGATTCGGTCAGAATAAACCTCAACATGAGTCTGGATTTGATGGTTCAACTATGTTGAAACTACTTAACAATAATAGCTATTTAGCCGCAGCAGATGAATTTCCGAAGTGGAATCATGTTGGTGGTGTTGTTAACGCAGGACTTACCAATCGCAGGGCAGTAGAAAGAAAGTTGTTTTTAACGCTATGAGTAAAGTACTTGTAACAGGCGGCACAGGCTTCGTTGGCACAAACTTGGTAAAAGAACTTATTTACCAAGGCCATAGCGTAGATTTACTTGTAAGACCATCATATAATCACTCAAAAGTAGCTGATTTCGGAAAAGATTTAAATGGTGTTTACATAGCTGATTTCACTCAACCTAAAGAAGTTTTAACATGTATTAAAGATTCTGAACCTGAATGGGTATTTAACCTGTCTTCGTATGGTGTTCATCCTGGTGAAACAAGCCCTACCTTGTCGTTAGTTACAAACCACTGGAATGTGGAGAAACTTCTTGAGGCGTGTATTACCGTTGGTTGTGTTAAATCTTTTGTGCATACAGGATCATGTCTTGAGTACGGCACAATTCACGAGGCTAGTACAGAGAAGCACCCACTCAAAGCCAACACTACATATGGTTATAGTAAAGCATTAGCCAGTGCTAATATAGCTCTACAATCTGTTAAACATGATTTCAATGCTGTTACAGCGCGTCTTTACGCTGTTTATGGGCCATATGAGTCTAAGGCAAGACTTATACCTAAACTTATTGAGTATGGTATGAAAGGGCAATTTCCACCGCTGGTATCTCCAGATACAGCCAGAGATTTTGTATATGTAGATGATGTAGTTAATGCATTGATTACACTGGCTAAATCAACTCCACCAAGAGGTAGTGCTTATAACATAACCTCCGAGATACAAACCACGTTGCGAGAGCTTACTGGTGTAATAAGCAGTATTATGGGATTTACTGCTGTTCCGGTGTGGGGGTCTATGCCTGCTAAACAATGGGACTCTACTACATGGGTTGGTGACGGTGATAAAATTTACCATGAATTAGGGTGGTACACTAAAACTAACTTGGAAAGTGGGCTTCAAAAAACTATTGATTGGTGGAAACAACAATGAGTTTCACGGCACTTGCTATAATTCCAACTTTCAATGAGATGGATATATTACCATACACAGTAGACCATTTACTGAAGCAAGGGTGTAAAGTACACATTCTGGATAACTGGAGTACTGATAATACTGATGTAGCATTTGAAAGAATACAGGGTGTTTCATATGAGTTTTGGCCTAGAGATGAGCAACCTAAGTATTACGAATGGTCTAACATTTTAGAACGTGTAGAAGAAATTGCACACAATGCAAAAGCTGATTGGTGTATGTTAAATGATGCTGATGAAATACGGTATAGCAATGTTGAGGGTGAGACTCTACGAGAAGCATTTGAACGAGTTGACAAACAAAGGTATACAGCAATTAACTTCATAACCAAACACTGGGAGTTAGACACAGATATGGTTGGGCACCCTGAAGGGCACTTTACTAGGTGGGTTGAAGACAGAATACCACAAATAAAAGCATGGAAGAATATATGCAAAGTAGATTTGCATTCGTCTGGGGGACATGATGTTCAATTTAAAGGTAAAGATGTTTACCCAGACAAGCTCATACTAAATCATTACCCCTTCCGTTCACAAGAACAAAAGAGACGTAAGGTACTACAAGACCGTAATTATGCACCTGAAGAACTAGCTAAAGGATGGCATGTACACCACTTAGAGTTAGCAAAACAATTGAGAAAAGAGAATGAGTAAAGAAATTAAGCTTATTAATTCAAAGATAAACTTAGTTTCTGTGGTTGATGATGCAGATTATGAAGTTTTATCACAATGCAGGTGGTATACTGTGTATAATAAACATAGAAACCATTATTACGCTCGTAACGCGGATAAAAAGTATATGCATAGGTTAATTTTAAACCCACCTGGGTATATACTAGTAGATCATATTAATCACGACACATTAGATAACCAAAGAAGTAATTTAAGACTTTCAACAAAAGCACAGAACGCCCATAATTCAAGAATAGGGGCAGACAATACTTCCGGGTACAAAGGCGTAAGTTTTTGTAAATATACTAATAAGTGGAGAACTAATATTGTTTTTAATATGAAACAAAAAACTATAGGCAGGTATAACACACCAGAAGAAGCACACTTAGCTTATATTACAGCGGCTAGAGAATTGTTTGGAGAATATGCTTGTGCTGGATAAGAAAGGAATTATTAAATGAGTAGTTTGACAGCTATTGTAACATCTTTTAACAGACCAGAAGAGTTAAAAGTTTGTTTAGGCTCTCTATGCAACCAAAGGAAATCTTCCAATAGAGATGAGTCCTTATACGCTACTATTATTGTAACAGACAATACTGCATCACCTTTAAATCACATTATAGAAAATATATGTTATGATTATGATGTAAAGTACGTATATACTAACACTACTGATTGCTACACAGCAGCAGAGATGGTTATAGATCACGTAACAACAGATTTTATTTGTTTCCCTAGTGATGATAACTATTATGTTCCTGAGTTTGCCTACAGGATGCTTAAATATGCAGACACTTACGGGTGTGATTTTGTGTATTGTGATATGCTATACGATCCACGGTATTATGGTTCATGGACCGGTAAATACACAGTAGTTGATTGTAAACCAAAAGTAAATTACATTGATAAAGGTGGTTTCATTATTCGTAAACAGTTGTTTGAATCATTAGGTGGGTTTCCTAACAAACCACATAACCCACGATCTGCTGCTGATGGGCAATTAGCAGAACTGGTGGTTAAATGCGGCGCTAAAGTGGGTAAAGTTCAGGAGATTCTATTTTTTCATGGGTAAAAACTTCTATCACATTTATGACTACGATATTTTAGAAAAAATGTTCTATGTATGTAGGCTATTTCCTGACCATACATTTTTAGATGTAAGAAAGTTCAAAACTTTGGAAGAAACTATAAAATATATAGAAGACATGGATGGTGATTATGTCTGTTGAGATACACCCTAGAATATCTGCTATTGTTAGTTCCTACCTGCAACCTGAGCACCTATGGATTGTACTTGCTTCTTTGCGGGTTCAGAGAGAAGTAACAAAGCCTTGGGCAGAAGTACCATTGGAGATAATAGTTACAGATGACGGCAATCTTAAAGAAAATGAAGCAGTTGCGCTACATTATGGTTGTAAGTACATTACTACTAATTTCGGCTGTTGCTATTCAGCCGCTGAGGTAGGGGTAGAAGCGTCTACATGCGAGTGGCTTATATTTCCTAGCCATGATAACTATTATGTGCCTGAATACGCTGCAAGGTTATTGAACTCTGCTGATAAAAATAACCTTGATTTAGTATTTTGTGATTTAATACATGATCCACGCTACATCGGTAAATATCATATGTTTCATACCAAGCCTAAAATAGGTAGAATAGACAAAGGATGTTTTATGGTAAAAAGAGAAATATACAATAAAGTTGGTGGGTTTACTGGTAAATCTCCCGGCCATAGAACTTTTTCAGATGGTATCTTTATAGAAGCAGCTTCAAAAATATGTAAGTGGGGAAGAGTTCCTGAACCTCTTATGTTTCATGGCTAAAATTAATGTAGTAACTTTAACAGCATTCCCAGACATATTTAAACAATTCCAAGTCTCTATAGATAAATATGAACCATTTATTAAACGAACAGTAATTAAGTCTTTTGGTGTTGACTTAGGTAAATTAGATAGTAATTGGAACCAGATAGAAGGACCAGAGCATTTCATTTTTGCACGTAATGCAAACTTAGGTATTAATAGCGACACAGAAGCAGATATACTTCTTGTTAACGATGACGTTCAATTTACTAGTTATAACTCTATAAGCACGCTTCTACATGAAGCTTACTCAGACCCTTCAATTGGTATTATATCACCTGTTATTGACGGCCAAGTTGGAAACGCACTACAATACTTAAATCCTGATAATAAAGACGATACTTTAATTATATCACAAGAACGAATAGCTTTTGTGTGTGTTCTTATTAAAAGAGAAGTTATCAATAAGATTGGTCTTCTGGATGAACAATTTGATGGTTATGGTGGGGATGATGTTGATTACTGTATGCGTGCTCAGGAGGCGGGCTATAAGTTAGCAGCAACACCAAAGGTAGTGGTTAAACATGGTTTTGAAAATAATAGAGCTTCTTCAAGCTTTAGTAGAAAACTTGGGGCTTTTAACACACATTTATCAATGTTACAGATGAATAAGATTGTTAAAGAAAAACATACTATTGTTAAGTGGAAATATGAATAATAAATACTGTATACATGAAAACTACATAGAACGTCTTAATAATGAACAGTTTGATGATACTATATACACAGACGAACACCAGAATGAAGTATACGCCTATGCAAGACAGTTATTTGTTGAAAACAACTACACTAACCATGTAGTTGACTTTGGGTGTGGTTCAGCATACAAATTACTTAAATACTTTAAAGAAAAGTATACTATAGGTATTGAAGTTAAACCAACATATAAGTATTTAATAAATAAATACCCAAATAGAATGTGGTGTGAATCACCACGCTTACCTAATACAAACATACATCCTGTAGATATGGTGATATGTTCTGACGTAATAGAACACGTTGTAAACCCAGATGGTTTATTAGAATCAATTTATGCCCTTAAACCAAAAACAATAGTTCTATCTACTCCAGACAGAGATATGCTGTTCAACCACAACGGCCCACCTAAGAATGTAGCACATGTTCGTGAATGGTCATATAAAGAGTTTAGGCAGTACATCAGTCAGTATTTTGAAGTTGAAGATCACTTTATTTCAAATATTGCCCAATGTACTCAAGTTATTGTTTGCAAACCACGCTTGACAACCTAGAAAGATTATGGTATAATTAATTTATGAACCTACGATTCAGACCTAATAAGATGTCTACAGAAGATAGAAAAGAAATGCTGTCTGGTATTCCAAAAGTTGGGGACACCGTTAGGATTATAGGTTCTGAAGAGAATTATACTATAGAGGGTGTTGGGATGAAGCTTTATAAGCTCTCTAAGAAAGATAATCCGTCTATTAAAAAATCAGCTTTTAAGCGCGACGTAATACGAATATTTATTTAGATGATAAATTTTAATGATATTGTAGATTGTTTAACATTATATAAGCCAGAGTCAATATTAGATATTGGGGTTGGTTATGGGTATCGTGGGGTTGTGTGCAGAGATTTACTTGAATCATCTGAAAATAGATATACCCCGGATAAATGGAAAACTATTATTGTAGGAGTTTTGGTGAATGAACCAGATTCACCTATTTTATATGAAGGAGTGTACACAGCTATAGAGAAAACAGATAACCTTGATTTAAATAGACTAGGCGGTTTCGACCTTGTTTTTATTAATGAAAGGAACTATTCAAAAGAATTCATTGACACCCTTAAACAGATAAATAAAGAGGTAGTCAATGCAGAATAGGTTAATGGGTATTACTTATAATGAGTAATACCCTACCTACAAAACTTGCCCCAAGATTTTTAGACTTAACTGGAATTAAATTTGGCAGATTAGAAGCATTATCTATAGACTACTCAAAAAATACTAAGTATATTTATTGGTTATGTAAATGTGATTGTGGTAAAAAAGTTTCTGTAAAGAACTACAATTTACTAAGTGGAAACACAAAAAGTTGTAGATGTTTAAGTATATTAACCAATAAAGAAAATAAAACCAACATAAAACATGGTCTAAGCCGTTCTAAAGAGTACAAAACTTGGTGTGGTATGAAAACTAGGTGTTATAACCCAAATGATAGTTATTACAACAGATATGGTGGTAGAGGTATTAAGGTTTGTGGTAGGTGGTTAAATTCTTTTGAAAATTTCCTTGAAGATATGGGGAAAAGACCATCACCAAAACACTCTATTGACCGTATAAACAATGATGGTGACTATGAACCAAGTAATTGTAAATGGGCTACAGGAGTAGAACAAATTAGAAATAGATCAATCAGTACTTGGGTGGAAGTTTTTGGTGAAAATAAACCATTATTTTCTTGGGCAAAAGAATTAAATATAAAACCAGCCACATTAGCTTGGCGTATTAGGCAAGGTAAAAAGATAGAAAATATGATTGAAGCAATCTCTTTATTATATAAAGGTATTAATTTAAATGACTAAATTAGGTGTTTACGTTTGTTCCAGCAAAAGCCCTGTGTTTATACGATCCTGTATAGCCCAAATAGTTCTTCAATCTAAAAAACCAGATTGTATAGCCATTCACCAAAATGGTTTGCTTTCTAATTGGGATTGGGCTTTTTCTGATATTATACCTTCTTCAATAGAAGTATATAGCAGACATACCAAAGGTATTGTTAAAGAACCATTTTTCTATCTTACACCACTTAAAGCTCTTTACGTAATGGGGTGTACGCATTTTGCTAAGGTAGATGATGATGATATATTCTATTCAAACCACTTAGAAACATTGTTTAGTTACTTCAATCAACAAGGGCAAGCAACTTGTGATTTAGAGTATAAGACAGAACCAGACATTGTTACACCTAAGTATGGTGATGTATTAGAACCTAAATTCCCTCGTTTTAAGAATATAGATTGGTTTTTCAATCCCACCAAAGCAATGTCTGATTCGGTTATGTTTAACAGGCGATTTGCTGAAGCTTATATTGATCTATTAAGTAAAGGTGGGAATGAAACCAGTGGGCCTTGGGATGATTGTATTATGGGTGAAGTTATTAGAGAAGGTGGTTTTAATGTAATGCGCCCTGAGCACGATGCAACCGCAGTATACGTGATTAACGGAGAAAATACATCAGGTGATCTTCGTGGTAATGTTGGCTATCGTCCGCAAAGAGAAGCTATTATAAAAGAAAGAATGAGTCATCTTTTAAAGAAAGAAGGAAACTAAAATTCCATACTAC
>Ga0208357_1001697_pt1 | contig 15735 bp, 12 predicted proteins | sample NGESurdeep092012_6_FD_184487 | JGI IMG/M metagenome (GOLD analysis project Ga0208357, IMG submission 184487) | Arctic peat soil microbial communities from Barrow, Alaska - NGEE Surface sample F52-2 deep-092012 (SPAdes) | ecosystem: Environmental > Terrestrial > Soil > Wetlands > Peat ... | reverse complement strand
TCGGTGGCGATGTCGACGCACCCGATCCGGAGCACCTCGCGTGCAATCCCGATGACGGGTCGATGCCCGCGCAATCGGGACGCCGAGGATGGCACCGGCATCGCCTACCCCTTATCGCCTACCCCTTATCAGCACTGCGTTTTGTCGTCGTAGAAGCATCCCCCGTTTTTCGGTCTGTGCCATCGCCCGCACTTGGACACCAACGGCGAGCGGCTCCCGGTCTGGTCGTGAGACGTGACCGGAAGGGCGGGTGATTCTCTCCGACCGAGTTCGCTTGGGATCGTCCGGAATTGATCGGTCTACGACGGCATCCAGTGGGTGGCGGGGGAGGCCAGCCAGCTCAGCACCTGGCGCCGGGTGGTCGGACCATGAGGTGACCAGGCCGAGGGAAGCGCCCCGACGGCCCGCAGGTCGGCCGATTCGGCGATGTTGGCGCTGAGGGGATCGGTGGTCAGGGCACATCGCGTGGCCGTGGCGTCGATCCCGAAGAGGCGAGCGGCGTTGAGGCCGAAGATGCCCGCCTTCACTTCGTCGGTCAACGCCGGGTAGGCGTACTGTTCCTGGAATTGCTCGGTGATCTGGAACGCGCGCATGGCCATGATCTGCGCCTGTGGGCTGCCGTACCAGATGGCGTCCGTTCCCCACATCACCCTCTGCTGACCGACTCGGCTCAACAGTTTGCCCAGAGCGTGGGCCGCCTGCTCCGGCTCGGTGAGGAGTTGGCGCCACACGGTGCCGAGGTCGACCCAGACGTTCTCGTTCGGGGCGACCTGGTGCCGATCGAGGGCGGCCAGCAGCGTGTCGATGCCGATGGTGGCGTTCGCGTCGTACGGGCCTTCCACCTGGGAGGGGTCCCAGGCCGCGTGGTAGATCACGAAGTTCATGTCCGGGAACTGACGGGAGAGGGCCACCATGTCGTCGGGATGGTTGAACGTGGGGTCGAAGTTCACCAATGGGAGTCCCTTGTGGGCGACGAAGACTTTGATGCCCAGATCGTGCGCGTGTTGGACGGTCGGGAGGCCGATGGTCGGATCCTGCAGCGAGAATCCCTGCCCCGATGGGCTCCAGGCCGTGTATACCTTGAACGCCGAGGGAGGGCCCGACTGCACGGCGCTCGACATTTCATCGAGGGTGGCCCCGATGGATCCGACGTTGGGGGCGATGATGTTCTCCACCAACAGCCGGCCGGCTCCGCCATGGACCAGACCGGACGTGATCTCCTGGGTGCTCAACGCTTCCGTGAAGGGGATGGGCGCGTTCGAGGGCCCCGAGTTGGGGACGTCGGTCAGGATGGCCACGGTGGTATCGCTGGCCAGGAACAGGTCGTGGAGGTAGGTGGCCCGGTCGACGCAGTCGAGCTGAGGAGTATCGGTACAGCCCGAGGGAAGCATGCTTTCGACCAGGCTCACCGTTTCCGGGGAATTCTGCACCCACGGGCCGCTGGGGATGACGTGGTGGGTGTGGACATCGAAGATGAATTCGCTGTTGCTGGCCAGCGCCTGCTGGCAGGCCGCCGTGTCTTCTGGCGGGGGCGTGGTGAAGGTGCCGCCCCGACCACGGGGCCGGGTCGTCGGCGACGATCGGGCTGTTCCGGCCGTGGTGCATCCCGCCAGTTCGAAAGCGGCCAGTGAGGCCGCAACCGCTCCGGCGCCTTGCAGGAACCGTCGGCGGTCCATGCCGAGCCGTCGCGATGAGTCGTCGATCGACGATCGGATCAGCTGGTTGACGGCTCGGTCACGGCTGCTCTCGGCGGCCGGGACGAACTCTCCGTTGGAGATCGGTCCAGCCCGTAGTGGGAGGTGCGCCAGGGCGTCGTCTCGATCCCGTTGCCTTCGAGCAAACTGACCCATGACGGCCTCCCACCTGAGGCTACGCCAACAGCGACGACCAAATCCGCGTGACCCATCTGCTCGACGCACCGTCACCTACGCTGCCTCCCTATGACGCGTTCTGCCATGCCCGAGTCCCCGCCCCCGCCCCCGCCCCCGTCCCCGGCCGCCGGCCTGCTGAGCGGAAAGGTCTGCGTTGTCTCGGGCGTGGGGCCGGGATTGGGCCGCCAGGCTGCCCGAGCCTTGGCCGCGCACGGGGCGACGCTGGTCCTGGGGGCGCGGCGACAGGCGTCGCTCGACGAGGTGCTGGCCGAGGTCGAGGGTCTGGGTGCCCAAGCCATCGCCGTACCGACGAACATCAACGATGCCGATCAGTGCGCCCGACTCATGGCCAGTGCCACCGAAGCCTTCGGCGGCATCGACGTACTGGTCAATAACGCCTTCCGCTTCGATGCCTTCCAGAGTTTCGAGGAGGTCGACCTGGCCATCTGGCGCAAGATCATGGACACGAACCTCTTCGGATCGCTCCAGATGACCAGAGCGGCCTTGCCGTCCATGCGGGAGCGCGGCGGCGGTTCGGTGGTCATGGTGGCATCGATGGTGGCCCGCCAACCGCAGCCCGTGCAGGGCGGGTACGCCATCTCCAAGGGTGCGCTCCTGACGGCCACTCGCGTCCTGGCCTACGAACTGGGGCCGTCGGGCGTGCGCGTCAACGCCGTCGTCCCGGGCTGGATGGCGGGGCCGTCGGTCGACATGTACATACAGATGACCTCGGACGGACGCGGCGTGCCCAAGCAGGAGATCGTCGACGAGCTCAACGCCCGGGTGCCCCTCGGTCGCATCCCCAGTGACGAGGACGTCGCCGGATCAGTGGTGTACCTGGCTTCGGACCTGTCCTCGGCCATGACCGGTCAGGCCATCGACACCAACGGCGGCGAGATCTTCACCTGAGGCTGGTGGCGGGACACCTCGTCATCATCACGCCGCCTGTCCGTCCCAACTCGGGCTGCTCCCATCCGCCGACAACGCGTCACCGAGTTTTCACCTGGAGGTAGCCCAGGGGTCGACCCCGGTTCATTCTCGGCGCGTACGGTCGAGGCGACCGCCCTCGGCAAAGGAGCACATCCATGCGTCCAGCATCGGCACTCGCAGTGAAGGTCCTCTCTGCAACTGGCATAGGAGCGTTGGCCATCTTCGGCGCCGGCGGAGCGCTGGCCGGCGCCTCGCCGGGCGGAGGTGAAGGCTCGGACTCCGGGCAACATGCGCCGGAACCATTCCAGGTGAGCCAGATCCTGGCGGGCGCCTCCCTCCAGCACACCTTTACTCCCGCCGGGTCCACCACCCCTCAGGCCGAGACCTTGAGCAAGCCTGACGACATCGCGCGCCTCCGCGACAAGCTCTTCGTCGGCTTCCAGAACGGTGTCGGTCCCCAAGGCCAGGCGAGCCCCGATGGCAACCTCGACAGTACCGTCGTCGAACTGGGTCTAAACGGACACGTCATCGCTCAGTGGGACGTCACCGGCAAGACGGACGGCCTCACCGCGGACCCGGCATTGGGTGGGGTGATCGCCACCGTCAACGAAGACGCCAGCTCAGCGCTCTACACCATCCGCACCGATGACACGCCGCCAGCGGCTGCCGCGACGAGCTACACCTACAGCGAGGTGCTGCCCCATGGGGGCGGTACCGACGCCATCGCGGTCGACGAGGGCCAGATCTTCGTCAGCGCCTCCGCCCCGGGCACGAACGGGGCGCCCGCGCCGCAACCGACCTATCCGGCCGTCTACACGGTGACACTCGACCCGACCACTCAGGTGGCGACCGTACATCCGCTCTTCAACGATGAGGACCCGGCAACGGTGGCGAACGTCAACAGCAGCCAGTGGGGAAAGCCCATGCCGCTGGCGCTGACGGACCCTGACTCGAACGCGATCGTCCCGCAGGACGCGTCGAGGTTCGCCGGCGATTTCATGCTCACGAGCCAAGGTGACCAAGAGCAGATCTATGTGGACAATGCCGGTGGCTCCCACCAGAGGGTGGCCGTCCTCTCGTTGTCTCAGGCCGTGGATGACACATCGTGGCCCAACGACCATTCAGGGGCGCTCTACTCCACCGATTCGACCAACGATGCGGTCGACGTTGTCACGGGGCCGTTCCACCCCGGTCAGCCAATCGTCGTGGCGACGCCATGTGGGTCGAACAGCGCGCCTTCGGTGTGCCCGGCCCCACCGAACTTCCCGGCGAACTACCTGGCGACGCTGAACCCGTGGACGGGGCAGGTCACGGCCGTGACCATCCAAGGGGCACCGTACGTGCCCCAAGGCGGCCTGATCTTTGCGCCGCGCGATTCGGACTCGGAGTGACGATTTCGAGAACGGACGTCGCCGTCTGGACCGGGAGGAGTCCGGGCGCGTCAGAGACCTGAGGCGGCGAACCGGAGCTTCGTGGTCGGGCCGCCCGGAGTTCAACCCGGAGCCTCTGCGGCCGGCAAAGAGCGCGACCGAAATTCGTCGGTTACTGGCGCCGCCAATGCTCGCGACAGTTGGCTGTTGCACTCCGGCACTTATGGAGCAGCCTGGATCGACCGTCTCTGACTGGTCTTGAGCGCCAGCTCTCAGCCCTCTGAGATCACGGATCCTCTGCGCGAATCGGACCGATCGAAGACTGGCACGCCTTGTTCGTCGGACATCAAGCGCCTGTACGCACTGGGTTTCCGGTATGCGTCTCCCATCGTCTCACGCCCTCGGTACTCCCTGAGGGCGTCCAGATTGAGAGTGGCAAGGTAGACGCCCTCGCCATCGCCTGCCTCGAAGATGAGCTGGTCACGAGGCTGACCATTCGGCTGACCCTTCTTTTCGTAGACCATTCCGTCAAAGACGCTGGAATGGCCATCTTGATCGGGAGCCGAATAGTTGACCGTTGCGATCGCGGTCATATTTTCGAAGGCTCGGGACCGAAGCTGATAGGTCCGCTCGCCAGCCATGGGACAAGCGTTTGGAACCAGAATGAGTTCAGCACCGCCAAGCATCAGCTCACGCGCTGACTCCGGGAACTCTCGGTCGGCGCAGATCATGACGCCGACGTCGACGAATCCACCATCAATGTCGAGCCGAGCGACCTCAAAGGATTCTCCAGGCGTGAGGGCTTTCTCCATTCCCCAGTCACACGTATGTACCTTGGCGTAGCAAAGAACATCTTGACCATGCCGGTCGATTAGCAGCGCAGTGTTCCGAGGCGAACCAGACCACCGCTCCAGAAACGTCGTCAAAATCGCCAAGTTGAGGTAGGACGCAGCCTGTCTGAATGCGCTCACCCATGGATCGTGACGGGCGATGGCCATCTCCTGCCACCTCGCCCGTCCAGCCTCGTCATCAGGGCAAGGGGCGTAACCGATTTGCCACATCTCTGGCAGGATTGCGATGTCCGCCCCCTCTTCGGCGGCCCTCGAACATAGGGCCAATCCCTTGTCGAGGTTGACCTGGGGATCGCCACTGGAGGCGGATTGACAAAGAGCCAGCCGTAGGTCGGTCACCATTCCATTATGCGGCCCGAAGACCGACACCGGTTTCTCTTGGCGTGCCCCGGTATGCCGGCCTTGAGTCACACCGGAGACCACCTGTGCTTGCTCTGGTACACCTGCGGCCATGCGGCAGCGTCGGCGATACTGGCGCCGTGGCTCTCGAGAATCAGGTCATCACCGCAGGAGACGCCAATCGCTCCTACCTCGTGGCCGAGCCCCCACCGGGCGCGCCGGTCTCGGCGGTGGTCATGAGCCTCCATGGCACCAGCTCGACCGCCGATCGCCAGGCACGCCTGTCCGGTTTCGAGCAACTCACCCAAACCGCAAGTGCCGTCGTGGTATTTCCCGAGGCAATCGAGCCGATCCGAACTGGCTACGAATGGGATCCCGGCCAGGACGTCGACTTCATTGCCGGGCTCGCCACCGAGCTCCTCAGCCGGCATCGGACGCCTCATGGTCGCGTGATCGTCACGGGGATGTCGGGCGGTGCTCGGATGTCGTGCCTCTTCGCAAGCGTTCATCCTGAGCTCGTCCAGGCGGTAGGTGCGGTGGCTGGGCTGCGCTCGCCGGGCGTCCCGGTGCACCGGTCGGTCCCGATCCTGTCGTTCCACGGGTCAAACGACAGGATCAATCCGTACGGGGGCAGCGGCACGCAACGTTGGAACGAAAGCGTCCCCGCCGCCGCCCGGGCATGGGCGCTGGCCAATGGCATCACGGATCCACCGACGGAAGTCGCGGTGAGCCCGACGCTCACCCGGACGACCTACGGTGCGGAGGGGCAATCAGGCGAGGTGACGCTGTGGACGTCACGCAAGGCCGGTCACACCTGGCCCGGCGGGCATCTCGGGCTGCTGCTGAGCCTCTTTCTCGGCCGAACGTCTCGAGAGATCGACGCCACTAAGTCGATCTGGGAGTTCGGGCTCCGCCACGCCGGCGATCCGTGACGGACCGAGCAAGAACAACCGAGGACGTCAAGCCTGGATCTCCGCCGGGCAGCGGGTACTTCAGCTGGGCGATGATGCTGCCGACCGATGCTTCAGGCCGAGTGTCCCTAAACACCGGCCTGGAGATACCAAATGGATCACATGGGTATTAGGCGATCGGGGGCAGTGAGTGGACCTCCGTCGTCGCATTGATCGATCCATAGTCTTCTCGGCTTGGTCCCGGGGTCGAGGTGGCCGTGTCGTCGGGTGCTAGACAGCGCCCTTTGAGATTTGTCACCCGTTCGGCAATCGGAGGTTTCGACCATGGCTATCGTCTCGTTCTCCCGCCGCTTAGCCGATCTCGCCGCGGCCGATCCTTCCCGTGCAGCCATCACATGCGGCGAGCACAGCGTGACGCGGGCTGAACTCGAAGCAGCCGCCGATGCTCTCGCCCGACAACTGCTCGAAGATGGGGTGAAGCACGGTGAGATGGTCACGATTGCCCTGCCCAACTCCATCGACTGGTTCGTCGCCGTTGTGGCTACCTGGAAGATCGGAGCGACTCCCCAGCCGGTGTCGTCGCGACTGCCGGCTCGCGAGCTGGCCGCAATCGTGGACCTCGCCGATCCACGAGTGATACTCGGGACCGAACCCGACGCCTTCGTAGATCGCATCTGCCGGCCGCTCGGCTACGTCGCCCCGACAGTGGCGTCGGATGTGAAGCCGCTCCCTGACGCCATCTCGCTCGCATGGAAGGCGCCGACCTCGGGAGGCTCCACCGGCCGTCCGAAACTCATCGTGGCCGGCCAGCCCTCGAGCATGGATGACGAAGCGCCCCCCGATCTTCTGATCCAGCTTGGCGGCTGCCTCATGATGCCCGGGCCGCTTTATCACAACGGCCCGATCGTGTGGTCATGCGGCGCATTGCTTGCCGGCAACCACGTTGTGGTCCTTCCTCGCTTTGATGCTGAATCCACCTTGGCAGGAATCGAACGACACCGCGCCGACATTGCGTACCTGGTGCCGACCATGATGAAGCGCATTTGGCGGTTGCCTCTCGACGTGCGTGAGAGCTACGACCTCTCTTCGCTCCGCCTGATTTGGCACCTGGCCGAGCCCTGCCCCCCGTGGCTCAAGGAGGCTTGGATCGAGTGGCTCGGGCCCGAGCGCATCTTTGAGCTCTACGCCGGAACAGAAGCGCAGGCCGCCACGGTGATCACCGGAACCCAATGGCTCGAGCACCGAGGCTCGGTCGGTCGGCCGCTCAGTGGGTCGGTAAGTATCACCGACGTAGAAGGCAACGAGGTCCCACCCGGTGTAGAGGGAGAGGTCTGGCTCAAGTCTGGAATTGACAGCCCGACCTACCGCTACGTCGGTGCCGAAGCCCGTACGCGCGAAGGCGGCTGGGAGTCACTCGGCGACAATGGCTGGCTCGACGCCGACGGCTACCTCTATCTCGGTGATCGCACGACCGACATGATCCTCACCGGAGGTTCAAACGTGTACCCGGCGGAGGTCGAGGCAGCCATTGCGGAACACCCCGCGGTGCAGTCCTGCGCGGTGATTGGGCTGCCAGATGACGACCTTGGCAACATTGTCCACGCGATCATCGAAGCCGATCCCAGCGAACTCCAGCTGGACGAACTGCTCACATTCCTGGGCGAGCGCCTCGTCCGCTACAAGGTGCCGCGCAGTATCGAGATCGTGAACGAACCTTTGCGCAACGATGCTGGCAAACTCCGCCGTAGCGCCCTCCGCTCCGAGCGCCTCCAGTCGATCGTCGAAGCCACCGGTTGACCAGGCGTTAGTGGGCGTCATCTGGTACCAAACTGCCCCACCGGCCCGGATGAACTGGGGCATGGTCCTCGTCCCCTGATGCTCGGTGTTATGGGCGCCCTCCCTCGAGCGGGAGTGGCGGGCGGGCTGCGGTCCCTCACCGTTTCGCCGACCCGCCAGGTGGCCTGGGACGTCAGCCCGAGAAGTGCGGGAGAGTCACCCAGGACGGCCGGCCCGGCTCGTGGTACACGGCCTGCTCGGCGGCCCGCAGGGTGGTGGCCGTGGCCGGCGGCTCTCCGGTACCGAGATTGCGGGCGTAGACGGGGTGGGCGCCACTGGAGACCTGGACCCGCAGGCGGTGACCGGTGGCGAAGGTGTGACCGACCGGCCACAGGGCGACCGCCGCCGTGAACGTCCCGTCCGGGTTCCGGCGAATGGACGCAGGGTCGAAGCGCTGGAGTCCGTCGCACACGTTGACAGACCGGCCGTCGGGTGACACGTCACAGACCCGGACGAAGAAGTCCGTGTGGTCCAGGCTCGAAGCCACGTGCAGCTCCGCCTCCACCGGACCGACGAGCTCGAGAGGCTCGCCCAGCTCGTCGGAGGTGTAGACGAGGACGTCGGGGCGGGTCTCCAGAGGCCGGTTGTCAACGGTGCCCCCGGTAAGCATGCCGATGCCGCCCATCGACGGCGTCGGGTCGGCGGGGTCGTAGCGATACCGGTCAGGCTCCGACGGTGCTTCCGGCGGCATGGGCGCGAGGTGGCCCTCGGCATGGAGGTACCAGCGGGTCGGCTCTGAGCGAGGGGGCCAGTCCGGCAGGTCGCGCCAGTGCTCGCCTTGGCCCTGCACATGGACCTTTACCGGGGTGGGGCCGAGCAGTCCCTCCCGGGCAAGCAACCAGGTGTCGAACCAGTCCAGTGAGGCGTCGGTCATGCCGCCCTCCCCGCCCCCGCTCAGGTGTCCGCCAGCGCCGATGCGCAGATGCACGGGGGCAGGCGCGGCGCGCAGGACGGCGTAGTCCTCCACCACGCCGGGCAGCGGGTAATCGTGCCAGCCGTCGACGAGCAGGGTCGGCACCGTCCATTCCGCCAGCAGGGGTCGGAAGTTCACCGGATCCCAAAAGGCATCCCCGGCGCCGCCGTGAGCGAGCTGGTCCCGGTAGAGCGGCAGGTCGACGCCGGTGAGCCGGTGGATCACCTCACCGAGAGGTAGGTGGTCGAAGCCCGCCTTCAGCTCGGCCATGCGCCGTTCGATGCCCTCGGGGGAGATGTCGGTGGTGGGGTCGCCGTTGGCCTGCTTGTTGAACTGGGTGGCGCCAGCGTCCCAGGGGATGATCACCTCGAGGGCCAGCGAGCCTCCCGGGTACCACGAGTAGGCACGCACCGAGGTTGAGAGGGCGACGGCCATGGCCTTGAGGTGCGGCGGCTTGGTGGAGGCCAGCGCCCACTGGGTGAAGCCCATGTAGCTACCGCCGAACGTGCCCATGCGGCCGTTGAACCACGGCTGGGAGGCGATCCAGTCCGCTGTGTCCCGCCCGTCCCCCGCTTCGGCGAAGTAGCTGTGCGTGCCACCCGACCCGTCCGTGCCTCGGCACGCTTGCAGGACGTACCGATAGCCGCGGGCGGCGAACTCCGGGCCCATGGCCGAGGCGAAGTTGACCCTGCCGTACGGCGTGCGCTCCAAGATGGTGGGGGCGTCGCCGATGCCCACGGGGTGGTAGACGTCAGCCAGCAGCACCGTCCCATCCGACACCGTGACCTTGATGTCCCGCTCGACCTCGACTTCGTTGGTGCGCTCCCGCATGCCGACCCCCTTTGCGACCGGGCCTCCGGCAGCCAGCGACGCACAGACCCTATGTCAAGTCTCGTTGGCCTGGAACCCCTCACACCGTTCACCAACCGGGCCTGAGGCCGCAGCTCACTCTGACGGGGTACGAATCAGTTCCTTAAACCCCGGGACCGCCCGGAGCCGGCGTTGTGGGCGAACCTTCGACACCGTGGTCTAAGCACATATGGGGGCACTTTGCGATCCACCAACAACCGAGCGCACGGCTCTGGACGTTTTGGTCCCTCTCTCCGCTACGGCGCTGCGAGAGATCGGGGCAGAATCCCGGCGACCTCAAGCTCCGCCTTGAGTTGGCGGGACGAGCGGAACAGGACGGTCTGGATCCCTAACTTGCTGGCCGTCTTGAGGTTCTCGTTGGTGTCGTCAATCATCAACGTCGTGTTCGGCGTCAGGCCGAAACGGTAGAGCAGTCGTCTGAAGATCGCGGGCTCTGGCTTAGCAACTCCTTCCTGACCGGAGACGACGGTACCGTCAAACCAACCGAGAAACGGAAATCGCTTGAGGCGGAGAGGATACGTTTCCGCCTCCATGTTGGTGAGGGCATAGCAGGGAAGCCCGGTTTCTCTCACTGCCCGGAGGACCTCCACTGATCCGGCGTCGACGCCACCGATCATCTCCTCGCTGCGTCTCGACCATGCCCAGATCAGCTCGGAGAGTTCGGGATGCCTCGAGGCGAGCTCGGCGCACGACGCCGCGGTCGAGACGCCCCGATCGTGGAGCGCATGCCACGCCGGTGAACAGACCTCGGCGAGGAACCATTCCATCTCCGTCTGGTCCGCGAACAGCTTGCGGTAGAGGTGCCTTGGGTTCCAATCAATCAAGACGCCGCCCACGTCGAACACCAGTGCCCCTACCGGAGGGTGCCCAGCACCAGTGTGAGAACGCACATACGGTATGTTAGATTGAACATTATGGATGTGCACACCCGCCACCAGATGATCCTGCAGGCGCTCCGCCAACGCAGTCCAGTGCTGGTCGGGGGGCTGGCCGACGCACTCGATTGCTCTGAGATGACCGTGCGCCGTGATCTCGAGTCGCTGGAGCGCAGCGGGGGCCTGCGACGTGTGCACGGCGGGGCGGTGAGTGTCTTCCTCAGCGCCGAGGAGACCCCGTACGGCATCCGGGCCCTCGAGTGCAGCGACGCCAAGGCGACGATAGGCGCCGCTGCGGCCAGCCTCCTGGCCGACGGGGAGACGGTCATCCTCGACGGTGGTACCACCGCCATGGAGGTGGCACGAGCAATCCGCAGCCGGCGGTTGACCGTCATGCCGCTCGCCCTGAGGCCAGTCTTCGAGCTGCACGAGTGCCCGGACATCAAACTCCTCCTCCCGGGTGGCGAGGTCCGTCCGGGAGAGCTGTCGTTGACGGGGAGTCTCACCGAACCGTCTTTTTCTCAGCTCCGATTCGACACGTGCGTGATGAGCCCTTGCGGCATCGACGCCAAGGCCGGCGTTACCACCCACCTTCTCGCCGAGACGGCGGTCAAGCGCGCCGCTGCCAAAGCCTCGCAGCGGGTCATCGCGGTGGCCGACTCCTCGAAGCTCGGGCGAGTGGCGTTCGGCCATGTCTGCGATCTCGACGAGATCGACATCGTCCTGACCGATGCCGGAGCCGACCAGCAGAGAGTGGAGGAGTTGCGGGCGATGGGAGTCGACATCCGCTGCGTCTGACGCTGAGCCCGGGCTCAAACCGACGAACGGCACCAGCGTCGGTGGACCGCTGGCCCCGCCGGGCCGTCATCGCCGTGTTCTTCGTGCACGGCTTCTTGTTCGCCTCCTGGACGGCCCACATACCGCAGCTGAAACAGGACCTCGGCCTCAGCGACGGCCAGCTCGGACTCGCCCTGCTCGGGGCGCCCATCGGCTCGGTCCTGGCCATGGTGGTGGCGGCCCGCATCCTGCCGAGAATGGGAAGCGGACCGATGGTCCGCCTGGCCCTGATCGGGTATTGCGTCTCCGGGCCATTCATCGGGCTCACTGGTTCGTTCGGGACGTTCTTCATCGCGTTCCTGCTCTGGGGCTTCTTCCAGGGGTTGCTCGACGTGTCGATGAACACCCAAGCGATCGCGGTCGAGCGGTTCTCCGGCCGGGTGCTGATGCCAGGTTTCCATGGCTCTTGGAGTAGTGGCGCCCTCGTCGGTGCGGTCATCGGAGCGTCTGCGGTGGGACTCGGCGTTTCGTTGAGCGAGCAGCTGCTGGTCCTGGCGGTACCGTGCCTGCTGGTCGTTGGCTGGCTCACGACCCGGATGATCCCCGACCAGCGGGTTGGCGATGACCCCGAATCATCGAAAGGCAGTCGCGAAGGGCGCCACGGCGTGCTGCAAAGGGAACTCATTGTCCTTGGTGGCATCGCCTTCGCCGACATGCTCTGCGAGGGTGCCGCGGCCGACTGGGCTGCCGTCTATCTCCACAACTCGATGCACACGGCACCCCTTGTCGCCGGAATGGGTTTTGCGATATACGCCCTCGCCATGCTGGCCGTTCGGCTCTCCGGCAATCGGCTCTTCACCAGGTTCGCCGCACACCGTGTGCTCCCCTTGCTCGCCGTCATCGCCACGCTCGGATTCGTCGTCGGTCTCGTCATCGCCCGCCCCCTGAGCGTGCTGGTTGGATTCGCCTTACTCGGAGCCGGCCTCGGATGCGTGGTCCCGATGACGCTCAGGGCGGCCGGAGCAGTGGGCAACGTGAACACCGGAAGAGCCGTTGCCTCGGTGGCCGGTTGTGGCTGGGCTGGCTACGTCGTGGGACCGGTCGTGATTGGCATAATCGCATCATCGACAACACTGCACACCGCCCTGTTCCTGATCCCGGTGCTCACCGGCATCGTCGCGATGGGTACGTGGACGGCGAAGGGGGTGCGGCGCTCGGCGCTCCCGACTGGCGCAGTACCGAGAGCGCACGCAAGCGAACTGCGATCAGAGCGTCACGATTCGAACGTCGCATCAACTGAGTTCATTGAGGGTTCAGTTCCCAAATGGAGGAGCAGACTGCGCCGCGTGATGCACGGGGGCAGGGTTACACGGGCAGGTTTCCACGACCTCAGGAGACTGAACGCCACCACGTTGGTCGTCGGTGGAGTGGATGTGAAAACTGTCCAGGTCCGCCTGGGTCACGCCGACCCGAGAAGGACTCTGGCGATCTACGCCTCTGCCCCAGCGATTGCCGACCGGGCCGTCGCTGGCGTACTCGGTCAGCAGTTCTTCGGTCAGTACCGCGAAGGGTGACGAGCGCAGAGCATGTGACCGGTGGAGTGATTTTCTTCGCGCCAAAATCGCGCCAAACGGATGTGTACCGCATGAGCCATTCAAGAGTTCAACCCCTGAACTGGTACGTCGTGGTCGGGCTGCCCGGATTTGAACCGGGGACCTCTGCGTCCCGAACGCAGCGCGCTAACCAAGCTGCGCCACAGCCCGTCCGCCTCCCGAAGGAAGCAGGCCAGCCACCTTAGCCCTCTGCTTGGGACGACTCCCCGGGGTCACGGGCATCGCTCGATGGGCGGAGCGAGGTGGCCACCACCTGGGCCACCCGACGCTTGTCCATCTCGACCACCCGGAGGTCCCAGTCGCCCACGCGCACCTGCTCGCCCTCTGAGGGGATGTGGCCAAAACGGTCAAAGAGCAGACCGCCCAGGGTCACGAACTCACCGTCGGGCACCTCCATGTCCAGACGCTCGCGCAGCTCGTCGACATTGGTCTGACCGTCGACCAGCCAGCGGGTGCCGTCCACCCGGACGATGGCGGCCTCGTCCCCCTCGTCGAACTCGTCGTTCAAATCACCGACCAGGGGCTCGAGGAGGTCCTTGATCGTCAGAACGCCGGCCACGCCGCCGTACTCGTCCACCACGACGGCGAAGGCGCGTCGGTGCTGCCGCAGGTCGGCCAGGGCCTCGAGCACGCCGAGGGATTCGGGGACTACGTAGGGCTGGCGAACCTTGCGGGAGATCTCGAGCGGGCTGGGGTCGGTGGCATCCCGGGCAGACGGGCCAACCTGGCTGGCACGGAAGATGTCGTTGACGAAGAGGATCCCGATCAGGTCATCGAGGTCGCCGTGGACCACGGGAAAGCAGCTGTGCCCCGACGTGCGCACGGCCCGGGCCACGTCGTCGGACTGCACCGGAATGGTCAGGGCGGTCACATCGACCCGGGGTGTCATGACTTCGCGCACGTCCATGACACGCAGATCGGCCAGTGCGTCGAGGATGATGCGTTCCTGTTCGGCCGCCGCGTCGGGGGTCTTGGTGTGGGCGGCCGGACGTGGGTCGCCCTCGGCCGGTCGGCGCCAGGGCCGACGGGGCCTACGGGAAGGGGCGGAAGGAGGAGGCGATTCTTTCCTGGTCGACACGCGGTGCCGGATCAGCCCGCCGGTTGGCTGCCCGTCGCAAGCTCGGGTCCAGCACCCACCAGCACGGGCACGGGCGAAAAGGAGGTGTCGGCGTAGGTGCCGTCGTCGAGCAGGGCCAGCACGGCCCGGCGCAGACGGAGGGGGTCGAGCGGCTTGACCAGCCAGCCTTCGGCGCCCGAGCGACGGGCCAAGAAGACGTCGGGGCGTCGGTCCAGCAACATCAGGACCGCGATGTGATCCAGGGCGTCATAGGACTCCTGCAGCCTGAGCTCGAGGGTGACGGCCATGCCGCCCATGTTGCCCATCTGCATGTCCACGATGACCAGATCGGGGGATTCCTCCGTCACGAAGGCGATGACTTCGGGTCCTGAGGTGACCGAATGGACCGTGACGTCAGGCCCGCTGATGACGGCCTCCACCTCCCGGCGGAGGGTCGGCGCATCGCTGGCGACCAGGATGGTCTGCACGTGGGCGAGACTATCGGACCGCGGTCGGCGTGCGATAGCCCGCGACCGCTCAGGGACGAACCGACGAGACGAAGAGATGGTCGGCCGTGCGCTCGAGTGCTTCGAGATCATGCACGTCGTGCCCGAAGAGGGGGATGCGACCGACGGGCGCCGGGGACAGGCGGCCGGCCAGGTCGGCGAAGGAGTCCTCCTCACGCTCGGACACCTGGTTGAGGGCGAACAGGTTGGCCTCGAGCGCAGCCAGCGGGTCGGGGGCGTCCCCGACCGGGCTCGATGAGCCGGGCTCGTCCACCCGACCGAAATGGGGATGGATGCGGTTGACCACCAGGGCCGCCGGCACCACGTCTCGTTCGGCCAGCTTCTCGGCGAAGAAACTGGCTTCGGCCACCGCATCGGGCCGGGCCGAGGTCACCAGCACGTAGGCCGTGGCCGGGTCGGCCAGGAGCTCCCGCACGGCGCCGGCCCGGGTCCGAAAGCCCTCCTCCATCCCTTCGAAGGCTTGGAAGAATCCGACGGCGTCCTCCACGATCTCGGCGCCCGCCACCTTGGAGATGGTGCGCAGGAGGGCCTGGGTGGCCACCCCGATCGCTTTGAGGGACATCCGGGTGGGAACCAGCAGGGCCCGGAAGAGGCGGTTCTCCAGGAACCGGGTGAGGCGCCGGGGGGCATCGAGCAGATCCAGCGCATTGCGGGTCGGCGGCGTGTCGACCACCACCACATCGAATTCCCCGGACTCCACCAGCTCGTAGAGCTTCTCCATGGCCATGTACTCCTGGGTGCCGGAGAGCGCGCCGGCCAGGTTCTGGTAGAGGCGGTTGGCCTGTATCGACTCGGCCTGGTCGGTGGTGCGGGCGTAGCGGTGGACGAGGTCGTCGAAGGTGCCCTTCGTATCGAGCATGACGGCGTGGAGACGGCCGGGCCAGTCCCCCTCGACCTCGGTCGGCGTGTTGGCCACGGATTGCACGCCCAACGAATCGGCCAGCCGACGAGCCGGGTCGACCGTGACCACGCAGGACCGCCGACCGGCTCGGGCC
>Ga0208357_1001696_pt1 | contig 15736 bp, 14 predicted proteins | sample NGESurdeep092012_6_FD_184487 | JGI IMG/M metagenome (GOLD analysis project Ga0208357, IMG submission 184487) | Arctic peat soil microbial communities from Barrow, Alaska - NGEE Surface sample F52-2 deep-092012 (SPAdes) | ecosystem: Environmental > Terrestrial > Soil > Wetlands > Peat ... | reverse complement strand
CCCGTCCTGCGGCACCAGCGAGGCGACGCCTGAGTTCGCCGGCATCGTCGCGCTCGCCGACCAGGTCGCCGGCCACGCCCTCGGCGTCATCAACCCGACCCTGTACAAGCTCTCGGCCGAGAAAGCCCCCGGTGTCGTGCCCGTCACCGCGGGCAACAACACCGTGACGTTCGTCCAGGACGGCAAGACCACCACCGTCAAGGGCTTCAACGCGCAGGCCGGCTACAGCCTGGTCGACGGCGTCGGCACCGTCAACGGCTGGTACCTCGCCTACGAGCTGGCCGGCCAGACCCCGCCGAAGATCTTAAATTCTTTTCTTCCGAACGGACCGTGAGTGACACTCAGACGAAGGCGCCGAGGCCGGTGATGGCGCGGCCGACGATCAGGGTGTTGATTTCACGGGTGCCCTCGTAGGAGTAGATCGCCTCCGCATCAGCGACGAACCGGCCGACCTGGTTCTCCAGCAGGATGCCGTTGCCGCCGAGCAGTTCCCGGGCGTAGCCGACCGTTTCTCGCATGCGGACCGTGCAGAACGCCTTCGCCATCGCCGAATGATGGTCCTTGGCCTGGCCCTGGTCCTGCAGCTGGGACAGCCGGACGCACAGGCAGGCCGAGGCGGTGACGTTGGACAGCATCCGCACCAGCAGGTCCTGGACGAGCTGGAAGCCGGCGATCGGTCGGCCGAACTGCTGCCGCCGCCCGGAGTAGGCGAGCGCGTGCTCGTAGGCGCCGCGGGCGCAGCCGGTCGCCTGCCAGGCCACGCCGGCCCGGGTGAGCCGGAGCACCGTGGCGGTATCGCGGAACGAGTTCGCCTGCTGCAGCCGGTTGTCCTCGGGCACGCGCACGTTGTCCAGGGTGATCTGCGCGTTCTGCACCACCCGGAGGGCGATCTTGTCGTGCATCTTGACCGGCGTGAAGCCCTCGGTCCCGGCCTCGACGACGAACCCCTTGACCTGGTCGTCGGCCACGTCGCGAGCCCACACGATGATCAGGTCGGCGAAGGTGGCGTTGCCGATCCACTTCTTCTGCCCGTTCAGCACCCAGACGTCGCCGTCGCGTCGCGCGGTGGTGGTGAGCCCGCCCGCCACCCCGGACCCGACGTCCGGCTCGGTCAGCGCGAACGCGCCGATCTGCTCCATCCGGGCCATCGGCGGCAGCCAGCGCTGCTTCTGCTCATCGGACCCGCACAGGTAGATCGAGCCCATCGCCAGGCCGCCGTGCACGCCCATGAAGGTGGCGATCGAGCAGTCGACCCGCGCCAGCTCCAGCGCGATCATGCCGTCGAGCAGGCTGTTGCCGCCCGGGCAGTCGTAGCCCTCGCAGGCCAGGCCGGCGATGCCGAGCCCGGCCAGGCCAGGCAGCAGGTCGGTCGGGAACTCCTCCCTGATCCAGTAGTGATCGATCACCGGCGCGACGGATTTCTCCATGAAGTCGCGCACGGCCATCACCCGGCGCAGGCCGTCGTCGTCAAGCAACTGCTCCAGCGAGTAGAAATCAGCATCGACATCTGGCTCCATGCCCGGTTTCCTTTCCCGGTTCTGCGGGTCTATGCGGACCCCGCCGCCACCGGGAACCGGCTGGTAGGGCAAAAAGCAAGCCGGTTGGTACTCGGGCGAGCGTTCCGTTCTGCGGGACACTGGGGGCGTGACATCGAATGAGGCATCGACGGTCGCCTTCGTGGCCGGCGCGAGGAGCTGCGGCCCCGGTTCGACCCGGCCACGATGACGCTCGAGGACCTGGAGAAGCTGCTCGCCGAGTACGCCGCGCTGGTCGAGGCCGGCCAGGACCGGGCGTCGGGCTGGCCGTCCTCGATCAACGTCGTGTCCAAGATCGGGCAGGTCGCCGCCGTCCGGATCATGGCGCGGGACTACCAGGACGAGGCCAGGCGGCGCGGCCTCCTCATCAACGCCGCCTGCCCCGGCCTGGTCGACACCGAGGCGTCCCGGCCGTGGTTCGACGACATGTCCTCGGCCCAGTCACCCGACGCCACCGCGGTGGACGTGGCCTGGCTGGCCACCCGGCCGGCCGGCGTCACCGAGCCCGTACGGCGAGCTGGTGCAGCACCGCGTCGTGCTCGGCTACGACGCGCGGTGACCGGTCAAGGCTGGGGCCACGGTCCGTTCGACCCACTGCTTGTGAGCTTTTGACTGCTTCTCAGCTGGGTCCCGTGGAGCCCAGCGCCGGCAGGATCGAGGCGACGACGCCGATGAGCGCGCTCGCGCCCGCGATCACCCCGATCAGCAGCCATGGAAGGACGATCGGGGTGAACCCGGCCGCCCGGGCCAGCGCCACCCACAGCCCGCCGAGCACCAGGCCGGAAATGGCGGCCGAGGCGGCGACGGCGGCGAACGTGAGCGCCAGCGACTCGGCCGCGAGGATCCAGGCGACCTGACGGCGGGTCGCGCCGGCCAGCCGAAGCAGCGCCAGCTCGGCCTTGCGGCCGCTGGTCGACATCAGGGACGTGCTGGCGATGCCGATCGCGCTGTAGGCGATCGCGATGCCCAGCAGCAGCTCCAGACCGACCTGATTCTGCTCGTTCTGCTGATCGGAGACGGCGGCGGACCACCGGGACGCGGGCACGACCCGGGCGCCCGCCTGCCGGGCGACGGCCCGCAGCGAGTCGACGGCGGCGTCCGCCGCGCTGGCGGCGCCGCCGCCCAGCCGCACGTAGACCGCGCTCGGCATCGCGCCGCAGGCGTTGGCCGCGTCCACCACCAGGCTGACCCCGGACAGGCTGGGGGCCAGGATGGCGACGACCCGCAGCGAAACCGGGGTGCCGTCGGGCAGCCAGAGGCTCATGGTGGCGCCGAGGCGCTCGTGCCAGGACGAGTCGACGGCGATCGTGTGGTCGCCCAGATCGGCCAGCGAGCCCTGGCGGACCGGGAGGCTCAGCGCCGCGGAGGCCCGGTCGACGCCGATGGCGGCGAACGGGATCGGCATCGGGGCCTCGAGGTGGAACGCCGTGATGGCGGGCTCGTGGGCGAGCAGGCTGGTCTGCGTCACCGCGGTCGCGTCGAGGTCGGCAATGGCATGGATCCGGCCGACCAGGGCCATGGTCAGGCCGGGCGTCCCCGAAGCGGGGAGCACCACGTAGTCGGCCGCGCCGGCCTGCTGGCGCAGGCCGGCCTGGGCGGCCGCGCCGGCGGTGTCGCTGCTGCCCAAGATCGAGACCGCCAGGCCGACTGTGATCAGCACCGGGACGACGGCGGCGGCGGCGCGACCGGGACCGGTGCGGACGCCGGCCCGGATCAGCATCCCGGCCGTGCCCCGCCCGAACGGCCGGGTCAGCGGTTCGATCAGGAACGGGGCAAGCAGCACGGCCCCGCCGACCAGCAGCAGCACGATCGTCGCCTCGGTCTTGGCGTCGCCCGCGGCCGACGGGAACAGCAGCGCCACCGCCGCCAGCGTCCCGATCCCGGCGACCAGGCAGCCGAGGCCGCCGAAGAGCCGCCCCGGGCTGATCCTGGCCGGCTCGACGACCGCCTCGCGCAGCGCCTCGGTCGGCCGGGTCAGGCCGGCCCGGCGCGCCGCGACCAGCACCGACGCGACCGCGACGGCGACCCCGGCCACGAACGCGACGGCCAGGGCGGGCGCCGAGCCGGCCGTGAACTGCACGCTGAACCAGGCGGGGGACAGGCTCCGGCCCGCGATCCAGCGCGCCAGCAGCGGCGCCCAGAGCACGCCGAGCAGGCAGCCGAGCGCCGAGCCCGCCACGCCGACCAGGGCCGCCTCCGTACGGACCATCCGCGCGACCTGCCGCGGCGTCGCCCCGACGGTGCGGAGCAGGGCCAGGTCACGTCGGCGCTGCGCGACGGAGAGCCCGAAGGCGGAGGCGATCACGGCGATCGCGACGAAGGCGGAGATCGCGGCCGCGATGCCGAGGAAGGTCGTCAGGCCGGCCAGTTCGACGCCGTCCTGGACGGCGTCGGGATCGGCCTGATGGCGCGCCGCGCCGGTCAGGACCTGCAGCCCGCCAAGCGCCTGCGCGCGCCTCGCGGTCGCCGGATCGTCGGTCACCAGCGCGTCGACCCCGGGCGACAGCCGGGCCGCCTCCGCGTCGGTGAAGAAGACCGGCTGCTCACCGGTACGCGGCTGGACGGTTCCGACGATCGTGACGGCCAGCGGCCCGCCGGCGGTGAGCACGGTGACGGGCCGGCCGATGACGGCAGGCCCGGCCACGACGATCTCCCCGTCGGTCCTCGGCGGATGTCCGGAAGTGAGCCGGTAGGGGGCGAAGGCCGCGCTCGACCAGCCGTGACCGAGCGGCGGCTGGCCCGCGGGCGCGCCGTCGAGCTGCGCGTAGAAGCTCCGGTCGGCGGTCGCGCCGGGCAGTTGCGCGACCGCCGACGCGGGAACGTCCGGCTGCTCGAGCAGCGGCACCGTGTCGGTGCCGCCGGCGTCGTGCGCGCGCAGCGCGGGGTCGGCCTGGATGACGAACGGCGCGGCCGCGAACCGTTCCGGGCTCCGGTGGCCGCCGTCGTCGGCTGCGGCCAGTACCAGGGTCATGGTGGCGATCACGGACACGCCAAGCGCGAGCGCGGCCAGCGTGCCCGCGAACGCCACCCAGCGGGTCCGCAGGGTGGCCACGGCGACGGTGAGCATCATGCGCTGACCTCCAGCCGGGTCATCCGGGCGGCGACGGACTCGGCGGTGGGGCGGTCGAGGGTGCCGGCCACCCGGCCGTCGGCGAGGAAGACCACCCGGTCGGCCTCCGCGGCGGCGACCGGGTCGTGGGTGACCATGATGATCGTCTGGCCCTGCTCGGCCACCAGCGCCCGCAGCAGTCGGAGCAACTCGCGAGAGGTGCCGGTGTCGAGCGCCCCGGTCGGCTCGTCCGCGAACAGCACCTGCGGCCTGGTGACCAGCGCGCGGGCGATCGCCACCCGTTGCTGCTGGCCGCCCGAGAGCTCGCTGGGCCGGTGCCGCGCCCGGTCGGCCAGGCCGACGGTGGCGAGCGCCGCCTCGATCACCGACGGCTCGGGTTTGCGCCCGGCCAGCCGCAGCGGCAGCTCCACGTTCTGCGCGGCGGTCAGGGACGGCATCAGGTTGAAGGACTGGAAGACAAACCCGACCCGCTCCCGGCGCAGCACGGTCAGCGCGGTCTCGCCGAGGCCGCCGAGCCTGGTCCCGTTGATGCTGACCTCGCCCGAGTCGGGCCGGTCGAGGCCCGCCGCGCACTGCAGCAGGGTGGACTTGCCCGAGCCGGACGGGCCCATCACGGCGGTAAAGGAGCCGGCCGGAAACGCGAGCGTCACCCGGTCGAGGGCGATGACGGTGCCCGACCCGTTTCCGTAGGTCCTGGTCAGCGACTCGATCAGGACGGCATTGGCGTCAGCGTTCATGCCTCTATGCAATCGGCCCGGCCCGGCCGCCGGCATTGCCCCAGAGCCCCCTCCCGAGGTATGGCCAGCCCTACCCCGGCCGGTCTGTTCTGGCCCAACGCCGACGGGCGGCGCCCGCTCTATCCTTGGTCGGGTGGATCCGATCACGGCCATGGGTCGGCGGCCGTTCCTCGTCTCGGCCTGGCCGTGGCGAGCCTGGACCTACCTGGCGACCGCGAGCCTCCCCGGTGCGCTCGGGCTGTCGGTGCTGGCGGCCGACCTGGCCGTCGGCGGCGGCCTGGCCAAGGCGCTGATCGGCCTCCCGATCCTGGGCGCGCTGGCGCTGGCGGGCATCCCGATGGGCCGGCTGGAGCGCTGGCGGCTCCGCCTCATCGATCCGCGGCCGGCCGCCGATCCGCATCGCCGCCCGGCCCGCCGCGGCGCGGGTTGCTGGCTGGCGACCCGGGGACGGGAGGGTGCGACCTGGCGGGAGCTCGGCTACGCGGTGGTCTTCGTGACGCTGCTGTGGCCGATCGACCTGGCCGCGGCCCTCGCGGCGGTCGTGGTTCCGCTGGCCCTGATCACCTCGCCGCTGCCGGTCGCGCTCGGCGCTCACCGGGGGCTCTGGCCGGGGGTGGCGATCAGCACCCCGCTGCAGGCGGCCGCGGCCGTCCCGGCCGGGCTGGTCCTGCTGGTCGGCGGCGCCTACCTGGTGACCGCGCTGGCGGCGGTCCAGGCCGGGCTGGCCCGGCGGCTGCTGACCGCCCCGGCCAACCTCGACGTTCAGCTCGCGGAGGTGACCCGGTCCCGGGCCCGCCTGGTGGGCGCGTTCGAAGCCGAACGGCGGCGCATTGAAAGGGACCTGCACGACGGCGCCCAGCAGCGGCTGGTCGCGCTGTCGATGAGCCTCGGCCTCGCCCGGCTCGACCTGCCGGCCGGGCCGGCCGCCGATCAGGTGGCGCACGCGCACGAGCAGGCGAAGCTGGCCCTGACCGAACTGCGGGAGCTCATCTACGGCATCTACCCGCAGGTACTGACCGACCGGGGGCTGGCGGCCGCCGCCGAGGAGGCGGCCGACCGCTCGCCGGTGCCGGTCGCGCTCGAGTTCCGGCTGGACCGCAGGCCGCCGCAGGCGATCGAGGCGACCGCCTACTTCGTGATCTCGGAGGCGCTGGCCAACATCGCCAAGCACAGCCGGGCGGGCAGCGCCTGGGTCCGCGGCGAGCTGGCGGGCGGCCTGCTGGCGCTGGAGATCGGCGACGACGGCGTCGGCGGGGCCGACGTCAGCCGCGGCAGCGGCCTGTCCGGGCTGGCCGACCGGGTCGCGGTGGTCGGCGGTACGGTCTCGGTGTCAAGCCCGCCCGGCGGGCCGACTTCGCTGCGAGTGGAGCTGCCATGCCCGTGAGCCTTCGGGTGGTGCTGGCCGAGGACGGCGCGCTGATGCGGGTCGGGCTGACCGCGCTGCTGGCCAGGTTCGGGCACCAGGTCGTGGCCGAGGCGACCGACGCCGCGCAGCTGGTCGAGGCGGTGGCCGAGCACCGTCCCGACATCGTGGTGACCGACGTCCGGATGCCGCCCGGCTTCTCCGATGAGGGCCTGCGCGCGGCGGTCGCGCTGCGCCAGGCCCATCCGGGGCTGGCGGTGCTGGTGCTCAGCCAGTACATCGAGAAGACCTACGCAGGCGAGCTGCTGGACTCCGGCGACGGAACCGGGGTCAGCTACCTGCTCAAGGACCGGGTCGGGGACGTGGCCGAGTTCATCGACGCGCTGCAGCGGGTGGCGGCCGGCGGCACCGTGGTCGACCCGGAGGTGGTCCGGCAGCTGCTCCGGCACCGCCGTGACCCGCTGGAACGGCTGAGCCCGCGCGAGCGCGAGGTTCTCGCGCTGATGGCCGACGGCCGCTCCAACGCCGCCGTCGCCCGTGCCCTGGTCGTCTCGGAGGCGGCGGTCGGCATGCACATCGGGCACATCCTGATCAAGCTCGACCTGCCGCCCGACGACGACGACCATCGTCGCGTCCTCGCGGTCCTCTCCTACCTGCGAGCCTGACCCGCGTCACCGGAGCCTGACCCGCGTCACGGGCTGCCGCCGAGCTGGCTGATCACCTCGTCGTGGGTGACGCCGTGCTGCGCGCACCAGTTCAGCGCTTCCTCCATGTCGAGCGCGACCGGCAGTTCCTTCTCGGCCTCGTCGGCCACCTCCCGAAATCCGGCCCTGCGCAGGATGTGAACCACGTGATCCCTGGAGACTTCCACCTTGCCGATTGTCGAGTGTGACCGGTGCGCTCCGCAAGCCCCATGGCGGCGCTGTAACATTCGGTACAATCTTGCCAAATTTTCCTATATGGTAACGAAATGCAACAACGGCAGGGGAGGAAACGATGATCGACACACGCGAGCTGCGGGTCGACCTCGGCGAGCACGGCGTGCTGAGCATTCCGTACGTCAACGTCGTCGGGGAAGCGGGCGAAGGCCCGCATCTGACCGTGATCGCCGGCGTGCACGGGACCGAGTACACGTCGATCGCGGCCGCGCGCGAGCTGCTGGCCGAGCTTCGGCCGGCGCAGCTGTCGGGCACGGTCACCGTCGCCCCGCTGATCAACCTGCCCGCGTTCTGGGCGCGCACGCCGTTCGTGGTCCCCCTCGACGGCAACAACCTCAATCGCAGCTTCCCCGGCGACGCCGCCGGCAGCGCGGCCGAGCGGATCGCCGCCGCCGTCACCGAAGAGCTCATCAAGGGCTCCGACTACGTGATCGACCTGCACGCCGGTGACCTGCCGGAGGCGCTGGAGCCGTTCGTCTTCTACGACGCGTCGCCGGTCGAGCGGCATGCCCGCGAGCTCGCCCTGGCCTACGGCCTGGGGCACATGGTGCGTCAGTCGTCCGACGGCCGGACCGTGGCCGGAAGCACCTCGGCGGCCGCGGCCGATCTCGGCATCCCGTCGTTCACGGCCGAGTCGGGGGAGTGCGGCATCCTCGACGCCGACGCCGTCGAGCGGCATCTTCGCGGGCTGCGGAACGTGCTGCGCCAGCTGCGCCTGCTGCCCGGCGACCCGGTCGCGTTCGACCACCCGGTCGAGCACGACGGATGGATCTGGATGCGAACGATCGACGCCGGATGGTGGCAGCCCGCGGTTGCGACCGGCACCTTGGTCGCTGACGGTGACCTGCTGGGAACGGTCTCGCCGATCATCGGCGGCACGCCGACGCCGATCATCGCGCCCGCGGTCGGGGTGCCGCTGTTCATCACCTCAAGCCCGGCCGTCTGCGCCGACGGGCTCCTGCTCGGCCTCGCCCGCCCGGTGAAGACGACTTAACCGGTCAACAATATATGTTGTAAATGTCACACAACATGAAAAAATATGAGCTCTTGTAACATTTGGTACGAGCGGGCTAGGATTCGGGGATCGCGCCGCAGCGCTGCAGCGCCTGTCCCCTCCCCGCTGGTCGAGTGCCACGGCGTTCACGACAACCGAGGAACCTGATGAAGAATAAATTTCGAATCTCCGTCGCTGCGGCGCTAGCGGCGGTCCCGCTAGTCCTCGCGGGCTGCGGCTCCGCCGCCGGTTCCGGTTCCGGTTCCGGTTCCGGTTCCGGTTCTGGTTCCGTTGCGAACGGCTCGTCAAAGCCGGTCGACGGCGGCAACCTGGTGATCGACCGCTCCAACGACGCCGTCTCCATGAACAAGACCACGACGTTCGACAACAGCTCGATCTTCGTGATGGAGCAGATCATGGAGCCGCTGTTCACCGTCAGCAATGACGGGAAGTCGGTCAAGCCCTGGCTGGCCACCGGCTACACGGTGTCGGCGGACAAGAAGACCTACACCGTCAAGCTGCGCAGCGGCGTCAAGTTCTCCAACGGCCAGCCGATGACCGCGGCCGATGTCAAGTTCTCCATCGACCAGGACACCGCGACCGGGTCCGATGGCTGGGGCTACATCAACGCGGCGATCAAGCAGGTCACCGTCGTCAATACCTCGACGGTGAAGTTCGACCTCAAGTACGCGTGGGCTCCGTTCATCGCTGACCTGTCGCTGTTCAGCAACGGGATCATCCCGAACAACTACGGCGGCCAGAGCGCGGCCGCCTTCTACACCCACCCGATCGGCACCGGGCCGTTCGAGTGGAAGTCGTGGACCAAGGGCCAGTCGATCAAGCTGGTCAAGAACCCGGACTACTGGCAGCCGGGCAAGCCGTACCTGGACAGCGTCGAGTTCGACGTAGTCCCTGATGCGAACACCCGTGAGCTGCAGCTGCAGGGCAACCAGGCCGACGTCGACACCTACCCCGACTGGTCGCAGTTCTCGACGCTGAAGAGCTCGCCGGGCATCGTGGCGACCGCCTTCCCGTCCACCGAGGTCGACTACCTCGCCTTCAACGAGAAGAAGGCGCCGTTCAGCGACGTGCACGTGCGGCAGGCGATCTCGGACGCGATCGACCGCAACGCGCTGGTGAACGCGGTGCTGTTCGGCAACGGAAAGCCGGCCAACTCGCTGCTCATGCCGGGCCTGCCGTACTACGACGGCACCGGCGGCGAGAGCTATGACCTGGCCGCCGCGAAGAAGGCCCTGGCCGAGTCGTCGGTGCCGCACGGATTCACCACGACCATGCTGATCGCGTCCGGTAACGCCAACCAGTCGACGGTGGCGCAGATCGTGCAGTCCGAGCTGAAGCCGCTTGGCATCACGGTGAACATCCAGCAGCTTGACCCCACCGCGGCGCACGCCGCGTCGGAGGGCGACAGCTACGAGATGGACTACTCCGCGTGGACCATGGACATCCCCGACCCGGACGAGTGGACCTCCTTCGCGGTCGACCCGAGCGGCGGCGCCAAGTCGGCCTTCACCAGCTATGACAACGCCTCGGTGATCAGCCTCAACAAGCAGGCCGAGCAGGAGACCGACCCGGCCAAGCGTGCGGACCTGTACGCCCAGCTGCAGCAGCAGACGTCGAAGGACGCCTTCCTGGCCTACCTGTTCTACCCGCCGTACGCCTACGCCACCACGGACAGGGTCCACGGCTTCTTCGTCACGCCGCTCGGCAACTTCCACCTCGAAGACGTCTACAAGTCCAGCTGACGTCTGTTATCTCACCTCGCAACGCGGGGCCGGCGGCCCGGCCGCCGGCCCCGCGGCAAGGAGAAGTACATGCTGCACCGGTTGCGCTTCATTCCGGGCCGGATTCTTCAGGCGATCCCGGTGGCATTGGGCGTGAGCATCCTCGTCTTCCTGATGTCGCACCTACTGCCAGGCAACCCGGCCGTGGCCATCCTCGGCAACCACGCGACTCCGGCCAACGTGGCCACGCTCTCGAAGCATCTCGGGCTCGACAAGCCCCTGTGGGACCAGTACTGGCTGTTTATCTCGCACCTCTTCCAGGGTGACCTCGGCCAGTCGCTGACCTACCAGCAGCCGGTGGTCAGCCTTGTGTTCGCCGCGGTGCCGGTCACCCTCAGCCTGGTGCTCTACGCGCTGGTCCTGTCGCTGATCATCAGCGTCCCGCTGGCCGGTTGGGCGGCGACCAGGCCCGGTCGTGCCCGTGACCTGGCGGTGCGTGCCTACACCCTGCTCGGCCAGGGCATGCCGCAATTCTGGGTCGGCATCATGCTGATCCTGCTCCTGGCGGTGCGGCTGCAGATCTTCCCGGTCGGCGGCTACGGCCAGACCCCGACCGACCATCTGTACTACCTGTTCCTGCCGGCGCTCACCCTTGCCATCTCGATGTGCCCGACGATCATCCGCAGCCTGCGGGCGTCGACCATCCAGGTCCTCGGCTCGGAGTACGTCGGCACGGCCCGATCCAAGGGCATCGCCGGCGCCTCGCTCTTCCGCGTCCATGTGCTGCGCAACGCGGCGATCCCGACCGTGTCCATCGTCGGCGTCAACCTCGGCTACCTGGTCGGCGGATCGCTCGTCATCGAGCACGTGTTCGCGATTCCCGGACTCGGATCGCTGATGATCAATGCGATCTTCGCCCGTGACTTCCCGACCATCCAGGGCGTCGCGCTGTTCGTCGCGCTCTTCGTGGTCATCGTCGGCATCCTCACCGACATCGTGTACACGCTGCTGGATCCGCGCGTCGACCTAGCTAACACGGAGGCAGTCCGATGACGGCCACCCCCGCCCCGACGCTCGCACCGGTCAAGGCCGCCGGCCGCCCCGTTCGCTCTCGTTCCCTGCGCCCCTGGTACCGCAACGGCTCGCTGGTGGCCGGGATGGTGATCGTCGGCGCGCTCATCCTCGTCGCGATCTTCGCCCCGTTGCTGACCTCGTACTCGCCGACCACGCAGAACCTCGAGGCGACGCTCCAGGGACCGAGCGCCGCCCACTGGCTGGGCACCGACCAATTCGGCCGGGACGTGCTCACCCGCCTGCTCTGGTCAACCCGCGTCGACCTGCGCATCGGCTTCATCGCCGTGCTTATCCCGTTCGTCGTCGGAACGATCCTGGGCGCCCTGGCCGGGTACTTCGGCGGATGGCTCGACACGATCGTGATGCGCCTGGTCGACATCTTCTTCGCGTTCCCGTTCTACGTGATGGTCATCGTCCTGGTCTTCGTGCTCGGAGCCGGCGAGACGAGCATCTACCTGGCGATCGCGACCGTGTCGTGGGTGTCCTACGCCAAGATCGTCCGCGGCGAGGTCCTCGTCGCGAAACAGCAGGACTACGTGATGGCCGCGCGGCTCGGCGGCTTCTCGCACCTGAAGGTGCTGGCCCGCCACATCGGCCCCAATGTCCTGTCACAGGCGATCATCTACGCGATGAGCGACATCGTGCAGGACATCATGGCCATCGTCACCCTCGGCTACCTGGGGCTCGGCATCGCTCCGCCCACCGCGGAATGGGGATCGATGATCGCGGACGGGCAGCAGTTCATCACCACGCACTGGGAGCAGGCGACCATTCCCGGCCTCGCTGTCGTCGTCGTCAGCCTCGGGCTGTCGTGGCTCGGCGACGGGCTGTCCGACCTGCTCAGCCCGGACCGGAGGAAGTGATATGAGTGAGACCCCGCTGCTCTCGGTGCGTAACCTGTCGCTTGGCGTGCAGCGCAAGGGCAGGCCGACGACCGTCATCGTCGATGACGTCAGCTTCGACGTCGCCGAGGGCGAACGCTTCGGCATCGTCGGGGAGTCGGGTTCCGGGAAGTCCCTGACGCTCCGGGCTATCGCCAACCTGCTGCCCGCCGGAGTCAGCGTGCTGTCGGGCGCGATCCACTACCGCGGCCAGGATCTGCAGACCATGCCGGCGAAATCCCGCCGGCGCCTGGCCGGCCCGGAGATCGCGATGATCTTCCAGGAACCGATGACCGCGCTCAATCCGGTGATGCGGGTCGGGGACCAGATCGCCGAGTCACCCCGACGCAACCTTGGCCTCAGCAAGTCCGCGGCGATGGACCTCGCCATCGACATGATGCGCAAGACCGGCATCCCGGACCCGGCTCGCCGCGCCCGGTCTTACCCGCACGAGCTCTCGGGCGGACTGCGCCAGCGCATCATGATCGCGATGGCACTGTCCTGCTCGCCGCGGCTGCTGCTGTGCGATGAGCCGACCACCGCCCTCGACGTGACCGTGCAGCTCCAGGTGCTGCGCCTGCTCGAGCAGCTGTGCGAGGACACCGAGACGGCGCTCGTCTTCGTGACCCACGACCTCGGTGTCGTCAACCAGACCTGCCGGGAACTGGGCGTCATGTACGCCGGCGAGATCGTCGAGCGGGGCCGGGTGAAAGATGTGTTCGCCGATCCGCGGCACCCGTACACGAAGGGCCTGCTCGACTCGGCCCCCGATTTCGACCAGCCCGACCGGGAACTGGTGGCGATCCCCGGCTTCGCGCCCAACCTCGCCGACCGTCCGGACGGGTGCCCGTTCGAGCCGCGTTGCGCCTTCGCGGTCGAGCACTGCGCCACCGCCCGGCCGACGCTGGCGAAGGTGCTGCCGGGCCGCGAGGCGGCCTGCTTCGAAACCGCGCGCATCTTCCAGGGAGCGACCGCATGACGGACGTCACTGCGCATCCAGAGGTCACTGGGCAGCCCGCCGTGCTGCGCGTCGCCAACATCAGCAAGGAATACCAGCTCGGCCACGGCCTCTTCAGCCGTTTCGGCGGAGCGCAGAAGACGTCGCTGAAGGCGCTGGACGGGGTGGACCTCGAGCTGCGCCGCGGCGAGGTGCTGGCGCTGGTAGGCGAGTCCGGGTCGGGCAAGTCGACGCTGGCGAAGATCCTGGTCGGCGCGCTGAACCCGACCGGGGGGGACCTGCACGAGCTCGGGCTGGCCGAGGGGGCCGGCCGCAAGGAGCGCTCGCGGCGCGTGCAGATGGTCTTCCAGGACCCGTACTCCTCGCTCAACCCCCGGATCAGCGTGGGGTCGATGCTGGCCGGGCTGCTCCGGCTGCATCGCGTGGTTCCGCCCGGCGAGGTCCGCGCCGAGAGCATCCGGCTGCTCAACCGGGTCGGCCTGCAAGAGGACGCGCTGTCGGCCTACCCGAGCCAGTTCTCCGGCGGTCAGCGCCAGCGGCTGGCGATCGCGCGGGCGCTGGCGGTGCGCCCCGATGTGCTCGTCGCCGACGAGCCAGTCTCCGCCCTCGACGTGTCGGTCCAGGCGACCATCCTCGAGCTGTTCAAGTCGCTCCAGGACGAGCTGGGCCTGAGCATCCTGTTCGTCGCACACAACCTCGCGGTCGTTCAGCACCTCAGCCAGCGGGTGGCGGTCATGTACCTGGGGCGTATCGTCGAGACGGCGGACACCGCCGAGATCTTCAGCAACCCGCGGCATCCGTACACGCGCGCGCTGATCGACTCGATCCCGCGCATGTCGGCCGACAGCGTCACCGATCAGTTTGAGGTCGAGGGCGAGCCGCCGAGCCCGATCAACGTGCCGTCCGGCTGCCGCTTCCATCCACGGTGCCCCGTCGCCGTCGATCGATGCCGCACCGAGGACCCCGGCCTCTCGCCGGTCGGCCCCGGGCATGCCAGCGCGTGCCTGCTGGCAGCCGAGCTCCCCGCCTACCAGGGTGAGCCCGAATTGAAGGAGGAACGATGAAGATCTGGATCTCATGCGACATGGAAGGCGTCGCCGGCATCGTCGACTGGGACCAGTGCCGCCCCGGCAGCGACGGGTACGCGCTTGGCTGCGCGCTGCTGCAGGATGAAGTAAACGCCGCGATCGAGGGCGCGGTCGCGGGCGGGGCGACCGAGTTCGTCGTCAACGACTCGCACAGCCGGATGGCCAACCTCGACCCGCGCAAGATCGCGGGCCGGGCCAGCTACCTGTCGGGCCGGCACAAGCCGATGTACATGGTCGAGGGGCTCGATGACAGCTTCGACGCTGTTTTCCTCGTCGGCTATCACGGCTCGATCTCCGGGCGCCCGTCGACGCTGTCGCACACCTATAACCCCGAGGTGTTCGCGGGCGTCCGGGTGAACGGCGAGTACGTGGGGGAGAGCGGCATCAACGCCCTGCCGATGGCGCACTACGGCACCCCGATCGCCTTCGTCTCCGGAGACCGGGTGACCGCCGAGGAGGCGGTGCCGTTCGCGCCGGACGCGGTCACCGTGCTCACCAAGGAGTCCATCACCCGGGCGGCGGCGCTGAACCTGCATCCGGACGAGTCGTGCCGGCTAATCCGGGCCGGCGCCGAGGAAGCGGTCCGCCGGGTCGCGGCCGGGAACGTGCACGCGCCCGTGATCGACTCCCCGGCCGCGCTGGACATGGAGTTCCAGACCGGTGACATGGCGGACATCGCCAGCTGGGCGCGTGGCACCGAGCGCACCGGTGAACGCGCGGCCCGGATCGCCGGCGACAACCTGCTGCGCGTCTACCAGTCGTTCGTGGCCGTCACCTACCTCACCCGGCAGGCCGGCGGACGCTGACGCTGACGCTGACGCGGACGCTGAGCTCGAGACCGGACGACAGAAAGACAATCGCAATGCAGATTTTCGAAGCGGCGCCTGACCACGGACCCAGCCTGGCCCTGCACGGAGGGGCCGGCGGGCGCGTCGAGGAGCTGACCCTTGAGGGTCGCGCGCCGTACGACGAGGGCCTCCGGGCCGCCTACCACGCGGGATGGCAGGTACTCGCATCAGGAGGCAGCGCCCTCGACGCGGTCTGCGCGAGCGTTGAGGTACTGGAGAACGATCCGCTGTTCAACGCCGGCCGTGGCGCCGCGCTGACCGCGACCGGACACGCCGAGCTCGACGCGTCGGTGATGACGGGGGCCGGGCGGGCCGGCGCGGTCGCCGCGTCCAAGCACGCCAAGAACCCGGTCCTGCTCGCCCGCGCGGTGATGGAGCAGACCGAGCACGCCCTGATCGTGGACCCGGACGTCGCGTTCCTCCAGTGCTACGGCTTCCAGTCGGTCGAGCGCGGCTATTTCATCACCGAGTCGCGGCAGCAGCAGCTGGAGCGGGTGCTTGACGGCCG
>Ga0208357_1001695_pt1 | contig 15740 bp, 19 predicted proteins | sample NGESurdeep092012_6_FD_184487 | JGI IMG/M metagenome (GOLD analysis project Ga0208357, IMG submission 184487) | Arctic peat soil microbial communities from Barrow, Alaska - NGEE Surface sample F52-2 deep-092012 (SPAdes) | ecosystem: Environmental > Terrestrial > Soil > Wetlands > Peat ... | reverse complement strand
CAAGATCTGCGCCTGGTGCACCACCGTCCACGTCGTGATTCTGGCGCTGCTGGTTATTCAGGTGACCAGCGATCCCCGCCATGCGCCTCGACCGTAGCCCGGACGCGGGCGAACACGTCGTCTTCCGACCCCGACGCGTCCACCGTCACAATCGGCCCGCACTCCGCGTGCTCACGCTGCCATGCGGCGGTGCCAAATTGCGCGAACGCCGCCGCCACACGGTTATGGAAGTCATCCGCATTCCGTTCCATGCGATCGCGCTCGCCGCGTTTCTCAGCGCGCGCCAACCCTTCATGCACCGACAGCGAGAGCAATAGTGTCACGTCGGGCACCAACCCCGACGTGGCCACGGCGTTCGCCTGACGTACTTCGGCCTCCGGCAATCCGCGCCCCGCGCCCTGATACGCATACGTGGAGAGAAAGAACCGGTCGAGCAGCACGACGTGGCCCGCGGCCAGCGCCGGTCGCACCAGCGTCTCCAGCAGTTGTGCGCGCGACGCCATGAACAGCAGCGCTTCGGCTCGCGGCGTGATGTCCGACGCCGGATCGAGCAATACGCGCCTGATCTCGTCGCCCAGCTCTGCGACCGTCATCGCGGCATCGGTGCAGACGGCGTGATTCAACTCCGGCCTACCTCCAGCGGGCTGGCGATGGTGCTGCAGAACGCGGACGGCTCGCCAGCAGAAGTAAGTGGCAACGGCCTTCGTTGCGCAGCACTCGCCGCCTTTGACGCCGGCGTCGCGACGGGTCGAAGCGTCGTGATTACGACCGTCGTCGGACCCCGGCGTGCAGAGCTGAGGTCGCGTAATGGCGCCTACGGCGAGCTCATTGTCGAGATGGGCCACGTTCGCGTGCAGCGGACCGACTCGCCGATCGATGGCAAGGAGGGCTTCAGGGCCGACGTCGGCAATCCCCACCTCGTCCTGCTCGGTGAGCGGAGCGACGATGTCGATCTCGCAATGATCGGTCCGACACTCGAAGCGGCCTGGCCAGGTGGTCAAAATATCGAGGTCATCTCGCTCGCCGGCACTGACGAGCTCGACCTCGTGGTCTTCGAGCGTGGTGCGGGAATGACCGAGGCGTGTGGCACCGGGTCATGCGCGGCTGCCGCCGCGGCGCGTCTGGCGGGGGTGGTCGGCGACGTGGTCGCGGTGCACAACCCTGGTGGATCGCTCGTCGTCGAGCTTGGCCCAGCTGCTGATGACGCATCGGCGGTCCGGCTTCTCGGGCCGGCGCGAAGAGTTGCAGAGGTGAACGTGACCCTTGAGGACTACCGCCAGCCGTGAGCAGCGCCGAGCAGGGTAAGACACCGTAGATGACGCTCATTGAGCGGAGTTTTCGTGAACGCATTGTGCTCGTCGGCGTTGTCACCTATCCGCATACCGAGTCCGAGGTCAACGAGAGCCTCGACGAGCTGAGTCTCTTAGTCGACACCGCCGGCGCCGATGAGGCGGCTCGGGTCGTCCAACATCGCGCCGAGCTCGACCCCGCGACCTACATCGGCAGCGGCAAGGCCAGAGAGCTCCATGACCTGTGCGAGACCGTCGACGCCGACACCGTCGTCTTCGACGACGAGCTTTCGCCTGCACAGCAACGCAATCTCGAGAAGATTCTCGGTCGAACAGCTATCGACCGCACTGCGGTCATCCTCGACATCTTCGCCCAGAACGCCCGCTCCGAAGAAGGTCGCGCGCAGGTGGAGCTAGCGTTGTTGCGCTACCGCCTCCCGCGACTTCGAGGGCGCGGGCAGGGCTTTTCACAGCAGGCCGGTGGCATCGGCACGCGTGGACCTGGTGAGACCCAGCTCGAGGTCGATCGGCGACGCATCATGCGCAAGATCACCAAGCTCGAGGTCGAACTGGAAGCGGTTCGCCATACCCGGCGCACCCAGCGGCGCCAGCGTCGGCGCGGAGCGCTCCGGACCGTTTCGCTCGTCGGCTACACCAACAGCGGTAAGTCGACCCTTCTGAACGCGCTCACCGACTCCGACACCTTGGTCCAGAATCGGCTCTTCGCGACGCTTGACCCGCGGACACGTCGCTTGGAGATGCCAGGCGGCGAAGCGGTGCTTTGCACCGACACGGTCGGCTTCGTCAGAAAGCTGCCGCACCAATTGGTCGAGGCCTTCGCCTCGACGCTCGAGATCGTCGCCGACGCCGACCTGCTCATCCATGTGGTCGATTCCTCTGCGGCCGACCCCGAAGGTCAGATGGAAGCAGTGCATGAGGTGTTGAAAGAGATCGAGGCCGACATGGTGCCCGAGCTCATCGTGTTCAACAAACTCGACAAGGCAGCAGAAGCGGCGGGCGATCTCAGCTTTTCCCACCCTGGCTCGGTGGTGTGTTCGGCACTGACCGGAGCGGGTCTAGACGGACTGCTCGTGCGCCTAAGTGAGGTGCTGCGCTCTGCTGACCGCACCTTGGATCTGGAGGTCCCCTACGACCGGGGCGACGTACTCGCTGCACTGCACCGTTCCGGTGAAGTGCTTCGCCAGACCGATAGCGGTGGCAGACTCGCGCTTCGGGTCCGGCTCGACGACTCTACGCATCGACGCTTTGCGGAGTTTGTCGTTCGGAATGATCATGTGGAGGGCGGATCTCAGCCCGTGGACGAGGAGATCGAGTGACTGCCGGATTTGTACCGCCCATCTATCCCTTCGACCAACTGATCCCGATCGAGGCCGTCGCCACGGCACTGCCAGGCGGGATGGTCGATCTCTCGGTTGGCACGCCGTGTGACCCACCACCACAAGCGGTGATCGACGCGCTCAGCGCGTCGGGTGAGGAGCGCGGCTATCCCGCCTCACTCGGGAGCCCACGCCTGCTCCAGGCGTCGCGAGACTGGATCGCGCGGCGATTCGGCGTCGAGTTGGATCGGAAACTCGTCGCGAACTGCCTCGGGACCAAGGAGTTCGTCGCCGGGCTTCCGCAGTGGCTCCGGCTGCGATCGCCCGACAAGGACACCGTCCTCTATCCGGCGATCGCCTATCCGACCTACGAGATGGGCGCCATTCTGGCGGGATGTCGCGCGGTGCCAGTCGGCGCGCGCGCCGACGGATCACTCGACCTTGACGCGATCAGCGAAGAGGACGCCAGCCGGGCGCTCTGTTTGTGGCTGAACAGCCCGTCGAACCCGACGGGTGCCCTTGACGACCTCGCAGCCGCGGCAGCGTGGGGCCGCACACGTGGAGTCCCCGTATTCTCTGACGAGTGCTATGCGGAGTTCACCTGGGAGGGTGCGCCGCGCACGATTCTCGAGTCCGGGACCGAGGGCCTGGTAGCGGTGCACTCGATCTCGAAGCGCTCCAACTGCGCTGGTCTTCGTGTTGGCTTTTACGCAGGCGATGAAGAGCTGGTCCACTACCTAGTCGAGGTGCGTCGTCACGCCGGATTCATGATCCCCGGCCCGATCCAGCTCGCCGGCGCAGTCGCGCTTGAAGACGATGCGCACGTCGACGTGCAACGTGAGATCTACCGACGACGACTCACCCGATTCATCGAGCTGCTCGAGCCCATCGGCGTGAAGGCGGCCTTCCCAGGTGGCGGTTTCTACCTCTGGATCAAGGTGCCAGACGGGCCGTGGCAGGCAGACGAGCAGCCAGGTGAGGGCCCGGAGTGGGCCTTTGCCAGGTACCTCGCCCGAGTCGGTGGCGTGCTGGTCTCGCCTGGAGACTTCTACGGACCTGCAGGCGTTGGTTACGTGCGCATCGCGATGGTGCAGCCAGATGATCGCCTCGAGCTCGCTGGCAAACGCTTCGCCGCAAACGCCAGGTGAGTTCGCCGGCCCAATCGTTCGTGCAAACTCTCACCTGTCAAAGGCGGCTCGGTGTCAACGCTTGAGGATCGAATCCACGAATTATTCGGCCGAATCGGCGAGCTGTCCTCGCGCGACACCGAGGCGCTAGCCGTTGTAGAGCAAGCGATCGACCTGCTCGATTCCGGCGAGGCTCGCGTCGCCGAGATCGATGCCGCCACAAACGAGGTCGTCGTACACGAGTGGCTAAAAGAGGCCATCTTGTTGCTCTTTCGCCTTCGCGATATCGCCACCATTGAGCTCGGCCCGTTCGAGTACGCGGACCGTCTGGAACTAAAAAGCGACTACGTCGCCCAAGGGGTGCGGGTGGTGCCGGGCGCTTCGGCCCGCCGGGGCTCCTTCTTGGACCGGGGTGTGGTGATGATGCCGAGTTACGTCAACATCGGTGCTCGCGTCGGGGCAGGCACGATGGTCGATACGTGGGCAACCGTCGGATCGTGCGCGCAGATCGGGGAGCGGGTCCACCTCTCTGGCGGAGTTGGCATCGGCGGCGTGCTCGAGCCGCCGAACGCGATCCCGGTCATGGTGGGCGACGACGCGTTCGTCGGGAGCCGCTCGATGATCACCGAAGGCGCACGAGTCGGGACGGGCGCGGTGATCGGGTCCGGCACGATCTTGAATCCTTCGATTCCTGTCATCGACTCGACAAGTGGTGAGGAGATCTCGCGGGGCGTGGTGCCGGACTGGTGCGTCGCTGTTGGTGCGTCGCGAAAGCGCACCTTCCCTGGCGGCGACTTCTATCTTCCTTGTGTGCTCGTGCTTCGCCATCTCGAAGAGGGCGAGCGTATGGACAAGACGGTTTTGAACGATCTGCTCCGAGAGCACGGCGTAGCGACGTGAGTTCGAACGCCGACGCGCTGCTCGCCCGCACCGCGGCGTTGATCGACGTCGCTTCGGTGAGCAAGGACGAGAGCCGTCTGGCCTCCATTGTGGCCGCGGAGCTAGCGGAGATCCCCGGCTTGGAGACGGTGCAGATCGGTGACAACCTGATCGCTCGAAGCGTCGGCCGCGGCGCACGACGGGTTCTTCTTGCCGGTCACCTCGATACGGTCCCCGCCGCAGGAAACGACCGGGCAGAGCTCGATGGCGATGTACTTCGCGGCGTCGGCGCGGCGGACATGAAGGGCGGGCTCGCCGTGATGCTGGCGCTCGCACGCCTCGCAGATGCGCGCGACCTCGACACGACCTACGTCTTTTACGCACGCGAGGAGATCGCGCGCACTGAGTCCGGACTGCTCGAGATCGAGCGCAAGGACCCGACCCTGTTGTCGTGTGACACGGCCATCATCTTGGAGCCGACCGGAGCAGTGGTCGAGGCGGGCTGTCAGGGAAGTCTTCGAATCGAGATCACGCTTCGAGGCATTCGAGCCCACAGCGCCCGCCCATGGACGGGCGACAACGCCATCCATCGCGCGGCCCCGCTCGTCGAGCGAATCGCCAACGTCGCCGAGTACCGACCGGTCATCGACGGCTGTGAGTACCGGGAGAGTCTCCAGGTAGTCGGAATCTCCGGAGGTGGCATCGGCAACGTCGTGCCCGACGAGGTGAAGCTGCTGGTCAACTACCGCTTCGCGCCCGACAAGACCAGCTCAGAGGCGACCAAGGAGATCGAGCGACGCCTCGGCGACCTGCTCGACCCCGCCAAGGGCGACCGTCTCGAGGTCCTCGACGCAGCCCCGAGCGCACCGCCGCGTCTTGACGATGAAGTCCTCCTGGCGCTCGTGTCAGGCAGCGGCAGCGAGCCTAGGGCCAAACTCGGCTGGACCGACGTCTCGTTCTTTACCGAGCGAGCGGTGCCCGCCGCGAACTTCGGGCCCGGTGACCCGCTTCTTGCGCATCGAGCAGATGAGTTCGTCACCGGAGCTGAGCTCTCCCGGGCGTTTCAGGTACTCGACACCCTTCTCGCCGGCCTCTCCTAGGAAGCGGGACCGGAGGCTCGGCGTCGGCGCTTAGAGCTTCCGCAATACGGTGACAACCCTGCCGTAGATGTCGACGTCGTCCTCATCGAACTCCATCTCCGAGAAGCTCGGGTTGGAGGGCACGAGCACGATCTTTTGGCCGCGGCGCTGGAGGGTCTTGACCGTCGCCTCATCATCACCGATTCCGGCGACAACGATCTCGCCAGGGTTGACGTCGCGCGTCTGGCGAACCACGACGAAGTCACCGTCGAGGATCCCGACGTTGATCATCGACTCTCCGCGGACCCTCAGCATGAACAGCTGGCCTGGACCGGTGAGGTCTTCGGGTAGTGGCATGACCTCGTCGACGTTCTCTTCGGCCAACACGCCGGTTCCTGCTGCGACGGTGCCGACGAGCGGGACGTTGACGACTGGGCCAGCGCCCATCGCGGCTCCGGAACCAGGCTCGAATGAGACCGTAATCGCGCGCGGCTTGCTTGGATCGCGGACGAGGTATCCCTCGCGTTGGAGCACCTGCAAGTGGGTGTGGACCGTCGAGGAGGAGGTCAGGCCGACCGCTTCGCCGATCTCTCGAACTGACGGCGGGTATCCGCGGTCGCGAATCTGGAGGGCGATGAACTCCAGGATCTGACGGCGCTTGCCGCTAAGCGCTACCTCGGTCATAGAACGTCCCCTTTTCGTGAGTGTCACACCCTCCTGCAAACATCTGTTCGTGGAACAAGCGTTCGTGAGCGGCTTGACATCGAACAGGTGTTCGTGTGACGATTTCCAAGGCTACCGAACAAACGTTCGATGCACAAGGACCGGCGGCTCGACGGGAGCTGTCGCAGCTATAGCGGTACACGCAGCGCATCTGTGCTGGATCGGGAGAGGGATGGTCTGATGGCGGCTCTTGCATACGCACCTCGTATCGGCCCGAACGGGCATGCGAGGAGAAATCGTCGGACGCACGTCGGGGAGCTCGGGGCGTCGACGACGCTTCGTCTGGTAGCGGTCCCAGCAAGTGGACAGTGCGGGGTCGCCGCGCCACCCGTCGCCTTCCGGCCGGTCATCGTCCAGCCAGCACCGGCACCTCTCCCCGATGAGGAGGTCGTGGATGCGCCGATCACGCCGCTTCGACGCACGGATGCACCTCGTGAGATCGAGCGACGAGACGTTGCGCGTCGAGCAAGCGAACGACGACGTGCGGCAAAGCTTCGTCGACGAAGGGTGCATCTCCTCGGGGTCGCCGCGACGAGTGTGGCCCTAGCCAGCGCACTGTGGATCGGCACCTCTGCGATGGCATCCCAATCGCAGGATCGTCTCCAGGTGCTTCCTGGTTCGGCGAAGGTCGCTCACGGCTATCTCTACACGGTGCAGGCAGGCGACACCGTCTGGTCGATTGCAACCCGTCTGGATCCGGCAGGTGACCCTCGGCCAATCGCAGATCAGATCGAGACCGAGATCGGTGGGACCAACGTCCAGGTTGGTACCCAGGTTCTCGTTCCTTAAGGCGTAAAAATGCGGCTCACGGGTGTCGTCCTGCCGCGGTTAGCCTTGCGGCATGCGCTGTCCGAGCTGTGCTCATGACGATGACCGTGTCGTCGACTCGCGCGAGGTCGAGCAAGGCGCAGCGGTGCGACGTCGGAGGGAGTGCCTCCGATGCGGGTTCCGATTTACGACCTTCGAGCGCTTCTCCGGCGCCGTGCTCTTCGTTATGAAGCGCTCCGGGGAACGAGAGCCGTTCAAGCGAGAGAAGTTGATCGCCGGAGTCCGCTCCGCCTGCAAGAACCGGCCGGTCGACGAAGCTGCCGTGCAGTTGCTCGCTCATGACGTCGAAGAGATGCTCCTCCAACTTGGCCCTGAGGTCTCCACACAAGAGGTCGGAGTCGCCGTATTGGACCAGTTGAGGATGCTCGATGACGTCGCGTATCTGCGGTTCGCGAGCGTCTACAAGGGCTTCGAGGCGGCTGATGACTTCGCCAGGGAGGCCGGTCTGTTGACGAAGGAGACCGCTCCCAAGCTGCACGAGCACGCGTGAGCGTGCGGCGGTGAGCGCGGTGGCTTCCGTCTACCGGGAGGCGCCCACTACGGCGCTTGCGATCTATGCCCATCCCGATGATGCCGAGATCTCTTGTGGCGCGACGATCGCGAAATGGGTCGCCTCAGGGTCAGTCGTTCACCTTGTCACTTGCACGCGAGGCGACAAGGGCGCGAGTGATCCGACGGTCGACACCGACGAGCTCGTCATCCGCAGATCGGGCGAGATCGACGAGGCCGCCGCGGTACTCGGCCTCTCGAGCGTTCGGCGGCTCGGGCACTTAGACGGCGAGATCGAAAATGACCTCGATCTCCGACGAGAGCTCGTCGCGCTCGTACGCGAGGTCCGGCCGGACGCGGTGATCTGCCCCGATCCGCTGGCGGTGTTCTTCGGGGAGCACTACTTCAATCATCGAGATCACCGCATCGTCGGATGGGCCGCACTCGACGCGGTAGCTCCCGCTTCGTCGTCGCCGTTGTACTTTCCAGAAAGTGGTGAGGCGCACGAAGTTGGCACGGTGTTTCTCTCCGGCTCGCTCGAGGCCAACCTCTACGTAGACGTCTCCTCGAGCATCGACGTCAAGGCCGAAGCGGTGCTTTGTCACCGGAGTCAACTCGGCGCCGATCCCGGCTGGCTTCGAAGCGTCGTGTTCGAGCGGGCGGCCGAGGCTGGTAGAGAGGTAGGTATTCGATATGCCGAGGGCTTTCGACGGATCCGGCTCGCTCGATGACTGTGCGGGAGAGCGCCTCGCCCGACATCTTGCATCTGGACATGGACTGCTTCTTCGCCTCCGTCGAGGTGCTCGAGGATCCCTCGCTTAAGGGCCGACCCGTGATTGTCGGCGGCACCGCGAACAGGGGTGTCGTGGCCGCCGCCTCCTATGAGGCCCGGTCCTTCGGCGTGCACTCGGCGATGCCGATCCGCGAGGCGCAACGGCTCTGCCCGAACGGGGTGTACCTGCCGCCGCGTCACGGCTACTACGGCGAGGTGAGCGAATCCCTGATGGAGCTGTGCCGGGAGGTCACGCCACTTGTCGAACCGGTGTCGCTCGACGAGGCCTATCTCGATGTCGGTGGAGCCCATCGCCTGCTCGGGGACTCCGCAGCGATAGCAAAGCAGCTGCGAGCGACGGTGGCGGCGCGCCTCGCTCTCGACTGCTCGATCGGCGTTGCGCGGACAAAGCTGCTTGCGAAGCTTGCCTCGCGCGCGGCAAAGCCGAAAGCAGGCCCACCGGGCGCACCGCCCGTTCGCGGCCGCGAGGTGGTCGTTATCGCGCCAGGCGACGAGCGGGAGTTCCTCGACAGCCATCTCGTTCGTGCAATTCCTGGAATCGGACCCCAGACAGCGGCATCGCTTGCACGCATCGGCATCGATCGCGTGAGCGAGCTCGCCGAAGTACCGCTCGAGCGTCTCGTACGCCGGTTCGGGCGCTCTCGGGGCAACGCGCTCCATGAGGCCGCTCTCGGCATCGATCCCCGGCCGGTCGTCGCGGATCGCGAGACTCGGTCGATTTCCCAGGAGGAGACTTTCGCGACCGATATTGACGATCGCGACGCGCTGCGGACGACAATCCGCCGCCAGGCAGATGCGATTTCGCGCCGCTCCCGTTCGAGCGCACTCGTTGGTCGAACCGTGACGCTGAAGGTTCGTTACGGTGATTTCACGACGCTGACGCGGTCCAAGAGCGAGCGATCACCACTTGCGACGGGCGCGTCGGTCGCGCGAGTCGCCGCGGTGCTCTTTGAAGCCCTCGAGGTCCAGACCGGAATCCGACTGATCGGCGTGTCGCTTTCGTCCCTTGAGCCAGCGCACGAAACCCCTCGCCAACTGGAGCTTTTCTCGAGTGACGCCGAGGAAAACAGCGAGGATGACGAGCGTCGAGTCGACGTCGACCTCGCAACCGACGAGATTCGTCGACGCTTCGGCGATCGAGCGATCTCGGTAGGTGATCGTCGTCGAGCGACGGTTCGCGACGACGGCCGCGCACGCGAGCACTCAATTGAGGCCCCACGATGACGGGTGCCGTTGTCGAGGGGGTGTGACTGCGCGAAGATGAGTGCTGGAGGACTCGGGCGGAGTCCCTGGTCGTTTCGCGTGGCCTCGAGGCGGAGAGGAGATTGACGGTGCCGCTTTCCGAAGATGAACAACGCATTCTCCAAGAGATGGAACAGAAGCTCTTCGAGCACGATCGGCCCTTCGCCCATAGGGTCCATGCCCAAAGCGCCAAGGTCGATCGTGCGAGGGACCCGCATGCGGCAGGACTGCCACTTCGCTCGGCAGGCCTGATCTTCACTGTGGGCTTCTTGCTGTTGCTCTTTTCGTTCCAGTCGTCACTCCTGCTCGCGACACTCGGCTTCCTCTTGATGTTCCTCGCGGCGGTGATGTTCGGTCGCCGGCTTCACGGTGGCGGGGCAGTGAAGGCGCACCCAGCAGAGACCTCGTCGAACCCGACGAGCTCAGGAAATGCCGAGTTCGCAGAGAGCCTGCGGCGCCTTCGTTCTCGATTCTGGCAACACTGAGCTTTTGAGGAGCTCGCGCGACGTAGCTGTTCGTCTGCGCCGGTACTCATCGCTACTCCGGGCCGTCCCGATCGCGCCCGTCATTCGCCGTCCAGTGCTCCTTGTTGAAGGTCTTCGGGCCTGGCACGACATGGTGCCGCGACTGTGGTGGCGTCACTGGCCGTTCCTACCGGTTCCTGACGCGTCCTGGCTGGCGTTTCGGCTCGAGACCGGTTTCGGGTCCGCTGGTGACGGCCCCCAACCAGAAGACATCATCGAAGTACTCGAGTGGAATACCTCCCTTCGGCGTACGCTTCGCGCTCGTCACCAGGCTTCGAGATAGGCCGAGCAGGTCGCTTCTTTGGTGCGCGACGCTGCTCGGCCCGAGAAGCTCACGGAGTGGGTGTCGTGTCGCGTGATCTTCATATCGGTGCGATAGCGTCACCATCGATGATCCCGCGGAGCTGGCGAAGACTGAGGTAGCGGTCTCATGGTTGGTCGCGCGCTGGTTCTCAATGCTACGTACGAGCCAATCTGTGTCGTCTCGTCGAGGCGCGCGCTGATTCTCGTGTTGAGCTCCAAGGCCGAGATGTTGCATGACACCGGCAGTGAATACCACTCCGAGCGGGCCTCTTTCCCTGAGCCGTCAGTTGTCCGACTCGGCCAGTACGTGCGGGTTCCCCGCCAGACGCGGGTCGCGATCACGCGTCGCGCGGTATTCGCGCGAGACGGCCATCGCTGTCAATACTGCGGCGCTCCGGCGGAGAACATCGACCACGTAGTGCCGAAAAGCCGTGGCGGCCTGCACGCCTGGGACAACGTGGTTGCTGCGTGCCGCAGGTGCAACGCGGCGAAAGAAGACCGCCTGCTCGAGGAGTCGAGCTTCGTGCTGCATCGTCGCCCGATGCCGCCGCGGTCGAGTGTGTGGCTTTTAGCGGAGAGCGGTGAGATCCGTTCTGATTGGCAGCCCTACGTGGCGCCATCCTTCGGGATAGCGGTAGGGATCTGAGCCAGAGCGCCGTTCTCGGCCCAGGTGATGGTTTCCCAGTAGTCGAACGTCGGTCATCTCCGGGCGACCTCGTTGTGGCTCCAGAGCCGACCGGCCGCCTGGCGGCCTTTTGCTATCCGGATCGGCCGGCGGTGGTGCTCGGGAGTACGCAGCCGGCCGCCTCTATCGACGAGGCCGTCGTCGGCGCATTCGGCGCAGAGCTCGTTCGTCGACGAAGCGGGGGTGGCGCCGTCTTCGTCGCTCCCGCGGCCCAAGTTTGGCTCGACCTCTTCGTGCCGGCAGGCGACCCGCTGCACGCGCTCGACGTCTCGCGAGCCGCCGCTTTCGTCGGTCGACTTTGGCGCGACGCGCTCGTCGATCTCGAGGGACTAGACGCAAATCTCGTTGTGCACAACGGACCGCTCGTGAGCTCGCCGTGGTCGCGTTCGTGGTGTTTTTCGGGGCTTGGACCAGGTGAGGTCAGCGCATCCGGTCGCAAGCTCGTCGGCTTGAGTCAGCGTCGAACGCGTGCGGGCTCATGGTTTTTCACGATGGCCTCCATCGAGCTCGATCCCGAGCGCGACGCGTCGTTCCTCGCTGGCTCTGACGAATGGCGAAGCGCACTCATCGAAGAACTCCACCGGTCGCAGGCACCCCTCGCATCACTGCTCGTCGACGTCGAGTCGCGTCTGGCGGCTCGCCTCGCGCTGCTCTAACTAGGGGTAGTACCTACTGAATCACCGAGAGTGATACACCCGTTTGAGAGATAAGTGTATGGCTGGGTGGAACGTCGGGACGGGCACGGACGTCCATCGAAGGACCAGCGAACCGGCTCGAGGTCTCTGAACTTCGTGCGGGCCTTGTGAACATCAACGCGACGAATATGGCCCCTTAAGAACTCGCTGAGGAATTTTGGGGAGGAACGGACTCGGGGCTCCGAGCGATCGACCGGCTCTCACCGGAGCGAGCGAGTTCCAACATCTGGCGAATCCTGCGTACTCATGCCAGGTCCAGAGCAGGCCGTCCTAATCCGCGAGGTAATCGTGCTGCGGGTGACCCCCGAATCGCCCTTCGACTCCTGCTTCTTGCTCTCGGTGCTCTCGCTCAAAGTGGTGCGCGACCAAGGGCGACGAGTCATCTTCGTGCAGACCAATCGTGAGGACGTGGGCCACCGCTATAAGGAAATCCTGCTCCCGATTCCCTTCGGGTCGAGACGACGCTCATCGCGTGTCGAAGAATTCCGCACGGACTTCACCGGCTTGTCTCGGCTACGCACCGATTTCGCCGATCGGCTCAAGCGGACGGCCTAAATCAATTCCCCCTGAATGGTGAAGATCAGGGTAGCGCCGACGTGACCCGGCCGAGTTCGAGAACTTAGCTTCGAAACTCTTCAAAATGCCGAAGTCGGCGACCCTTTTGTAGCAGCGTTCGAGAAAGGAAAGTCGCTCTAGAGTGGCCCCATGACCAAGACACTGGTTCGTTTCGGAGCAGAGGACGAGGATCACGCGCGGAAGGACGAATCCCACACGGGGTGCGGTCGTGCCACCGACTTGGTGACGTAGACCTGGGACGGATATTCCAGCGAGATCACCTTGCGAGAACGGGTGTCAGGTCGAATGAGCGACTGCTTCGTGTGAGTGAAGTAAGTAATACCCCAACTGAGAGGAGGAGACATGGCGGATGGTGTCTATCGGGTGACCGAGATTGTCGGGTCGTCGACCGAAGGAGTTGGCGCAGCGATAGAGGTCGCTGCGTCGAGGGCAGCTCAAACGCTCCGGCAACTTGACTGGTTCGAGGTGACTGATATCCGAGGTCACTTCGAAAACGATGAGATTGCGCACTACCAGGTTACAATAAAGGTCGGCTTCCGACTTGAGGATCCCAGCTAGCAAGGGAGACCTTCCCTGGCGCTACTTGGCAGCCTCTTGCGCTTCGATCTCGGCAAGTAGGGCGAGCCGTTCCGCGTGGCGGCCTCCCTCGAAGTCGGTCTCGAGAAAGACGTCCAGAATCGCGCAGGCAAGCTCGGGAGCGATTAGTCGCGCGCCGAGCGCCAATACGTTCGCGTCATTGTGAAGTCGCGCGAAGCGGGCCGTGTACTCGTCGTGGCAGAGCGCGGCACGGATGCCTCGGACTTTGTTGGCGGAGATCTGCTCGCCCTGGCCGCTGCCGCCCATCACGACTGCGAAGTCCGCTTCGCCAGAGATGACGAGTCGCGCTGCAGCGGCGCAGATCGGCGGGTAGTCGACTGGGTTGGTGTTGTAGGTGCCGATGTCGAGGATCTCCCTACCGGGCGCCGCTCGGAGGTGTTCGGCGATCGCGGTCTTGAGCGTGAACCCTGCGTGATCGGACGCGAGCACGATCTTCTTCTCTATCGTTTCGCTGAACTCGGACGCCAAGACGATCCGCATGCACTATCCCCTTCTAGCTAAAGGATGAAGCTGGCCACCACTCTCGACGCAACCGCTGTCGCGGCCCTGACGACTCCTACAGGAGCGGACGAGGGCGTGAGGTCCAATCAGCTCCTGCCTAAGGGTACCGGGGAGCGCCTCGATCTTTCAGTTTCATCCGGCCGAACGTTCACCGCGGCACTTCGCTCTGGTCGATCATCGTTCAGGTCACCTCCGTAACGTGAGCGATATGGGCGAATCAGAGTTGTACGCCGAGGGCGAAGCATGGGAAATGCGCTTGGTGACCGGCGGGACTGCTGGCGCGGCGGAACCGCGTAGACGGAGGTCACGGCTCGCGAGGTTCGCGTCGGAATCCGCGAATCATTCGAGCTTCTCGGCTGCGACGCGATGGTCTATCCATTCCTCGATCAATGAGTTAGCGGCCCAAGAGCCCTACGCCGATCAGCTCTCGGCGCTCGGTTCGACGAGCTGTTCGAGGCCTGCTCGAAGGGACGTCGTCGCGCCCCAACCGAGCACCGATCTGGCAAGAGTCGAGTCGAGTCGGCTCGCTTGGAGATCTCCCTCGCGCCGTGGCGCATAGATCGGCGCGAGGTCACTTCGAGCGGCGTCAGCCAGTTCGCGCCAAAGCTCGTTCACGCTGACGCCGTGCCCGGTACCGATGTTCAAGACGAGCCCGTCGCCGTGGTTCATAGCCAGCACGAAGGCCTCGACGGCGTCTCCTACGAAGAGGAAGTCACGCTGTTGTTCGCCGTCGCCGAAGATGGTCGGCTGCTCGTCGTGACGAAGGTGGTCGGCGAAAAGGGCGACGACCCCTGCCTCGCCGTCGCTGCTTTGGCGAGGCCCGTAGACGTTCGCGAGCGCGAGCGCGCTCCACGCGAGCCCGAATTGCCCGCTCGTTGCCTCGAGGTAGGAGAGCACGACTGCTTTGGAGATGCCATAGGGGGAGACCGGCCGCCGTGGTTGCGATTCTCTGATCGGGAGGTCGCTCTCGGAGACTTCGCCATAGATCGCCGCGCTGGTCGCAAAGAGCAGCTTCCTTACTCCCGCTGCGCTCGCGGCTTGGAGCAGGCGGAGCGTGCCAACGATGTTGACATCGGCGTCGGTGACGGGGTCCTTTACCGACGAGGTGACGCTGATCTGGGCGGCGAGGTGGAAGACGATCTCGGGCTTTCGGCTCGTGACCACCGCCGCGAGCGCATCGTCTCGGATGTCGATCTCGAAGAAGTCGAACGCGGATCCGTGACTGATCGCGTTCTCGAGATTCGCGAGCGAGCCAGTCGAGAGGTTGTCGACTACCACCACCTGGTGTCCTGCGGCGAGTAGTGCGTCGACAAGCGTCGAGCCGATGAAGCCTGCTCCTCCTGTCACGAGCGTCTGAATGGGAACTCCTTTTCGGCGAATGTGAAGTCAGGTGCTCGAAAACCCGATTGTGCAGCGACGTACTGGGCTGCTGGCATCGTCACCTTGCCGAGGGTGGCGGATCTCTCGCTCCCTCATCCGAACTGCGACAATACGGCGTGACCAGATCGAACTCGCGCTTGGTTGGTCTCGCGCACGAGATCGATCCGCCAAAGCGCGGTTCAAGGAGGCGATCTCGTGGGTGACCCGTTGATTGTGACGATCGGTGAACTTGCACCGGTAATCGCCGATGACGTGTTCGTGGCTCCCGGCGCAGTGATCGTCGGCGACGTGCAACTTCTCGCAGGCTCGAGTGTCTGGTACACCGCCGTCATTCGCGGCGACGGCGGGCGGATCATTCTCGGTGAGGGCTCGAATTTGCAGGATGGCTGTGTGGTGCATGCAGACCGCGACTTTCCAACGACGATCGGCGCACGCGTGACTGTTGGACACCGTGCGATGCTGCATGGAGCAACGATCGAAGATGATGTCCTGATCGGCATGGGTGCGCTGCTGATGAACGGCTGCCGCATTGGTACGGGTTCGATGGTTGCGGCAGGCGCTCTCGTGGCACAAGGCGTCGTAATCCCACCGCGATCCCTCGTCGTCGGCGTTCCTGGGCGAGTGGTCAGCGCCGTCCGCGCAGTGGACACCGAGCTGATCGTGCGCGCCGCTGCCAGTTACGTCGCGCTTGCA
>Ga0208357_1001694_pt1 | contig 15764 bp, 16 predicted proteins | sample NGESurdeep092012_6_FD_184487 | JGI IMG/M metagenome (GOLD analysis project Ga0208357, IMG submission 184487) | Arctic peat soil microbial communities from Barrow, Alaska - NGEE Surface sample F52-2 deep-092012 (SPAdes) | ecosystem: Environmental > Terrestrial > Soil > Wetlands > Peat ... | reverse complement strand
GACCACGGCACCACCCATCATCCGCGCCACCCAAACCAGCCACAAGACATTTCCGCGACACCACGGCGGCGCCCCGCGCCTGCACCGCTCGATACGCAGGCTCGCTGCGCTCGCCGGCTACTCGACCAGCGAGGCGAGCGGCGAGTGCTACTTCGACGCACTCAGGTACGACATCGTCTCGGGCGTCAGGTCCAGCTCGGCGGCCAGCGCCGAGTCGCGGATGCTGGCCGGCCGGCTGGCCCCCGGAATCGGGATCACGAGGTGGGAGAGGTGCAGTTCCCAGGCGAGCGCAACCTGCTGCGGGCTGACACCGAGTTCTGCCGCGACCTCACGGAACGCAGCGTTATGCTTGCCGACCTTGCCTGCAGCCCCGATGCCGCCGAGCGGGCTCCACGGCAAGAATGCCAGATCCAACTCGATGCATGCCTCGAGTTCCGGTGCGCTGTGTCGCCAGGCGGGGGAGAACCGGTTCTGCACCGACACGAACGCGTGCGAGAGAATGCGGCGGGCTTCACGGATTTGCGCGACAGTCACGTTGGAGACGCCGACGTACCGCACGATGCCCGCCTCATACAGCGCGCGCAGGGCGCCGACGGACTCCTTGAACGGCACAGCGGGGTCCGGCTGGTGAAACTGGTACAGGCCGATCGTGTCGACGCCGAGGCGCTGAGCGGATTCTTTCGCAGCCCGGACGATGTACTCCGGCCGGCCATCGTTGGCCCAGTGGCCCTCATCACGGTGGATCAGTCCGCCCTTCGTCGCGACGAGCACGTGCGAGGTGTCCGACCCGTAGGTTCGGAGCGCCTCGGCGATGAGCAGCTCGTTGTGTCCGTGACCGTCTTCGTCGAGGGTGTACGAGTCCGCCGTGTCGATGAACGTGATGCCGACGTCCAGTGCAGCGTGAATCGTCGCGATCGACGTTTCGGGTGATTTGCGACCCTGAATGGACATCGGCATCCCGCCAAGCCCGATCGCGCTGACGTCGAAGTCGCCGATTTTGCGCTGTCTCATGCCCCCGAGCATATGCCGAGGTGACCTCGAGTATGCGCGTCGGTGTAGCGAGCCCCTGCGTAACAGGGAAAGCGGCCGTCTCCGCGCCATTTAGGATGGGAACCATGTCCGCTGGCTCTTCCTTCTACATCACCACGCCGATTTTCTACGTGAATGATGTGCCGCACATCGGACACGCGTACACCGAAGTCGCCTGCGATGTGCTCGCGCGCTGGCACCGCCAGGCCGGCGACGACACCTGGTTGCTGACCGGCACGGATGAGCACGGCCAGAAGATCCTGCGCACCGCGACGGCGAACGGCACGACCCCACGGGCGTGGGCGGACAAGCTCGTGAACGAAGCCTGGAAGCCGCTGCTGGACACTCTCGACATCGCCAACGATGACTTCATCCGCACGACGGATGCGCGTCACGAAGACGCCGTCAAGCTTTTTCTGCAGCGGCTGCACGACGGCGGGTTCATCTATGACGCCGAATATGAGGGCCTGTATTGCGTCGGCTGCGAGGAGTTCAAGCCGGAGAGCGAGATCCTCGACGGCGTCGGGGAATACGAGGGTCAAAAGGTCTGCGCCATCCACTCGAAGCCGCTTGAGCTGTTGCACGAGAAGAACTATTTCTTCAAGATGAGCGATTTCGGCGAGCGCCTGCTTGCCCTGTACCGCGACCGGCCGGACTTCGTTCAGCCGGAGAGCGCCCGCAACGAGGTGATGGCCTTCGTGTCGCAGGGCCTCAACGACCTGTCGATCTCCCGGTCGAGTTTCGACTGGGGCATCTCGATCCCGTGGGATGACTCGCACGTGCTGTACGTCTGGATCGACGCACTGCTCAACTACATCACTGCGATCGGCTACGGCGTTGACGACGCAGAGTTCGATCGGCGCTGGCCCGCCCTACACGTGGTGGGCAAAGACATCCTGCGTTTCCATGCGGTGATCTGGCCGGCCATGCTGATGGCAGCAGGCCTCGAGGTGCCGCATCAGGTGTTCGGCCACGGTTGGCTTCTCGTCGGCGGCGAAAAGATGTCGAAGTCGAAGCTCACCGGCATTGCACCGAACGAGATCACCGACACGTTCGGATCGGATGCGTTCCGCTACTACTTTCTGCGCGCCATCAGTTTCGGGCAGGACGGTTCGTTCAGCTGGGAGGACCTCTCGGCGCGCTATCAGTCCGAGCTTGCGAACGGCTTCGGCAACCTCGCCTCCCGCGTGATTGCGATGGTCGCACGCTACTTCGATGGCGTGGTTCCCGTGCCGTGCGAGGCGCTGGAGGCTGAGTTGACCGTGCAGCGCATCGTGGCGGATGCCGCGGATGCCGCGGATGCCGCCATCGACAAGTTGGCCATCCACGAGGCGATCGCCGCGATCTGGACGATCGTCGATGAACTCAACGGCTACATCACCGTGCAGGAGCCGTGGTCGCTGGCAAAGGACGACACGCAGCGCGAACGTCTGGCAACGGTGTTGTACACGGCGACGGAGGGCCTGCGTGCCCTCGCAGTGTTGCTCTCGCCGGTGCTCCCGCAGGCAACAGAGAAGCTGTGGGCTGCGCTCGGCGTGTTGAGCGCTCTGGGCGCGCTACACGCACAGCCGCTGCGTGAGGCCGGCACGTGGGGGCAGCTGCCCGCCGGAACGCAGGTCGGTGCGCTTGAGGCCCTGTTCCCGCGAATCGAAGCGACCGTTGGCTGACACCCGTTGGTCGAGTAGCGAGGAACGAGCGTATCGAGACCTCGTGAGTCGATCTGTGGGGGTCTCGATACGCGGTGCTCGTTCCTCGCGCCGCTACTCGACCAACGGGTGGGGTGCACGATGACTGACCCGGGGCACGTGCGTGAGCGCAGCCAGAAGCAGGGTCGCGACCTGAGCTACCCGCCGCTACCCGAGCCGCTCGTGGTGCCCGTCTACGACAATCACACCCACTTAGAGATCGCGGACGGCGACCAGCCGTTGGATTACAGAACGCAACTGGATCGCGCGTCGAGCGTCGGCATCCGTGGGGTTGTGCAGGTCGGCACCGACGTGCCGACGTCCATTTGGTCTGCCGAGATGGCTGCGCTCGAGCCGCGGATGCTGGCGGCTGTGGCCATCCACCCGAACGATGCGCCGGAGAACGACGCACGAGGCACCCTCGACGACGGCCTTGCCGTGATCGCCGAGTTAGCCGCCCGCCCGCGTGTTCGCGCCGTGGGGGAGACCGGTCTCGACTTCTACCGCACGGATGAGAGCGGCCGCGCCGCACAGTTCCGCTCGTTCGAGGCGCACATCGAGATCGCCAAGCAGAACGATGTTGCGTTGCAGATCCATGACAGAGACGCGCACGCGGACGTGATCGCGACACTGCGGCGGGTGGGTGCGCCGGAACGCACCGTCTTCCACTGCTTCTCCGGCGACGCCGAAATGGCGCAGTTGTGCGCCGACAACGGCTGGTTCATGTCGTTCGCAGGCAACGTTACGTTCAAGAATGCCCAGAAGCTGCGGGATGCGCTCGCCGTCGTTCCCCGGGCGTTGCTGCTCGTCGAGACGGATGCGCCGTTTTTGACACCGATGCCGTACCGCGGGCGCCCGAACGCACCGTATCTGGTGCCGCACACGTTGCGTGCGATGGCTGCCGTGCTCGAAACGGATGCGTCGATGCTCGCCGCGCAGATCTCCTCGAACACCGAGCTGGTGTACGGCCGGTGGGACGCCGAGCCGCCTGCCGCCCCGCCGACCGGCCCGATCGGTGCCGTCGCGTGAGCGACGCCGTCCTCCCTCACCCGGTGAGAGTGCCCGAATCGGACGAGAGCGCCCGGCGCACGAGGCACTCTCGTCCGAAATGGACACTCTCGCGACAAATAGGTGCCGTCGTATGAGTAGGGTGAAGTTGCTCGGGCCGGCAGAGGTGCGCGACCTCGCGGAGCTGCTCGGCGTGACCCCGACGAAGAAGCTCGGCCAGAACTTCGTGATCGACGCGAACACCGTGCGGCGCATCGTGCGCGTCGCCGGCGTTCAGCCGGGTGACACGGTCGTGGAGGTCGGCCCCGGCCTCGGCTCGCTGACCCTCGGCCTGCTCGAAGCGGATGCCGCGGTGGTCGCCGTCGAGATCGACAAGCGACTCGCCGCGCAACTGCCGCTCACCGTCGCCGAACTGGCCGATGAGACGATCGCGGCCACGCTCACCGTGATCCGCGCGGATGCCCTGCAACTGACGGAACTGCCCGGAGCGCCGACCCGGCTCGTGGCGAATCTGCCGTACAACATCTCCGTTCCTGTGCTGCTGCACCTGCTGGAACACTTCGACTCGATCCGCTCCGGCGTGGTCATGGTGCAGTCGGAGGTCGGTCAACGCCTGGCCGCAACACCCGGTTCGAAGATCTACGGGGGGCCGAGCGTGAAGGCGGCGTGGTACGGCAGGTGGCGCACGGCGGGCACGGTCAGCCGCCAGGTGTTCTGGCCCGTGCCGAACGTCGACTCGATCCTGGTCGCTTTTGAGCGCCATCAGACCGAACCGGGCGATCTGGCGCTACGTCGGCGCACCTTCGAACTGGTCGACGCGGCGTTCCAGCAGCGTCGCAAAATGCTGCGGCAATCGCTGTCGGCGATCTATGGTTCGTCGGCATCGGCATCCGCAGCGCTCGAGGCGGCCGACCTCGCACCGACGGCGCGCGGCGAAGAACTGACCGTCGAACAGTTCATCCGGGTTGCCGGCGCATTGCCGCCGCTGTAGCCGGTCCGCCAGGTGCAGCGCGCTGCGTTAGGTTGGAAACATGACCGTCCAGGCCACTGAAACGATGGTGCACGTGCGGGCCCCGGGAAAGGTCAACGTGTTCCTCGGGGTCGGCGCCGTGATGGACGACGGCTATCACGAGATCGCCACCGCGTATCAGGCGCTTTCGGTGTATGAAGACGTTCGCGCGTTCCCGGCCCCGGATTTCTCGGTCAGTTTCACCGGCCCGATCGACAGTTCTGAACTCGCCACGGACGGCTCTAACCTGGCGATCAAGGCGGCCCGGCTGCTGGCCCGCCGGGCAGATTTCCGAGGCGGTGTGCACCTGGAGATCGAGAAGCACGTGCCGATCGCCGGCGGCATGGGCGGTGGCTCCGCGGACGCGGCAGCGACCCTGCTGGCCTGCGACGCGTTGTGGGGAACCGAGCGCAGCCGCGAGGAACTGCACGCACTGGCCGCCCGGCTGGGCGCAGACGTGCCGTTCGCACTGGCCGGCGGCACCGCCATCGGCACCGGGCGCGGCGATCGGCTGAGCCCGGCACTGGCGCAGGGAACGTTCCACTGGGTGCTCGTGTTTCCGGGTGATCAGCTCAGCACACCCGACGTGTACCGCGAACTCGACCGGCACCGCCAGCGGCACGTCCGCGACATTTTCCCGGCGCTTCAGCGGCCCGTCGTCGACGCCAACGTGCTGCAGGCATTGCGAGCCGGCGACGCGCGGATGCTTGCGGAGTCGCTCTCGAACGATCTTCAGGCCCCCGCCATCCATCTGAACCCGAGGCTCGGTGAGATCCTGGAGCAGGGGGAGCGCGCTGGCGCGCTGGCCGGGCTCGTTTCGGGCTCAGGGCCGACGGTCGCATTCTTGGCGGCCGACCTAGACAGTGCACTCGATCTGCAGATCGCGTTGAGTGCATCGCGATTGCACGCGATTCGTGCAACCGGCCCCGTGCACGGCGCACGGGTCATCGTGGAGGGGTGAGTCGAATGAATGTGGCGGTGCGGTATTTCGCGGCGGCTGCTGAGGCATCCGGATGCGAGGAGGAGCGCGTCGAACTCGCCGACGGGGCGACCGTCGGCCAGTTGGCGACGCTGCTGGTGCAGCGCTACGGAGAGCCAATGCGTGTGGTCTTGAAGTCCGGCTCGTTCCTCGTTGAAGGAGTGGTGCGGCGGGACCAAGCGCATCCGTTGTCCGGCACGGTCGACATCCTGCCGCCCTTCGCGGGCGGTTGATCGGCCGGATCGGCGCTACAGTGCTGTGGCGCTACAGCGCCAGGTGCCAGCCGAGAGCGATGTTGAATGCGGTCGCAATCATCAGGTACATCAGCCACAGGCCCGTGGCGAGGTGCCAGAATCCCAGTGCGCGTTCGCCGAGCTTGTTGCCGATCGACGCAAAGAAGTCGCTGAAGTAGATCAGTGCCAGGCCGACGAACAGCAACCCAACCGGCCAGTCGCCCGCGACGAAGAACACCACGGCGCCGACGACCGACAGGATGAAGAATGCCACGCACATACCGGCATTCGGACGCGCATCGTTGCCGCGATACCGGTTCCAGCCAAGTGCGAACCAGTGAATTCCATATGCGGTGAACGCGAGCGCCGCCATGTAGAGCGGCGCTCCTTTGAACACTTGGAACCAGGAGAGCCCGACGAACAGGATGATTCCGGTGACGAATTGGAAGAATCCCGGTAGCCAGATGCCCCAGACGCCGGTGGCTCGATCGACTTTCTCATCACGCTTCGGCCAGCCGAACAATTCTTGCGGGCCATAGATGAGATAGCCAGTACCGAGACCGAAGAAACCGAGGGCGAGCGGAACATAAACTGAAACTGCGAAATGCATGATGCGCCTTCTTCAGAAGTGGCCTATACCATGCTTTCATGGTTTCGTAAAATCAGCGAAAATGCAAGGAACTGACAGATTTGCTGAAAGTTTATTGTTCGCATCGTGGACACTCGCTGTCAGTCCCATGGCAGGCGAAGGGCTTCGAGCATGTCACCCTCGGCGGCACCGGCGCCCGGACAGATGAGCACGCCGGCGGCGTCCGCGAGTCCGCGAAGCATGCCTGATCCGTGCCAGCCGGTCGGCACGGCTCCGCCCTGATCGATCAGATACGGGATCAGGCGAACGCGGCCTCGGCCGTCTGCCAGCGCGCGACCCGCCGTGACGTGCTCCAGTGTCGGCTCCGGCAGGCCGACAAGCCCAGCGAGCAGCGGCGGCAGCAGCGTGAACAGTCCCATCATCGCGGCGAGCGGGTTTCCCGGCAGTCCGATCAGGTAGCGGCCGTCCGGCAGTTGGGCAAGAAGACTCGGGCCGCCGGGACGCATCGCGATTCCATCGATCAGGATGCGTGCGCCGAGTTGGTTCAGCGCTTCGTGCAGGTGATCGGCATCGGAGCGGCCCGTTCCGCCGGTCGTCACCGCGAGTTGGCTTTCGGCCGTGCCCGGGTGAGTGCCGGACAACGCGTCGATCAGTGCGTCGAGCCGGTCGGGCAGACGCTGCTGTGAACTGACAACCGCGCCGAACATGCCGAGCAGCGCCGGAAGCTGCGGGCCGAAAGAATCGCGCACGTACCCGGGCGCCGGAATGCCTGCCGTCACCACCTCGTCGCCCGTGAGGAGAAGGTCGATTCGCACCTGTCGCACTACCTCGAGCGTGTCGTTGCCGCACACGGCCGCGACGGCGATATGGGCGGGGTTCAACACGATTCCAGCCGGCGAAACCTGTTCTCCGCGCCGCGCCTCTTCGCCCGGAGGACGAATATGCATTCCGTCCGTCGGCTCCCCGACGGATGCGTTCGGTCCGCGCTCGAGAACGCGCTCTGTCGCGCGGTCAGCGTCTCTGACCGTGCCGTTCTCACTGCGCAGCACCGCACGCGCGCCAGCCGGAATCAGTCCCCCGGTCACGATGCGCGTCGCCTCGCCCGGCTGCAAAGTGCGCGGCTGCAACGGATCCGACTGCGACGGGTGAGGCTGGACCAGTCGCCACGGTGCATCACCGGCAACGGCCCAGCCGTCCATGGCGCTCGACGCGTAGTGCGGTACGTCGCACAGTGCCGTGATTCCGTTGGCAGAACGTCGGCCGATCGCCTCCGCCAACGACACCGTCTCAGAACTGAGCAGCGATGGCAGCCGGTAGGCGAGTGCGCGTGCGACGTGCCAGTCGGCCGAGCGCAACGGTGGGTCGCCCTGCGCGGCGAATGCACCGTGGACGTGCTCGGTCATCGGTGACTATTCGTTCGCGTTGGTCGACTGTGCTTGCGGCTGCGTGGCCGCCTGCTCCTCGCGGCACAAGCGTTGCGCCGTGGCGATCGCCGTCTGAATGGCCGATGTTGCGTCCGAACCGCCCGCGCTCGCAAGCGCTGCGGCATAACCGACGACGAACGTGGTCAACGGTGCCGCGGGGCGGGCGACGGCGTGTGCGGCTCGGCCGGCGAGGCCGAGTACGGACTGCACATCGACCGTCAGCCCCTGCAACTCGAGCGCATCGGTCAACCGCAGGCACCAGGCTTCCAACAGTGCGTCATCATCGTGTCGGTCAGGCATGGGGTTTCTCCTCGGCGTTGCATCAGTTGCTGTTGTGATTGGTGTCGCAGCCGGATTGGGCGCAGGCAGCGCGATTTCGAATCGCGCGGCATCCGCCGGCGTGTCGATGTCGTCGGTCGACCCGGCCGATGCGGCGACGGCCACGATGGTCAGCGTGCCGACCAGGGCGCGCACTGAGAGCCCGTCGATCTGGGCACTGCGGTGTCTTTCGGCGACGGCGGCGCGCAACGCTGACCGGCGGTAGATCGCGGTCAGCGGCTGCGTTCTCTCGTCGGCGTCGATCAGCATCACGCCGTCCGCGTCGATCGGCAGCGGGAGTGCGGCAGTCAAGGCCGACACGGCGAGTTCAATGCGTGGTAAATCGCAGGCGAGCACGAGCAGCAGTGTGGCAGCTGCGCCGGCCTCGGACTCGACCTCATCCAGTGCGGCGATTCCAGCGGCTATTCCGGCGGCCGGGCCACCGAATGGCGGATCTTCGCGAGTGAAGAGAAGACGATCGGCGTCGGGCCGAATCGACGAATAACGCTGATCCAGGGCCGCCGGTTCGCCGTTGCCGTCCGTGGGGCCGACAACGGCGACGCGACGGGCTCCGGCGGCGATCGCTGCCGCAATGGCCCGCTTGAGCAGGGTGGTTCCGCGGTACACGAGGTGGGCTTTCGCACTGCCGGCCAAACGGGACGATCGCCCGCCGGCGAGCACGACCGCATCCATCCGCATGCTTCCACCTTAGTTCTGCGCTGACCTGGCAAGCACGGCCCGGCACGCGCTGCCGGGCAAACGCGAGCCGGCACGCGACGAGTTGGGCGATGCGAGAAGATGGAGCAGGCGACATCCACGCCGCGAGAGGGCCGTATGACTACCGTTGCGGAGCAGCAAGCCGCCGTTGAAGCGCTGCTCGAACCCGTGCGCGCGGCGCTGGGCGACCCACGGTCGGCCGAACGACTCGAGTTGATCGTCGACGATATGGTCGCCAGTCCGCAGCAGTATCGCGACCGCGTGCTCGCGACCGACGTCGCCGCGGCTATCGACCTTCCGCCGTTCGACAATTCCCAGATGGATGGCTACGCCGTGCGCGCCGCCGAACTCGCCGGTGCGACGTCCGAAACGCCGGTGCGGGTTCGTATTGGCGCGACGGTCGCAGCGGGCGACCGGGTCGCGACTCTGGCGCTCGGCACGGCGGCACCGATCATGACCGGAGCCCCGATCCCGCTCGGTGCGGATGCCGTTGTGCCGATCGAACAGTGCGACCCACCCCACTTCAGCGGCGGAGGCAAGGATGGTGCGGCGTCGCCGCACAGTCAGACGGTCGGTTTCGCGGCGCAGCCGGATCACCGAGCATTCGTGCGAGCCGCAGGCAGCGACGTGCGTGCCGGGTCGCCCCTGCTCACGGCGGGTGCGCACCTCGGCCCCGCTCAATGGGGTGTGCTCGCTTCCTCCGGAGTGGTCAGCGTTCCCGTTCGTCAGCGCATTCGCGTGCTGCTGCTCTCGACCGGTCAGGAGCTGAAGAAGCCTGGCGAGCCTCTCGAATCCGGACAGATCTATGACGGCAACACGAGCGTGTTGACCGTGGCGCTCGCCGAGTGCGGCGCGCTCGTGAGAGCGGCGATGCTGCCGGACAATCCAGCGGATGTCGTGGCCGCGTTGGCCGCATCCGCCGACGATATCGACCTTGTCGTCACCACCGGCGGGGTGAGTGCGGGTGCGTTCGAGGTCGTGCGGGAAGCGCTGGAACCGGCAGGGGTGGCCTTCGGCCCGGTTGCGATGCAGCCGGGAGGGCCGCAAGGTCTCGGTATCGCAAAGTTCGACGCGGCCGACGATCACGGGGCGTTCTCGCTTCCGGTCGTCGCGTTCCCCGGCAACCCAGTGAGCACGCTCGTCTCGTTCGAGATGTTTCTGCGGCCCGTGCTGCGGAAGATCGCAGGACTGCCGGCCGCGCGAACCATCGCGCAGTTGCCGCTTGCCGAAGCGGTCGATTCACCGGCGGCGAAACATCAGGTGCGCCGCGGCATCCTGAATGATGCCGGTGCGGTCGAGCTTATTGGCGGCCCCAGCTCGCATCTGCTGCACTCTTACGCCCTGTCCACGCTGCTCGTGCACCTGCCGGTCGGTATGGCGCACGCCGAAGCAGGCGACCTCGTTGAATCTTGGAGAATCGATGCCTGACACCGCAAACACAGACACGGCAAACACAGACGCTGCGAACACTGACACCGCAAACAGCGACACGGCAAACACAGGCGAGGGGCTTACCCACTTGCGCGCTGACGGTTCCGCACACATGGTCGACGTGACCGACAAGTCACCGACCAGGCGCACCGCCCGGGCTCAAGCCGTCGTACTCACCCGGGCGGATGTCGTCACCGCGATCTCCGATGGCAGCCTGCCCAAAGGTGAGGCGATCGGCACGGCGCGTATCGCCGGCATCATGGCCGCGAAACACACTTCCGACCTGATTCCACTCTGCCATCCGTTGCCGCTGACCAAGCTGGCCGTCGACATCGAGCCGCAGGGCGACCGCGTGCGAGTCGTCGCGACTGCGACGACCGTCGCTGTGACCGGTGTTGAGATGGAAGCGCTGACCGCCGCGAGTGTCGCAGCATTGACGCTCTACGACATGATCAAGGCGGTCGACAACCGGGCCGTCATCACGGACATCATGGTGCTGGAGAAGCAGGGCGGCAAGAGCGGCGATTGGAGTCGCGCCAATGAGGATACAACTGTGAGGATTCAACAGTGAGGATTCAACAGTGAGCGCGCGTACTGGGCACTGGCAGGCGGTCGTCATCGTCGCATCCACGCGTGCTGCGGCGGGCGTCTACGAGGACCGCACCGGTCCGGTGATTACGGCGTGGCTGCGCGAACGTGGTTGGAACGTGGTCGACCCAATCGTCGTTCCGGATGGCCGCGCCGTCGCCGACGCACTCGAAACGGCCGTCGCGGCGCGCCCGGCGCTCATCATCACCACCGGCGGCACAGGGATCTCGCCGACGGACACCACCCCAGAGGCGACCGGGCCGCTGCTGCAGCGTGAGATCCCCGGGTTCATGGAAGAACTGCGCCGTCGGGGCGCTGCCGTCACGCCGACGGCGATCCTGACCCGTGGCCATGCCGGCATCGCCGGCAGCAGCTTCGTCGTCAACCTGCCCGGCTCGACCGGAGGCGTGCGCGACGGGCTCGACGTGCTCGACGGCATCCTGGATCACGTGCTCGACCAACTCGGCGGCGGGCACGCCGGCCACGGGCGCTGACTTTCTCGGCGCTGAAGGGTCCGGCGCTGAAAGGTCGGGCGCGCGGCAATCAATGGAAGCGTCGTACGAAATCGAGGGCTATTTGGGCGACTTCCCGCCAGCCGCTGTCGAAGACCAGTGAGTGACCGCGATCGGGGATCACGACATACTCGGTGATCGCGGTCGTGTTTCGCTTCTGCTTTGAGAACGATGCGCGCGCTATCGCCGGCGGAGCAATGTGGTCGCGTTCACCCGTGACGATCAGGACCGGTCCCCGCTGTGGATTCAACGTGTTCACAGTGGCTTCAGTGCGCAGGTTGACATTAGCCGTCGCCGCTTGAAAAAGTGTGACGCTGGTTCCCGGGACCGGATACTCCGCGTACAACGTTCGCGCTTCAGAATCGGTCAGAGCGTTCGCGAATGAATACCGGAACTGGTCGTAGCTGAGACTGTTGGTCCGCTTGTAGTTGCGCGGGTTGCCAATCACCGGCAGCGCGCTCTTCAGTGCCGAGAACGGGAGCGGCAGCACGCCACGGAACGGGGCCGAGTCGAACGCGACTGAGACGGCTGCCAGGCCCCTGCCGGCCAGCTGTTGTGTGATCAGGCCGCCGAATGAGTGCCCGATGATCGCCGGGGAGGTATCGAGCGTTCGGATCACTTCGTCGTAGTGGTCCGTAACCTGTTTGATCGACTTGCCCGCGAAGGCCGCGGGGTGCGCTCGGCCGTCGGCGACACTCGACGGATCGTCCGGCCAGCCCGGCGCGATCGTGGTGTAGCCGTTCTGTTCAAACAGGTCACGCCACGGCTGCCAGCTCGCCGCGAGCATCCAGAGCCCGTGTACGAAAACAACAGGCCTTAATTGTGAGGCATTGGCTCGAGAGATCTCGGCTTGCTCCCAGGTTGTGATTGCCATGGCCGTCTTCCTCGTGGTCGTTTCGTTGTCACTTCGATTCTGGATCCGACGGCCGACGGAGTCACTGTTGCGCGGAACAGTATTCGAAACGCACATTGTTCCGGCCAACAATTTGAGACATGAGTTTGTCGGTAACTCCGGCTAGCAGCACTTAGCTGCGCTCGTATCATTGTCGGATGGAACAATTATCCGATCGCGTCGGTGAACAGGTTGCCCGCCTTGCCACGGCACTTCTCGACGACTCGAGAGCCCTCTCCGCGGCGATGGCCGATCAGATGCGCGCCAGCGTTCCGATCTACCTGACCGGGCTCGTCACGAAAGAGGAGCTTCGAGAGACCTGCTACGACAACCTCCATTTCGTCTTCGGCTCGATGGGGCGGTCGTTGCCTGCCGAATCACCGGAATCGCGCGAAAACGGGCATAAGCGTGCGCAAGCAGGAATCCCGCTCACGGACGTGATGGCCGCGTACCGAATCGGCGCCCGATTCATGTGGGAGCGCCTCTCTGCCGCGGTCGTGGCCGCTCCGACGGACGTCATCATTCGCGCTGCAGCGGAAATGTGGCTGGTGCTCGATGTCTACACACAGGAAATGACCACCGGTTATCGGGACCAGATCGCGATACAGGCCGCGACGAGCGCGAATGAGCGCGGCGCACTGATTCAGGCGATCCTGGAGGGCGGCGTCCCTGACGCCAACCTCTGGGAGGCTGCCGAGAGCCTGAAGTTTCCTGTCGGCGGTCCGTACGTCGCGGTCGTCGCATCCGTTTCTGAGTTGGGCAAACAGCCGTTGCCGGGAATCCAACGTCGCCTGTCGAGCATCGGCGTCACGTCGATCTGGCAGTTGCAACCCGATTCGGAGATTGGTGTCGTGCGCCTTCGCAACGTGCGCGCCGACCTCACCTCCGTGAGCACCGCGCTGCAGGCGACCGGGGCGCCACGGATCGGGCTCAGTCCGCAATTCAGCGACCTGAGAGAAGCGAAAGGATCGGTCAGGCTGGCTCGGATGGCACTGCGGGCGTCCAGCAGTTCACGCCGCGTGGTCAACTATGACAGCGAGCCGCTTTCGATTCTTGCCGCAGGGCTCCCCGAAGTCATGGAGCAGCTTTCGGAACCTATCCTGGCGGGTCTGTCCGGGCTGTCTGGCCCTGATAAGGCACTCTTGCTTGCGACCTTCGGAGCGTGGCGTGACAATGGCGGGTCAGCCGATCGCGCCGCGACCGCCCTGTTCTGCCATCCCAACACGGTGCGGTACCGGTTGCGCCGCCTCGAGCAGGCGACGGGACGCTCGTTGTCCGACCCGAAGTCGATGATGGAACTCGGGCTCGCCTACGAGTACGAGCTATTGCGCGCCGGGTCAGCGTCGGCGGGCGCCGATCCCGCGTCGCCGTGACAGCCAGGTGATCCCGGCAGCGACCAGCCCGATCACCGCGGCGATCAAGACGATGTAGAACGCGACACTCGCAATGCCTTCCGGCGAGTTGTGCGGGTCGAGGAACGGATACGGATACCAATACGAGCGGTGGTGCACCACATCATCCGTCAGGGGTGCTCGCACCATGGTATATGCAACCCAGACCAGCGGGAACACCAGGATCGTCAGCACTGCGGCGCGCCGCATCGGGGTGCGTCCCGGGGCGAACAGCCAATCGAACAGCAGGTAGATCGGCGCGATCACATGCAGGATCTCGTTCGACCATTGCACCGTCACACCCTGTGGCAGCTCGATGCCGCGCAGCAACAGGTTGTACACGATGCCGGTGACGACCATATAGGTGACGACGGATGCGCGCACCAGCGTGAACCATTTCGGGTCAGCACCCCTGCTGGTCGCCAGGATCACGGCGCCGATGAGGAGCACAATCGCGGCAAGCGCGTTCGAATCGATCGTGAAGAAGCTGAAGTAGTTGGTGATCTGCGTCGTCAGGTCGGTGATCCCGCTACTCTGCCAGAAGCCGATACTGGTCGTCAGTTGCGCCACGATCGCTGCAATGATCGCGATGCCGGCGATCACACGGAGCAGCGCAAAGATGATCCTCACGCGTCAGCGCTCCAATGTGCGGGCCACTCAGCCCAGGGCGGCAGCTTCGTCGCCGCATCCCCGATTGCCGCATTCACTTGGAATTGCGTCAGGAACAACGTTGTGGAGAGATCGGCGCCGCTGACGCGAGCGTCCCTGAGGTCGGCGCCGAGGACATCCGCTCGGTCGAGATCGGCCGTGCGCAAGTCGGCCGCGATCAGCAACGCGCCGCGCAGATTCGCGCCCGACAGATCCATGCCCCGCAAGGATGCGCCGATCAGGTCTGCGCCCGGCCTCAGCTTTTTCGGAAGTGCCGGCTTTCCGACGTTTCGGGCCGCTGCGCGCATCTGCTCGCTGGCTCGCCCGAGAACGGCGTTGACGGCCTGTCGATGCGCAGGCACATCGACGGCGAGAATCGATTCCGCCGAACCCGTCGTCATTCGTTCGGTGGTCGCGTACACCCGATCGAGTTCGTCGTACAACGGTGCGGCCTGCGGCGCCGCCCGTGCTGACGCCAAGTACCAGAGCATTTCGTGCAACTGCCGCACGATCGGGAACACGGCGAACATGGGCTCGCGGCTCTGCGTTGCATCGCGCCAGTTGCGCCCGCCGAAGATTGTCTGAGTGACCTTCTGACCGGCTCCGAAGCAGTCGAACGCCGTGCAGCCCTTGAATCCACGTTCTCGCAATTGCGGGTGGATGCCGCAACGGAAGTCTTTCTGCAGGTTCACGCACGGCTCGCCCGCCGGTTTGTCGTAGCCGAAGTCGGCGGACCTCACGTACGCAAGTGCGACACAACACAGCCCGACGCACCGGGCACAATCGACCTTCAGCGTGCGGCGGCGGTCTTCCTGGAGTGTGGGAGGCGGTTGCGACATGAGCCCAATTCTGCCGGTTGCGGCCCGTGAGCGCGAGGAGTGGCCTCACGCTGCACCGGAGTTTGTGCGGCAGAGCGGATAAAAATGCCCCGCGGCGTCCGGTCTGCTGTCGTCAAATCTCCAGGCCAGCGCGAACGCGCCGCCGCGGATGGTTCGCCAGCGCTGAGGTGAGCGAGAGTGTCCGTTTCGGACAAGAGGTGCCAGCACACCTGGCGCGCTCGTCCGAAGCGGGCGCGCTCAGCGCGCGGCGGGGGCTTCGACGAAGCGGTAGTACTCGATGCCGAGGTCGGCGAACTCCGGAGTGTTCGTGGCGCCGACGTGATCGACGACGAAGCCCGCGGTCGTGGGAGCTGCGGCGAAGCCTGCCGTGCGACCCTCGTGCAGTGACAGGTATTGCTCTTCCGTGAGATCGACCGTGGGTGCCGCGAGCGCGTCGTCGATGTTGATGCGGCGCGCGGCATCCTGCCAGCCT
>Ga0208357_1001693_pt1 | contig 15767 bp, 15 predicted proteins | sample NGESurdeep092012_6_FD_184487 | JGI IMG/M metagenome (GOLD analysis project Ga0208357, IMG submission 184487) | Arctic peat soil microbial communities from Barrow, Alaska - NGEE Surface sample F52-2 deep-092012 (SPAdes) | ecosystem: Environmental > Terrestrial > Soil > Wetlands > Peat ... | reverse complement strand
ATCTCGATAGAAGAAAACCACAGGAAGTGGTTTTCTTCACAGACCCTGAGGCGGGTCAGCGCGGGTCGCAGCGTTCCAGCAGCCTTCGCACGTATTGTTCCAGCTCGGCCTGTTCGAAGGGTTTGCCAAGCACGGGTATGTGCGGGTGGTCTGTTCGGAATTTGGATTGATCCGAGCCGGAAAACACCATGAACGGAATCTTGCCGAGCAACAGCGCGTCGACCAGCTGATTGGCATGGTCACCGCGCAGATGCATGTCGATGATGGCCACGTCGAAACTGGCCATCTCCACCTCGACCAGCGCATAGGCCAGCGTCGACACGACCAGCACCTGCAACGCCATGTCGAGCAGGATCTGCTCGACGAGCATCGCCACGATGGCGTCATCCTCGACCAGCAACACGCACGCCGGGCCCGCTCCAGGCGGGTGCGTGGCCGTGGGGCCGGCGGACGGCTTGGCGCGGTCCGTGCTCATCAAAGGGCGTAACCCGGCGGGATTGCGCTGGGCACGGGGATGGTCAGGCCTTGCGCGGCTGGCGCACGTAACGCGTGCGCAGCAGGATGTCCCACAGCGGCGTGGTCACGCCGAAATTGGAATCCGGGTGGTAATGGTGCACGTGGTGGGCGCCTGCCCAGCGGCGCAGCAGCGGGTTCTTGAAGCGCACGTGATGAATGACGAAATGGACCAGGCCGTAGATGATGTAACCGACCGTGATGGAGCCCGCCAGGAGCAGGGCGAAACCGCTCGGCATCGCCAGCAGCAACAGCCCGGTCAGCGCCAGCAGCACCACCGCCGGCAGGAAGAACGGCAGCGAGTCGTAGCCGAGCGGTCGCTCGTGATGCAGCCGGTGGCCCTGCTCGAACAGCGGGACGCGGGTATGGAACATCCAGCGGTGGAAGAAATATTCCATGAAGCTGAAGATGAACAGGCCGAGCAGGCAGGCCAGCACGGCCATCCACACGTCGCCGACGCCATGGCGCCAGCCTTCGACCAGCAGGAACGCGCCCAGCGCCGTGTCGAGCGCGAGTTCGGCCCAGTAATTGGTGGGGGTGGTGGACATCCGCGCAATCGCATCCACCCCGGAACGCAGGAAGCTTGGCTTCATCGTTGCATTATCTTGCAAAGTGGCTTGCCAGGTTGCGGGCACATGCATCCATTCTCCCATGTTGTCGGCCACAATTCACATTACTTTTACTCGCACCGGCTGAGCCGTGCATGAGCAAGTTGCCTCCTGCCCCTGCGCTGATCAGTGGGAAAGGGCGAATCCGGTGAGGATTTGCGCGGTTTCCGTCGGCTTTTCCAGCATCGGCATGTGATTGCAGCCGTTGAGCGTGCTGGTGCTGATCGCGCTGGCCGCCGTCAGGCCATTGCGCAGGCTGTCCAGCGCGGAAATGTCGATGACCTTGTCGTCATGGCACCACAGACCGAGTACCGGCATGGTCAATTGGCCCAGCCGGTGCTGCACGGCAAGCTCCTGCGAAGGCTGGCGCAGCGCATTGAAGGTGCGCTGGATGAAGGCATGGCTGTGCTGGTTGCGCTTGACCAGCACGTCGACAAAGCGGCCCGGGATCTCCGGCGGCTTCTCGAATGCCAGCGCGATGGCACGGGCGAAGCCCGCACGATCGTCGAACAGGAACGGGTCCTTGCCCGTCAGCGCTTGCCGATCAAACGCGCTCGGCCTGGATTTCAGGCCGAATGCGTCGACCAGGGCCAGCCCGGCCACATGTTCCGGGCGGTCTGCCGCGTAGACGCCGGCAATCGCCCCACCCATCGCGTGACCGACCAGCAGGAAGCGTTTCAGATGCAATGCCTGCACGAACGTGTCCAGGCGCGCGGCCTGTGCGTCGATGTCGTAGCTGGCATCCGCGTTGCGCGATGATTCGCCCCAGCCGGGCAGGTCGGGAATGACCAGGTGGAAATGCGGCGTGAGCAGCTTGGCCACCGGCAGCCAGGCCTCCTTGTTGCTGGCGAAGCCGTGCAGCAGCACGATGGTCGGGCCGGTGCCTCCTTCGTAGTAGACCCAGCGGGTGTCGCCGGCCTGGATCGACTGTTTCTCCAGCTTCGCCGCCATCGCCTCGCGCATGAGGTTCGCGCGCATCAACCATTGCGGCGCGAACAGATAGCTGCCGCCCAGCACGATGACCAACACCGCCACCAGCCACGCCAGGAACTTCAGGCGGCGGCGCAGCATGCGCTTCCACAGCGGGGTGGCGGCATTCGGGGTGGTGGCGTGGGTTGATGGGCTCATCTGGCTTCCTGGTGGGTTCGCGGTCGGCTGTGTGCTCCTCCAAGCAAGAGCAGGCGGGCCGTGCCCGCCCTACGGCGAGGCGATTGTGGGCGGGCAGTGCCGCCCTACGGCGAGGCGATTGTAGGGCGGGCACTGCCCGCCGGCTCTTCTGCATCGACGCAAGATGTGATCAAGAGACAGAGCAGTAAGGGGAAGGGAAGCAATCGTCAGGGTCAGTGCGGCTTGTCCGCTTTCTCCGGCTGCTTCGCCTTCGCGATGATGCCTTCGACCACGTGCTGGGTCAGCGGGTGGTAGCCGGGCCTGGCCTTGGCGTAGACCTGCTCGGCATAGGCAAGCCCCTCGGGTGTCTTGACCAGTGCCTTGTATAGCGGGGTGGTGAGGTAGATCCGGCCGATCCGGATCATGTGCTCGGCGGCGGCGGGCCATACCGCCTTGTCGCCGGCAGCGATGGCGTGGCTGTACCAGCGCATGCCGATCTCGGCGTTCGGCGTGCCGGTGAGGTGCCAGGCGGCATCCAGTTGCTGCATCTTGTCCAGCGCCGGCGCATCGGGCAGGCGATCGAGGAAGTACATCCATTCCTGGGTGTTCCAGCCCTTCGCGTCAAGCTTGTCGGCGGCCAGCGAGCCGGCCAGGAAATCGCTGCGCTCCTTGTCGATCGCGTTGAAGCGAGGCGAATCAGGCAGCGGCGCATCCTTCGGGATGCCTTCACCGTAGACCCAGGCCTTCACTTCTTCCCAGCTCATCTTGCCGGGATACTTCTCGATCAGGTTGGGCTTCATGTAGTCGAGCATCTGCTCGGTGGTGATGCTGTGCCAGGCAAAGTGCTTGAAATAGCCCTTGAGGTACGCGTCGAATGCCTCGCGGCCAAAGCGCTGCTCCAGTGTGCGCAGGAACCACGAGCCCTTGTCGTAGGCCACGTCGGACAGCGAATCATCGGCACCCACGCCGCGCGGATCGGGCGCCAGCTTTTGCGAGTTGGCAGGCATCTCGCCGATGCCCTTCTGCAGCGCACGCGCCGACAGCAGCGCTTCCTCGTTGGCCTGGCGCTCGCCGTACACCGCCTCGGTGATGCGGCCCTGCACGTAGGTGGTGAAGCCCTCGTTGAGCCAGATGTCGCGCCATGCCGCGGCGGTGACCAGGTTGCCCGACCACGAATGGGCCAGTTCGTGCGATACCAGCGAGACCAGGCTCTTGTCGCCCACCAGTACGGTCGGCGTGGCGAACGTCATGTTCGGGTTTTCCATGCCACCGAACGGGAACGAAGGCGGCAGCACCAGGATGTCGTAGCGGCCCCATGCATACGGGCCGTACAGCTTTTCGGTCGCCTCGATCAGCTTCTCGGTGTCTTCGAATTCGTGGGCGGCCTTGCCCACCACCGACGGCTCGGCGTAGACGGCCGAGCGCGGCCCGGTTTCCTCCACCGCGAGGTCGCCGGCGGCAATCGCCAGCAGGTAGGAGGGAATCGGGTGCGGCTGGTCGAAGCGGAAATCGCCATCCAGTGGATGCTTCGCGTCATTGAGCGCGCTCATCACCACGCGGATGTTCTTCGGGGCGGTGACGTGTGCGTCGTAGGTAAAACGGATCGCCGGCGAATCCTGCAACGGCACCCACGAGCGCGCATGGATCGACTCGGACTGCGAAAACATGAAGGGCGCCTTCTGGTCCGCCGTCTGCGCCGGGGCCAACCATTGCAGGCCGGAGGCCTTGGGCGAGGTGGCGTAGACGATGCGTACCTGGACCGGGTGTTTCGGCGCGGTGATGGTGAGCTTGCTGCCCAACTGTTTGTCACGCGGCGAAAGCATGTATTCAAGCTGGGTCGCCTTGCCGTCGGCGGCGAGCGCCTCGACTTTGGCGATCTTCAGATCGCGCGTGTCCAGCACCAGCGACGGTGCCTGTGGGTTCTGCCAGTCCAGCTTCAGCGTGGCCACGCCGTCGAGCCGCTGATGCGCGAAGTCGACTTTCAGATCGAGATCCAGATGGGTCACGCGCACCTGGTCAGGCTGTGCGTAGGAATTCGGATCACTGGCTTGGGCGGCCAGCGGCAGCATCAGCGTGCCGAGGGCGAGGACGGGCAGCAGGCGCATGGGCGGGAGATCTCTCGGGCCGGGAAACCCCGAGTATGCCATTGCCGTCCCTGCCGCCGCCTGTGACAGAAGGTCAGGGTAGCTCGCGCGTCGAATGCGGATCGATTACGTAAGGATGCATGGTGGCGAGGAAGCGCGGCTGCGCCTGCACCCGCGCGATCCAGGCGCGGATCGCGGCATACCCGTCGAGCGCGAGTCCCGCTTCGCCAGCGCGGCTGGCGTAGGCGAACAGCGCGATGTCGGCGATGCCGTACTGGTCGCCGGCGATGAAGGCACGCAGCGACAATTCCTCTTCCAGGATGTCCAGCGTGCGCAGCGCAGCCTTGCGCTTGGTGGCGACCAGTTCCACCGGGCGCCGCGCCAGCTTGCCGGTCATCGTCCAGTGGCGCAGCGCGCCGATGACCGATTCCACGCGTTCCTGCTCGAAATGCAGCCACTGCTGCACCTTGGCGCGGCCGAACGGATCGGCCGGCAGGTACGCTGTGCCATCGGCGAGGTACATCAGGATCGCGTTGGATTCCGCCAGCACGCGGCCGTCGTCGAGCTCGATCGCCGGCACCGTGCCGGCAGGGCTGATTCGGCGGAACGCCTCGGTCCGGCCCTCGCCTTCGAAGATGCTGACCGCGACCGTGCGATACGGCTGGCCGAGGTGGTGCAGCAGTTGACGCACCTTCCAGGCGTTCTGCGAGGGAAGGTAGTCGTACAGGGTGAGCATGGCTGGCGTGACTCCGGATGGGGTATGCCGATCCTGGCGCGGCCCGCCGTGGCGCGCTATCCGATTCTTGCGCCGGTCGGATGACTCCCCGGCCGGCGCGCCTTCAGCAGTATCGATCCGCCAGCTTGTCGGTGGCCTGCACCAGCTGGTCCACGATCGCCGGATCGACCGCACTGTGGCCGGCCGTCACCATATGCAGCGCGGCCTCGGGCCATGCCTGGCTGAGATCCCAGGCGCTGACGGCCGGGCAGATGATGTCGTAGCGGCCCTGCACGATGGTGGCGGGAAGATGCCGGATACGCCCGATATCGCGCAGCAGTTGGTTGGCTTCAAGGAAAAGCGCATGGCGGAAATAGTGCGCTTCCATCAACGCGACGCTGACCGCATGGTGGGGGTCCTCGAAGATGCCGCCCGCGTCGGGGTCATGGGCCAGAGTGGTGCTGCCGCCTTCCCACGCGCTCCACGCCTGCGCGGCGGCGAGACGGGTGGACTCGTCGGTGCTGTTCAGTCGCTGCCAGTACGCATCCACCAGCGAGCCACGTTCGTCGGGTGGAATGAAATCGCGAAAGCGCGCCCAGCGTTCGGGAAAGATCTGTCCGGCGCCGCCATCCATTTCGTTGAACCAGCGCAACTCCGGCGGTCGCCCGAGGAAGATGCCGCGCAGCACGATGCCGAGGGTTCGTTGCGGGTGCGCCTGGGTATAGGCCAAGGCAAGGGTGGAACCCCACGAGCCACCGAAAACGACCCAGCGTTCGATGCCCAGGTGTTCGCGGATGGCCTCAATGTCGGCGACCAGGTGTGCGGTGGTGTTGTCGGTGAGTTCGGCAAACGGCGTGGACTTGCCGCACCCGCGCTGGTCGAACAGCACGATGTGGTAGCGCGCCGGATCAAAGAAGCGGCGGTGATACCTGGACAACCCGGCACCGGGGCCGCCGTGCAGGAACACCACCGGCAGGCCGAGCGGGTTGCCGCACTCTTCCACGTGCAAGGTGTGCAGCGCATCCACGGCCAGGCGGTCGGTCTGGTAGGGTTCGATTTCAGGGTATAGCTCGCGCATGCCTTGGCCTCCGTGGGGCGGATCAACGGGTCTCGAACTGCAGTGCGGCGGTGAGGTCGCCCGGCGGCGGGCCGCCGGCGGCGATCATCGAGGCATCGCGCAATTTCAGGCCGGGCAGTTGCTTCAGGCCGAATCGGCGGGTGATGAAGCGCAGGATCGAGCCGGTGTCATACATGGTGTGGTCGACGAAGCCTTGCTTCGCGTGTGGCGACACGATGATCGCCGGGATCCGCGTGCCGGGTCCCCAACGATCGCCTTTGGGCGGCGCCACGTGGTCCCACCAGCCACCGTTCTCGTCCACCGTGATCACCACCAGCATGTGCGGCCACTGCGGACTTTTCTGCAAGGCCTCGACCACCTGCGCCAGGTGCGCGTCGCCTGCTTCCACGCTGGCATAACCGGCGTGCATGTTGAGATCGCCCTGCGGCTTGTAGAACGTCACTGGCGGCAGCGTGCCGGCCTCGATGGCGGCGATGAAATGGTTGCTCGCCGCGCTGCTGCCGACGCCGGCATCGCGCAGGTGTTGCTGCCGTGCCGCGGCGCCCGGGGCGAACTGCCGAAAATAGTTGAGTGGCTGATGGTGCGGCTGGAAGTCCGGCACTTCCGGAAATTCCTTGTGGTTGCCTTCGCCACGCCCTTCCAGCGCCAGTTGCCAGGCGCCGGCATACCAGGCCCAGTCGACGTTGGCCTGCGACAGCATGTCGCCGATGGTCATATGGGTTTGCGGCGGCAGGGTGTTCGGGCTGGCCGGGTCGGCCAGTCGTGGATCGCGCGGGTTGGTGGTGTACCCGGGCGCGTAGGCCGGCCCGATCGTGTTCACCGCCCAGAAATCAGGCGTCAGCGCATCGCGCGAGGCCCACTTCGGTCGACCCTGCATCGCGCTGGCCGGCGAATCGTCCGCCAACTTCGGGCGCGTCCCGGTCGGATCGTCGCCCTCCACTACAGCGACCTGGAATTTCCCGGGGGCCTGGTCGGCGTGCGGGTAGAACGGTGGCTGCGCCGCGGCCAGATATTGATGATTGAGGAATGAGCCGCCGAATGCGCCCATGAAGAAGTTGTCGCACAAGGTGTATTGCCTGGCGAGTCGCCACAAGCGCAGCCGGTCCGCCGTATCCGCGTAATGCCCCATCACCATCGCGCCGGTGTTGCCCCAGGCGACGAAGCCGTCGTTGCGACCGCCGTTGATCTGCAGCTGATTCTCGTAGAAGCGATGGATCAGGTCACGGGTGACCACGCCGTGCGGCAGTGACGCGCCCTGCGGCGTGCGCAGCGCGAACGGTTGGTTTGGAAGGCCGGTGATCGCCTGTTCGTCGATATGGAAGTGCTGGCCGTCGACGATCTGTGGATGCGGCACCAGGCCACTCCAGACCGGCGGCAGCGTAGTCAGCAGGCTGCCGTCGCGATCGCGCTGGCGATATTCGGGCGAGTCAAGCGCCTTCAACGGTCGCGCCAACCCCGGGAAACCGGCAAACAAATTGTTGAAACTGCGGTTTTCGGCGTACAGCACCACCACGGTCTGGATGTGTTCGTGCAGGCTGGCGTCCAGTGCGCGGTCATCCTGAGACGGCGCGGACACGCTGCGGGTGCCGTCACCGTGGCAGCCGCCCAGGGTGGCCGCCGCGCCCGCCAGCGCCATGCCGCCAAGTATGCGGCGGCGTTGCGGGTTGCTGGGCCCGTTCTGGTTGTGGGTGGTCGGGGTGTCTGGCTTGTCGGTCATCAGTGGAAGAATTCGGCAAGGGGATCAGGAACGTGGTGCAGCTTCATCGTAGAAGCGCGCCAGGTCGGCCTTGACCTGTTTCAGCGCATCCACATCGAAATAGATCATGTGGCCGGACGAATAGAAACCGAACTCGATGTTCTTGCGGATCGCCGGCTCCAGCCCCAGGTGACCGAGATCGAATTCGGTAGCGTAGAACGGCGTGGCGAGATCGAAGTAGCCGTTGGCCGAAAACACCTTGAGGTGCGGATTGCGACGCATCGCCGCGGCCAGGTCGACCCCCACGTCGGGCGTGGAGGCGATGCCCTGATGGCCCTTGCGCGCCCAGTCCCAGTGGCGACCGATCACCGGGTAGTTGTTGGGCAGGTAGGACTGGTCGCTGGTGTATTTGAGTTCGCTCCCGGCGTATTGGTTGAACGCGGCACTGTAGGCGCCGGTGGCGGCATCGCTGGCCGCGTCGCCGTCTGGCGTCTCGCCGGCGGCATCCGCATCGATGCCTTCGAAACGGCCGTCCAGACGTCCTACCGTGCGGTGCTGATCGCGCAGCAGCTCCTTGCGGAAACGGCTGGGATCGATGCGCAGGTTCGCTTCCTTGATGTAGCTGGTGGACAGGCCGGTGTACTGGCTCAGCTGACCGGCGATGCGGTCGGCCTCGGCTGGCGTGATCGCATCCCCCTTGGCCAGCGCCAGCGTGTAGTCGGTGCTGGCGAAGTGGCGCACGGTATCGAGGAAACTGGCGATGTCGGCCGGTTTGTTCGGTACCTTGTCGTGATACCAGGCGATCGCCGCCTCGGTGGGCAGGTTCATGATGTAGGCGTGGTCGACGCCGGTGGTGGCCCATACATTGAAATCGAGGATCGAGGACATCAGCACGATGCCGTTGAGCTCCATGCCTTGCGATTGCAGCACTTTCGCCAGCACCGCCGAACGGGTGGTGCCGTAGCTCTCGCCAAACAGGAACTTCGGCGAGTTCCAGCGCTGGTGGTCGCCGACGTAGCGGGTGATGAACTTCGCGAATGCGTCGGCGTCCTGGTCGATGCCGTAGAAATCCTTGCCTTTGGCGTCGCCGACCAGCCGCGAATAACCGGTGCCCGGCGCATCGATGAAGACCAGGTCGGACTTGTCCAGCAGGCTGTACTGGTTTGGCACCGTGCTGTACGGCGGCGGCGGGATCGGCTGGTCGCCCTGGTTGGCCACCCGCACCGGCCCGAACGAACCCATGTGCAACCACATGCTGGACGATCCGGGGCCACCGTTGTACAGGAAGGTCAGTGGCCGGTGGGCGGACTTGCCGCCGTCGACCGTATACGCCACATAGAACATGCTGACCGTGGGTTTGCCCTTGTCATCCTTGATCAGCAGCGTGCCGGCGGTGGCCTTGTAGGCGATGTTGCGACCATCGATGCGCACGCTGTGCGAGGTGACTTCGCTGCGTTCGGGCGGAATCGGCAGCTCGTCTTTCTTGCCGGCCTTGTCGGTCTGCGCCTTGGCGTCGTGTTTCGGCGCATCGGCCGCGTGGATCGGGCCGGCCAGACCGACCAACAGGGTCAGCGCGAGGGGTGTGAGCAGTGCATGGCGCATGGTCAAGGCTCCGTTTCAGCGCGTCGGCGCGGCGTGGTCGTAGAAGTGGCCGAGATCGGTCTTCAGCTGTTTCAGCGCATCGGTATTGAGATAGATCATGTGCCCCGACGGGTAGTACAGGAACGACAGGTTGCCACGCAGCGACGGATCGAGATTCATGTGCGCCAGGTCGTATTCGGTGATCGAGAACGGCGTGGCGAAGTCGTAGTAGCCGTTGACCGACAAGACTTTCAGGTTGGGATTGGTGCGCATCGCGTGCGCCAGGTCGCCGGCCACGTACGGCAGCGGCAGCGGGCGACGCATGTCGGCCGCCTTGTGCTTCCAGTCCCAGGTCTTGATGATTTCGCCGTAGGTGGGGCGATAGTCCAGCTTGCTGTGATAGTTGAGCTGACCCTCCAGGTATTGATGGAAGGCGCTGACGAAAGCGCCGCTGATGCCGGCATCGGAGGCGTCGTAGTCGGGCGTCTCGCCGGCGGCATCGGGATCGGTGCCGGTGAAGCGGCTGTCATAACGACCCAGGGTCAGGCGCTGGTCACGCAAAAGCTCCTTGCGGAAGCGGCTGGGGTCGACGCGCAGATTCGCTTCCTTGATGTATTGCACCGACAGGCCGGTGTAGGCGGCCATCTGCTGCGCGATCGCATCGAGCTGGGCGGCGGGCAGGTTCTGACCCTGCGCCAGCGCGGCGGCATACGGGCCGGCGGCCCAGGCACGGACCTGGTCGACGAAGGTCTTGAGGTCGGCCGGCTTGTTGGTAATCTTGTCGTGGTACCACGCCGCGGCGGCGAAGCTGGGCAGGTAGCCGACATAACTTTCGTCGTAGCCCGGCATGCGGATGCCGTAGTTGAGGATCGAGGACATCAGGATCACGCCATTGAAGGCCATGCCCTTGTCCTGCAGTACATCGACCAGCGCCGCCGAGCGGGTGGTGCCGTAGCTTTCGCCATACAGGAACTTCGGCGAGTTCCAGCGCTTGTTGAGGGTGATGTAACGCTGGATCGCGCGGCTGAACGCGGAGAGGTCCTGGTCCACGCCCCAGAAGTCCTTGCCGGTGGCCTTGCCCAGCGGGCGCGAATAGCCGGTGCCGACCGCATCGATGAACACCAGGTCGGTCTTGTCGAGCAGGCTGTCGTTGTTGGCCACCAGGTGGTAGGGCGGCGGCGCGGTGGCCTGCGGACTGGCGGTCTCGATCCGCATCGGGCCGAACGAGCCCATGTGCAGCCACACGCTGGAGGAGCCGGGGCCGCCGTTGTAGAGAAAGGTTACCGGTCGCTGCCCGGGCTTGGCGTCATCCAGCGTGTAGGCAACGTAGAACACGCTGGCCTGCGGCTGGTCCTTGCCGTCGCGGATGATCACGGTGCCGGCGGTGGCGGTGTACTTGAGCGTGCGGCCGCCAATGCTTGCACTGTGTTCGGTGCGCACCGCGGTTTCAGTGGTGGGAATCCTGCTGTCGGCCGGTGTTTCGTGCGCGGCGCTGGATGTCGCCTTGGCCGGTGCGGCGGTTTCATCGGCGTGGGCCGCCGGCACACAGCCAAGCGCAACCGCGCCGGCCAGCAACAATGAAACAAGATGGCGCATGGCAATCCCCTGGGTGGACAAGCACAGCGTGTGAGTATGCGTCGCCGCGTGCGCCAGCAACCGTGGCAGAAGTACTGGTCGATGCTATCGCATCGCTCTCTCCAGTAAGGGCAGGCATGCGGAGCGCCGGCGTCTCGCCGGCATGCCCTGGCGGGCGGGACGCCCGCGCTCCCAGTGGCGGAAGTATGGACCGCACAGGCGGATTCGCAGACTGGCCAACCAAAAAAAGCCCGACTGGCTTCCAGGGCGTAGGATGCACCCTCCCCACGTTGCGAACACCCTCATGGACACCACCACGCGTCTGGATGCACGCACGCTTCTTGCCATTGCCGTCGCCCTGCTCACGTGGTCGTCGGCCTATGCATCGATTGCCTATGCGCTGGCCTCGTTCACGCCCGGCGAGGTCGCCTTTGCGCGGCTGGCCATCGGTTCATTGTGCTTCGCCGCCCTGATGGTGATCCGGCGCGTGCCGCTGCCGGCCCGGCGCGACTGGCCGCGGTTGGCCGTGCTCGGGGTGGTCGGGCTGAGCGTTTATCACCTGTGCCTCAACTACGCGGAAACGCGCATTGCCAGCGGCACCGCCTCGATCCTGATTGCATTGACGCCCGCGGCCACCGCGGCGGTGTCGGCGATCTGGCTGCGCGAGCGGCTGTCCGCGCGCATGCTGGCCGGGCTTGGCGTGGCCTTGGTTGGCGTGCTGCTGGTGGTGCTGGTCAGCGGCAAACAGGTGAAGTTCCAGCCGATGGCGGCACTGGTCCTGGTCTGCGTGCTGGTCACCGCGGTGTTCTTCGTGGGGCAGAAACCGCTGTTCGCCCGCAACAGCATGCTGGGCGTCACCGCATTCACGTTTTTCGCCGGCACGCTGGGCGCGTTGCCGTTTGCCGGCGGACTTGGCGACGCGTTGCGGCTGGCGCCGTGGTCGCATGTGGCCGCGCTGCTGTACCTGGGCGTGGCGCCGACGTTTGTCGGTTACCTCGCGTGGAACATCGCCTTGCGCAGAGTGTCTGCCTCGCAGCTGGCTTCCTTTCTCTATTTTTCACCACCGATCGCCGTGCTGATCGGCTGGTGCTGGCTGGGCGAACACCCGGGCGCGCTGACCCTGGTCGGCGGCGTGATCACGGTGGCTGGCGTGGCGCTGGCCAACACGCGGCGACGTGCCTTGCCGGGCGCACCGCCTCCCGCGGCTTGCGAACAAAACTGACTCTGGTGGAGGGTTGACTGCATGTACCAGCTTTACATCGCCAACAAGAATTACTCGTCCTGGTCGTTGCGGCCGTGGCTGCTGCTCACCGAACTGGGCATCACGTTCGATGAGCATCGGGTGACGTTTGCCCAGGGTAACGGCGGCAGCTGGCAGGCGTTTCGTGCCTTTTCGCCGACCGGCAAGGTGCCGTGCCTGCACGACGGCGAAACCGCGGTGTGGGATTCGTTGGCGATCGCGGAATATCTGGCCGAACGGCACGCCGGCGTCTGGCCGTCGGAATCGTCCGCACGGGCGTGGGCGCGCTGCGCCGCCGCCGAAATGCATGCGGGCTTTGCGGCACTGCGCAACCGTTGCGGCATGAACTGCGGCGTGCGCATTCGTCTGCCGCAGGATTTGCCGGCGGCGCTGCAGGCCGATATCGCACGCATCGACGAGTTGTGGGACGAGGGACTCGCGCGATTTGGCGGGCCGTTCCTGGCTGGTCCGAAGTTCGGTGCCGTCGATGCGTTTTACGCGCCGGTGGCATTTCGCATCCAGACCTATGCGCTGGTGCTTGGCGCGGCGCCTGCGGCGTATGCACAGCGGCTGCTGGGGTTGCCCGGGATGCGTCGCTGGTATGCCGATGCACTCGAGGAAACCTGGCGCGACGAAGCACACGAGCAGGACGCTCGACAGTCGGGAAGCCTGTGGCAGGACCTGCGTACGCCACCGGCCTGAGGTCTTGTGTGGGCGGTACCGCCCGCCCCAAGGCAGTCAGTTCAGGCGGGTCAGCTGCACGACTGCAGGATCGTCCGCGTGATCCAGCAGCAGTCGACGCACCCGCTCTTGCCACGCATGCGCAAAGTCGCTGCGTTGCTGTGCCGAAGCTGCGGGGTCGAGCGCGGCGCCGAGCAGTTGACGCAGGTTGGCTGGGGCCGGGATGCTGGCCAGGTCCAGTTCCACGGCCACGCTGGCGCCCGTGTCACGGCGGCTGAGGCGGATCGCGCCGCCATCGGCTTCGGGAGAGAAACCAAGCAGCGACTGCCGCACGAAGTGCCCGCCGATACCATGGAAGCCGTTGTCAGCGGCGGCACCGGTGATCAGGGTGAGCACCTGCGCGATCACGCCGTTGACGCCATCGTGCTCCGCGCCAGCCATCTGCACGGCGATGCCGCCGCGTTCCGCCGGAGTGTCCGGATACAGTGCGCGCAGTGCGGTGCGCGCCATCAAGTACGCGCCGGCCACGGTGGGGCAGGAATGGCCCGCCAGTCGCACCGCATCGATATAGCGGTAATCGATCAGACCCTCGTCGGCGGCGCCGAGCAGCGCAGCCAGTGGATCACGCATCGGGATGACGGGCGCCTGATCGAAGAAGGCTGGATAACCCATCATTCGAGCGGCAGGCCGGTGATGCCGAAGTCGATCACCACGGCGTCGGGATCGCGCTGGCGATAGGTCACGGTGAGGTTGTCGCCGAGGCGATCATGCAGCTGATTGATCAGCGGAATCGGGTCGTGGTCGTTGACGAAGCGCATCGTCTCGCCCGATCGCAACGCGCCGATGGCGCCAAAGATCGCCGAGTGGCGAAAGCGCCGGGCCACGCCGCGCGCGTCGAAGAGATGGACGTTGGGTTCGGTCTTGATGTCCAGGGACATGGATGTCGGGCTCATGTGGAGAGGAGCTTCAACATACGCCGCCGCCCGTTGCGCGCCACTGACCTGGATCAAGCATGCGCAGCCGCAGGCGCGTTGCCGCTAGGAGCGTGGGCCACAGAAACGTTCGAGGCGAAAAGTTGCATGCGCCGGGGCAGTTTTTCGACGATTCGCCGGCCCATAGTCGTTCTATGGGCCAAGAATCGGCGGAAAAATGAACCAAGCAGGCGACTTTGCAGCCCGGACGGTTCTGTGGCCCACGCTCCTAGAAGTTCAGCTGACAGTCGGCGGAACACTGGCCGGCCCCGTCCGCCGAGCCTGCCAACGACCCATCGCGGTCAGCAGCAGGCCGATCGCAATGAATACCAGCAGCACGCCGAGCGCGTCGCCGAGCACGCGCAGGTAACCCAGTGCATGCACGTCGAGGAATGGATACGGATACCAGCCATTCAACGCCCCGCGCACCAGTGCGTAGACGAAATAGGCCGCCGGATAGATTTGCCAGCCGAGCACATCACGCCAGCGCATGTTTGCCTTCGACACCGCCAGCCACCAGTGCAGCACGAACAGCAGCGGCATGACCGTGTGCAGGGCGTCGTCGCCGACCACCTGCCAGCCCTGCGGTTGCCACAGCTGGCGCAATAGCAGGTGGTAGATCGCGGCCACCACGATGATGCTCATCGCGATGGCGGCGTGCACATCGGGCCGCGCGAAGAATTTGCCAAGTCGGCTCCGAGGGCGGCTTGCGGCGGCGGTCAACGCCAGCGCTGCCGCCAGGTTGGTGAGCACCGTGAAATAGCCCAGGTAGATCCAGACGCCGGCCCACGCGCCGGTGCCGTTGGCGATCGTGAGACGGATCGTCAGCAGCAGCTGCAAACCCAGCGCGAGCCAGCCGATGACGGCGGCGATCGCGGCGAATGGTCGGTAGCGGTTCGGTATCGGCATGGCTTCGCCGTGTGTTGGGGGCCGCGCCGCGCAGACCTCAGAACTTGTAGGCCCGATGGATCGCCACGATGCCGTTGCTCAGGTTGCGCACCTCGACCTTGCCGAAGCCGGCGCGCTCCATCATGCCCTTCAGGGTTTGCTGATCCGGATGCTTGCGGATCGACTCAGCCAGGTACTGGTAGCTGTCGGCATCGCCGGCAAACAACCGGCCGAGTTTTGGCAATACCTTGAACGAATGGAAGTCGTACAGCTTGCCAAACAGTTCGCTCTGCACGCGCGAGAACTCCAGCACCAGCAGGCGTCCGCCGGGCTTGAGCACGCGGCAGATGTCGGCCAGCGCCTTGTCCTTGTCGGTGACGTTGCGCAGGCCGAACGCCATCGTCACCGCATCGAAGCTGTTGTCCGGGAACGGCAATGCCTCGGCATTGAGCTGGGCCCAGCGCAGGCCGCCCACCAGGCCGCGATCAGTGAGACGGTCGCGGCCGACGCCGAGCATCGCCGCATTGATGTCGCCCACCACCACCTCGCCCTGCTCACCGAGCACGGGCTTGAGCAGGGCGGCGATATCGCCGGTGCCCCCGGCCAGGTCCAGCACGCGGTCGCCGCGACGCACGCCACTGGTGGCCACGAAGTGCCGCTTCCACAGCCGATGCGTGCCGAACGACATCAGGTCGTTCATCAGGTCGTAACTGTGCGCGACCGAGGTGAATACCTGGCCGACCAGCCTCTGCTTGTCGCCGACCGGCACCTCGCGGAAGCCGAAGTGCGTGGTGGATTCGGAGACGGGTTTGGGCTGCTCGTTCATGGGCGCAATGCTACAGGAAGGGGCCGGGCTTCAATAAGATAATGCGCCCCGCTTCAATGAGATAAACGCGCTTCTTGCGTTCGCCTCCTCTCCCTCCGGGGAGAGGATTGAGGTGAGGGGCGGGTGCTCGCCGGGAAGCACATAAATGCGTGCTCTTATGGCGGTTTTGGCAAGAGCATCCCCTCACCCCAACCCTCTCCCCCA
>Ga0208357_1001691_pt1 | contig 15808 bp, 15 predicted proteins | sample NGESurdeep092012_6_FD_184487 | JGI IMG/M metagenome (GOLD analysis project Ga0208357, IMG submission 184487) | Arctic peat soil microbial communities from Barrow, Alaska - NGEE Surface sample F52-2 deep-092012 (SPAdes) | ecosystem: Environmental > Terrestrial > Soil > Wetlands > Peat ... | reverse complement strand
GAGTTCGAATGATCTCGACACCCTCGGCCTTGAAGACCTCGTCGAACATGGCGCCGAATCGTTTGTCACGGTCGCGAACGAGGAATTGCAATCGAGATGTGCGGGACTCTCGATCCTCGGACAGGTTCCGGGCGATCTGAGTGCACCACCGTAGGTTCGTAGCCTCTCCGGTGACGCCTCCGATCATGACCCTCCGACTATGAAGGTCAATGAAGAAGAGGACGTGAAGCGTCTTCATTCTGATCGACTCCACCGTGAATAGGTCACAGGCCACGATCGACGCTGCTTGGTTCCTCATGAACTGGCTCCACGTATCGCGCCTCGGACCCGGCCTTTGCTTTGGAGCGATGACCCGACGGATACTTGAGGCCGAAATCTCAATACCGACCTTGAGCAGCTCTCCTTGGATGCGACGGTAGCCCCAGAGCGGGTTCTCTTTGGCCATCCGCCAGACGAGCAGTTGAGTTTGTAAGGAGATCGTTCTCCTCGGTGTCACCCGATGTGGCCGGGTCCACTTGCGCCGGATGAGCTCACGATGCCAACGCCGGAGAGTATCCGGGGTAACGAGCGAGGACATTCGCTCCGCGGCTGGCCTAAGTCGTTGGAGCACGGACAACACGATGCGCTCCTCGGGCCGGACTTTTGGGCGGCCGACTTGACGTCGGAGGACGCCGACCTCCTGGCGAAGTACGAGCAGTTCGATGTCCTTGGACTTGGAGGATCGGCAGGCCAGCAGGACGAGCCGGAAGAGCTGACGGCTGAGTAGAGCTACCAGGCGAACGAACATAGGAACAGTCTGCTCGGCTAGAGATGCCAGTGACATCTAGGCACGTTCCGCCTGGTGGCGGCACGGACGCTGCGGTGACACCCTTCACCACCAACAGTGGTTCCGCGCACCCCCACCCATCGCCTTCCGGGCCACGCGGTCGCCGGCGGGCAGCCCGCCGCTCCGTGGCGGGGGTCTTGGTGGCCATGGTCGCCGTCCTCGGTTTGCTGCTCGTCCCATCGGTGGCCAACGGCACCCCTTCCGATTACACCCAGTCGGTGGCCGCCGTCGACGCCAGCCACGCCCGGGTGTTGTTCACTCCCACCACCCCGGCCAGCTACGTCATCGCGCACTATCAGGTGCCGACGCAGGTCCAGCAGAACGTGCAGATGGCCAACGCCGCCGGGGTCTGGCACACCACCATCGGCGGACTGGCGACCGGTGCCTCTGTCACCTACTGGTTCACCTACGAGAAAAACGGGCCCCAGTACGACACGCCAAGTTTCACCTACGTTCAGGGTGCTGGCGCGACCACGACCACCACGGCGCCGCCTGCCACGACTACCACCGCGCCGCCCAGCGGAGGGCCTTCGTCTGGCTACGCCCAGCATGTTACGCGAGTCGACGCCAGCCACGCCCAGGTGTCATTCACCCCGGCCACCTCAGCCGCCTATGTCGACATCCATTACCTCGTCGCCAACATCCCTCAGCAGAATCTGCGGATGAGCACCAGCAACGGGACCTGGCAGGACACCATCGGCGGCCTGGCGAGCGGCACCGCCATTAACTACTGGTTTACCTATGAGAAGAACGGGACCCAGTACGACACGCCGACCTTCACCTACGTCCAGGAGGGCGGCGCCGGCCTCACCGGTGGCGGGACCACGACCACCACCAGCCCATCGAGCACCACGACCACAACGATCGCGGCGCCGCTGTCGCCCACCGACGTGGTCACTGAGCCGGTCGGCCTGCCGGGCGCCTATCCGGTCACCTTCCAGAACAACACCCATGGTGCCTGGTCCAACGGCCAGATCTACGTGACCATCTTCGGGCAGGCTTCGCCGGGTCAGTGGTCCTTTGTCCGGGCGGACGGATCGACCGTGCACGTCAACCACCTTGATGCCACTGCGCCGGGGCACCTGACCAAGAATGGTGTCAACTACCCGAACATGTCCTTCACACTGGCTCAGGCGTCGACCATCCAGATGCCGCCGAATATCCAAGGCGGCCGGATCTATCTGTCGGTCGGATCGCCTCTCTATATTGTCATCCCTCCCGACGACAGTGGCTGGGCCGGGCCGGACCCCAACAACCCGAATGACCCCAACGCCAACGTCTACTACGGCTGGTACGAGTTCACGTTCGTGGCCGGTCAGCTCAACTACGCCGGCAATACCACCCAAGTCGACATGTTCGGCCTCCCTTTGACGTCCCGAGTCCAACAAGCTTCGAGTGGATTCGACCAGACCAACGGGATCAACCTCACTCGCCAACAGGTCATGTCCGAGTACGCCGCCTCGGTCGGTACCCCGTTTAAGTCCCTCGAGAACAGTTTTCGGATCATCTCGCCGCGGACTTCTCCCCAGTTCGGCTCTGGCGGGGCCCAGGCCGGCTATTTCAACTCGGCCATCGGTCAGTTCTGGACTTACTACGCCAGCCACCCGTTTACCTTCAACGAGCCGGGCTTCTCCTACGGCGGCCAGGTCGTCGGCAACCGGCTGCGGTTCAGTGAAAACGGCGCCGGCCCGTATTTCGTCACCGAGCCGACTTCCCAAGACGTGGCCCAGTGCTCCAACACGCTTGCCTCGGGCGTGCCCCCCGAGCTGCGCTTAGAAGCCGACCTGTGCGCGGCCTTCAATCGTGGGGTGGCGCTCACTCCCACCGATTGGAACACTCCGGCCGACTACTTCTCGTCCAGCCCGGACAACAGCTACGCCCAGTTCTTCCACTCGATCAGCATCGGCAACCTGGCCTACGACTTCGCCTACGACGACGTCAACGGCCAGAGCGCCGTCGCCATCCTCCCCAACTCCCAGCCGCCGAGCCGATTGACCATCGGAGTCGGCTGGTAGACCCGCGCTACATGAGCCTCACCGCCAGTTCCGTCGATGTTCTCACCGTCGGGAACATGTCTTGAGGCATGTAGTCGATGCCAATGGGGCAACCACACTCGCGTGGTCCTGAGACATTCACAGATTAGTAAGTCAAGGTGCTGACCGATCGCTGGCCCACAGTCCGAAGAGTCGAGTTCACAGAGTTCGTTGACCTGACAGAACCGTGGGTTCCTACCCCCGCCCTTGAGCCAGATCAGTGCGCGTTGACATGAAACAGTGCGCGCCGTGCGATCTGGGTCTACGCTGGATCTAGAAAGAGGAGGGACCATGGCACCTGATCGTTCTACGAGAGTAAGGGCTACTCCTCTAAATCTTCGCAAGGTCCCGATGGCCATTGGTACCTTGCTGATCGCAGTCGGGCTGGTCGTCGCCATCGTCGGCGTTCGGAGTGCAGGCGCTGCCGATGCCACCGTTGGTCTCGGTACCGCAGCACCATTCGCCGTCCTGGCTGGTTCCACCGTCACCAATACCGGTCCTTCTGTCATCAGCGGGGACGTTGGCGTGAGTCCCGGGACCGCCGTGACCGGGTTCCCCCCCGGTACCGTCAACAATGGGACGATCCACTCAGCCGACGCCGTGGCCCTCCAGGCCCAGAACGACGCCACGACCGCGTTCAACGACGCTGCCGGACGGGCTTCTACCGGTGCCATCACCGCACCGCTGGGAGGGGGCCAGGTGCTCGTGTCTGGCGTCTACACCGGAGGTGCCCTCGCCCTCAATGGAGCACTCACCCTCAATGCTCAGGGCGACCCGAACGCAGTCTTCATATTCCAGGCCGCGTCCACCCTCGTCACCGCGTCGGCCAGCAGCGTGATCCTCATCAACGGAGCCAGCCCCTGCAACGTCTTCTGGGAAGTGGGTAGCTCGGCCACGCTGGGCACGGCTTCGACGTTCATCGGCACGATCCTGGCTTCAACGGCCATCACGGCAACGACGGGCGCCACCATCGAGGGGCGCCTGCTGGCCAGCACCGCCGCAGTCACCCTCGACACCAACACCATCACCGCTCCCATCTGTTCGGCGCCGCCACCGACCACTACCACCACGACTGTGGCTCCGACGACCACCACCACAATTGCACCTCCACCCACCACCACGACAGTGCCGGTCACGCCCACCACCACGGGCGGGGGCTCCGGAATCGGCGGGACCGGGACCGGAACGGGCGGAACGGGTACCGGAACTGGCGCCAGTGGGACCGGCACTGGCAATGCACTGACGAGCACTGGTGGCGCCACCGGTAGCGGCGGCGTCGGATCTACCGGTTCGGTGTCACCGACCTCGCTGGCCTACACCGGCGCACAGATCAGTACCACGTTGCTGGCCGGACTGGCCGTGATCCTCTTCGGCGGCACCGTCCTGCTGTTGGCAGCGTGGCGCCCCTCGGGTGCTCATGCCCACAGCGTACGGACCGGCCGATTGAGTCGGCGGCGGGACGGCGGCTAGGGCGAAGGCACCCCCACTGGCCATGACGAACAATGATCGGCCCTATCGAGATGATGGCGCGTTCGACATCGCTGGGACGCCGGAAGGTAGTCCAGGCCAAGGCGCTGTTGCTGGCCGGCGAGGGCGGGGACGAACGAACTGCTAAAGGTGTCGCGTCTTGGGCCAGGCCGTCGCTTCGGGGCGATGACCCGACGGATGCTCGATGCCGAGATCTCGATGCCCAGCTTCAGCAGCTCACCTTGGATGCGCTGTTACCCAGAGTGGGTTCTCCTTGGACAGGCGCCAGACCAGGAGTTGGGTCTGTTGGGGACACGGCCCTCTTCGGGGTTACCCGATGGGGCTGGGTCCATTTTCGACGGATGAGCTCTCGATGCCAGCGACGGAGCGTGTCGGGTGTCACCAGCGATGAAGCCCGTTCCCACACCGGCCGGATTCGTTGCAGCACTGCGAGCACCATGCGTTCCTCAGACTTTACCTGCGGGCGGTTCACCTGACGGCGGAGGATGACCACTTCTTGACGGAGGACGAGCAGCTCGATGTCCTTTGACCGACTGGTCCGACAGCAGAGGAGAAGAAGGCGGAAGAGCTGCCGGCTGAGCAAGTCGATAACTCGAATAACCATTGACTCAGTCTTGCCACAGCGGGGGAGTTATTCATCGGGTCGGGAGGCATGCCTCTCACCAGGAAAATTGGGCCGACATTGTTACGACACCCTTCATGCCTTCCAGTGGTGACCCTCCGAAATTTTCCATTTGTCGTTGAGCGTCGAGGTTACGTTGGGGGGTGTCCTACCCTAGGGGAGCCAAAGATACCCAACCCGAAGGTGGTCGCGATACCGGTGCCGCGGGACCGAGACCGAGGACTTGTGGGTGCCGAGAACTCATCCGCCCAGCTCAGGCAACCATCCTGTACTCGTGGATGAGGCCGCCCAGACGATCGGTTCTTCGTAGCCTGGCGAGATCGACGTCGCCGATGTGCGCCGAAGTCGTGTCGAGAGCGGACGGCGAACGCTGGTTGAGAGACCGATGGGGACGGTGCGAGTTGTAGTGCTCGACGTACTCGGCGAGCACGGTCTCCAGATGGCAGCGGCCGAGGATGAGCGTCCGGTCGAGGCACTCGCGCCGGACGGTGCCGATCACGCGCTCACAGATGGCGTTGGCCCGGGGTGCCCAGACCGGGCTCTTGATGATCCTGGTGCCCTCTGCGGCGAAGACGGCGTCGAAGGAAGCGGTGAACGTGGTGTCGCGGTCGCGGATGAGGAACTTGAGAGCGTTTGCCTGGTCGGCGAGGTCCATCGCGATATTGCGGGCCTGCTGGGTCACCCAACCGGTGACCGGGTTGGCGGTCACGGCGGCGATCCGCACGAGACGGGTCTCGTGGTGGATGAACACGAGGAGGTAGAGCCTGCGGAGGAGGACGGTGTCGACATGGAAGAAGTCGCACGCCATCAATCCCTTCGTCTGTGCGGAGAGGAACTCCGCCCAAGTCGGTCCGGATCGCCGCGGCGACGGCTCGACGCCGTGACGCTTCAAGATCGCCCAGACGCTGGAGGCGGCGATGACAATGCCCATGGTGGCGAGCTCACCGTGGATGCGGCGGTAGCCCCACTGTGGATTCTCCTTCGCCAACCGGAGGACGAGCGCCGTGGTTCCCTTCGCGATGCCTGGTGTCGACCGGGCCGGCCGTGCGGGTAGGTCCAGCGCTTGGCGGCAAGGTCCCGGTGCCAGCGCAGCAGGGTTGCTGGCTGGACGAAGAAGCGAACGAGACGCTGGCGGGGGAGCAGTCGTCCGAGCCCCGCCAACACCGCTCGATCCGCCGGCTCCAGCGCCGGTCGGTGGACCTGGCGCCGGAGGACTACCACCTCGTGGTACAGCATGACGACCTCGATAGCGAGGTACGTGTCCCCGCGACAGGTGAGTCCGATGAGTTGGAGGAGGCGGGAGAAGGCCCGGTAGAGGAACGAGAGAGTCATCGCCGGATGCTCGCCGCGGATGGGACCAAGCGTCAAAGTCCAGCTCACGGTTGCTGGATGACATTCTCGGCACCGACAGGACCGTCGAGGAGGCGATCGAGACGGCGTCGCGGTCGAGAAACGGCACCAGGAAGTTGACGCCGAGCACCCCCGACGTTCGACGTACCGTGTCCATGAGCATCGCCGCGAACGCTGCAGACGTGCCGAGCGGCGTCCCGAGCATGCCCAGCGCTCCGGCGTCAGCGACCGCCACGGCGAGCTCCGGGCCGCCGACGCCAGCCATGCCGGCCTGCTGCAACGGCAACCGGCAACCGACGAGGCGGGTGAATGCCTTCTCCGAGTCCATCCGATCAGTGCACTTCGTGCTCGCCGCTGGGCTGGTAGCTGCCGACGGGGGAACGCAGCCCGACGGCGAAGCGGTTCCAGCCGTTGATGGCGACGACGGCAAGGGTGAGCGCCACGATCTCCTCGGGGCTGAACTGGCTGCTCAGCTCGGCGTAGAGGTCGTCCGGAACGTCGGAGCCCGAAAGCAGCGTCAATGCCTCGCACCAGGCGAGCGCCGCCCGCTCTCGTGCGGAGTAGCACGGCGCTTCCCGCCAGGCGACGGTCAAGTGGAGCCGTTGGGCATCGACGCCGATCACCTCGGCGTCCTTGGTGTGCATGTCGACGCAGTAGCCGCATCCGTTGAGCTGCGACGCCCGAAGCTTCACGAGCTCGAGCAGCTCGGGTTCGAGAGAGCTGGTGCGGACCGCCTTCTCCAGCGAAGTCATGGCCTCCATCGCCGCCGGGAAGACGCTGCCGTAGTCGATGCGCATCTGGCCTCCTTGACCGTCTTGCGAGCGGACGCCACGGTGACGACCCGACCGTCGCCGCCGCTTGATGGCACCCGAGCTGCGGGCCGTCGCAGGATCCCGGCACCAGCCGGACTGGCCACGATCGGCATCGTTGTTCTCGTAGCAACTAGAATATCAGCTCGTATGAGACCGAGCTACGAGGATCTCGCCAGCGACCGTAGGAGCAGCGACAAGGTTGGTAGTCCGTCGCTGGTGACGGTCGGGCACGGCACGCTGCACCGCGACGAGCTTGTCCAGCTGCTCGAGGCAAAGGGCGTGCAGCTGGTCGTCGACGTGCGCAGTGCTCCGGGCAGCCGGCGCCACCCTCAGTTCGGCCGAGCGGAGATGGAGCGCTGGCTTCCGGCCGTCGGGATCGGCTACCGCTGGGAGCCGGACCTCGACGGGTTCCGCCGGCCCCTTGCCAGCTCTGTCAACACGGCGCTACGCCACCCGTCGTTTTCGCGGCTACGCCGACTACATGGCAACCGACCGCTTCCGCGCCGGGTTGGGGCGACTGCTCGAGGACGCCACGCAGCGGTGCACCGCTGTCGTGTGCGCAGAATCCCTGTGGTGGCGGTGCCACAGACGCCTCATCGCGGATGCCGCCGCCCTAATGACAGGCGCCGCGGCCTGGCACCTTGGCCACGACGGCCGGGTGTCACCGCACCGCCTGACCGAAGGCGTGCGGGCCGTCGAGGAGTCCGAAACCACCTGGATCGTCTACGACGCAGGGTCTGCTGAGCGCCACGGAGTGGCCTGAGAGGAGTGACATGGAGGCAAGTGAGTTCTCTGGGATCAGCCACCTCGACCTGTCGGTGTCCGACGTCGAAGCGAGCGCCGCCTGGTACATGCGGGTTCTCGGACTGCGTCGCCTGCGACGGGCCGACTTCCCCCAGCGCACGATGATCGTGCTGCTCCACGAGCCCTCCGGCCTGGTGATCGGCCTCAACCAGCACCAGGGCTTCCCAGGCGAGCCCTTCGACGAGCGCCGTGCCGGTCTCGATCACGTCGGCTTCGCCGTCGAAGGGCGCGAGGACCTCGACAGGTGGCAGGCGCGCCTGGAAGCGCTCGGCGTCGAGCACTCGCCGGTGGCCGACACCGACGTCGGCTCGGCACTCGTCTTCCGTGACCCAGACCACATCCAGCTCGAGCTGTGGTGGTCCAGGCCGAGATGACCGAGGAACGGCCACCGCTGCCACCGTTCACCCGCGAGACGGCGCTGCAGAAGGTGCAGAGTGCCGAGGACGCGTGGAACACCCGCGACCCGCAGAGGGTGGCGCTCGCCTATACGGAGGACTCGGTGTGGCGCAACCGAGATACCTTTGTCACGGGGAGAGCCGAGATCATCGAGCTCCTCACGCAGAAGTGGGAGCGCGAGCTTGACTACGCGCTGCGAAAGAACCTGTGGTCCTTCGACGAAAACCGCATTGCCGTGCGCTTCCAGTACGAGAGCCACGATCCGAGCGGACAGTGGTGGCGCAGCTACGGGAATGAGCTGTGGGAGTTCGACCATCACGGGCTGATGCGCCGCCGCGAGGCGAGCATCAACGACGTCCGCATCGACGAGGCGGATCGGCGTATCTTCGGCCCGCGCCCCAAGGAAGAGTACGGTCAGGAACTCCCGCCGAGGTGATGTGCACAGCGCTGCGGGCCAGGCCCCAGCTCCCTGGCTTGCCCTATTCCTTGGGAGGTTCCCACAAGACAGGGCCGAGCCCTCGGGTAGCCGTGGAAACTGGGTCGAGGCCCGTGTGCTCAGGCGACGAGCGTGACGCAGCATCGCCCAGGCGCCAGATCGAGCCGGGCTGCACCCTGTGGGTGCCCGAAACACATCCGAGTAGGTCATGCGACCATCCAGTACTCATGAATCAGGCCACCCAGACGGTCCGCTCGTCGCAGATGGGTGAGCTTTGGATCGACGATCGGTGCGGGATCGGATTTCCAGGAACGTGGGCAACGCTGGGAGAGCGAGCGGTGCGGACGATGTGCGTTGTAATGCTCGATGAACTCGACGAGCACCGACTCCAGGTGGCGTCGGCCAAGGATGAGGATGCGGTCGAGGCATTCCCGGCGAAGGGTGCCGATGATCCTCTCGCAGGTGGCGTTCGCCCGAGGGGTTCGAACCGGGGTCTTGACAATCCGGATGCCTTCCGATCTGAAGACCTCGTCAAACGACCGGGCGAACTTGCAGTCCCGGTCCCGGATCAAGAACTTGACCGATGGGCTTCGGTCGGCCCAGCCAAAGGTGACGTTGCGGGCCTGCTGGGTGACCCAGCCGGCAGCGGGATTGGTCGTGATGCCCGCCAGATGGACAACCCGGGAGTGCAGATCGATGACAGATCAATACGTAGAGGCGGCGAAAAAGCACGGTGTCGACGTGGAAGAAGTCACAGGCCACCATGGTCGAGGCCTGCGACTTCAAGAACTCGTGCCAGGTCGGTCCAGTCCTCCTTGGTACGGGATCGATGCCATTGCGCTTCAGGATCGACCAGACCGTCGAGGCGCCGACGGTGATCCCCATGGTGGCCAGCTCACCGTGAATGCGTCGATACCCCCAGGTCGGGTTCTCGGTGGCCAGCCGGCAGATAAGTGCCACCGTCCCCGCTGGCTGTGGTGGTCGACCCGGCTTCTTCGAGTACGTCCAGCGCCGCTTTACCAGGTCTCGGTGCCAGCGCAGCAGGGTCCCAGGTTTGACCAAGAGCCCATTGCGGCCAGTCCTCGAGACGAGCCGGGCCAGACCCGAGATGATGGCCCGATCCGCAGGCTGGAGGGAGGGCCGTGGCACTCTGGCGACGCAGGACCATGACCTCGTGGCGCAGCATGACGACTTCGACAGCCATTTCCGTGCGATCCCCGCCGAGTCGGCGAAGGATCTGAAGGACGCGACAGAAGGCTCCGTAGAGAAAGGTGAGGGCCATGGGTTGGGAATCTTGGTCTTTCCGCAGGCGAGTACGAAAGTCCTGATCCTCGACCTGGATGCGTTTCTGGCACCCACACCATCCGGCGAGGGTCCGGGCGAGGTGGATCGACATGACACGGGGTGGTCGGAGCGTTGCCGCCGAGGCCCGGAGTTAATATAGTGTTAACTAGAGAAATAAGTCCATCCGAGAGAGGGAGACCGTCATGACGATTGCTGCAGCTTCAGGGCGGACCCTCGCCGAATTGGTCGCAGAGAACCCGGCCCGGGCGGTTGTGCTCGACCGGATCGGCCTCGACTTCTGTTGCCATGGCAACCGCAGTCTGTACGAGGCGTGCGCGGCGGACGGACTCGACCCAGATGAGGTGACAGTTGCCCTCGAGGCGGTCGCTGACGAGGTGCCCTCCGGCTTCTCCGGCGGGGGGCGCGGTGAGTTGGCGGCCTACGTGGAGTCGACTCACCACTCCTACCTCCACGTTGAGCTCGAGTCGCTGGAGTGGCTGGCCAACAAGGTCCGCTCGGTGCACGGTGGTCGTCACCCCGAGCTGGAGGACGTGGCCGTCGTGGTGGCCGAGATCGTCGCCGACTTTGGCCCCCACCTGGTCGTCGAGGAGAATGACGTGTTCCCGACCATCGCTTCGCTCGCACCGGGCACGGCCGGCGATGCCCAGTTAGCGGCGCGCATCGCCGACTTGGTGGCCGAGCACACGGCGCTGGGAGACAAGCTGGCTCGGTTGCGGAAGCTGACCGACGGTTACACCGTGCCGAACGACGGCTGTGCCAGCTACCAGTCCCTCTACGACCGGCTGTCCCACCTCGAATCCGATACACACGTCCACATTCATCTAGAGAACAACGTTCTGTTTCCAGCCGCGCTGGTGGAAGCGGTCTGACAGCGGCACGGCGGGCCGACTCACCCCGAGCACCGTCTCCGACGACGCACCGGCGCAGTACGGGCGGGCAGGTGTGGCCGGATTCGCCCCTGTCGCGGCGGAAGGATCCGATTGGAAAAGCGAAAGGTCACCCCTGACCCCGACCGCCAACTCGCCGAGGCGTCCTACAACGCCACGATCACCTACTTCGACCGGGTCACTGACGAACTGTGGATTCTGGGTGTGAGATCCGATGTGGGGCCGGTATCGTTCGTTCCCGGCCAATATGCATCACTCGGGCTCGGGTTCTGGGAACCCCGAATCGACGATGTCATCGAGGCGGACATAGATGTTTCCTTGCACAAGCTGGTGCGCCGTTCGTACTCGATCTCGAGCCCGATCTTCCGCCGCGACACGTACCCCAGCGACATCCCCGACGGCACGGGCCAGTCCGTCCGCGTCGACGACCTCGCCTGCTGCTCCGACCTCGATGAGGTCGAGCTGTACGCGGTGCTCGTGAAGCCCGAGGTGGACTTCGTCCCCGGTCTGACGCCTCGTCTTGCCTTGAAAGGGCCCGGTGACCGTATCTTCTTCGGTCGCAAGATGGCAGGCCGCTACACCACCGCCAGTGTCACCGATCCCTCCGTCACGATAGTTTTCTTGTCCACCGGGACTGGCGAAGCGCCACAGAACGCCATGATCACCGAGTTGCTCCGCACCGGACACACTGGACCGATCGTGTCGATCATCACAGGGCGCCACTGGGCCGACCTCGCCTACATCGACAAACATCGAGCGCTCGAGGCGCGCTTCAAGAACTACCGCTACATTGCGATGCCCACCCGCGAGCCCGACATTCCCAAGCGCTATCTGCAGGAGGTCGTGCGTTCCGACTTCACCCCTGAGCGTCTCGGGGTCAGCCTCGACCCGGCCACCACGCACGTATTCCTGTGCGGCAATCCGGACATGATCGGGCTTCCGGCCAGGGGCGCACGCGAGGATGACTTCCCCTCGGCTACTGGCGTGGTGGAGCTGCTGAGTAAGCGTGGATTCACGCTGGATCTGCGAAAACGACCCGGGAACCTTCACGTTGAGGAGTACTGGTAGGCACACCTATGGCGGTCGAACACCGACCAAGGTGAGCTCGAAGCCGACGGTGCTGAGCTCACCTTGCCGACTCCTCTGCCGTTTTCGTGGGTGGTCTGTGGGTGCTGTGAGGGCTCTTCGCCGTTCCCCGTCTGGATTCCTCTGAGCAGGCAATGCGCCGTCGTCTCCGGGCCCCTCTGACGCTCTATGTTTGTCAAGCCGCTCGTTTGATGGGTGTGGCTTCCCCATGGACGAGCCAGTGCTCGTATCGCTTTGGCTTCGAGCGGCCCGAAATAGTGGCGCCCCCTAAGCCCATCCCGTGCCGTTGCCCGCAGCGCACCCTGACGTCTCCGCCGAGGTCAACGCCAGCGATCCGACATGGATCTTGAGCTGGACATTCGAAGTATTGGCTGAGGGAAGTAGCCGCCAGCGAAGCCTCACCCGGAAGTGCCAGGATGGACCCCGGAGACATGATGGGTCGGAGAGAACCATGAAATATATCGAGGTCGCAGGACTGGGTCGGGTGAGCCAGGTCGGGGTGGGGACGTGGCAGTTCGGCTCGCGGGAGTGGGGCTACGGGAATGCCTACGCGACCGGTACTGCCCACGACATCGTGCGCCGGGCGCTCGAGCTCGGAGTGACTCTGTTCGACACCGCCGAGGCCTACGGATTTGGGAAGAGCGAGCGGATTCTGGGCGAAGCGCTGGGAGCAGATCGCACCGAGGTGATCGTGGCCAGCAAGATCTTTCCGGTGGCACCGTTTCCGGTGATCGTGCGGAACCGCGAGCGAGGCAGTGCCCGCCGCCTGCAACTGAGTCGCATTCCGCTGTACCAGGTCCACCAGCCCAATCCGGTGGTACCTGATTCGGTGATCATGCCGGGGATGCGCACCCTGCTCAAGGAGGGTCGGATCGGTGCGGTCGGCGTCTCGAACTACTCGCTCGAGCGGTGGCGGAAGGCCGACGCCGCGCTCGGGTCCAGCGTGGTCAGCAACCAGGTCCAATTCTCCCTGGCCGATCCGGGCCCGCTCGAGGACGTGGTGCCCTTCGCCGAGCAGGAGGGCCGGATCGTGATGGCCTACAGTCCTTTGGCGCAGGGCCTCCTCAGCGGAAAGTACACCGCGAAAAATAGACCAGGCGGGGTGCGTCGGATGAACCCGCTGTTCGGCACGGAGAACCTGCGCCGAGTGGCCCCCTTGCTTAGCGTCCTGCGCCAGGTGGCGACAACCCACGACGCTGAGCCGGCGCAGGTGGCACTGGCCTGGTTGCTCAGTTTCCCCCGTGTCGTCGCCATCCCGGGTGCCTCCTCGGTCGAACAGCTCGAGTTCAACGTGGCCGCGTCAGAGCTCGAGCTCGATGCCAGCTCCCGAGCGGCCCTCACCGACGCAGCCCGAGCGTTTGTCCCCGTTTCGATGATGAGCACCCTGTTGAGTGAGCTGGGGGCCAAGGTCGGCGTGTAGCTGGCGGCTCACAAATCGAGGTCTTTGTTGGGTCGCACGACGATCTCTGCGATGTGAGCGCGAGTTAGCTGGCTCACGGCGTAGAGAACAGCATCGGCGACGTCTTCGGGCGCCGCCAGGATCTCGCTGAGCGCCGCCTGCGCCCCCTTAGCCTCGATCCACCGAAGTGCCCCTGGTGGATCGACGGAATGTCATTTTCGGCCGGCAGTCGACGGCACCGGAGTCGTTTCGTGACGTCTCCGGCAATCTGGGCGTGACCGACCAGAGGTCGGGGCGGTGGGATGAACTGGGAGCGGCTGGACCGTGACGGGCCACCCCGATGTGACTTGCTTACGTTCGAAGCGACAAAGCCCGCAGTCGATCGAAGCACGCCGTCCACTCGGCGGCCCATGGCCAGGGGGTGGGAAGGTGAAGCCGCGTCCTTCGCGACCTGCGTGTCAGGCGACCGGGAACGGCGATGAACTTCTGCCTGATGGTCTTGGCCACCACGGGACCGTCGTGTTCGAGTCCGAGGCGGGCCAGCCACCGGATCATGTTGTGGGCGAGGGTGGCGATCACGGCCCAGGCCGCGTTGGCGTTGAAGTCCCCCGAAGGGCAATGGGCCATGCCTGCTCCTTCTTTCAAGTCCCGGATGGCAAGCTCGACGACGGCATGGTGGCGGTGGTCTGCATCCAAGAAGACGACACTTCCCACCCGGTCGGTGATGAAGGCGTGATAGCGCCAAGAGGGGAACAGCTCAGCTTGTTTCCCGGTGAGCCTGGTGCGACGGACAACGAGACGGTGACCGTCGCCATAGGGGCACTCGGAGACCTCTGCTTTGCCCGAGACGGTGTAGTCGATCGATACCCAGTCTTCCTCGGCGATGGCCTCGATGGCCCTGGTCACACCCTTGTTCTGGTTGACGGTGATCGAGTAGCACACGTCGTGGTCACGACAGGCCTTTGATCGACGCGGGTACGAGCGCAATGCTTCGGTCGGACGGATCACTGGCTGCCTCCTCATCGCCGTATCCGGGTTCTGGCGAGTCATCTGGCGTTTGATCTATTTGTCTCCTAGCGCTCGGGTGGCCGCCCCAGTCGGCTGTCGGCTCCGGGTCGGCAGTATCCGCGGCTGGATGCAAGGAGAGATGGCCTTTCCCGAGCGTTACCGATTGTTCAATCTTGGCTCCCGGGTCCATTGAGATGATCCGCTTCCAGACCGGGGACCCGACTATTCCGTGGTGCACGTGGTACGAGATTCGGCGTTTCGCGCTGCACGAAAAACGCACGAGCCATTGACAAACGTGGTCGATCTCGGTTCACTGTGGTAAGTCGAAAAAACGCACATCCTGCTGCAACTTTCGGCGAATGTGCAGGTAGCTGAATTGTACCCAATGACCTTGCCAAGGTTGGGGTCGCGGGTTCGAATCCCGTCGTCCGCTCCAAGCGAATTACCAGGTCAGGGCATTGCGAGGGGTCGAAATCGGCCCCTCGTGGCGCGTCCTGAAGAGCCGATTCACCACAATTGCACCACAAGTTTTCGGGTGCTCTGTCGATCGAGTGGTTGACCCGGATATTTTGTATGTGAGGGTCAAACAGGGTCCTTTGCCGATGAGGCGGCCCCAATCGCGCAGTGCCGAACCAGGGCTCGGTGCGGAAGGTCCTTCGCAGCCGAAGGTGCTAAGTATTCACGAATGTGTTCGAGCTGTGGTACTCTAACTACAGATTCGTTCGATCTAGGAGTCCGGATTCGTGGATAAGGCCGATCTGATCTTCAGTGACGAGATGCCCCGGTCGACCATCGTCGGGATGGTCCGACGGGGCGACCTTGTACAGCTGGCGACGGGCGTCTACACAACCGACACGACGCGCTCGCCCGAAGAGGTCGTGCGACGCCGATGGCCCGACATCACTGGACATCTCTTCCCGGATGCCACCGTCACCGACCGGTCGGCAACTCGCTCGGGCCCCGCTCACGGCGTCCTCTACCTCGCTCATGACCGGCGAGACAGAGTGGTCGACCTCCCCGGCCTTCGGATCATGGCGCGTCGAGGCGCCCCACCCCAACTGGACGACATCGCTCTGCCCACAGGCCTGCACCTCGCCTCGCAGGCCAGGGGTCTGGCAGAGAACGCCATGCCCTCAAGGGCCCGACAGGGTTCGATCCCACGTCGTCTGACCAGGACCGAACTCGGCGAGTGGATCGACCAGATCTGTCGGTTGGACGGCGACGAGAAGTTCAACCAAGTGAGAGACCGGGCCCGGTCGTTGGCACCTACGCTTGGCGTAACCGATGAAGCCTTTAACACGGTCGACACTCTGATCGGTGCAGCGCTTGGCACGAGGGATACCCCGAACCTCCCAC
>Ga0208357_1001689_pt1 | contig 15845 bp, 12 predicted proteins | sample NGESurdeep092012_6_FD_184487 | JGI IMG/M metagenome (GOLD analysis project Ga0208357, IMG submission 184487) | Arctic peat soil microbial communities from Barrow, Alaska - NGEE Surface sample F52-2 deep-092012 (SPAdes) | ecosystem: Environmental > Terrestrial > Soil > Wetlands > Peat ... | reverse complement strand
ACGGGCAAGTGCGCTCCTTCGCGGGGACAGCACGGTCTGGGCGGCACGGATCATCGGCAAACATAACAGCGCACCCCTGCTGCATGCAGGAGACGTGCCACTGGAAACTATGGAGGAGATCGGCCGCACCGTGGTGGCGGTGGTGGGGGAGAGTGGCGCGGGCAAGAGTTCCCTGCTGCATTTGCTGGCCGCGCTGGACCGGCCGACGGCGGGTGAGGTGTGGTGCGGGAAGACGAACGTTACGCGGCTGGATGCGCGGGAGGCTGGGGAGTATCGGAATCGCGAGATTGGGTATGTCTGGCAGTTTCATTATTTGCTGCCGGAGTTTACGGCGCTGGAGAATGTGGCGATGCCTCTGCTGGCGCGGGGGATGCGGCGGAGGCCGGCGTTGGAGGAGGCTCGGGGATGGTTGGCGAGAGTGGGGTTGGGGGATCGTGGGGAGCATCGGTCGGGGGAGCTGTCGGGGGGCGAGCAGCAGCGGTTGTCGATTGCGCGGGCGTTGATTACGAAGCCGAAGCTGTTGCTGGGGGATGAGCCGACGGGGGATCTGGATGGGGTTACGGCGGAGCGGGTCTTTGCGCTGCTGCAGGAGTTGTGCCGGGAACATGCGCTGGCCAGCGTGCTGGTGACACATAATCTGGAGTTTGCGGCGCGGTGCGATCGGGTGTTGCGGTTGCGGGACGGGCGGCTACAGGCAGGGATTAGGGCTTAGAAGTTTGCGACCGATTTCCCACAGCGGCGTCCAATCTATGATGCCTGCAAATCAAGTCAGGGTTTTCTTTCCATGCCCGGGACGGATTACACTAGATGCATCTCTCTGATTGTTGCAAGACAGTCAGTCCTCTCCGTCGCAATCGAACGCGGCGGTGGCCACCAATCGTCATTCGCAGACCGCGCCCTCAGAAGCTGCGCGGGGGCGACGGTTCGAAGGGGGAGTATGTTCGAACGCTACACGGAAAAGGCGCGGCGCGTGATTTTCTTCGCGCGCTACGAGGCGAGCCAGTTTGGGTCGCCGTACATTGAAACCGAACATCTCTTGCTGGGCCTGCTTCGAGAAGATAAGGCGCTGACGAATCGCTTTTTGCGCTCGCATGCCTCAGTGGAATCAATCCGTAAACAGATTGAACAACGCACGATCGTCCGGGAGAAGGTGTCGACTTCGGTTGATCTTCCGCTCTCGAATGAATGCAAGCGCGTGCTCGCTTACGCGGCCGAAGAGGCTGAGCGGCTGTCGCACAAGCATATTGGGACGGAACATTTGCTGCTCGGTTTGCTGCGCGAGGAGAAGTGCTTCGCTGCGGAGATCCTGACGGAGCGCGGTCTGAGGCTGACGACGATCCGCGAGGAGCTGCAGCGCACGACTCAGGAAAAACCGGCAGCGCCGGCTAGCGGAAGCGGCAAGCAGCGGGGAGGCAACCAGCAGGAGCAATCCATGCTGGCTGAGTTCTCGCGCGACCTGACGCAGGCCGCCACCGATCAGCAGCTTGATCCGCTGGTGGGGCGCGACTTCGAGGTGGAGCGCGTGATCCAGATCCTTTGCCGGAGGACGAAGAATAATCCGGTGCTCATTGGCGAGCCGGGCGTTGGCAAGACGGCGATTGTCGAAGGACTGGCGCAGAAGATCGCCGACGGTGAGGTGCCGAGTTTCCTCGCGGAGAAGCGCGTGCTGTCGCTCGATCTATCGCTGATTGTGGCGGGAACGAAGTATCGCGGGCAGTTCGAAGAACGGTTGAAGACCATCATGAAGGAGTTGATGGAGAACCAGAACTGCATTGTGTTCATTGATGAATTGCATACGCTGGTGGGAGCTGGGTCCGCGGAGGGTTCGCTCGATGCAGCGAATATTCTGAAGCCGGCACTGAGCCGCGGCGAGATCCAGTGCATTGGAGCGACGACGCCGGCGGAGTACCGGAAGTCGATTGAGAAGGACCGGTCACTGGAACGGCGCTTCCAGGCGGTGAAGGTTCCTCCTCCGAACGAAGAGGATGCTATCAAGATTTTGATGGGCATTCGCGAGAAGTATGAGAAGTTCCACGCCGTGAGTTATACGGACGATGCGATTACGTTCTCGGTGTCGCATTCGAGCCGGTATATTCCGGATCGGTTCTTGCCGGACAAGGCCATCGATCTGATTGACGAGGCTGGAGCGCGGGTGAAGCTGCGCCAGACGACGCTGCCGGAGGAACTGACCGAGGTTCAGAAGCGGATCAAGTTCATCGTGCACCGGATGGAGAATGCGATTGCTAATCATGAGTTCGAGAAGGCACGTTTCTACTCGGATGAAGAGCGCAAGGAGCGGGAGAATTTGCGGGCGCTGCGGGACAAGTATCACCTCGATGAATCGAGCTCGGGCATTGTGACGCGCGAGGATATTGAGGACGTGGTGTCGCGCTGGACTGGCGTGCCGATTACGTCAATCAAGGAAGAAGAGACGCAGAAGTTGTTGCGTGTCGAGGAAGAGCTGCACAAGCGGGTGATCGCGCAGGACAAGGCGATTTCGGCGCTGGCGCGTGCGATTCGACGGTCGCGTGCTGGGTTGAAAAATCCGGCGCGGCCTATCGGCAGCTTCCTGTTCCTTGGACCCACGGGCGTGGGCAAGACAGAGATGGCGAGGACGCTGGCGCAGTTCCTGTTTGGCTCGGAGAAGTCGCTGATCCGGTTTGATATGTCGGAGTTTATGGAGAAGCATTCGGTCAGCAAATTGATCGGTTCGCCTCCGGGATATGTCGGGTATGAAGAGGGCGGGCAGTTGACGGAGCGCGTGAAGCGTTCGCCTTACTCGGTCGTGCTGCTGGACGAAGTGGAGAAGGCGCATCCGGATGTGTTCAACCTGCTGCTGCAGGTGTTTGAAGACGGCCAGTTGACCGATGGTCTGGGCAACACGGTCGACTTCAAGAATACGATCATCATCATGACGTCGAATATTGGCGCGAAGCATTTGATGAAGCGCGAGGGCCTCGGCTTCCAATCGAGCAAGGATGAAGTGGTGCTCGAGAAGATGCAGGAGATGGTGATGAGCGAGGTGAAGAAGACCTTCAACCCCGAGTTCCTCAACCGCCTGGACGAGGTGATTGTGTTCACGTCGCTGAGCGATGCGGACCTGATGCAGATTATGGATTTGCTGGTGCAGGGCCTGAACAAGAACCTGGTACACAAGTCCATTACGCTGACGGTGCGCGATGATGCGCAGCGCTGGATTCTGGATAAGACGCTGGTGGATCGCAGCTACGGTGCACGGCCTTTGCGTCGCGCGCTGCAGCGGTTCATCGAAGATCCGCTGTCGGAGGCGTTGATTGCTGGATTGATTGCGGAGCGGCCTGCGTTCCTTGAGGTGTATCTGGAGAACAACCAACTTCACTATCGGCCGATCGCGTCCGAGGGTGAAGAGAAGGCTGCTGGACTTGCACTCACTACGGTGTAAGGAGCAGTAGTTCGTGGAATAGTTTCAATGCGCCCTGGCCCTTGCGGCTGGGGCGTATTGTTTTTAGTGGAGGAATTTCTTGATGGATCGACGGGAGTTTGCTGGTTTTTTGTCGGCAGTGGTGGCTGCCAGTGCCCTGCTGCCGGAGTCGGGCGCGGCACAACAGGTGGGTGCGACCGGGACGATGGAGCATCCGGTGATGGGCCTGGCGACACCGGGGCCTGAGAGTGGGAGGAAGCCGAAGGGTGAGTTGGAGGAACTGGTGTCGGGCGTGTATTCACCGGGTGCCGGGTATGGATCCGCGGCGAAGCGGACGTCGCATCGTTACATGGTGGGGATGCTCAAGGCTGGGAATATTCAGATGGAAATTCACGAGACGATTCAAGAGGTGGGAGCAGTGCATGAGCCTACGGACAAGCATCTGCACAATGAGATCTGGCTGGTGAAGGAAGGGGTGTGCGAGTTGACGACCAATGGGGTGACGCGACGCATGGTTGCTGGCGACGTGGGTCTGTGTTGCGCGGGCGATCTGCACTATGTGCGCAACGCCGGGGATACACAGTGCACTTATTTCGTGGTGGACGGTGGGGCCGCCGGAGCAGTACCGGTAGCGGGTTGGGCACGGGGCAAATACAGAACGCCCGCGGCGATGAGGCCGCGGGCGCATTGGTGGTCCCGGGTGGTTAGACGAGTTTGGTAACTGCCTTCGTGGCGGCTTTGTTGGCCGACCTGACAACGTCGGTGGCGGCGTCGATGGCGTCGTCAAACTGATCCTTGCTGGCGTCGATCAGCTTTTGAGCCTCTTTGCCGAGGCGCTCGGCTTGCTCCTTGAGGTAGTCGCCAGCGTCTTCGAGGGTTTCGCCGAGATCCTCGAGTCCGCGCTTCAGCTTCTTGCGAGTTGCAGTGCCCGTCTGCGGAGCATAGAGCAGAGCGGCAACACCGCCGATCGCAGCACCCACACCAAGAGCAATCCAGAAATCCTTATTACGCATAGATGTCCTCCGTTCTTCAGTGAGTAGGATTCACAGGCTGTGTTTGAGGTTGCAGGAAGTGGTCGAAATCTGGAGTGCAAGGTGGTGGAGAATGCGGGATGAATGGATGGAAAAGCGCGCTGTAGCAGGGGTTTAGGCGATTCCGATGAGTTCCATGGCGCGGAGAAAGATATGCGCGAACATCGGACGATTGAGGCGGCCAGTGTTGGTGTTGCGGAGGGAGGGGTGGTAGCTGCCGAGCAGGGTGAGGCCGTTGGGGAGCAGGTATTCGGCACCGTGGGTGAATTTGAAGGCGGAACGACGCTTGATGATTCCCTGCCCGAGGAGATGGGCGAGGTAGCCGTCCCAGGCGATCTTGCCGAGGCAGACGACGACTCGAACTTTGGGGAGCGCGGCGATTTCGTCGGTGAGGTGGGAGGAGCAGTTGCGCATCTCCTGTGGGGTAGGCTTGTCGCCGGGAGGGGCGCAGCGGACTACAGAGCCGATCCAGAGCTTGCGGAGCTTGAGGCCGTCGTCGCGGCTGATGGCGACGGGTTTGGAGGCGAGCCCGAGCTCGTGGAGGACGGGGTACATGAAGTCTCCGGAGCCGTCGCCGGTGAAGGGGCGGCCGGTGCGGTTGGCTCCGTGGGCACCGGGGGCGAGGCCGAGGACGAGGATGCGGGCGTTGCGGTCGCCGAATCCTGGAACGGGCCTTGCCCAGTATTCCTGGTCACGATAGGATTTACGGCGGGTCTCGCCAATAGAGTGACAGTAGTCGCGTAGTCTGGAACAGCGGGTGCAGGTGATGACGCTGTGCTGCAGCTGCTCGAGGACGTGCAAGTGATGGATAGTGCTGGACTGCTGGGAACGCACGAAGCCTCTTTGAAGGGGAATATTCTTGTTTAACTCTTGTTGGTCGATAATAACTTTGAGAACAGGCGAAACCTGGGAGCCATCCAATTGCGCGCCTGGGACGTCTCTCCAAACAGAGAAGAGACAGCATAGGTCTGAGGGTAGTATCGCGCGATGAGGCCAGTCTTTGCTGGCTCCGACCGCAAATGAGAGGCGAGTTGGCATTGTGATCAAGCTACAGGGTCCGGAGATCGAAGGAAGATGAACCTCGCAGAACGAAACGCAGGACAACGGAAGCCAACGCGAGGCGGCCAGCACTTTTCTACACGCGGATGGGTTACGCCAACGATTGTGGGGCTGCTGTGCGCCGGGCTCGTCTTCGCCTCCTACGAACGGGGACACGGAAATCTACACAAGATAAAAACGAGAGTCGACCCGCAACCAGTGTCAGAGCCTCAGCCAGTAGGACCGGGAGGACAGGACGCGATCCGGTTGAGCCGCAGTGCAACATCGATTGGTAAGGAAGCAGAGTTGATCTCGGCAACGTTTCTGCCGGGACGTGGGATGAATGTGTTTCAGTTGACGGCGATGATTCCAGGGCACGGAGAGGTACCGCTGATCGTGTCGCCAGGGCTGCCCAGTGCGGCCGGTCTCTTGAATGGACTGGACGAGGATGCGAATGGATCTGCGAGCACGAGTATGGGCGGAGCCATTCTGATGCCGTGGGCACAGCGCCTGTCGGGAACGCCGGACGGGACTACAGGCGAGATGCAGACGGAATGGAATGGTGAGCGTTTGACGTTTCCGGAAGGGAGCGCGCAGAGCCATATGTCGGTCGAAGGCCTGCTCCTGAGCCGCGGCGCAGACAAGGTGAAGACCGATGTACTGCCGGATGGGCAATCCGTGATGGCGGTCTTTCATGCTGGCGACTTTGGGGGGCACTGGCCATCGACGATCGAAGTCACGGTGCAGGCGCAGTTGACCTCTCACAATCTGGATCTGACGGTCACGGCGACCAATACTGGCCAGAAGCCGGCACCCTTTGGGATTGGATGGCATCCTTACTTTGCGATTCCGAGCGGCGATCGATCCGATGCGCTACTGAAGATTCCATCGAGGACGATCATGGCGGTTGACCGCAAGACGGGGAAGCCGACGGGCAAGATGGACGAAGTGGGGGAAACATCGAATGATTTCTCGCGAATGGGAGGCTCGAAGCTCGGGCCGAATGGTCTGAGCGAGACGTACACCAACCTGCTGCCGGACGTGGCCGGCGGCCCCGTCGCGGACATACGAGACCCGGCCTACAACTACATGCTGAGCGTGATTCCGCTGACGCCGAACATTACGAATATGCGTGTAATCTCGCCTGGCGATAAACCTTGGGTCTCTATTGGGCCGAACACGAATCTGGATGACCCGTTTGGGGCGGAGTGGGGGAAGCCTGAGAACGCAGGAATCGTCACCCTGGCACCCGGTGAGACGATTCGGTGGAAGGTTCGGGTTGAGATATCGCTGATTGGAACTTCGGACTCAAGTCTATAGGCGGCTACCAGCAAGGAATCATTGAGAGTCTGGAGCTGGAGCAAGAAGTGGAGCTGGGGTTTGACCCTCACGCTCCACACTCGTATTCTTAGGGTTGGCGAACCGTATGGCTGGTTCGCGGGACGCATGTTGCGTTCTTGAGATCAGACCCCGCCAAAACCTTCGGAAGGCAACCCACTTGACCCCCACAGAGACTCCCTTGGATACACCAGATACATCCCTGGAAACGACGATCGACAGTTCTAATGCTGTTCATGACGAAGCGCTTGCAACCACTGAGCAAGGCACGCTGGAACATTCCCACGACGGCCATGACCATGACGGCCACGAGCATCACCAGCACGCTGCACCCACGCTGAATCCGGAGCTGACGCGGTCGATCGAGGTGGAAGCCTCGGTGGAAGACGTTGCGAAGGCCTTTCAGCAGGTGACCAAGCGCTATACGAAGCTGGCACGGATTCCGGGCTTTCGCGCGGGCAAGGTTCCGCCGTCGCTGATCAAGTCGCGATTTGCGAAGGAGGTTCGCCAGGAGGTGCTTGAGTCGCTGGTGAGCGATCGCTTCCGCAAAGCGCTGCAGGAGCAGAATATTCAGCCGGTGTCGCAGCCGCAGATCAGCGAGCTGCTGCTGGCTGAGGGCGCGCCGCTGAAGTTCAAGGCGACCTTTGAAGTGCTGCCGGAGATCAACATCGACGGTTATGACGCGGTGAAGGTGGAGCGGCCGGACGCGAAGCTGGAAGAGGGCGAGTTCGATGCCGAGCTGGCGAACGTGCTCGATCACCATGCAACGGTGGAGCCTGTCGAAGAGGATCGCGCGATCACCGAGGGTGATTGGGCAGAGATCGGCTTCACAGGCAAGCTGCAGGAACTGGCGCAGGTTGTCGGCGAGGATGGTCTGGAGAGCAAGAGCGAGTCGCAGCCGATTACGGGCGAGGATGTGTTGATCGAGATCGGCGGCAAGAATACGTTGCAGGCCTTCAATGACGCGTTGCGCGGAGCGAAAGTTGGGCAGGAGCTGTCGTTTGAGGCAGCGTACCCGGCGGAGTTTGGCGATGCCCGGCTGGCAGGACAGACGGTCAGCTATGACGTGACGGTGAAGGCGATCAAGAAGAAGACGTTCCCGGAGCGCGATGAAGAGTTCGCCAAACAACTGGGGCCGTATTCGGACTGGAACGACTTCGAGACGAAGCTGCGCGAGCGGGTGACGAACCGCAAGAAGGAAGCGCTGGAGTCACACGCACGCGACAAGATGCTCGACGAACTGGTGGCGAAGTATCAGTTCCCTGTTCCAGAGACGTTTGTGCAGCAGCAGGTGGATGCCCGGCTGGAACGCGGGTTGCGGGCGCTGGCACAGCAGGGCATGAGTTCGGACGCGATGCGGCAGTTGGACTTCGGACGGCTGCGCGAGGCACAGCGCGACCAGGCAGTGACCGAGGTCAAGGTGTCGTTAATCCTCGACAAGGTGGCTGAGCGCGAACACATCGAAGTGACGGACGAGGACCTGGAGCGCGAGTTGCTGATGCTGTCGATCCAGTCCCGGGAGCCGCTTGATGCGCTCCGCAAGAGACTGTCCGAAGATGGGTCGATGGACCGGATTCGGGAGCAGATGCGACGCGAAAAGACGGGGTCCGCGCTTTTCGACAAGCTGGCAGGCTAAGCTGGTTGCAAAGCCAGCTAGTCTGGTGGCTTCGCTGGAGCTCCCGACGTTAACCCCCTAACCTCACGCAGGTCTAGAAGCAAAGGAAAAGAGCAATGGGACTGATACCGATGGTGCTCGAGCAGACGAGCCGGGGCGAACGCTCCTACGATATTTACAGCCGTCTGCTGCGCGACAACATTATTTTTCTGGGCACGCCGATTGATGACAATGTCGCCAATCTGATCATCGCGCAGATGCTTTTTCTTTCGGGCGAAGACCCGGAGAAGGACATCCAGCTGTACATCAACTCGCCGGGCGGTTCGATTTCAGCCGGCCTGGCGATCTATGACACGATGCAGTACATCAAGAATGATGTGGTGACATTTTGCATTGGGCAGGCAGCGTCAATGGGCGCGTTCCTGTTGATGGCAGGCAAGAAGGGGAAGCGGTTCACGCTGCCCAACTCGCGGATTCTGATTCACCAGCCGTCGATGGGCGGACTGGGGGGACAGGCTACCGACATCGACATCCACGCTCGCGAGATTCTTCGTATTCGTGAGCTCACAAACAAGTTGATGAGCGCAAGTACTGGGCAGCCGCTGGACCGGATTGAGCGGGATGTGGAGCGGGACTTTATTATGACCGCGCCGCAGGCCAAGGAATACGGGATTATCGATGACATTATCGATCGTCCGCGCACGACATAGGCAAAACGGCGGAAGGGCCTCATCGTTTCGCGTTAGATTGCGAGGCGGTGGGGCACTTTCACTTTCGAGGAGTTCCCTTTTCGGGAGGATGCGAATCCTAGTCGATACCGGGAATCGAGTTACGCATGTTGTCGTGTTTCAAAACACCCTGAGACGGTGATCTCAGGTGTAAACTAGACGTTGTTTCGCGCCCGTGCATTCCTGCGCATCGGGGGCAAAGGAGTCACCTTGTCGATGAAGACCTCAAGGGGCACGGAAGAGTCTCTCCGCTGTTCGTTTTGCCACAAGTCGCAGGACGCAGTTGCCAAGCTCATTTCGTCGCCGTCAGATTATCCGCGCGCCTATATTTGCGATGAATGCGTTGCAGTGTGCAACTCGATTCTCGAGGACGATAAGGGTGAAGCACAACCAGGTGCGACGCCTGCCCAGTTGCCGAAGCCGTCCGAGGTGAAGGCGTTTCTGGATGAGTACGTGATCGGCCAGGACCAGACCAAGAAGAAGCTGGCGGTGGCGGTCTATAACCACTACAAGCGCATCCAGATGAACAAGACGCGCGGCAATGATGTGGAGATGCAGAAGTCAAATATTCTGCTGGTGGGACCGACGGGTTCGGGCAAGACGCTGCTGGCGCAGACGCTGGCGAAGATGCTCGATGTGCCGTTTGCGATTGTCGATGCGACGACGCTGACCGAGGCTGGGTATGTCGGCGAAGATGTCGAGAACATTATCCTCAAGCTGCTGCAGGCTGCGGACGGCGACGTCGCGAAGGCGCAGCAGGGCATTATTTACATCGACGAGATCGACAAGATTGGGCGCAAGGACGAGAACCCTTCGATTACCCGCGATGTGTCGGGTGAGGGTGTGCAGCAGGCGCTGCTGAAGCTGCTGGAGGGCACGATTGCCAACGTTCCGCCGCAGGGTGGCCGCAAGCATCCGCACCAGGAGTTCACGATCGTCGATACAACTAATATTTTGTTCATCTGCGGCGGCGCCTTTGTGGGGCTGGAGAAGGTGATTGGGCGGCGCATCGGCAAGAAGGCGCTGGGCTTCAAGGCGATTGGCGAGGCGATCTCCAAGGATGGCGACGTGGTAACGCCGATTCGGGCGCAACGCGACTCAGAGTTGCTGCGCCAGGCCGAACCGCAAGATCTCCTGAAATATGGTTTGATCCCCGAGTTTGTGGGGAGATTACCAGTTCTTGGGATTCTGGATGAGTTGGATGAGGCTGCGTTGATCGATATCCTCACGCGCCCGCGCAACGCCATTCTGAAGCAGTATGCCCGGCTGTTCGACTACGAGGGCGTGAAGGTTACGTGGACCGACGAGGCAGCTCGTGAGATTGCTCGTGAGGCCCTGCAGCGCAAGGTTGGAGCGCGCGGTCTGCGGATGATTCTCGAAGAGCTGATGCTGGATTTGATGTACCACGTGCCTGGGAACAAGAAGGTCAAGGAGCTCGTGATCACGGAAGAGATGGTTCGATCGAGAGAGATCATGATCCCTGTTGTTCTGGAAAAAGCTGGCTAATCGGGCATGAACTTTGGTAACAACGGACGGGCAGCCATAGGGCTGCCCGTTTTGTATCGCTTTGATCTCTTGAATATGGCGGGGAGATCTGTGCAATTCCCTGCCCTCGGTGCGCGTACAATTTCGTTCAAGCTGAGCCCGCGCATCGTTCCTGCGCGGGCAACGTCTAATCGGGAGGCCTATGACAAAAGACGAACGCGAAATCCTCAACGGCGCTCAGCGCAAACTCCCCATGATGCCCATCCGCGAGATGGTTATCTTCCCGCACATGATGGCGCCCTTTGTAGTGGGACGTGAATCGAGCGTTCGAGCGCTGGAAGAGGCGCTCAGCGGCGATCGCCGCATCTTCCTTGCAACGCAGCACGACGCCTCCGTGGATGAACCGACTGCCGAGGACATTTACACCGTTGGTGTGATTGGCAACATCGTGCAATCGGTCAGGATGCCGGACGGCAATATCAAGGTGCTGGTGGAAGGCGTGGAGCGCGCCCGCGCAAGCGAGATTAATGACGACGATGGGTTCTTCGTTGCGACGGTGAAGACGTCCACTGCAGAGCTGCAAACAAGTGCGGCGACGGAGCAATTGGTGGCGCGAGTGCATCAGTTGTTTGAGCAGTATGGAAAGCTGCAGCAGTCGTTGAACCAGGAGGCGTCGGCAGCGCTGCGCACCGACGAGCCGGCGAAACTGGCGGACGTGATTGCAGCGAATCTGCCGCTGGCGATTGAGGAGAAGCAGCAACTGCTCGAAGTGTTCGATCCGGAGGTGCGGCTATCGCGGGTTGCGGACACACTGGATATTGCGATTGAGAAGCTGAACATGGATCGCACGATTCAGTCGCGGGTGAAGCGGCAGATGGAGCGCGCGCAGAAAGAGTACTACCTCAACGAAAAGATCAAAGCGATTCAGAAAGAGCTTGGGCGCGGCGAGAAGAGCGAATTCGACGAGCTGAAGAAGAAGATTGAAGAAGCCGGCATGACCAAGGACGTGCAGGAAAAGGCCATGCAGGAGCTGAAGAAGCTGGAGGCGATGCCGCCGATGTCGGCTGAGTCCACGGTTTCGAGAAATTATCTTGATTGGTTGCTCGCGGTGCCGTGGAAAAAGCGGTCGAAGGAAATTCGTTCGATTGAGAATGCGGAGACGGTACTGAATCAGGATCACTACGGGCTGGAGAAGATCAAGGATCGCATCCTGGAATTTCTCGCGGTGCGGCAGCTGGTGAAGAATCCCAAGGGTTCGATTTTGTGCTTCGTCGGACCCCCGGGCGTGGGGAAGACCTCACTAGGCATGTCGATTGCGAAGGCCACAGGGCGGAAGTTTGTGCGGATGTCGCTGGGCGGCGTGCGTGATGAGGCGGAGATCCGCGGACATCGCCGGACGTACATTGGTGCGTTGCCAGGACAGATTATCCAGGCGATGAAGAAGGCCGGAACGAAGAACCCGGTGATCATGCTGGATGAGATCGACAAGATGGCCTCGGACTTCCGCGGCGACCCGTCTTCGGCGCTGCTTGAGGTGCTTGATCCGGAGCAGAACAATACGTTCCAGGACCATTATCTTGACGTGGAGTACGACCTGTCGCAGGTGCTGTTCGTCGCGACGGCGAATGTATTGCACACGATTCCTGGACCGCTGCAGGATCGCATGGAGGTGCTGCGTCTCGTCGGCTATACCGAACTCGAAAAGCTGGAGATCGCCAAGCAGTACCTGGTGAAGAAGCAGCTCGAGTCAACGGGCTTGACCGACGAGCAGGTGAATTTTACCGACGATGCGTTGCGCGAGATTATTCGTGCGTATACGCGTGAGGCTGGCGTTCGTAACCTGGAGCGCGAGATCGGTAATGTGTGCCGCAAGGTTGCGCGCAAGGTTGTCGGCAACAACAAGCATACTGAGCCGGTGACTCTGGAGTCTCTCAGCACGCTGCTGGGCGTGGCAAAGTATCGCGACTCGCAGGTGCAGGAGAAGTCGGAGATTGGGCTTGTGACCGGGCTGGCGTGGACGGAGATGGGCGGCACCATCCTGCAGACGGAAGTGCAGGTGCTGGATGGCAAGGGCAAGATGACGGCGACGGGGCAACTCGGCGACGTGATGCAGGAGTCCGCGCAGGCCGCACTCACGTACATCCGTTCACGCTCGCATCACCTGGGACTGCCGCGGGATTTTTATCGCAACATAGACATCCACGTTCATGTGCCGGAAGGAGCCATTCCGAAGGATGGCCCGTCGGCGGGCATCACGCTGGCGACGGCGCTTGCGAGTGCGCTGACGAAGATCGAGGTGCGGCGCGATATTGCCATGACCGGCGAGATTACGCTGCGCGGCAAGGTGTTGCCGATCGGCGGCCTGAAGGAGAAGCTGCTCGCGGCGCATCGCGCAGGTATTCGCGAGGCGATTCTTCCAGCGGACAACAAGAGAGACCTGGCCGATCTGCCGGATCTGATCAAGAACGAGATGAAGCTGAACTGGGTGGAGCAGATGGATGAAGTGCTGGAGATTGCACTGGTGACCAGGCCGCAAAGACTCGCTGAAGAGCTTCCCGGGGCGCTTGCCTCGAGCACGTCTCTGCCGATACCGCCGCAGGAGCCGGCAGCGAACATTACGCATCAGTAGCTGCTTCTTAAGCTACTTCTTACGAGAAAGCCACAACAGAAAGGCCGAGCCCTGGAGTTCGGCTTTTCTGTTGCGGTCTGCGTGCCTGGCGGGCGAAAGCTAAGCCGCTTTGCGTCCGGAGATGAAATGAAAGACGAGCGAAATCACCGCAAAGATGAGGAGGATGTGAATCATGAGAGCGGTGATATGGAAGAGAAAGAAACAGCCTGCCCATGCCAGGACCAGGATAAGAGCCAGAAGTAAGAACATCGTTTGCCGCCTTGCTTGACTTGAAATTGAGCGCTGAGCGCCCAGCAACCCAACATAAGAGCGAATTCTTCGAAGGCGCGTTGCTTGGATTGATATTTTTTTGTTGTGACTTTAGTGGATAACAGAGCCGAGCTAGAAGGCATCTATCTATGAGCCTTGCCTGGCAATTCCCACTTTTCGGAGGTATGTCTTGGAACTGATCATCGTCATTATTCTTGTGCTTCTTCTCTTTGGGTCCTTCCCTACTTATGGGTACTCGCGCAACTGGGGATACGGTCCCAGCGGCGGTCTTGGAACCATTCTCGTGATTGTTTTGATTCTTTGGCTGCTGCACATCATCTAGACCGTCCATCCGATAGATGCAACAGTGGCATTAAATTCGCTAAGATGAAAGGCGCGCTGAATGTGCGCCTTTCCTATGCCTACGATGACGACTACTCCCTCCGGCAATCTTCGCGTTAGTGAACTTGCCCCGCATTTTATTCAGTCTGAGATACGTGCCATGACGGTTGCCTGCGCGGACGTCGGCGGCATCAACATGGCGCAGGGCGTGTGCGACACAGATCCCCCGCATGCTGTCGTCGAGGCAGCGATTGAGGCGATTCGGTCGGGGCACAATATCTATACCCGGCTGGATGGGATTGCGTCGCTGCGTGAGGCGATCGCGCAGAAGTTTGCCAGCTTCAATGGGCTCAAGGTTGATCCGAACTCGCAGGTGCTGGTGACGAGTGGGGCGACGGGCGCGATGAATGCGGCGCTGATGGCGTTGCTGAATGCGGGCGATGAGTGCGTGGTGTTTGAGCCGTTCTATGGCTATCACGTGAGCGCGTTGCGGGCGATGCGGGTTGTGCCGGCGGTGGTGCCGTTGGCGGCACCGGAGTTTGCCCTGGACATGGAGCGGCTGCGCGCAGCGATTACGCCGAAGACTCGCGCGATGATTTTGAATAGTCCGTCGAACCCTTCGGGGAAGGTTTTTTCGCGTAGTGAGTTGGAAGCGCTGGCTGCGATTGCGATTGAGTTTGATCTTTTTGTCTTCACCGATGAGATGTACGAGTGCTTTATCTATGATGGCGCGCGGCATCTGAGCATCGCGACGATTCCGGGGATGGCGGAGAGGACGATTACGATCTCGGGATTTTCGAAGACGTTTTCGGTGACTGGGTGGAGGCTGGGGTATCTCGCGGCGAGCGAGCGCTGGCTGCCGGCAATCGGATATTTCCACGACCTGATTTATATTTGTGCGCCTTCACCGCTGCAGCATGGTGCTGCGGCGGGACTGTTGCAGTTGCCGCCGAATTTCTACTCGGATCTGGCAGTGGAGTATGAGGCGAAACGCAATGCGATTTGTGCGGCGCTGACAGGGGCAGGGCTGACGCCTTCTATTCCGACGGGAGCGTATTACGTACTGGCAGATTCGACGAGGATTGCCGGAACGGATGCGAAGCAGAAGGCTCGTCAACTGCTGGCAGATACGGGGATTGCCGCGGTTGCGGGGTCGGCCTTTTTTGCGGCCAACGAGAAGGGCGTGAATCCTGGGGAGAACCTGCTGCGGTTTTGCTTTGCGAAGAAGGATGCGGAGTTGGTGGAGGCTTGCCGACGGCTTGGGGAGTATCGCGGCTGACGCATGAAAAAAGCTGCAGCAGCCAAGGCTACCGCAGCTTCTGGTCTTGCGCGAAGCGCTACTCGCCGTGCGCGCAGCACCCGCCGGCTATGGAGGGGATGAGCATGACTTCGTCGCCGTCTTCGAATTGGTGGGCGTCGCCGCCGAGGAAACGGATGTCCTCGTCGTTGACGTAGACGTTGATGAAGCGGCGGAGCTTGCCGTTGTCGTCCTTGACGTTTTGCGAGAGTGCGGGGAATTTGGTGTCGAATTCGGCTAGCAGACTGGGGAGATTGCTGGCCTGGGAGTCGAAGGACTTCTGGCCTTCGGTGTGGCGGGCGAGGGCGGTGGGGAGGACGATCTTCACGCTCACCGTGCACCTCCTGCGAGGGCGAGTTCTGCGTCGGCGTTGATGAGTTGGACATCGATGGCGCGGATGTACTCGTCGAAGGCTGCGAGCCGGGGCTTGACGGCAACCTCGGTGGCGTAGCGGCCTTCGAGGGCGTCGGTGGTCTTGAGGCCGTTGCCGGTGATGCAGACGACGGTGGTCTCGTCTCGACCGATGCGACCCTGCGCGTAGAGGCGGGCGGCTACGGCGGTGGTGACGCCGCCAGCGGTTTCGGTGAAGATGCCCTCGGTTTCGGCGAGCTCCTGGATGCCGGAGACCAGCTCGACGTCGGAGACGTCCTCAGCCCAGCCACCGGTTTCCTGAATCATTTTGGCCGCTGCGGG
>Ga0208357_1001687_pt1 | contig 15857 bp, 8 predicted proteins | sample NGESurdeep092012_6_FD_184487 | JGI IMG/M metagenome (GOLD analysis project Ga0208357, IMG submission 184487) | Arctic peat soil microbial communities from Barrow, Alaska - NGEE Surface sample F52-2 deep-092012 (SPAdes) | ecosystem: Environmental > Terrestrial > Soil > Wetlands > Peat ... | reverse complement strand
CCCCTCCGCCCGGCTATGCTTCGCCGCCGCCGCGCTCGCCGGACTCCTTCTGGTCGCCTCGCACCCTCTCGGCCTCCTCTACAGCGCAGCGATCGTCTTCGCGCAGATGTTCACCCGCGCGCCCAAGCGCAAGCGCGCAGCCGTGCTGGCCGGCACAGTCCTCTCCTGGGCGTATCTCCTGATCTTTTTCCTTCCCGTCAAGCACGCAGCCGAGACCGACACCTGGCTCTCCATGCCCAACGCCGCCGCTGTCCTGCACTTCTACGACAACCACCCACTTCTATTCCTCCACGGCCGCTACGTGAGCGTCGTTCTCAATCTCGTGCTTCTCTGTCTCGCCGTCTACGCCTGTGTCTGGTTTCTTCGCAGCCGGCGATGGAAGAGCACTCAACCCAACAGCTTCGCGCTTCTTTTCTACATCGCGGCCCTTCTTCTGCTCATGCCGATCGCCTTCGCCGTCCTGTCTCATCTCTACAAGCCTCTGTTCCTCGGCCGCTATCTTCTCCCCTACTGTCTCGGTCTCCTCACTCTCGCCGCAGCCGGAACATGGCTTCTCGCCCAGCCCATCCTCGAAAGATCTCCACGCAGGTTTGCTGTGCTCCTCTTTGCGCCCCTCGCGCTCCTTGTGTTCCTTGCCTGCAAGCAGCAAGCACTCAATCCCGCATCCAATCTCGCCCCTGTGCTCCAGCTCGCCCAGTCCACGCCTGTTGTCATTCAGGACGACGGCCTCATCAGGCAGGCGCACTTCTACGCACCTGCGCAAGCCGAAAATCTCTTCTACATCATGCTCGAACCGAAACACGGTGAACGCTCAACTCTCTACTCCATCGCCCAACAAGGCTACGAACCTTACCTTGTCTACGACGCCCCCTTCTTCAAACAACATCCCCAGTTTCTTTACGTCGACGGCCCCTGGCAGCCGCGCTTCTTCAACGAAGACCTTCGCGGAAATCCTCACTGGAACTTCGAAAACGCCGGCGCCGTGACCATCCGTGGAGTGACATATCCAGTTCTTCGCGTCACGCATGTAGACTCTGCCGCGCCCGCAGCAACGCGTGCGCATTAAGCAAAAGGGCCGGAGCAATTAGCTCCGGCTCTTCCCCGCACTGCATTCCTCGCAACCTCACACCCCCACGCGCTCCGCCGTCGCAAACTCCAGCGTGCCCTTCTTGTCCGCATCGATCGTCACATGGTCCCCGTGCAGCACCTTGCCCTCCAGGATCTCCATCGCCAGCGGATTCTGCACCAGCCGCTGAATCGCCCGCTTCATCGGCCGCGCTCCATACGCCGGATCGTACCCAGCCTTGAAGATCGCCTTCCGCGCCGCCTCGGTCAGCTCCAGCGTAATCCGCCGGTCCACCAGCAGCTTGCGCAGATCGTCCAGCCGCAGATCGACAATGTGCTCCAGCTGCGCCTCGTTCAGCGGATGGAAGACCACCACATCATCCACGCGATTCAAAAACTCTGGACGAAAGTGTTTGCGCAGTTCTTCCATCACGCGCTTCTTCGCATCGTCGAAACCGTCCTCGCCCTGCGCCCATGCCGTTGAAAGCTGGCTCGCGCCGAGATTGGAAGTCATAATCAGCACCGTGTTCTTAAAATCCACCGTGCGTCCCTTGGAGTCCGTCAGCCGCCCATCGTCCAGCACCTGCAGCAGCACATTGAACACATCCGGATGCGCCTTCTCAATCTCATCGAACAGCACCACCGCATACGGCCTGCGCCGTATCGCCTCGGTCAACTGTCCGCCTTCATCGAAGCCCACATACCCCGGAGGCGCTCCAATCAGCCGAGCCACCGCATGCTTCTCCATGTACTCGCTCATATCGATGCGCACCATGGCCTGCTCATCATCGAACAGAAACTCCGCCAGCGCCCGCGCCGTTTCCGTCTTCCCAACCCCCGTCGGTCCCAGAAAAATAAACGATCCAATCGGCCGCTTAGGATCACTCAGCCCCGCGCGCGATCGCCGAATCGCATTCGCAACCGCAGTCAGCGCCTCATCCTGTCCAACCACACGCTCGCGCAGCCGCTCCTCCATCCGCGTCAGCTTCTGCACCTCGCCCTCCAGCATCTTCGCCACAGGAATCCCCGTCCACTTGGAGACGATCCTCGCAATATCCTCCTCATCCACCTCCTCCTTCAACATCCGGCCCACCATTTTGGGTGGCCCATTCATGACGACAGTTCCATCGTCGGCATGAGTGGGGTTCACCGCTCTGCCCTTGCCCTTGTTTTTTGAGTTGTCATCTTGAGGCGAAGCCGAAGGACCTGCTTTTGCACTCCTCTTCCCAGCCACAGCTCCAGGTGCCCCATCCATGACGGCAGCCTCATCGCCGGCATGGGTGAGATTCGCAGCTCTCTCCGCAGCCACAGCTCCGGGTGCCCCAGGTCTCGCTTCTGAGACCTGGGTCTCCACGGCCTTCAACCCATCCTGCTCCGCGGTCAACTCCTTCAGCTCGCGCTCCGCCTTGGGAATCTCCCCATACTGCAACTCCGCCGCGCGCTGCAAATCCCCCTTGCGCGTCGCCTGCTCCGCCTCAAACCGCAACTGCTCCAACCTCTCTTTCAGCGCCGCAATCTCTCCAATCGCCCCACGCTCCTTCTGCCACCGCGCGCGCAACCCAGCCGCACGCTCCTTCACCTCCGCCAGCTCGCGCTCCACCTCATGCAGCCGCTCGCGGGAGTTCGGATCGTTCTCCCTCTGCAGCGCATTGCGCTCGATCTCCAGCGAAGTAGCCCGCCGCTCTAAGTCATCAATCTCGACCGGCACAGACCCAATCTGAATCGCCAGCGCCGCCGCCGCCTCATCCACAAGATCAATCGCCTTATCCGGCAGAAATCTATCCGAAATATATCTGTGCGAAAGCTCCGCCGCCGCCACAATCGCCGAGTCCTTGATCCGCACCTTGTGGTGCGTCTCATACCGCTCCCTCAAGCCGCGCAGAATCGCAATCGTGTCCTCGACGTTGGGTTCACCCACATACACGATCTGAAACCGCCGCTCCAGCGCCGCATCCTTCTCGATGTACTTCCTGTATTCGTTCAGCGTCGTCGCGCCAATCGCCCGCAGCTCGCCGCGCGCCAGCGCAGGTTTCAACATATTGCTCGCGTCGATAGCCCCCTCGGCGGCGCCCGCGCCCACCAGCGTATGCAGCTCATCGATGAACAGAATGATCTGCCCGTTCGCCTCCTCGATCTCCTTCAGCACCGCCTTCAGCCGTTCCTCAAACTCCCCGCGAAACTTCGCCCCCGCCAGCATCGCTCCCAGGTCCAGCGACACCACGCGCTTGTCGCGCAGAATCTCCGGCACATCGCCCTGAATAATCCGCCGCGCCAGCCCTTCCACAATCGCCGTCTTGCCCACGCCCGGCTCGCCAATCAGCACCGGATTATTCTTCGTGCGCCGCGACAGCACCTGAATCACGCGCCGAATCTCCTCATCGCGCCCAATCACCGGATCGAGCTTGCCGCGCCGCGCCAACTCGGTCAGGTTCTTCGCATACTTCTCCAGCGCCTGGAACTTGCCCTCAGGATTCTGGTCCGTCACCCGCTGCGATCCGCGCACCGCCTGCAACGCCTTCAGAATCGCATCGTAGTTCGCTCCCTCCGCCGCCAGCGCAGCCTGCACCGGCTCGCCCCTGCTCGCGCTCAACGCGAGCAGGAAATGTTCTGTGGACACGTACTCGTCCTTGAACTTCTCCGCTTCCTTGAACGACTGGTCAAGAACCTTCGTCAGAGCCGCACCCATCCCCGGCTGCTGGTTCGCTCCCTGCACCTTGGGCAGCTTCGCTATCGCTGCATTCATCACCGCCAGCAACTGCTGTACGCCGACGCCCACCTTCTCCAGCACCGGACGCACAACGCCTTCCTTGTCCTCCAGCAGCGCCGCCATTAAATGCACCGGCAGCACCTCAGGATTGCCACTCTCCGCCGCCAGCCCCGCCGCGCCCTGAATCGCCTCCTGCGATTTCACCGTCAGCTTGTCCCACTTGATCGCCATAAACTTCGCCCTCTCTAAACAGAAATCTACTCCCGTTTAGATGCCAATCGCGCCCTCCGGTCGCAAAATCTTAGTCACTTACACTCATATATTCCGTTTCGCAAATGCTTTTGCTCTTTTTGCTTCTGGGTACCCCGAGGCATCAGCTTCTAGGTACCCCGAGGCTTTAGCCTCGGGTCTCATTGGCCCCTAGAAGAAAGGGGCTTCAGCCCCTGGGGTATGCCTTTTTCTCTCCACACCCTTCTCCACCGCGAACCACATCCCCTCCACACTCCAACCACAAAAACGCACCATCCTGTATCGTGGAGAATCAGGAGGAAAGTTGGATGTCCGAACTTAATCGCCGAAATTTCATCGCCCTATCTGCTGCAACCGCTGCCTTTATGGGCTCCGCTCGAAACCTCGCCGCGCTCCAGCCGCCGAAACCAGGCCCCTACACCCTCGTGGCCGCGATCGACCACGACCGCATCCTCCGCGAAGCCAACCACTGGCTCCCCGAAGTGCCTGAAACCATTACCGCTTATCCCTCCCCCAGGAGCCCCGGCGGCCTCCACGACTTCTTCTCCGAAGCTGACTACTTTTGGCCTAACCCTAAGAATCCAAACGGTCCCTACATCAATCGCGACGGCCAATCCAACCCCGCCAACTTCCAGCTCCACCGCCAGGCCATGATCCGCCTAAGCCTAGCCGTCCCAGCACTTACAGCCGCCTATCTCCTAACCCACCGCCCTGCCTATGCCCAAGCCGCCGCCCGCCACCTAACCGCTTGGTTTGTAACAACATCCACCTGCATGAACCCCAATCTTCAGTACGCCCAGGGCTACCACGGCGGCCCCACCGGCCGCTCCTACGGCATCATCGACACGTTGCATCTTGTTGAAGTAGCAAGGGCTACCTCATTCCTCCAGGAAGCCCTCGGTCCCAACTGGGCCGGTGTCCAAACATGGTTCCACGACTATCTCGACTGGCTAAAGACCAGCGCTCCCGGTATCAAGGAGCGCGACGCCAAAAACAACCATGGTATTTGCTGGGCCGTGCAAGCTGCTGAATTCGCTCGCCTTATCAAGGACGAGGCCACCCGCGACGAGGTCCGCACCCGCTGGGAGACCATCCAGCTCCCCGACCAGATGGGTCCAGACGGCAGCTTCCCCCGTGAGCTCGCCCGCACCAAGCCTTACAGCTACTCCATCTTCAACTTTGACGTAGCCGCCGGCCTCTGCTGGTCCCTCAGCGCACCCGGTTCCAACGGCGCCGAGATCCGCTTCGCCCTTCCCGATGGCCGCGGCATGTGCAGAGCCGCAGCTTTCCTCGAACCCTATCTAGCGGACAAGTCCCAATGGCCCTACAAGCAGGACGTGGAGCACTGGGAGAACCTTCCCGTTCGCAGCCCAGGTCTGCTCTTCTGCGGCCTCGCCTGCGACCACAAGGAGTACATCGCTGTATGGCGCCGCCTGAACCCCGATCCTACCGACCCGGAGATTATCCGCAACTACCCCATCCGTCAGCCGCTGCTCTGGGTCGCCTAGCTGCGCCTACCCGCCCCGCTGCCCGAGAGAACTTCACTGCTTCTCAAAATCAAGCGACGCCGAGTTGACGCAGTATCGCTGGCCGGTCGGCTTGGGGCCGTCGGGAAAGAGGTGACCCATGTGCGATCCGCAGGTCGCGCAGGTGACCTCGATGCGTCTCATGCCCTGGTTCGAATCCTCGTGCAGAGCGACGGCATCAGGCGAGATAGGCTCAAAGAAGCTTGGCCAGCCGGAGCCCGATTCAAACTTCGTCCCGCTCTTGAACAGCGGTGCATTGCAGGCGGCGCATCGGTACACGCCATCGGTGTGATTGTTCACGAGCGCTCCAGTAAACGCGCGCTCCGTACCCTTCTCGCGGAGAACATGGTATTGCTCAGGCGTCAGGCGCTGGCGCCACTCGGCTTCACTCCGCTGAACCTTTCCTGTTTCCGTTGAGGCTGTCGTCTTCGCTGCGTGGGCGGACCGCCCAGCCTTCTTGTCATCTTCAAGAACTGCTTCATCGCTCAATGGGCCTGCGGTAGGAATCTCGGTCATGGCAATCTCCTTGCCTCGATTGGATGCCCGGTGGGCCTTCCGTGATCCATTTCCGCCATCCAGGACGTAGTCGCGCCTCCGTGCATATAAAGATTCGTACTCCAAACGAAGGGCCTCAGAATCCCGGGGACGGCGTAACCGGAAGGCACTCCTAATTATGGCTGCAAGTGCTGAAATAATGGGGATTTCGTCATTTTGGAGCGGCACGATAAGATTCGGACTCCAAACCAAAAACGAGGAAAATCAATCATTACGGGCATAAAGGGGAGCCTGGCACAACGAAATTGTTTGCCAAACCATGCGCGCGGGTAGTACTGTTGCTCCAACTCAGGCTAACGATTTTCCTTGGAGATTCTTCGACGAAGCCTGCTGTTTTGTCTTTCTTTTTTGAGGAGGTTCTACCATGCCCAGGATTCTTCGAGCTCTTATGCTCGTCATGGCCGGATTCATCTGGACTTTGGCCGCGACCGCGCAGCTTTCCACCGCCACGATGTTCGGCAACGTTACGGACAGCACCGGCGCCGCCATTCCCAACGCATCCGTAACCATCACGCAGACCCAGACCAACTTCGTCCGCAACACCAAGACCAACGGCCAGGGCGAGTACCGTGCCGAGTTCCTGCCCGTCGGCCCCTACACCGTCAAGGTGGACTCCACCGGCTTCAAGCAGTACGTCCAGACCGGCATCGTGCTGGCCGGCGCTCAACAGGCAGCGTTGAACTTCACCCTCCAGCCCGGCGAGCAAAGTGCCGTAGTGGAAGTCACGGCGGAGGTTCCGCTGGTGAACCTGGGCAACTCCACACTGGGCGCGTCGATTGATAACCGCGAGGTCGACAACCTGCCTATCGTTGATCGCAACGCCTACACCTTGCTTGGAATGGTTCCGGGCGTTCAGCAGACATCCAACGAGACCTCGATCGGTTTTCCGATGGAACACGTGATCATCAACGGCTCGTCAGACAACATGGTCGGGCAGGTGACGTACTACTTGGACGGCGGCCTGAATATGACCGGCGTCCGCAACACCGGCAACGTCCTGCCGAACCCCGACGCCATCGATCAGTTCACCGTACAGACGAACAACTTCAGCGCAGAGTATGGGCGCACCGGCGCGGGCGTGGTATCGGCCTTGACCAAGTCAGGCACGAACAGCGTTCACGGCTCGGTGTTTTATTTCCACCGTGAGACAAACTTCAACTCCGATTCTTATAACCAGACCACGCGCAGTCCCCTCCATCGTAACTACTTCGGTGCCACGGTCGGCGGTCCGGTAATGAAGGACAAAGCATTCTTCTTTGGTAGTTATGCAGGATTGCGAGAGATCAATCCGAGCAACTTCAATACCACCGTGCCGGATGCCCGGCAGCGCATAGGCGACTTTTCGGAAAATCTTCCAAGCACCGTGCCGCTTTCCGGCATCAGTTCGAAGACGGGCTGTAACACCAAGCTGAGCGCGGCTGACACGGCTGCCGCCAAGAATATCGGCGGAGGCTTGTTCTTTGTCTGCGACCCGGTAACGCATCTCCCCATTCCGGGTAACCGCGCCGATCTTGACCCTAACTATACGGCTCTCCTGGATCCCGTCGCCCAGGCGGTACTTTCCAAGAATGTCCCGCTTCCCACGCCAAATGCGGTGACGCCGAGTCTCAACCGTTACACGACCAGCGTCGGCCTATCAAACCTGACCAACGAGTTTCTAATCAAAGGAGACTTCCAGCTCATCCCGAAGCACCGCGTTACGCTGGACTACTACCAGTCCAATGGAAACAGCGTAACGCTGCCCTCCGGATCCAACCTGCCGACGTGGGCTCTGAACCACTACGTCTACCGGCAGCAGAATGCGAACGCAAGCGATGTCTGGACGCTGAACTCGCATACGGTGAATCAGGCGTGGCTGAGCTACACGCGCTTGATCGCGGGACGCGTCAGCGATCCTGCAAGCTCGCTTGCAGACTATGGCTCCGATCTCAATGTGCAGGGAACGCCTTCCTTGTCCGATCTCAATGTGACCAATTTCTTTCACCTGGCAAATGCGATCAGCGGTCCGTTGGCCGGGGATAACGTCTATGGGCTTCGCGACGTCTACAGCACAACAATCGGCAAGCACACGATCAATGCTGGCGGGGAAGCTTATCTGGAGCATGACCGGCTGGAGACCCTGCTGAATAACTACGGTACGTTCAGCTTCACCAACACGACAGTCACCAGCGCCTCAACCTACATTCAAACCGGCAACGCGATGGCGGACTTCCTGATTGGCCGTCCCAGCACGATGGGCCAGGACTCACCCGACGATGCCAATGAGAACTATTGGAACTGGGATCTTTTTCTGCAGGATGACTGGCGCATTCTTCCCCGCCTGACCCTCAACCTGGGCGTGCGCTATGACGTGCAGACGGCCCCGATCGACACCCAGCGCCGCATCGCTGTCTTCGAACCCGGCGTGCAGTCCACAGTCTCTCCAAATGCCATGCTGGGACAGCTCTTCCCCGGCGACCCAGGCGTTCCGGACGGCGGCGTACCCACAAATTACGACCATGTTTCGCCACGTCTCGGCTTCACCTGGGACCCTTACGGGACAGGAAAAACCGTGTTCCACGGTGGCGCGGGCCTCTTCTTCGACAGCATCGGCGGCAACGAGTGGATGCTCTCGCAGAACTTCCAGCCCTTCGCCGTTCGTGAAACGGGCGCCTTCAAGCACGTGGCGAGTCTGCAGCATATCTACTCCACGGACCCCGCGGATTTCGCGGGAGGCGTCTCGCCGTTCCCCTACCTCTACGACAAAGCGAATCCACGCTATGTCTCGCCTGCTTCGCTGGTCTTCCTGCAGAAGGGAATGCGCTGGCCTTACAACGTGCAGGTCAACTTTGGCTTCCAGCAGCAGTTCACCAGGGATTTCGCTCTAAGCGTGAACTATGTAGGCGCATTTAGCCGCAAGATCCCGCTCTACGTCGATAACAATGCGCCCATCATCAACACCACCAATCCGGCGGCAAACACCACCGGCGATATCAACTGCCGGCGTCCTTACGATGCGATCCCCTTCGCTACAGCGACGACCTGCGCCAATCCGGCCGTGGGCTCAAAGTACATGAGCAACGCGTATGTAGTTACTGCCGGCCAGACCACGAACTACCACGGCATGCAAGTGTCTGTGGACAAGAGGCTCAGCCATCACCTCAGCGTCAGGGGCTTTTATATCTGGAGCAAGGCTCTCGCGTCGGGTTCGCTGCAGACGACAGGCAACATCGGCAACAGCGCGAGCACCGAGCCGGAGGATTACTACAACATGGGCCTCGAGAAACAACTCACCGATAACGATCAACGCCATCAGGCCAACATCACGTTTGTATGGAAGCCTGATTACTTCGACCACTTCAACCCGGTCACCCGCACCATCCTGAACGGCTGGACGATCTCGGCCATCACAAATATGCGCAGCGGCAAACCGTTCAACATTACCAGCGGCAAGGACGACAACCTGGACGGCGACAACAATGACCGTCCAAATCTTGTGCCCGGCCAGGTCGTCGGCAATGTTCACTACAAACGCATCCTTCCCAGCCTCGGCAACCAGCCAACATGGTTCAATACAAACGCATACTGCGAAGATACGGCGGCTGACTGCCCAGCCGGCGTCGGCCCACTTGGCCTGGACGGCATCGTGCGTGCCAACTCCGGCACGGGGCCCGGCTACAAGAGCGTGGATGCCGCAATCTTCCGCGACTTCACGATCTACGAGCGCGTGAAGTTCCAGTTCCGCGGCGAGGCAACCAACGTCTTCAACTTCGTCAACCTGAATAATCCGAGCGGCTCCTTGGCCAGCGGAGGCTTCGGCACCATCACCTCGGGCGCCGGCATGCGCCAGCTTCAAGTTGGCGGCCGCATCCTCTTCTAACTCCTCCCCACCTCGCGGCAGGCGACAGAACAAGTCGCCTGCCGTTTTCTCTTTGTCTAAAGGCTCGTGCCGGCCATCGCTAAATCCGGGCGATGCATTCGATCTCGACCAGCGCGTCCTTGGGCAGCGCGGCCACCTGCACGGTGGAGCGCGCGGGCGCGACCACTCCCTCCGCAGCAAAGAAGCGCGCATAGCTCTCATTCATCGCGGCGAAGTCGCGCAGGTCTTTCAGAAAGACCGTAGTCTTCACCACGCTGGAAGCGCTGATCCCTGCGGCAGCCAGCACGGCCTGCAAATTCGCAAGCACGCGATCAGTCTGCTCGGCGATGCCGCCGGAGACCATCTGCGCTGTGCGCGGATCAAGCGGGATCTGCCCCGAAGTGAAGAGAAGGTCGCCCGAGCGCACGGCCTGTGAGTAAGGGCCGATGGCGGCTGGAGCATCTGCTGTGGCAATGGCGGTCTTGTCGGTTGGCATACGCTGGATTGTCGACCAAGCGCGCAGACAGTGCAAGGCTGAGCGTCGCCGCTCGCCCTCGCCTCATCTATAGCTATTGGAGAATGCAGGCTTCTCCATGGTGGACAATAAGAGTTGACCTGCCCTCCTCTGGGAGCGCGCGTCTTCGAATTGCAGAATTGCCGAATTGCGGAACATCAGAAACTTGAAGAGGAGCTCGTGGCAGAACAACAGCAGCAGCGCGTCGTCGGCATCGATCTCGGCACAACCAACTCGCTCGTCGCCTACATGCAGGGCGACGCGCCGCAGGTCATCCCCGGCGAGGACGGCTCTCCGATAGTTCCCTCCGTCGTCGCGTTCGATCAGGATACCAAGCAGGGTTTCGCCGTGGGCAATGCAGCCCGCGAGGTGCTGCTGCACCATCCGGGCAATGCCGTGTACTCCGTCAAGCGGCTGATGGGGCGCGATCTCGAGGACGTCGGGCCTGAGCTGAAGCTCTTTCCGTTTCACCTCGCTGACGATCTGAAAGCCGGCGAGGTGCTGAAGCTGAACATCGGCGGCCTCACGCTCACGCCGCCCGAGATCTCCGCCTACATCCTGCAGCAACTGAAGCGCAACGCGGAGCGCTTCTTCGGCGCGCCTGTCACCAAGGCCGTGATTACCGTCCCGGCATACTTCAACGATGCGCAGCGCCAGGCAACAAAAGACGCCGGTCGTATCGCCGGACTCGAGGTCCTGCGACTCGTCAACGAGCCTACGGCGGCCGCACTCGCCTATGGCTTGGACAAGCTGCACGGCGGCAAGGATGGCGTAATCGCCGTTTATGATCTCGGCGGCGGCACGTTTGACATCTCGATTCTCAAGCTGCACGAGGGAATCTTCGAGGTCATCGCGACCGGCGGCGACACGCACCTCGGCGGCGACGACATCGACAATCTCTTGATGGCCGTCGCGCTCGACGACATTCGCGGCGACCTCGGCATCGACATAAGCACGCAGCCTGAGGTGATTCAGGCGCTCCGGAAAGCCGTAATCGAAGCGAAGATTGCCCTGTCATCCAACCCCACGGCACGTCTGCAACTTCAGCTTCCCAACGGCAAGCAGTACCTGCGCGAGATCACGCGTGAGCAGTTCGAACAGTTGATTGCGCCGGTGATTGACCGCACCTCTCCATCAGTAAAACAAGCGCTGAAAGATGCAGGGCTGCAACCGCCTCAGATAGACGAGGTCGTCATGGTCGGCGGTTCGACGCGCATTCCTGCGGTACGTGCCCTCGTAACCAGACTCTTCGATCTTGAAGCTCGCGGCCGGAAGTTGCACACCGAGCTGAACCCGGACGAGGTCGTCGCATTGGGCGCGGCCGTACAGGCAAAGATTCTCTCCGGCGAGCAGAGCGCAGCGACCGACGATCTTCTTCTGCTCGACGTAACACCGCTCTCCCTGGGCATCGAAGCCCTCGGTGGCGTCGTCGCCAGGATCATCCAGCGCAACTCAACCATCCCTGCCAGCGCGACCGAGCACTTTACCACCGGCGTCGACGGCCAGACCAACGTCGCGATTCACGTCGTCCAGGGCGAGCGCGAGTTGGCCAAAGACTGCCGCTCGCTTGCGCGCTTCGACCTCAAAAACATTCCGCCCATGGTCGCCGGCCTCCCTCGCATTGAGGTCAAGTTCCTCATTGACGCCAACGGCATCCTACAGGTCAGCGCGCGCGAGCAGCGCAGCGGGCAGGCCGCACAAGTGGAAGTGAAACCCACCTACGGCCTGACCGACGAGCAAGTGGAGACCATGATCCTGGATAGCTTTGATAAGGCCGAAGAAGACATCACCGCCCGCCAGGTCATCGAGGCGAAGAACGAGGCGCAGACCATCCTCGACGCCGTCGAGAAAGGTGAGAAGACGCCTGCGTGGCAGCAGTTGACCTCGATCGAGCACCAGGAGATCAAGGCTGCAGCGCTGGAAGTAAAAGCCTCCATCACAGGCGGCGACTACAAGATCATTCGCAAGGCGATCGAGCAGCTCGATAAAAAGACGCGGCGCTTCGCGGAGATCATGATGGACTTAGCCGTCTCCGGCGCGCTCCAAGGCAAGACGATGTCTTCCGCGGGCGAAACGCTCGGCGAAGCACCGACAGCCCCGCATCCGTTTGCGCCTGCGCAGATTGAGGACTCAAAGCCCTCGACGAAACCACGCAACTCCGCGGAAGCTGCCGAGGCTGACCTCGAAACGCCCGGTGAGTCGAGCGAAGATTAACTCCGCGCCCATGCGCGAGCTACAGCAACGCCCTGCTTAGCACGCCACCCGCAGCTTCAAGCTTCGTGCGTGCAGCCTCGGCGTCGATCTTCAGCCGACCCATCAGGATCGCCGCCTTCACCTCGCTGCCGGACTCCAGCAACAGCCTCGCCGCGGCTCGCTGGTCGCACCCAGTTGCCGCAGCGATGATGCGTTCCGCCCGATCCACCAGCTTCGCATTGGTAGGTCGCACATTCACCATCAGGTTGCCAAACGTCGCGCCAGTCTTCACCATCACGCCGGTCGAAAGCATATTCAGCACCAGCTTCGTCGCGGTCCCGGCCTTCATGCGCGTGGAGCCAGTCAGCACCTCCGGTCCCGTCGCAGGCGTGATCGCAATTTCGGCAGCCCGCGCCAGCGCCGACTCCGGAACACAGCTCAGGCCAATCGTCAGAGCCCCACGCCGCTTTGCATAATCGATCGCGCCCAACACGTACGGCGTTCGCCCACTGGCGGCGATGCCCACCAGCGTGTCAGGCTTGCCTCCATCTCCAAAGCCCGCTCCAGCAAGATCCTCCGCGCCAAGTTCAGGTGAGTCCTCGGAGTGTTCGCTGGAGAGCCGCAACGCACTGTCACCGCCCGCAATCAGTCCCTGCACAAGATCGGCCGGCACAGCAAAGGTCGGCGGGCACTCGCTGGCATCGAGCACGCCCAGCCGCCCGCTGGTACCCGCACCCATGTAAAACAATCGGCCGCCCTGGCGAAAGCGCTCGGCAATCGCATCGATGGCCCGTGCGATCTGCGGCAGTTCCGCCTGCACCGCGCCCGCCACTTTGGCATCCTCATCGTTGATGACCCGAAGCATCTCAATCGTAGAAAGCTCATCGAGATGTTCACTGGACGGATTGCGCGCCTCGGTAAGAAGCGAGCCGAGGGTGGCAGTGGGGGCGGTATCGCGTGCAGGCGTCACGCTACTCATCATATCGGGCCGGACAAACGGCGGGCGACCGGAGCGATGTGTCAGCATAGAGACAGATGAGTGACGCGGGCGAACGGACGCTGAACGCAACGGTAGCTTGGCAGCATCGAGACTTCCGCTTTTATTCGGCGGCGCGGCTGGCGGCCATTCTCGGCGCGGAAGCGCAGGCAGTCGGCGTCGCCTGGCAGGTCTACCAGATCACCCATTCGGCGCTCGCCCTGGGCACAACCGGCCTGGCGTTGTTTCTTCCCGGCATCTTCTTCGTGTTGCTGGCGGGCCACACAGCCGACCGCTTCGAGCGGCGCACCGTCGTCCTCATCTGCTATACAGTCCAGTTCCTTGCCTCGGTGGCACTGCTCTGGTTATCTGTCGCCGGCGTCCGCAACGTATGGTGGATCTACGCCGTGCTGTTCGTTATCGGAACTGGACGTTGCTTTAGCGGGCCCGCCATGAGCGCGCTCGTACCCACGCTGGTGCCCACCGAACATTTCGTCAATGCGGTCACATGGGGCGCGACAATCTTTCAGATGGCGAACGCTACAGGCCCGATGATCGGCGGTCTGCTCTTCACCGTGGGGCTGAACGATCTGCTCGGCGGCCGGCTGATGAGCCTCAACGGCGCCCCCGTCGTCTATTGTTTCACCCTGCTGACGCTTCTCATGTTTCTGGGCCTCTTCAGCCGGATACATCCGCGCGGCGTTGCGGAGAAGAAGGGCTTCACGTTGAACACCATGTTCGCCGGCCTGAAGTATGTGGCGCATACCCGGCTCCTGCTTGGGTCCATCTCGCTAGACCTCTTCGCCGTGCTGCTGGGCGGCGCAGTCTCCCTGTTGCCCATCTTTGCTGCCGATATCCTCCATCGCGGGCCGCATGGCCTGGGGCTGCTGCGCGCCATGCCCAGCCTCGGCGCTCTGCTGGTTTCACTCGCGCTTGTCACGATTCCGCTTCAGAGAAAATCGGGACGCACCATGTTGTGGTGTGTGGCCGGCTTCGGCGCTGCCACCATCGTCTTCGGTCTCAGCAGGAACATCTGGCTAAGCTGCATTGCCTTGTTTATCACCGGAGCCACAGACATGGTCAGCGTCGTCGTGCGGTCGAGCATCCTGCAACTCGCCACGCCGCCCGAGATGCGCGGACGCGTCTCCAGCGTGAACTGGCTCTTCCTTGGCGCAAGCAATGAGCTGGGCGAGTATGAAAGCGGGCTCACCGCCCACTGGTGGGGCGCAGTGCGCGCGGTGGTCATCGGCGGCGTCGCCAGCATGGCCGTCACCGGCCTGTGGAGCGTCTTCTTCCCGGCCCTCCGCCGCGCCGACAAGCTCAACGCCGAAGACCTGATCGCGCTGGAGAAGGAGTTGAGCGGGCGGGAGCCAGTGGGCTGAAGAATGTAACCAGGGAACAGCGAAGGGGAGAGCGTCGCAATCCAACGGCTGGCGCTTCCCAGCCGACCCTGACAGAATCGAAATGACGGAGGGACAGAATGACCAGCGGACTCAAGCTTGCGCTCGGCCTGACAGCGGTGCTGGTGGTAGCCGTAGGCGGCGAGATGCTTTATCTCCATCACAGGAACATCGTCGACCAGAACATGAAGATCACGCGCCGGGGCGAGTATCAGGAGACTCCGCTGACCCAGGACCAGACCGTCTTTTTGCGCAAGGAGCGGCCCGATTTGCTCAAGGATGAGCGCACGCTTATCGGCAAAACTATCTGGGTCAGCGCCGGCGGCCAGCTCGACTACTACAAGGACAGCGGCAAGCATGTCGACTACAAACATCCGGTCGGCGTGCTTCTCGGTGCCGTGCCGCTGGTCGTCAAGGATGTCTTCGAACAGGTGCCGCCCAAAACCGGACCTGCGGTGGCGCGTATCGCTGGCGGCCAGAAGCATGTCCTGCTTGCCTTCACGATGCCCAGGTCCGCAGACCCAAACACGATCTACGCAACGCCGATCGGGAACTACGACGACGGCAGTTACAACTTCCTGAGCGACGAGATCTTCTTCTACGACGATCCGCACGTGCTGTACAAGCACTGGGGCCCGGAGATGTGGTCACACATCGACAAACACGAGCCTGTACTGGGCATGAGCGAGAACCAGGCAATGATGGCGCTTGGGCAGGTCATCTACCCACACGGCGATACGATCGGTGACCGCAGCGTAGGGTACGAGAACAACGGCCATTCCGTGACCATCGATTTCGTGAACGACAAAGCAGTCAAGATTACGCCGGGAACCT
>Ga0208357_1001686_pt1 | contig 15859 bp, 14 predicted proteins | sample NGESurdeep092012_6_FD_184487 | JGI IMG/M metagenome (GOLD analysis project Ga0208357, IMG submission 184487) | Arctic peat soil microbial communities from Barrow, Alaska - NGEE Surface sample F52-2 deep-092012 (SPAdes) | ecosystem: Environmental > Terrestrial > Soil > Wetlands > Peat ... | reverse complement strand
CGCGCTTCACGGCCGGATGATCGCGGCGGAACACGCAGAAAAGATTTTCCTCCATCATCAATTCGACGCCGCAATGGCCGGGTTTCTCGTCGAACCAACCGAGCGCGCAGTCGATGCGGTCGGCATCGAGCAGTTCGAGCGCGCGCTGCCGCTCCGCGGTCATGACGTGCAGACTCATGTTGGGCGCGGCCTTCTGGAGCCGCGCAAGGAGCGCCGGCACCACGGCGATGCTCAGCCGGTCGGGCATCGACAACCGGAATGCGCCGTTCGCTTTGGACGGATCGAATTGCGGCACGCCGGCGACGCAGCTTTCGACCAGCGCGATGGCCTCCCGCAATGGCTCCCGCATGGCCTCGGCCCGTGGCGTGAGCACGAATCCGGCAGGGCCGCGCACCAGGAGTTCATCGCCCGTCAGATGGCGCAGGCGCTGGAGCGCGTTGCTCACCGCCGGCTGCGACCGGCCGAGCCGCTTGCCGGCGCGGGTGACGTTGCGCTCCGCGATCAGCGCGTCGAGCACCTTGAGGAGATTGAAATCGAGGCTGCTCAGGTTCATGGAGCCCAGCGATATTGGCGTGGTGAATACCGCGCATTTTCTTTATCGATTATGCGAATATCGGCCCGTTGCCTAGTCTGGCCGGGGCCGCCGCGCACCCGGGAGGCGGCATAACGAGATGCTGCGGCAGGCTCGCCCCGCCAAAGCAAGAGGGAGGATGCACCATGACCGTTTCACGCCGTACCGTCATTGCAGCGCTGGGCGCGCTGCCCGCCGCCGCGCTGTTGCCGCGTACCGCCTTCGCTGCCTGGCCCGAGCGGCCGGTGCATCTCATCGTACCGTTTGCTGCCGGCGGCAATGCCGACATCGTCGGGCGCCTTGCCGGCGATCAAATTTCAAAGGGCATCGGTAAGACGGTTGTGGTCGAGAACCGCGGCGGCGCCGGCGGCAGCATCGGCGCGGCCATCGTCGCGCGCGCGCCGCCGGACGGCTACATGCTGCTCGTCGGCTCGAACGGACCGCTCACGGTCAATCCGCTGGTGCAGGCGCATATGGAATACGATCCGCTCAAGGATCTCGCGCCGATCGCGCTGACGAGCTACGTGGCGCACGCGATCATCGTCACCAATTCGCTGGCCGCGAAGACGTTGCCCGAGTTCATCGCGCAGTCGAAGAAACAGGCCATCACCATGGCCTCGAGCGGCATCGGCAGTGCCACGCACATGACGCTCGAGCGATTCAAGGCGGCGACCGGTGCCGACATCACGCATGTGCCATACCGCAGCGGCGGTGCGCTGATGCCCGACCTCATGGGCGGTAGTGTGCAGTCGGCGATGACCGAATTCTCGACCGCGCTGCCGCTGCACAAGGGCGGCAAAGCGCGCATCATCGCGGTGGCCTCGGTGCATCGCTCCAAGCTCGCGCCCGATATTGCGACCTTCATCGATGGCGGCGTGAAAGACTTCACGGCATCGAGCTACATCGGCATCCTGGCGCCGGCGAAAACCCCGGCCGAAATCATCGCCAAGATCGAGAAAGCGATCCAGGACGGGCTCAAGCCGGGCGGGCCGACCGCCGAGCGGCTGGCGAGCATCGGCGCCGAGTTGGCCACGCCGGAGCAGATGACCGCGAACGGCTTCGCCGTCTTCATCAAGGACGACGCCGCGAAAATGAAAGAAGCGGCGAAGCTCGCCGGTCTCAAGCCGCAATGAGTGCGCTGCCGGCGCACGCCTGCGACTGCCATTGTCACGTCTTCGGGCCGGCGGCGCGGTTTCCTTACGCGGAGCCGCGCAGCTACACGCCCGAGGACGCGCCACTCGAGGCGTACCTCGCGCTGCTCGACCGGCTCGGCTGCGAGCGCGGCGTGCTGGTGCAGCCGAGCGCCTATGGCCGCGACAACCAGGCCATGCTCGACGCGCTCGAACGCGAGCCACGCCGCTTGCGCGGCGTGGCGGTCGGCGGCGCGGAGCTTTCGCGCGCGACGCTGAACGCGTGGCACAGGCTCGGCGTGCGCGGCCTGCGCGCTAACGAGTTCCGGCGCGACGGCAAACCCTACTACCAGAACGGCGTGCGGCTCTCCGACATCGAGTCCCTCTATCCGGCGATGGCCGAACTCGGCTGGCACCTGCAATTGTGGATCGACTCGCGCGATCTGCCGGAGCTGCTGCCGGCGCTCGAACGGGTGCCGGTGCCGGTCGTGGTCGATCACATGGGCCGCATGGATCATCGCCACGGCATTAATCACCCGGGCTTTCAGGCGCTGCTCCGCGGCGTCGGCGACGGCAAGCTCTGGTCGAAAGTGTCAGGCGCCTATCGCCTCGGATCGACGGCGCCTGATTACATCGAGGCAAAGCCGTTCCATAAGGCATTGATCGCGGCCAATCCGGCGAACCTCGTGTGGGGCTCGGACTGGCCGCATCCGCGGCCCGAAGGTCCGGTGCCGGATGCGAAGCATTTGCTCGATCTGTTTCTCGATTGGACGCCGCGCGAACAGGATCGCGTGGCGATCCTGAGCGAGAATCCGGCAAGGCTGTACGATTTCCCGCAGGCCTGAAGCGTAGCGTAACGCGCGACAGACGCCGCGCCCACCACCCTCAACTTGCGCAGAGATAGCTACTCGGCGGCGGATTCGGCCAACTCAACCGGCGTGCCGAGGCGGCGCGGCTGCGGCACGTAGAACGAGCCGAGCTTCAGCATCGGCCGCGGCTTCATCAGGATCGAGGTCAGCCGGTCGCGCAGCGCCTTCGGCGAGGTCGGCTTCAGCAGGAATTCGTGCACGCCGGCGCGAAGGGCCTGGACCACGCAGGAACGGTCGGAGCGCGCCGTCAGCATGATGATCGGCAGGTTCGGGCGCGGAAACACGCCGGGCGAGCGGACGATGCGGATCACTTCCATGCCGTCGAGCACGGGCAAATCCCATTCAAGGAACATCACGTCCGGGTCGCAGGTGCGGATGGCCTCCAGCGCCGCGAGACCGTCGGACGCCTCGATCACCGACTTGGCGCCGAGGTTCATCAGCATGGTCCGGGTCAGCCGGCGCATGAAATGGTTCTTGTCGGCGATCAGGACGCTGAGGCCCTGGATCTTCTTGTCGAACGGGTGAGTCGCCATACGCATTCCTCGTACTCGAACACGCGGAATTTAGCCGGGAAGCCCTGTCACCCTGATTAAGGCGATTGGTTCAATTTTTCTGAATATCGTCCCTCGATACCTTTCGGCGCTGCACTTCGCCGGCCGGATGCCATAGCGGTCGCCCCGATTGGTGATTAGGTTAGCGGCCGGTTTACGATTGCGGCCCGAGGGACACCCGATGAAACAGCCCGGCCCCGACCATCCGATCACCATCGTGCGCAGCGGCAAGCATGTCCGCATCAGCTTTGGCGGCAAAACCATCGTCGATACAACCAATGCGTTTGAGCTGAAGGAGGCGAGCTATCCGGCGGTCTTCTATATTCCGCGCGCCGACGCCGACATGAGCGCATTGACGCCGACCGCGCACCACACGCATTGCCCGTACAAAGGCGACGCGAGCTATTTCTCGATTTCCGCCGGCGGCCGCAGCGCCGAGAATGCGGTGTGGAGCTATGAAGAGCCGTTCGCCGCGGTGTCCGAGATCAAGGACCACCTCGCCTTCTATCCGAACCGGATGGATGCGATCGAGGCGAGCTGACGTCCCGGGCGCAGCGCTAATGCAGCCGCGGCGTGCGCAGGAATTTGGCGCGGTCGGAGGAGTTGACGCGCACGTCGAAGGTCACACCCTCGCGATAGAGTGTCATCGGCACCTCGACGCCGGCCTGTCCAAGCGACCAGACCTTGCGGTAGAGCCCGGCCAGGCTCGAAATATTCTCTCCGGCGACCGCGAGAATGACGTCGCCGGTTTTCAATTCGGCGCGTGCCGCAGGTCCCTTCGGGGCGATGCCGACGATGACCACCTTGTCCTCGATCTCGGTCGAATAGATGCCGAGCCAAGGCCGCAACGGCTTGTCGACGCGGCCGAAGCGCCGCAGATCGTTGAGGATCGGACTCAACAGATCGATCGGCACGACCATGTTGAGATGCTCGTTGCGGCCGTCGCGTTCGCGCTCGAGCTGCAACGAGCCGATGCCGATCAATTCGCCCTTGTGCGAGACGAGAGCGGTGCCGCCCCAGTTCGGGTGCGCCGGCAACGTGAAGATCGCGTCGTCGATCAGATATTCCCAGTAACCGGCGAACTCCTGGCGCGCCGCAATATGGCCCGCGAGCGAACGCGTCCGCCCGCCGGCACCGCCGACGACGATGCGCTCGCCTGCCTGCGCTTCGCTCGACTTGCCGATCGATAAAGGCGTCAGATCGACTTTGCCGAGCGCCTGCACCAAGCCGAAACCGGTTTCCTGATCGAAGCCGAGCGCATGGCCCTCGACCACGCGGCCGTCACCGACGTGCAGCCACACCGTCTGCGCCTCGGTGATGAGATAGCCGATGGTCAGCACCAGACCGTCCTCGATCAGCACGCCGTTGCCGGCGCGCTCGGTGCCGAGCGTCTCAGCGGTGAAAGCGTCCGACGGAACGAGCGTGTGCAGGCCGATGACCGCGGAGAGCGCGCGTTCGAGATCGTAGCCGTAATCCTCCGCCCGCGGCTGCACGGCCGTCGGCACCTTCCATTCGGTCACTGAGGCCAATCGCTGTCCTTTCGGGGTCCGCATCACGTCGCATTATAATGGCGGCGGCGGTAAGGCGGAAGCGGACCGTCACGGCCCGCGTGCCATAGCGAACCGCAGGGGTGCGTGTTCGCGCAACGTGGGCCGGGCATGACAGCCGCGGCTTGTCACATCGGCCGATCTGGCGCACAGGGAGCGCATGTTCCCGGTCTCGATCCTCGATCTTTCGCCCGTCGCCGCCGGCTCCTCCGCCGCGCAGGCGCTGCGCAATACGCTCGATCTCGGGCGGTTCGCCGACCGTCTCGGTTTCACCCGCTACTGGATCGCCGAGCATCACAACATGCCGTCGATTGCCAGCTCCGCGCCCGAGATCATGATCGGACAGGTCGCGGCGGCAACCTCGCGCATCCGCGTCGGTTCCGGCGGCATCATGCTGCCCAACCACGCGCCGCTGATGGTGGCGGAGCGTTTTAAAGTGTTGGAGGCGCTCTTTCCCGGCCGCATCGATCTTGGGCTCGGGCGCGCACCCGGCACCGATCCGGCGACCTCCTACGCGTTGCGGCGCCGGCAGGGCATCAGCGAGGAAGACGACTTCCTCGACCGCTTCAACGAATTGATGCTCCTGGAAACGCGCGGCTTCGCGGCGGGGCATCCCTTCGCCAACGTGCGGGCGATGCCGTCCGACGTCGCACTGCCGCCGATCTATCTGCTCGGCTCGTCCGACTACAGCGCCCAGCTCGCCGGCCACATCGGTGCTGCCTTTTCCTTTGCGCATCACTTCGCGACCTTTGACGCGGCCGAGGCGATGCGTCTTTATCGCGAAAGCTTCAAGCCGTCGCCGACGCACGCAAAGCCCTACGCCATCCTGGCGACGCACATCGTCTGCGCCGACACCGACGAGGAAGCCGACCTCCTGGCGAGGACCGTCGACCTCAATGTCGTGCGGCGCGCGAAGGGCGAATACCTGCCGCTGGCCTCGCCGGAAGACGCCGCGGCCTACGACTACGCGCCGGTCGACCGCGCCCGCATCGCACAGAACCGCACCAAATTGTCTGTCGGCTCCCCGGCCACGATCAAGGCGCGGCTGATGCCGCTGATCGAGACGACGCAGGCGCAGGAATTGATGGTCACGACCATGATCTACGATCACGCGGCGCGGAAGCGTTCATATGAATTGCTGGCGCAGATCTTCGCCTGAACGTCCACGATGACGCGTTCGGCAGACCATGCTACAAGCGCCCGCGGGCGCGGACAGACGTTTTCATCGCTTCGAATTGAGTAACGGGAGGCTCCTTTGGGTCAGAAACTCACGCTCACCACCTCGGACAATCACACGCTTGGCGCCTACCGCGCCGATCCCAACGGCCAGCCGAAGGGCGGCATCGTCGTCATTCAGGAGATTTTCGGCGTCAACCACCATATCCGCGCCATGTGCGACCGCTTCGCCGCGATCGGCTACACGGCGATCGCGCCGCAGGTGTTCGATCGCTTCGCGCGCGACTTCGAGTCGGGCTACACGCCGGACGAGATCGCGCACGCACGCAGCCTGCTCGGCAATCTCAATTTCGATGCGATGATGAAGGACATCGCCGCGGCGATGGACGACGTGAAGAGCGCAGGCCCGGCCGGCATCGTCGGCTACTGCATGGGCGGCACCGCCGCCTTCCTCGCCGCCTGCCGCGTGCCGGGCTTCAAGGCTGCGGTCACTTATTACGGCGGCATGATCGGCAAGTTCGCCGACGAGAAGCCGAAATGCCCGCTACAAATGCACTTCGGCGAGAAGGACGACGGCATCCCGATGTCGACCGTCGAGGAGATCAAGAAGAAGCTGCCGCAAGGCGAGACCTATACGTATCCGGGCGCGCCGCACGGCTTCTCCTGCGACGAGCGCGCCTCCTATCGCAAAGAGGCCTCCGACCTCGCCTGGAGCCGCACCACGGCCTTCTTCGCCAAGCACCTAAAATAGAATCCAGGCACAACGCTGCGGTTCGAATGCCGGCTCGCGCCGGGCATTTGCATCATGCGCGCGGCTAGAACCAGCGCTCCTTTACCAGGACCGTATCGCCCGGGCGGATCGGATAACTCAACGGCACCTCGCCCTTGAATGACTGGCCGGGCGCGTTGCGCGTCAATTCGATTTTGCGCTTGTCGGCCCGCGGCGAGAAGCCGCCGGCAATCGCCACCGCCGTCTCGGCCGTCATGTTGGCGACATAAGAATACTGGCCCGGCGTCGTGACCTCGCCGAGGATGAAGAACGGCCGATAGGTCTCGACCTCGACGCTGACATGCGGCTCGCGCACATAACCTTGCTTGAGCCGCTCGGAAATCATCTGCGACAGTTGCGGCGTGGTGAAGCCGCGCGCCGGCACCGAGCCGACCAGCGGCAGGTTCACGTTGCCGTCGGTACCGACAACGTAGCTGTTGGTGATGCCGTCCTGTCCGAACACGACGACGCGCAGCTTGTCGCCGGCATCGAGCGTATAGGCCGGCTGTCCGCCCGACGGCGACGCGTAGGCGTAGCTCTGCGCCGGAGCGACGGCCGCGGCGCGGGGGGCCGCATATTGCGGCCGCGCATATTGCGGCTGCGGTGCGACATAGACCGGCTGCGCATATTGAGGCTGGGGTGCGGTATAGGCCGGCTGCGCGGCATAGGTCTGCGGCGCGTAAGTTTGTGCGGCGTAGCGCGGTGTCCTGCCGTGCGACAAATTAAAGAGTCCACGCCCGCTGGTTGGGGATTTCGCCTCTGCGCCATAGGAGGACGGCGCGATCTGCGGCTGTTGAGCGTAGGCTGGCGCGGCATAGGTCTGCTGCGCGGCCATCGGCGACGACGAGAACAGGCCGCGGCTGTGGTCGGCGGCATGCGGCGTGGCCGGCTGCGCGTAATTCTGCTGGGCGTATTGCGGCGCCTGATACTGGCGCACGACCGGCACAGGCTGACCGGTCGCCGGATCGACGATGTAGTAGGTCTGCTGCTGATGCATGCAGCCCGCGAGCGCGAGCGCCACCAGCGTTGTCAGGAACAGGGAGACACGCCGCATCAACCGAATCCGGCCCGTTTCAAAAGGAATACGAGCCCGATTAACGCTTTATATGGTTAAGGAAGTGTCACCAGCTCGGCCATTCTCCCCTGCCCCCGGAGGGGGAGGGCCGGGACCGCCTATGCCGTCGCGCTTTGAAGTTTCGCGCCCGTGCCGATCGGGCACGACACGCCGGTGCCGCCGAGGCCACAATAGCCGGACGGGTTCTTCGCCAGGTATTGCTGGTGATAGTCCTCGGCGAAATAGAACGGCGGCGCGTCGACAACTTCGGTCGTGACGGCAGCGTAGCCCTTCTTTTGCAATTCGGGCTGATACATCGCCTTCGATGCCTCGGCCGCTTTCTTCTGCTCGGGCGTGAACGCGTAGATGCCGGAGCGATACTGCGTGCCGACGTCATTGCCCTGGCGCATGCCCTGGGTCGGGTTGTGGCTTTCCCAGAAGGTCTTCAGCAGCGCCTCGTAAGAAATCTTCTTCGGGTCATAGACGACCAGCACGACCTCGTTGTGGCCGGTGCGGCCTGAGCAGACTTCCTCATAGGTCGGGTTGGGCGTCACGCCGCCGGCATAACCGGCCGCGGTGACGTGAACGCCGTCGCCGAGCTCCCAGAACTTGCGCTCGGCGCCCCAGAAGCAGCCGAGGCCGAACATCGCGGTCTGAAGGCCCGCCGGATAGGGGCCTTTCAGCGCGTGCTGATTGATGAAGTGGGTCGCGGCGGTGGGAATGGCGTCGGCGCGGCCGGGCAGCGCCTCGGCCGAGGTCGGCATGGACACTTTCTTGAAGCCGAACATGATCTGAACTCCCCGTTTGCTGGGTCAAATATAGGCACGCGCGGCCGGCTTCGGAATGCGGGCGGCGATCACGTCTCGCGCCGGAACCTGCACGCAAGGTTCACGGAGATGCGAGGCGGCGCGCCTTAAGAGCGCGCGTAGCCGATCAGCGGCTTCCTGCGGCGGCCGAGCATCAGCAGCACGACGCCGAGGCAGGCTAGCAGCGTGAAGGCGGGAGCGTTGAGGATCGAGACCATGCCGGGGTCCCAAAGCATGCCGCCGGCATAGGGACTGATGAGCGGCCGCACCTGCGTGAGGCTGTGGGCGTTGATCAGCTCCCACAGCGTGCGCACGCTGGTCAGGAACACGCGATTGGCGGCGATCGACCTGGTGCCGTCATAGATGGCCAGGATGAACGCTCCGGCCAGGCAGATCAGGCCGAAAAATCGCAACAGAAAACGGATCATCGCTACGCTCTCGCGCCCACGCACGGCCCCCTGCACCGAATACCCGTTGCGGGGCCGGCATTCAACTGTCACCGAGCCGCGCGCGTCCCGCATCATGCGCGGGACCGCCCCGCGCCGCTCGCCTTGAGGTATGGCACGCGGTTCCGGTAGGGTCCGCGCTTGGCCCGACAGAAGGCCCGTCAGTTGGAGTGATCATGCCGTCCAAGCGTTCCGGTCCGCCGCGTCCCACCTTCACCGAGCAGGAAGCCCTCCTGTTCCATTCGACCGGGCGCCCCGGCAAGCTGGAGGTCATCGCCACCAAGCCGATGGCGACGCAGCGCGACCTGTCGCTGGCCTATTCGCCGGGCGTCGCCGTCCCGGTGCTGGCCATCGCCGAAGACGAGAGCCTCGCCTACGAGTACACGACCAAAGGCAATTTCGTCGCCGTCATCACCAACGGCACGGCGATCCTCGGCCTCGGCAATCGCGGCGCGCTGGCGGCGAAACCCGTGATGGAAGGCAAGGCGGTGCTGTTCAAGCGCTTCGCCGACATCGATTCCATCGACCTCGAAGTCTCCTCGGAAGATCCCGACGAGATCATCAATTGCGTCAGGCTGCTCGGCAAAGGCTGGGGCGGCATCAATCTCGAAGACATCAAGGCGCCGGAGTGCTTCGTCATCGAGCAGCGCCTGCGCGAATTGCTCGACATTCCGGTCTTCCACGACGACCAGCACGGCACCGCCATCATCGCCGCGGCCGGCCTTCTCAATGCGCTCGAAATCACCGGCCGCAAGATCGAGGACACCAAGCTCGTCTGCAACGGCGCCGGCGCCGCCGGCATCGCCTGTCTCGAGCTTCTGCGCTCGATCGGCTTTCGCCCGCAAAACCTCGTTCTCTGCGACACCAAGGGCGTCATCTATGCCGGTCGCAAAGAGGGCATGAACCAGTGGAAGTCGGCCTACGCCATCCAGACCGACAAGCGGACGCTGGAAGACGCGCTCAAAGGCGCCGACGTCTTCTTCGGCCTGTCGGCGAAAGGCGCGGTGACCAAGGACATGGTCAAGTCGATGGCCGACAAGCCGATCATCTTCGCCATGGCCAATCCCGATCCCGAAATCACGCCGGAGGAAGTGGCCGAGGTGCGCGACGACGCCATCATGGCGACCGGCCGCTCCGATTACCCGAACCAGGTCAACAACGTCCTCGGCTTCCCCTTCATCTTTCGCGGCGCCCTCGACGTGCGCGCCAGGACCATCAACATGGAGATGAAGATCGCGGCGGCGCGCGCGCTCGCCGATCTCGCCCGCCAGGACGTGCCCGACGAGGTCGCCGCGGTCTACGGCGCGCGCCCGAAATTCGGCCCGGATTACATCATCCCGGTGCCGTTCGATCCGCGCCTCATCTGGTCCGTACCGCCGGCGGTGGCGAAAGCCGCGATGGACACCGGCGTCGCGCGCAAGCCGATCGTCGACATGGACGCCTATCGCCACCAGTTGAGCGCCCGCATCGATCCGGTCGCCGGCACCCTCGTTCAGGTCTATGCGCGCCTGCGCCGCAGCCCGAAACGCGTCGTGTTCGCCGAAGGCGAAGAGGAGCAGGTCATCCGCGCCGCCACGAGTTTCGTGCATCAGGGCCTCGGCACCGCATTGCTGGTCGGACGCGAGGAGCGCGTCAAGCAGGCGGCGCAGGAGGCCGGCCTCGAACTCGGCGAGGGTATCGAGATTCATAATGCGCGGTTATCGACGCGCAACGGCGTCTACACCAACCATCTCTATGAGCGATTGCAGCGGCAGGGCTACCTCTTGCGCGACTGCCAGCGGCTGGTGAACACCGACCGCAACCACTTCGCCGCCTGCATGGTGGCGCTCGGCGACGCCGACGCCATGATCACCGGCGTCACGCGCAATTTCTCGGTGGCGCTCGAGGATGCGCGCCGGGTGATCGATCCCAAGCCCGGCCATCGCGTCATCGGCGTGTCGATGGTGATCGCGCGTGGCCGCACCGTGCTGGTCGCCGACACCGCCGTCACCGAGATGCCGACGGCCGAGGAACTGGCCGAGATCGCGATCGAAGCCGCGGGCGTGGCGCGCCGGCTTGGCTACGAGCCGCGCGTCGGCCTGCTCGCCTTCTCCACCTTCGGCCATCCGCGAGGCGAACGCTCGGACCGGGTGATCGAGGCGGTGAAGCTGCTCGATCATCGGCGCGTCGACTTCGAATATGACGGCGACATCGCTGCCGACGTCGCGCTCAATCCGGAACTGATGACCGCCTATCCGTTCTGCCGCCTGTCGGGCCCGGCCAATGTGCTGGTAATGCCGGCGTTCCACTCGGCCTCGATCTCGACCAAGATGCTCCAGGAACTCGGCGGCGCCACCGTTATCGGTCCGCTGCTGGTCGGCCTCGATCGGCCCGTTCAGATCGTCCAGCTCGGCGCCAAGGACACGCAAATCGTCAATATGGCGGCGCTGGCGGCCTTCAACGTCAGCGGCTAAGACAAACCCCGCACCGTCACCTTGGGCCGGCTCTGCATCGGCACGCCGGGGATGATCGGTACCAAGCCAATGGATGAGCCCATGACCAAAACCATGTCCGGCGTGATCGCCGCCATCTCCACCCCGATCGACGAGAGTGGCGCGCCCGATCTCGCCCGCGCCACGAAGCTCGCGCGCTTCCTGCTCGATAATGGCTGCGATGGGCTCAACGTGCTCGGCACCACCGGCGAAGCGACCTCGTTCTCGCTCTCGGAACGCAAGGCGGTGATGGACGCCTACAAGGCGAATGGTCTGCCGCTCGATCGGTTGATGGTCGGAACCGGCGCGGCCGCCGTCAGCGACGCGGTGGCACTCACCAAGCACGCGGCCGAGCTCGGCTTCGCCGGCGCGCTCGTGCTGCCGCCGTTCTATTATAAGGGCGCGCCCGACGACGGACTGGCTGCATATATCGACATCATTGTGCAGGCGACCGCGGCGAAACCGATTTCGATCTATCTCTATCATTATCCGGCCATGTCCGGCCTGCCGTGGCACGTCGCCTTGATCGATCGCCTGCTGAAGGCGCATCCGGCCCGCATCGTGGGTCTGAAGGATTCCTCGGGCGACATGGCCTATGCGCGATCGGCCGCGGCGGTGAAGCCCGGCTTCGCCGTGTTCCCCTCGAACGAGGCGGCGCTCATCGAGGCGCGCCGCGGCGATTTCGCCGGCTGCATCTCGGCGACCGCGAACCTCAATGCCGATCTTTGCCAGCGCGCCTGGTCGAGCGGCGATACGCAGGCGCTCGAGGCGGCCGTGACGATCCGCAAGCTGTTCGAAGGCAAGCCACTCGTTCCCGGCGTGAAGACGCTGCTTGCCCACATTCACGGCGATCCGGCGCTGGCGCGGATGAAGCCGCCGCTCGCCGTGTTCCCCGCCGCCGACCGCATGGCGGTGATCGCCGGCTATGACGGCGTCCGCGCCCGCAAGGTGGCCTGAAACCCGCGAAACGAGCGGGCGTTGACGCGCGGACGAGGCCTGTCTATAAGCCTCGGCCTTGCGGCGGGTTTCGAGACGCGCCGCTTACCCTATTCAGATTTCGAGCGCTTTTGCGCGGCCAGACGAGGTCCGCGAGGTCGAGCGCCAGCCCGCTGAACGAGAGAAGATATGGCCAATACCAAGTCCGCCCGCAAAGCCACGCGCGTCATCGCGCGCCGGACCGAAGTGAACAAGGCGCGCCGCTCGGTGCTGCGCACCTCCATGCGCCGGGTCGAGGAAGCGATCGCCTCCGGCGACAAGACCGTGGCTGCCGCTGCCCTCCAAGCGGCCGAACCTGTGATCATGCGTTCCGCGCAGCGCGGCGTCGTTCACAAAAACAACGCCAGCCGCAAAGTGTCGCGTCTCGCACACCAGATCGCCAAGCTCGGCAAGTAGTTGCGCGCGCGGTTGCGGTTGCGGAACCGCATTGGCGCCTTCCTTCGAATCCCGTCAGCGACAGACTGAAGCGCCCGCCGGCCGCGACCCGCGCCGTTCGCGGGCGTGTTGCTGTTTGTCACAAATCCATCTTTGCGCCGTCGCACGCATCCGGGCGCTCCGGGTATACCGGCTGGTCTCGCATGGCACGCCCTGTCAAGCCTTATTCCATAGGCGTTTTCGCAAAATGCTAGTCGCGAAATCGCCCAGAAAAATTGAAGGCGGGCAAACAGGTTATTAGCCACAATTCCAAAGGACCCGAAGATTGTCCACCGTTGCGCCATGCGCATTCTTGCAGCGTCGAAATTTTTATGACGCATTTTTACCTCGGTGCTTCGTTCGCGCGCACGAAAATCATCGCGACTCGTCAACGCGTTGCAGTTCGAAGCAGTGCAACAAAAACGCAACACCGATGCAGCTTTCTCGTCATTGTCTGAGCGCTGGCGTACAAAACCCGTTGATGGCGAACCTCGGACGTGTACATTCAATCCGCGCACGGCACTCGCCGCGCGCACTCAGAAACAAAGGTTCGGTTCTAGCTCATCAGCGGATGAGAGCGGCTGTCTGTTGTCTGAAATCAACCGACGACGCCGAACGATTTCGCTGACGCCAGTAACGGTTGCGTCGAATACCAAGACGCCGCGCGGCGCGACATGAGACGTCGCCGACGCGCCGAAACCGACGGCGACGGGCGCTGAATACGAGCTGGACTACGGGCCAAGCGCCCGAACAGGCAGAGGGGGTCGAAATGACGGACAATGGGAGGCAATCGGCGATCGGTGCCGATCTCGCCTCGTGTGGATCGCCCGTGTTGCGTGTGCTGAGTGTTCCGTTTCCGACGTGTCCATCGATTTCCTCCGCGCGCCAGCGCCTTCGCGGCCTCGCGGAACCTGCGTTACCGCCCGCAGGCTGACACCTCTCCCGGCAAGGAAGCAGGTGTCGTAGAGCGGCGGTCCTTTTCGGGGCCTTCTCTTCCAACGACATCTTCAAGTGGTCGTATTGCGTCTCATCCGGCGCGTGAGCGGCTGTCCGCTCTTGCCGATCAAACCCTTCGTTCAACCTTTTCAGTAGAGCAGAAGACAATGGCGAATGCCGATCAGGAAAGCTGGTCCCGGGTCAAAGAGCGACTCCGTGCCGATGTCGGTGACGACGTGTATTCCAGTTGGTTCGCGCGCATGGACCTCGAGGGCCACGACGACAAGACCGTGCGCCTCTCGGTGCCGACGCGCTTCCTCAAGAGCTGGATCCAGTCCCATTATGCCGAGCGCGTCCTCGCCTGCTGGCAGGCGCACGACGACAACATCGCCCGCATCGAGCTGACCGTGCGATCGGCGGTGCTGCGCAGCGCAGTATCGGTCAAGCCGCGCGAGACCGCACCGGTCACGAACGGTCAGGCCGAGCCCGGCCGCTTCAACGGCCACATGCGCGCGGCGCTGCCGGCCGATGCCGCCGGCCACGAAGCGCTCGGCGGCTCGCCGCTCGATCCGCGGCTCAGCTTCGACACCTTCGTCGTCGGACGCTCCAACACGCTCGCGCAGGCCGCCGCCAAGCAGGTGGCCATCGCCAAGCGCACCGACCCGGTGATGTTCAACCCGCTTTACATCCATGCCGGCGTCGGCCTGGGCAAGACGCACCTGTTGCAGGCGATTACCTGGGCCGGCAACGCCGCCGGCGAGCGCAAGGTGCTCTATCTCACCGCCGAGAAGTTCATGTACGGCTTCGTCTCAGCGCTGCGCACGCAGACAGCGCTTGCCTTCAAGGAGTCCCTGCGCGGCATCGGCGTGCTGGTGATCGACGACCTCCAGTTCCTCCAGGGCAAGTCGACGCAGGCCGAGTTCTGCCACACGCTCAACGCGCTGATCGACGCCGGCCGACAGGTGGTAATCGCCTCCGACCGTCCGCCGTCCGACCTCGAGAGCCTCGACGACCGCGTGCGTTCGCGCCTCGCCGGCGGTCTGGTGGTCGAGATGGGCGGCCTCGGCGAAGAGCTGCGCTTCGAGATTCTCAAGGCTCGCGTCATGGCGGCGCGCGCTCACCATCCGACCTTCGACGTGCCGGTTCCGGTCTTGTCCTACATCGCCAAGACCGTCACCCATAACGGCCGCGACCTCGAAGGCGCGCTCAACCGCCTCCTGGCGCACAGCAAGCTCACCGGCCACGCCGTGACGCTCGAGATGGCGGAGCGCGAGGTGCGCGACCTGATCCGTCCGCAGGAGCCCAAACGCGTCAAGATCGAGGACATCCAGCGGGTGGTGGCGCGGCAGTACAATGTCAGCCGCTCCGATCTCCTGTCCTCGCGCCGGACCGCCAACGTCGTGCGCCCGCGCCAGGTGGCGATGTATCTCGCCAAAACCCTGACGCTGCGCTCGCTGCCGGAGATCGGCCGGCGCTTCGGCGGCCGCGACCACACCACCGTGCTGCATGCGGTGCGTAAGATCGAGGGCCTCGTCGGCAATGACGTCTCGCTCGCCGAGGAGATCGAGATCCTCAAGCGACAATTGCAGGAGTAGTTTTTTCTTCCCCTTTCCCCGCATTGCGGGGAGAGGGTGGCGAGCGAAGCGGGCCGGGCCTGCTATTTCTCCGGCTCAGGGTCACCTGATAAACTGGCTAGTGGCACGCTCTCGGCAACTCCTTTGTTGCCTGTGTTGCCGCCTTGGGATTGGACGAGGTAGCTTTGGAGGGGATTTGACTCTAGCGGCGTTTCATTCCCAGTCTAATGACGATCCCCCAGATTACACCGAACCCAACGCCTGCAACAAAAATAGCAAGTACTAGTAATCCCGACAGAGCTTTCACCTCCACGCGGCGACGAAGGCTGCTACACAGTTCGCGAAATATCCTTCCTCACGGAACTTCGGCGGGGTCTTCGCGTTCCCCGGTGGGAAAAATTCATAGTGCTCGCAAAAGCGACCAAGCCACCGATATGGAGCGAGGCCAATCTGCGCCTCGCCATTGATGCGGCTGGCGTTGCCCTTTGGTCGTGGAACGTCGACAGCGACAAGCTTACGATGGACGAGAGCGGGTATCGTCTGTGGGGC
>Ga0208357_1001685_pt1 | contig 15860 bp, 16 predicted proteins | sample NGESurdeep092012_6_FD_184487 | JGI IMG/M metagenome (GOLD analysis project Ga0208357, IMG submission 184487) | Arctic peat soil microbial communities from Barrow, Alaska - NGEE Surface sample F52-2 deep-092012 (SPAdes) | ecosystem: Environmental > Terrestrial > Soil > Wetlands > Peat ... | reverse complement strand
GGCGGGCGTAGGCCGACAGGCTCTCGACGTACCGGCGCTGGCCCTCGGCGTAGATGGTATCGAAGGCCAGGGATGATTTCCCTGATCCGGACAGTCCTGTGAACACCACGAGTTGGTCGCGGGGTATCTCCACCGAGAGGTTTTTGAGGTTATGAACGCGAGCGCCCTGTACGCGAATCGTCGACGCCATGGTACGAATCTAATTCCTAGGCGTCGAGTTCTAGACGGCGCAGATCTTCGCCGAGGCCCTGGATCTGCAACGTGTGCAAGTAGTCGCGCAACGCGGCCGCCTCCTCGAAACGAAGTTCTCGTGCGGCGGTCAACATCGCGTCCTCGACCCGCGCGATCTCCAGATTGAGGTCGTCAGAGTTGATGGTTTCGAGCGACGAGATACCGTGCACCTTGTTGGTCGGCTCGGGTGCACTCTCAGAACGCAGGCGCCCGAGGATGTCGGCGACGTTCTTCGTGATGGTGATGGGCGTGATGCCGTTCTCTTCGTTGTACTGGATCTGCATGAGCCGACGGCGCTCCGTCGTCGAGATAGCCGCGCGCATCGAGTCGGTGACCCGGTCGGCGTACAAGACGGCTTCGCCGTGAGCGTTGCGCGCGGCGCGACCAATGGTTTGAATGAGCGCCGATCGAGAGCGCAGAAAACCCTCCTTGTCGGCGTCGAGGATCGCCACCAGTGAGACTTCGGGCAGGTCCAGACCCTCGCGCAACAAATTGATCCCCACCAGGACGTCGAACTCCCCCAGGCGCAGAGAACGCAAGATTTCGATGCGCTGCACGGTGTCGATGTCGCTATGCAGGTACTGGACACGGTACCCCCCCTTGACCAGGAAATTAGTCAGGTCTTCGGCCATCCGCTTGGTAAGCGTCGTGATCAACGCTCGTTCTGAGCGTGCGATGACGACGTCCAGTCGGGCGCGCAGATCGTCGATTTGGTTCTTCGTCGGGACTACCGAGATCACGGGGTCGAGCAGTCCGGTGGGGCGAATGACCTGTTCGGCGATCTGGTCGGAGACTTCGATCTCGTAGGGCCCGGGCGTCGCCGAGACGAAGACCATTTGGGGAACGATCTCCATGAATTCGTCGAAGTTGAGGGGTCGATTATCCAGTGCGCTCGGCAGACGAAAGCCGTGCTCCACCAACGTCTCCTTGCGCGAGCGGTCACCGGCGTACTGTCCCCGGATCTGGGGAACGGCCACGTGCGATTCGTCGATGACGATCAACATGTCCTCGGGGAAATAGTCGAGCAACGTGTAGGGTCGTTCGCCGCGACTGCGTCCGTCCAAGTGAGCCGAGTAGTTTTCGACGCCGGCGCAGATGCCCGTCTGTTCGAGCATCTCCAGGTCGTGTTCGGTGCGCGAACGGAGGCGCTGGGCTTCCAGTAACTTTCCCTCGCGCTCAAAGATCTGTAACTGTTCGCCGAGTTCCTTCTCGATACTGCGACAGGCGCGCTGCAACGTCTCGGAACTCGTCGCGTAGTGCGACGCCGCGAATAACGTCACGTCGTCCACGGTGCCACGGCGCTCCTGGGTGACGGGATTGAAGAACGTAATCTCGTCGATCTCGTCGCCAAAGAATGAGACGCGCACCGCTTCGTTGGAGTAGGCAGGCTGAAGTTCTAGGGTGTCGCCCTTGAGACGAAACGACCCGCGATCGACGACGAGGTCGTTGCGGTCATACTGCATCTCGACCAGGCGTCGCAACAGCGCCCGCTGATCGTAGGTCGCGCCCACCTCCAGTCGCAGCATCCGGTCGCGGTACTCCAGGGGCGAACCCAGTCCGTAGATGCACGACACCGAGGCCACCACGATGGTGTCGCGATGCGTCAACAGTGACGACGTCGCCGAGTGCCGGAGTCGGTCGATCTCCTCATTCACGGCGCTGTCCTTTTCGATGAAGGTGTCGGTTCGCGGAATGTACGCCTCGGGCTGGTAATAGTCGTAATAGGACACGAAGAATTCGACGCGATTGCTCGGCAGCATCTCCTTAAGCTCCGACGCCAGTTGTGCCGCGAGGGACTTGTTGGGCTCGAGGATCAGCGTCGGGCGTTGGACCTGCTCGACCAACCACGCGATCGTCGCGGTCTTGCCACTACCGGTGATCCCCTCGAGCGTCTGGTAGCGCAGTCCGTCGCGGACGCCGGCGGCCAACGTGGCGATCGCCGTCGGTTGGTCGCCCGACGGGCGAAAGGGTGACTCGACTAAGAACTCAGTGGCCACCGAGACCCCGCTCTCGCAGGAGTTCGTCGACGCGCTCAAAGAGCGCTGTACGGTCCGTGTTGTTCCAAATAACTTCGTCGGCCATCTTCTCGCGCTCGTCGTTACTCATTTGCGCGACGAGGCGCGCCCTCGCGGCGTCCAAGGACATCGCGCGTTGGCCCACCAAACGGTCGAGGGCGATCTCGGTTTCCACTTGCACCGACCACATCTCGTCGACTGATAACTGGGCACGGTGTTCGGGTCGAAAAAGTGGTATCGCCACGAAGCCGACCTCGCCGGTCGCCTCGTCGAGTCGACGACGGATCTCGACACCAATGGGGCCGTGGGTGATGGCGTTCAAGCGTCGCAGCGCGGTGGGGTCGGCGAAGACGATCGATGCCAGAAAGCTTCGGTCCAATTGAGTGTCCCCCGTCAGCACCGCCGAGCCGAAGGCGTCCACTAACGCGCCGAGCAGCGGTTCACCGCGCCTAGTCAGGTCGCGATACACCTCGTCCGCGTCCACGCAGATCAGGTCCAGACCGCGCAGGTAGTCGACCACGGTCGACTTGCCGGCACCAATGCCCCCCGCGAGGGCGATACGTTTCACCACTCCACGGTACTGAGTGACCTGTGACATCACGACACGAGCACTCGGCGGAAGACGACGAAACCCGCCGAATCGCAAGGGGCTCGACGGGTTTTTCCGTTGAAACGTGAACTATGCGTCGGGAGTATTCGAACCGTCGGCGTCTTCAGTGGTCGCCGCCGCCTCGGCGTCCACGATGGGCTCGGGCGCGTCGCCACTGACATCAGCGTCAGCGTCGGCGTCGGCGTCGGGAGCCATGACTCCCGTTTCCACGGCGTACTCGGCCCACGCGGCTTGCGCCTCGGTCTCGGGAGTGAACTCGCCGTACTCGAAGCCACCGATGTAGTTGCCTTCGGTGTCGTACGCGTGACTTCCGAAGGCCTCGCGGTACTCCTCGGAGACCTCACCGCCCTCAGCGGCCTGCTTGATCGACAGCGAGATACGACGACGTGCGGTGTCGAGCTCGATGATCTTGACCCAGAGCTCTTCGCCCGCGGTGACCACCTGGTCGGGTGATTCGACGTGGTGCGCCGCCATCTCCGAGATGTGCACGAGTCCTTCGATGCCGTCGCCCACCTGTACGAAGGCGCCGAAGGGCACCATCTTGGTGACGCGTCCGTAGACCAACTGGTCCACGGCGTGGCTGTCGGCGAAGACCTGCCAGGGGTCGGACTGGGTCGCCTTGAGCGACAAGGAGATGCGTTCCTTGGAGAAGTCCACGTCCAGGACCTCGACGTCGACTTCGTCGCCGACGGTCACCACCTGGCTGGGGTGATCGATGTGCTTCCAGCTCAGTTCGGAGACGTGGATCAGTCCGTCCATACCGCCCAGGTCCACGAAAGCACCGAAGTTGACGACCGACGAAATGACGCCGTGACGGCGTTCGCCGGGCTTGAGGTTGTTGAGGAAGTCGCCGCGCTGTTCTTTCTGGGTCTCTTCGAGCCAGGCGCGACGCGAGAGCACCACGTTGTTGCGGTTGCGGTCGAGTTCGATGATCTTGGCCTCAACGGTCTTGCCGATGTAGGGCTGGAGCTCGCGAACACGACGCAACTCGACCAGTGACGCCGGCAGGAAGCCACGCAGGCCGATGTCGACGATGAGGCCACCCTTGACCACTTCGATTACGACACCCTTGACCATCTCATCACGGTTTTTGAGTTCTTCAATGTTGGCCCACGCCTTCTCGTACTGCGCGCGCTTCTTGGACAGGACCAGTCGGCCCTCCTTGTCCTCTTTTTGCAGCACGAGGCACTCGACGCGCTCGCCCATCGAGACAATCTCGGAGGGATCAACGTCGTTTCGAATCGAGAGTTCACGAGCTGGGATCACTCCCTCGGACTTGAAACCGATGTCGAGGAGGACTTCGTCGTGGTCGATCTTGACCACCGTCCCGGTGACCAGGTCACCGTCTTCGAACTCCAGGACCGAGTTGCCTACTAAGTCGGTGAGGTCGGTTCCGACCATGTTGTCTTCGGTAATCACGCGGGGAATGTAATTTCCCTCGGCGTCAAAGGTACCCATTTCAATGGGAGAAAGGAGGCTAGCGCCGTCCGACATACGAACTTCTTTCAAGCGACCGCATCGGGGCCAAATAGGCGAACAGGGCTGGGTCTCCGGTGCAAACCCAGGTTTCCACTGTACCAGAGGGTCATCAGCCCTTCGCGTCCGCCCACGAATCGCCCCAATTGAGCGACACCTCGAGGGGCACGCTCAGGTGCGCCACGTCGATCAGCGCCTCTCGGATCGCGGTCTCCACGCGGGACTTCTCCTCCGGTGGGGCTTCGACGAGGACTTCGTCGTGGACTTGAAGAATGAGACGGGCCTCCAGAGCCTCGTCGGTGAGTCGATGGTCGAGTCGTACCAACGCGGACTTGAAGATGTCGGCGGCCAGCCCCTGAATTCCTGAGTTCATGGCCTGGCGTTCGGCCGCCTGACGTTGGGGTCCGTGCGCGGTGGCGAGGTCGGGAAAGGGCCGAATTCGTCCGAATTCGGTGCGCGAATACCCCTTGGTGCGCACGTCCTTGATGGTCTCGTCCATGTAGCGGCGCAACGTGGGGAAACCGTCGAAGTACTTGTCCATGATTTCCCTCGCGGCGCTCACGGGGACGCCCAAGCGCTGGGAGAGACCAAACGCCTCCATGCCGTAGGCCAGACCGTAGGAGACCGCCTTGGCTTGTTCGCGTTGTTGGTACGTCACCTCCTCGGGAGTGACGCCAAAGACCGACGCGGCGATGGTGCGGTGCACGTCCTCGTGACTGGCGAAGGCCGCGAGCAGTCCCGAGTCCTGTGACAGGTGCGCCAAGATGCGTAGCTCGATCTGGTTGTAGTCGGCCACGGCGAGGGTCCAACCCGGTGAGGGGACGAACGCGAAGCGCAGACGCCGACCTTCGCTCGAGCGCACGGGGATGTTGTGTAGGTTCGGATTCTCCGACGAGAGTCGACCGGTGCGCGCCACCGTCTGGTGGAACTCGGCGTGGATGCGCTCGTCGGGTCCGACCGAATCAATGAGCGGCGCGCCGTAAGTACTACGCAATTTCTCCACCTCGCGAAATCGCAAGATGAGCGGCACGATGCGGTGTTCATCGACGATCGACTCGAGGGTCGTGGCGTCGGTGGAGAACCCGGTCTTGATCTTCTTGCCCGGCGTCAGGCCGAGTTCGTTGAACAACACGGTCTGCAATTGCTGGGGCGAATTGACCTTGAACTCGTGTCCCGCCACTTCTTGAATCTCACGGTCCAGTCGCTGCGCCTCGTTGGTGAATTCGGCGGCGATGGTGCGCAGCATGTGGACGTCGACGCGAATACCGCGTGCCTCCATTCGACCGAGTACCGCCACGAGGGGTAACTCGATCGTGATGTAGACGAAGGCCAGTTCCCAGCGCTCGATCTCCTCGCGCAACGTCGTACGCAGGCGCGCGACGACACCGACCTGGTTGAACAACGCGTCGTCGTCTGCGTTCTCCTCGAATAGCGACGGTGTCGCAGTGCCGAGTTCCTCGCCCAAGAAGCGCAGGGCGACGTCAGTGAGGTCGTAGCGGCCACTAGTGGCGTCGATCAAGAACGCCATGATGGCCGTGTCGTCGGCCGGCGGGGCGAGGGTGACGTCCCGTTCGAAACCCGCGCGGTACAGCTCCTTGATGTCGTGGCCCGAGAGTGGTAACTTTCCGACCGTCGCGAAGAATTCCTCCAGGTCACCGACCGCGCCCACGGCGCGCGTTTCGTCGAGGACCGCCACGCGCGAACCGCGCCGTAACACCGTCAGGGCCGTCGCCGCTGCGACAACGTCGGACAGCGACTTCGAGCGTTCGAACGCGGCCGGTGTCGACTTCGACGTTGTGCCGTTACTAGTGGGAGCTGACGTCCCGGATTCGCCCAGCAGCCCGTCCGTCATCAACTTGTCGAATCGCGTGCGCATCGAGTTCATCTCGAAGCGGTCGAAGAACGTGCCGACCGCCGCGCGGTCCCATCCGCCCAACGTGAGGCTCTCGAGACTGAAGTCGAGAGGCACGTCGCGCACGAGTTGCATCACCTTCTCATTTTGGCGGGCGCGTTGTTCGTACGTGGCCAGGTTTTCACGCAATTTGGGCGTCAGGTCCTCCAGGTGCGCGTAGAGCTCGTCGAAGTTGCGGTATGTCGTCAGGAGTTTCGCCGCGGTCTTTTCCCCCACCCCCGGTACGCCCGGCAGGTTGTCCGACGCGTCACCGCGCAGCGCGGCCAACAGTGCGTAACGCGCGGGTTCGATACCGCAGCGCTCGAAGATGCCCGCCTCGTCGTAGAGCGAATAGTCCGACACGCCGCGTCGGTTATAGAGCACGCGCACGAAGGGATCCTCGACCAGCTGGAAGGAATCGCGGTCCCCGGTGACCACCACCACGGGAATCTGCGCGTCACGTCCCCACGTCGCCAGTGTCGCCAAGACGTCGTCGGCCTCGAATTGCGGTACTCCCAGCACGGGGATGTGTAGTACGTCGCACATCGTGCGGATGAGGTCAAATTGATGTTCGATCTCCGGTGGCGCCTCGGCGCGGCCGCCCTTGTAGTCCTCGCACATCGCGTCGCGAAAAGTGCCGCCGGGCAGGTCGAAGGCCACCGCCACCGCGCGCGGCTGTTGGCTGCGCACGAGTGAGTGCAACATGGAAGCAAAACCGTGCAACGCGTTAGTGACCAGTCCGGTCGAGGTCGCAATATCGGTCGAGAGGGCGAAGAAGGCGCGAAAGGCCAACGACATGCCGTCCAGCAGCACGAGAGGCCGCTGGTCGGGCTGGTTATCCAACGAATTCACCCTTCAAAATCTGTTGGGCGATGTCACGCATTCGCGTGCGCCCGCGCATGGCGGATTGTTGGATGATTTCGAAGGCCGCCGGTTCGTCGAGGCCCCGTTCGCGCATCAACGTCTCCTTGGCCCGTTGCACGATCTCGCGCGTTTCGATCTTGTCGTCGACGCTGGGCACCTCTGCGACATCGCGCACGATCGCCGCGGGATTGACGATCGCTGCCAGTTTCGGCAGTATCTCGCTCGAGCGAAAGGGCTTGACGAGGTAGGCCACCACGCCGGCTTCGCGCGCGTTCTCAATTAGGGCCCGCTGCGAAAAGGCGGTGAGCAGGACGACCTGGGTGGGACCACCCTGGACCGCGCGAGCGACTTCGATACCGTCGATACCGGGCATCTTCACGTCCAACAGGGCGAGATCAGGTTCGAGGGTACGAATGAGTTCGAGCGCGTCGTCGCCGGTGGCGGCCTCGCCCACGACGAGGTAGCCGTCTCCCTCCAGGATCTCCTTAAGGTCGAGGCGAATGATCGACTCATCGTCGGCTATGACTACTCGCTTATCCATTTTCTTCCTTCGGTATCCAGTCGCGCAGTAGTTCGTCACGCTCGGCCGTCAGGCTCTGCACTTCGTTGGACCGCCGGATCATCTCGGCGTTCGCCGCCACTACGTGTTTTGACAACTCGTTATATTCTGCCGTAAGCAGCGGTGTCTCTGAGACCAACGAGCGGATTCGGGCTTCGTCCAGTGCCTCGTTCCATACCTGCACCTGTTCTTCGAGGACACGCAAACTCTCGCGGGCTCCCATGAGCCGGCGCTGAATGTCCTCGAGGTGTCGTTGCTGTGAACGTGGTCCCACGTCCTTGAGTGTAAATCGGCTCAGCAGTTCCGGGTAATCAACGGTACCGCGTCCTCCAGCACCGGACCGGGTAGGTATCCACAGCCCCACGGGTCGGCCGTGAGGACCCCCTCGTCACCCTCGAGACCCACCACCGCCACGTCGCTCGGTCGAGTAATGAGGTGGCGCGCCAGAGCGCGGTTGGCACCGCGCGCCAGGGGGGACTCGAAGAATCCGCCCAAGTAGACACCCAGGCCCAAATCGCTGGCCCGGTCGATCATGGTGCGCGCCTGAGCGTACCCTCCGACGCGCGCAGGCTTGATACACACCATCTTCGCCGCCCGATACCGAGCGATTTGGTCGAGATCGCGGCGGTGGCGCACTCCTTCGTCGATGCTGACGTCCACGTCGAGCACCGCGGCCAGGCGTGCGTGTTCGACGACGTTACCCGCGGCGAAGGGCTGTTCGATCGCACTCAACTCCACATGCGACCGCGCAATCGCCACGACGTCCGCGGCGTCCTGCACGCTTGCGGCCGAGCAATTGAAGTCGAGAAGAACCGGACGCGACAGCTCCGCCAGGCGCTTCCATCGTTCGTTGGGCACGTCGACCGTTGAAATCTTGGCGCGGACTTGTACGGCGTCGTCGGGGACGCTCCAGTCTCCGTCGTCCAGGAGAGACACGGTCGCCTGCAACGGAGTCTCGTACCGTGCGGGCCAGTGTTCGTCGATGCGACAGCGTCGAGAGCGCAGTTGTGCGTCGAGCAGCGCGAGTTCCAAGAGTGCACTCGCGGGGTAGCTCGCGCGACGAGAACCAGCGAAATGGGTGACGCGCGCCCAGTTCGGACTCCCTCCCTCGCGTTCACTGGCTTCGATGAATTGTCGCAACGTGAAGTGTTCGAGTTCTATCAGGACGTCGTCGAGACCGGGGTCGCCATTCAATAACTCGGGTTGAGGCGAGATCTCGCCCAGGCCACATACTCCATCGATCTGAACTTCTAGAAAGAGGTGCGGGCGCGTCGCGTGGATTTGTGCCGCGGAACTCACCGGAGTGCGCAGTTGCATGTCGTGGCGCCACAGTCGAACTCTCATCTCCTCAACCATAAGTGGCCTGCTATCGTTTCTCCCGCAGCCCGGGTGGCGGAATGGCAGACGCGGAGGACTCAAAATCCTTTGCTCGAAAGGGCGTGCGGGTTCGAGTCCCGCCCCGGGCACTCCACAGACCGCCCCAGGCACGCTGTTACTTTTGACGACATGACTCTTTCTCTCAGTTTCCGTGACGACGTCGTCGCCCTCTTTCCCGGTCAAGGTTCGCTGTCGGGTGGCGCAGGGTCCGGCTGGCACGATTCACCACACTGGTCGCTCGTCAAGGAGATTTCTGACGCCGCCGAGATGGACGTGGCCCAACTGCTCCTCGAGGCGAGCGACGAGGATGTCGTTCGCACCGATCGAGCCCAGATCGCGACGTTCGCATTATCACTAGTCGGATACCACGACTTGCTCGACCTCGGGGTGCGCCCTCGCTACTTATTGGGTCATTCGCTCGGGGAGTTCTCGGCGCTGGTGGCCTCGGGGTTGTTGAGCGTGGGTGACGGGGCGCGACTGATCTCAGTTCGCGGCGCCGCGATGGCCCAGGCCGCCCGAGAGAACGAGGGTTCGATGATCGCGGTAATGGGCGGCGACGAGTCCGCTCGCGCCAATCTCGACAACCTCGCGGACGCGTGGGTCGCCAACGTCAACGGTACCGGTCAGATCGTGTTGAGCGGGACGCGCGAGGGACTTAATTACGTCCTAGCGAATCACCGTGAACTGGGGTGGCGTCGCGCCACTCCGCTGGCGGTCGGGGGTGCCTTTCACTCCCCCTTGATGGCCAGCGCGCAGCTCGCCCTCGACGACGCGCTCGGCAACGTGCAGTGGGGTGACACCGATCACGTGGTCATCGCCAACGTCGACGGGGTCGCCTATTCGAGCTCTGACGAGTGGGGTCCACTCCTGTCGCGCCAACTCACCTCGCCCGTTCAATTCCTCGACGCCACGCTGGCGTTACCCGCTGCGGTGATGACGAGCGTCGAGATGCCTCCCGCGGGTGTCCTGACGGGACTCACCAAACGCATTCGCGAATTCGAACGACAAGTCGCCCCCGCCTCTCTCACCGACCTTCAGGAGGCCGCACTATGACTCAACACGTACTCGTCACCGGCGCCAGTCGAGGTATCGGAGCCGCGATCTGCGAGCACTTCGTCGCCCTGGGCGACACCGTGGTCGGTCTCTCGCGCTCGGGCGTATCCCCCGCGGGGTGCGCGATGTCCCTCGTAGTCGACGTCACGTCCTCGACCTCGGTGACCGAGGCCGTCAAGACGGCGATCGCCGCCCACGGCCCCGTCGACGTCCTCGTGGCGAACGCGGGCATCACCCGCGACGGTTTGGCCATGAGGATGGGCGACGAGCAGTGGCGCGACGTCCTCTCGACCAACCTCGACGGTGCCTTCTACAGCGCACGCGCGGTGCTCTCGTCAATGATTCGCCAGCGCTCGGGCAGCATCATCTTCATGGGTTCGGTGAGTCCGTTCTACGGCGTCCCCGGACAAGCCAACTACGCCGCCGCCAAGGCCGGATTAGTGGGACTCGCGCGTTCGCTCGCGCGCGAAGTCGCGTCGCGGTCCATCACCGTGAACGTGGTCGCGCCGGGCTTTATCGTCTCTGACATGACCGCCGAACTCGGCGCGTCGAGTGACGAGATGACCGCGCTCATCCCGATGGGTCACATGGGGACCACCACCGATATCGCTGGAGTTGTCGGGTTCCTTGCCAGTAACCACGCTCGCTATCTCACCGGACAAGTCATCGCCGTGGATGGTGGGCTCGCGATGGGTCTGTAGTCGTCGTTGACGCCACGCTTTTTAGTAGCATTGTTCGAGACATACATGAAGGGGTACGACCATGGAACGTAACGAAGCGCTGGCCAAATTCACAGAGAACGCAGTGGAAGTATTGGCCGTAGAGCCATCGCAGGTGACCCTCGAGGCCTCCTTCGCTGATGACCTCGGTGCCGACAGTCTCGACTTGGTCGAGCTGGTCATGGCACTGGAAGAAACTTTCGACATTGAGGTCGCCGAAGACGAACTCAAGGACATCACGACCGTCGGCCAGGCCTTCGAACTCGTGTACGCCAAGCTGTAGTGCAAGTCGCAGTCACTTCATCGGGACCACTGCAGGGTCGTCGAGTCGCAGTCGTCGGACTGGGTGCATTGTCGTGCGCCGGTGTCGGTGTGGAGGCTCTGTGGCAGGCACTGCAAAAGGACTCCGCGCCGGAATCCAAACGTCTCGCACCCTTTAGTACTGATCACATCGGCGGCCCGAAGGTAGTGCGTCGACTCGACCCCTTCGCCCTCTATGGGGTGATGGCCGCGGACGAAGCGTGGCGCCAGAGTGGACTCGAGGGCCCGCTCCTCGACGCCGCGTGCGTCGTCACCACCGGCATCGGTGGTTTGCAAACCGTCATCGAACAATTGCGCATTCTGAATGACAAGGGACCCTCACGCGTGTCACCGTTCATGGTGCCCATGATGATGCCCAACGCCGCGTCCGCGGCGGTGTCGATGCGTTTTGGTCTGGGGGGACCGTGCGAGACCGTCACGACCGCCTGCGCGGCGGGGACTCACGCCATTGGAAATGCGGCGCGAATGATCGCGTCCGGTCGCTCGACCGTCGCCGTCGCCGGCGGCGCCGAAGCGGTCATAGTCCCCATCGCCGAGTCGGGCTTTCGCAACATGACGGCCCTGTCCAGTACCGAGTTCTCACGACCTTTTGATGTCTACCGTGACGGCTTCGTCATGGGCGAGGGGGCGGGTGTACTGGTCCTCGAAGAGTGGGATCACGCGCTGGCGCGCGGCGCCACCATCCTGGCCGAGGTTCTCGGTGCCGCCTCTACCGCTGACGCGCACCACATCACGGCGCCCGATCCCCTCGGTGCCGGCGCCATTCGTTGCATGGGTCTGGCCCTCGCTGACGCCAACATCACTGTCGCGGACGTCTCACACATCAACGCGCACGGCACCTCGACGCCGCTCAACGACCTCGCTGAAGCCGTGGCGATGCGGCGAGTCTTCGGCGATCAAACGCCACCGGTGACCTCCGTCAAGGGCCACCTCGGCCACTCCTTGGCCGCCGCGGGCGCCCTCGAAGGTGTGGTGTCCGTGCTGTCGCTGCTCAATCAGACAATTCCTCCCACCGCTGGCACGACCGAAGTCGATCCGGAGATTGGACTGGACGTCGTGATCGGCGAACCGCGCAGCGCTAAACTCGACGTCATCTTGTCGAACTCCTTCGGCTTTGGTGGCCACAACGGCAGCGTCCTGTTCCGCCGCGTTGGCGCCTAACCACCGACTTTGTTTCCCCACGTTGCGATGGGCGTGACACGCGCGACTCAGAGATTACGCTCGCGGCGCGTCGCGGGCCACGAACGCCGGGCCACCGTGGCGTTCTCGTAGGCCCATCGAGCCTGGGCGATGAACTCGCCCATCTTCACCGGATCCTTGACCCCCGGCTCACTCTCGATCCCCGCTAGGGCGTCGACGCCCCACACGTCATAATTCTGGACCAGCCCAACAACGCTGGACGGGTCGAGTCCCGCCGCGATGACCGGTCGTAACAAGAGGGGGTCGTCAATGACGCTCAGGCTCGCAATCATGTCCTCGTGACGATCCGACTCGGGCATCAGCAGATAGTCGACGCCCAGGTCCGCCTCGTACTCGTAAGCCTCCTCGGGTCGCCCGACGGCGCGGATGACCGTATTCACGCGCTCGGCCACGTAACGGATCGACGTCTTGGACATCGCTCCCTCGATCTGCACCGCACTCAATCCGAGGGTGTTCGTGATTTCGACGATACGCTCGGGCATCTCGGAGTGAAAGATACCCACTGAGGCAACCCCGGCGGGCAGCCGACGCACGATATCGTGCGCCACCGTGGTCGAGATCTGTCGCGGCGTCGGACCGAAATCAAAGCCCACCGCGTTGGCGCCCAGAGCAATCGCGAACAAGGTGTCGGCCTCGGACGTCAGACCCGACACTTTGATGAAGAGCCCTTCGGCGTCGAGCAGCACGCGCCACCTCCTGGGCATCAGGCTAACTGGCCGCGTCGACCCCCTCGTGGAGTAGCGCGACGTGTACGTCACCGACGTCGCGCGCGCCAGCGTCGGCGAGCAAGGTGCGATGTACTAAGGCGAGAGCCGAGAATCCGGCCTCCGCGACAATGGTGGTGAGTCCCTGAAGAGCTCGTTCGCCCGAGGGACCCGCAGACATGACGACGTCGTGCATCCGTGCGACGTCGGTACCGTTGACGCGCGCCAGGCGAAAGGGAACGTTGCCGCCCCGGGCATCGAGGCGACCGACCAACTCTTGCCCCGTGAAGCAGCCCTTGGTGAATGACACGTGGCGCGCCACGAAGTCGCGTCCAAACGTGTGGGCCGACACGCTTCGCGCGAATTCCGCCGGACCGGGTTCGCCGCGTCGAACCTGCTCACCCACGGTCGCGTACGGCCCTGTCGTCTCGCCCGCGATATCGATCGCGCATTTCGTGCGCATGAGGAAGCGACCAAGCGCCGTCACGGCAGTTTGCGCTGATTCGTCGCGCACCACGAGGTCAACTCCTCCGCTCACGACGCGACAGACCAGTGACGTGACTACCTCTCCGCTGGGAGATAACAACAGCGCGTCGGCGCTCTCGCCTTCGGGCAGGGAGGCGAGGTCCGCCGATAGCTGTCCTTGTAGGAACGACAGCGCGTCCTCACCGCGGGCACTAATCAACGTCCACCCTACCGGTTGCAGAGCGAGGGTGACGGGGGGCAAGGTCATGGACTATTACAGTATTCGTTCACGAGGCCAATCGCGCCACCGGAAAGCGTGACGTCAATGTCAACACAAACTGAACTCAGCACCATCACTTCAACGTTGGGCGAGTTGGCGTCACGCATCACGACCTTGGTCGAGACCGACGGACCCCACATGGATAGTGACGTCTACAGCGAATTGGTCGCTGCCGAGCGCACCCTCGGCGCTCTCCTACGCCGATTGAACCGCGCCGCGCGTCGTATCTAGCGGGGTGAACACTAACCTTCGGTCATGGACGTCTCGTGGCAACACACCCCCACGCTCAACTCGGCCGAACGCCTCGAGGTACTCAATTTAATCAACCGTACCGAGTTCGTCCTGGGGCGCGAGGCCCTCGACGAGACACGACGTCGCACGGTGGTCCACGGTTGGCAAGGCGAACACTGGCTGTTGCACGAGGACGGGCAGATTGTCCAGTACGCCCTCGTCCAGGGCCACAAACACGCCACCCTGGAGATGTGCGGCGGCGGCTTCGACGAAGCACTCTTGACTCTCGTGCTCGAAATACACGAGGTGGTGGACTGGTGGACGCGTGACAGCGACGGTTCGTTGAGCAACGTCGTGCGCACCCTGCAGTTATTGCACGTGAACTTGCCCGTCCCCAACGTCGCGGTCCCCGAAGGTGCCGCGTTGCGAACCTTCCTCGCCGGTTTCGACGAGAGCGCGTGGCTCGAACAAAACAACTCCGCCTTCGCCGATCACCCCGAGCAGGGCGCGTGGCTCCTCGACGATCTCGAAGCGCGCATCCACGAACCCTGGTTCGACCCTTCGGGATTCTTGATCCTCGAGATTGACGGGCGAATCGCCGCGTCGTGTTGGACCAAGGTCCACGAACTGCACCCCGACCGCTTCGGCGAGATCTACGTCATCTCAGTCGATCCCGCGTTCCAGGGACACGGTCTTGGTCGAGTGATGCTCGCCCAAGGTTTGGCGTCACTGCGCCACAAGGGGGTGCACCGCGCCGTCCTCTTCGTCGACGCCGACAACGCGAGTGCGCAGCGCCTATATCGGAGTTTCGGCTTCGTGCTTGAACGAGAAGATCAGTTGCTGCGATTCACCCGCGCCAATAACGCCTAGTGCGTCCCGATCAGTTTGCCCACGCCGAAGGTCACCACCGACGCGAGTCCCGTGACCACGAGTTGGCGCAGAGCCCATCTGACCATGCCGCGTCGCGTGAACACGCCGATGGCCCCGCCCACACCCGCTGAACCGACGGCGGCAAAGCCCACTGACCACCAGATCTGGTCGCCCGACGACGACCATAGCCACGGCAGGAGTGGGATGAATGCGCCGAGTGAAAAGGTCAGGAGTGACGACGTCGACGCGGCCCACGGAGAGCCGGTAGCGGAGGGGTCGACGCCGAGTTCCTCGCGGGTGTGCGTTTGTAGTGCGAGCTCCGGATCGCGCATGAGGTCGATCGATAAGCGCTCGGCGAGTTCGCGGTCAATCCCACGATTGACAAACATCTCCATCAATTCACGTTGCTCTTCGACGGGATCGTCCGCGATGGACTTTCGTTCAATTTCTATTTCGTATTCGAGCAACTCCTTGGTGGCGCGCATCGAGAGATACTCCCCCGTCGCCATGGAGAATCCGCCGGCAATCAGTGCCGCCACACCCGCTAGCCGGACGAAGCTGTGCCCCGCCGACGCACCGGCGATGCCCAGAAGAACCGACGTGTTGGTCACGAGTCCGTCGCTGATTCCAAAGATTCCCGCGCGGATCCAACCGTCGGAAATTTTTCGGTGGTGTTCCTCAACGGAGTGGTCGGACATGGATACGAGTTTAGGCCGCGGCCTTTACTCTTCTCGCGTACGCCTCCCGGTAGGGTTAAGGGGGAGGTCGACGTGTCACCAAAAATTCACTCAATAGATGACGTACGTGACCTCACGGGCGCCCATTTGGGATACTCCCAGTACTGTCGCGTCACCCAGGAGATGATCTCCCTCTTCGCTGAGGCCACCGGTGACCACCAGTGGATTCACGTGGACGAAGGCCGCGCCGCATCGGGACCCTTTGGTCGCACGATTGCCCACGGATACCTGATTGTGTCCCTCATTCCCGGTCTCCT
>Ga0208357_1001684_pt1 | contig 15877 bp, 10 predicted proteins | sample NGESurdeep092012_6_FD_184487 | JGI IMG/M metagenome (GOLD analysis project Ga0208357, IMG submission 184487) | Arctic peat soil microbial communities from Barrow, Alaska - NGEE Surface sample F52-2 deep-092012 (SPAdes) | ecosystem: Environmental > Terrestrial > Soil > Wetlands > Peat ... | reverse complement strand
GAAGGCCATCGAGGCCATCTGCGCCACCCGGTCGTCGTCGGCGATCTCGTACTCGCCCACCAGTTCGGCGATGACGCAGGCGAGGCTGCCATGACTGACGGCGACCGGCTTGGGATCGCCGGTGGACCCCGAGGTGTAGATCGCGTAGCAGAGGTTGCCGGGATGCAGGCCGACCGCGGGCGGCGTGGCCGGCCGGCCCGCCAGCTCGGCCGCGAGCTCGCCCAGCGGCAGCAGCCGCGTCCCGGTGCCGGGGAACGTGTCCGGCCGGGCGGTGATCACCGCCGCCGGCCGCGCCTGGGAGCAGATCGCGCTCAGCCGCTCCGGCGGGAGGGAGGGGTCAAGGGGCAGGTAGCCGGCCCCCGCCTTCATGATCGCGAGGATGGCGCGGATCACGTCGACGCCCCGCTCCAGGTAGACGCCGATCATCGCCTCGGGCCCGGCGCCGATCTCGCCCAGGTAGTGCGCGAGCCGGTTGGCGGAGGAGTCAAGCTCGCGGTAGCTCACCCGGGTCCGGCCGGCGATCACGGCCGTCGCGTCGAGGCGGCGGGCCGCCTGCTCGGCGAAGGCCTCGTGGACGAGCCGATCGCCGTTCCCGCTGCCGTTACCGCCACGGGCTGCATCGACTCCGGCGCGGACGTCGGCCGGGGCGATGTCGGGCCAGGCGCGGTCGATCGCCGCCAGGCACTCGCTCCGCGCCATGGCGGCGGACGCGCGCCGCCAGCCAGGCGGCACGTCCACCCCGGCCCGCCAGAGCGCGTGCTGGTCCTGGTCGTTGACGACGGCGACGAAAGAATCGGTCGCCGTCCCTCCCGGCTTGCTCTCGGTCACCACAAATAATATCCCATGTAATGTCCTAAATGCGCATTGATAAGCTTCTGACACGTCCTGTATTTATGCCCGCATCACCTATCTGCGAACACTCCAGCCCCCTAATTATCCCAATCCGGAATAATGCCGCCTACCCACACCAGACCACCGATGGCGCGCGAATCGGGGCAGCTATGCGAGTGACCGAAGTTATACATGTGATGAAGGATGGGTAGAGTCCATTTGCGAGCCCATTGCCTAACCGGGATATAAACGAGCACGGGAGGATTGCCGTGAAATTGAAGCGGTATGTTCTCGGCTGCTACGCGGTCTGGGTGGTGTTCCTCATCGCGGCCTACTATGGGCTGCCCGCGCTGCGCATCGAGACTTGGGGCCTGATCGGCCTCAGCGGAGTGATCGCGATCGTGGCGGGCGTCGTGCTCAACCGGCCCGCGCGCAGGACGCCGTGGCTCGTGCTCGCCGCCGCGCAGGCCAGTTTCGCGGCCGGCCAGTTCAGCTTCCTGATTGCGGCAAAGGTGGGCGTGGTCCTGCCCTTTCCCTCCTTTGCTGACGCGCTCTACCTGCTGACCTTTCCGCTCTATGCGGTCGCGTTTCTGATCTTCATCAAGTGCCGGTCCCCCGACAAGGACCGGCGCAGCCTGATCGACGCGCTGACGCTCACGGTCGGCCTCGCGCTGCTGTCGTGGACCTTCCTGATCCGGCCCTATGTGCACAATGCGGACCTGGACGGACTGCAGAAAATCGTGGCGATCGCCTATCCGCTCGGCGATGTGCTCACGCTCGCGCTGATCGCGCGGCTGCTAGCGCCGGGCACCGGCCGGACCCGGTGCGTCCAGCTTCTCACCCTCGGCTCGTTCGGGTGCCTGGTGTCCGACGTGGCCTTCGACGCGGTCCAGTTGCACGGGACGTTCCACAACGGGACCATCATCGATCTCGGCTGGGCCATCTTTTACACCGCCTGGGGGGCCGCCGCGCTGCACCCCACCATGGCCACGCTGACCGAGCCGGTGCCCAGACAGCAGGAAGAGGTCTCGCCGATCAGGCTGGCCGTGCTCATGCTCGCCTCGCTGATCGCGCCGGTCGTGCTCCTCATCACCGTGCCCAAGGGCCTGAACTCGGACGTCAGCGTGATCGCGGTGTTCTCCGCGATCTTGTACCTGCTGGTGCTCACCCGGCTGTGGGACGCGGCCGCGTCGCACCGGCGTGCGCTCGACCGCGAACGGGTCCTCCGGCAGACCGGCCTTTCGCTGGTGACCGCCGGCGACGTGCCCGCCGTCGCCGCGACCGTCAAGGACGCAGTACGCGCCCTCCTCGGCGCGCACGCGCAGGGCGACGCGGTGCTCGAGGTCCGGGTTGACGGCAAGCTTCGCCCCGCGAGCGCCGGCGGCGCGGAGCCGCCGCCGTCCGATCGGCTGGGCGAGCTGGGCGAGCTGGGCGAGAGCTGGCTGCCCCGGGTGACCGGGACGACTCCGATCCTCACGGCCAGCAGCCAGCTGCCCGACCAGACCAGGACGGCGCTGCCCGGCGCCGAGGCGGTGCTGCTGTGCCCGGTTACGGTCAAGGAGAGATCCGCGGGCGACCCGCTCGTCGGCCTGATCGCGGTCTTCGGCCACCGGCGGATCCTGACCGACCTGTCGGCGACCCTGGAAATCCTGGCGCACCAGGTGGCCCTGACGCTGGAGGGCATCACGCTCCGCAAGGCGGTGATCCGTCAGCGCAACGAGGCCTACTTCCGGACCCTGGTCCAGGATGCCTCGGACGCCATCATGATCGTCGGGGACGACGGGACGGTCAAATACGCCACTCCCTCCACCGCCACCGTGTTCGGCGACATCCCGGTGGAGGGCGAGCTGTTCTGGGACCTGGTCTCACCGGAGGAGCGCGGCGAGTTCGCTCGAACTTTCAGAGAGCTGCGGGAAAGCGCGCGATTCGGGCCGCGCATCGTGGACCAGCGGATCCTCCGCCGGGACGGCAAGCGGGTCCATATCCAGGCCCGGTGCAGCGACCTGCGCGACGAGCCGACCGTCGACGGTCTCGTCTTCACGCTGCGGGACGTCACCGAGCAGCACAAGCTCGAGGAGGAGATGCGGCACCGGGCCTTCCACGACGCGCTGACCGGGCTGCCGAACCGGGTGCTGCTGCAGGACCGGATCGCCCAGCAGCTCGCCTCCACCAGGCGGACGGCGCTGATCGCCGGCGTGCTCTTCGTCGACCTGGACGACTTCAAGGTCGTCAACGACACGCTGGGCCACAGCGTCGGCGATGAGCTCCTGGTGGAGGCGGCGGGCCGCCTGCACCAGCTGGTGCGCGGCTCGGACACGGCGGCGCGCCTTGGCGGCGACGAGTTCGCGCTGCTGATCGCCAACGCCAAGGACACCGCGGCCGTCGAGGCGGCCGCCGAGCGGGTGGTCAACGCCTTCGCGGAGCCGTTCGCGCTGGCGACCGGGCTGGTGACGAGCACCGTCACGGTCGGCGTCGCCACCACCTTGGACAGCGTCGACACCGACGAGCTGCTGCGGCACGCGGACCTGGCCCTCTACGCGGCCAAGTCGGCCGGCAAACGGCAGTGGCGCCGCTACCAGCCGGTGCTGAGCACCGGCCTGCTCCGGCGGCGCGAGCTCCAGGAGGCGCTGGAGGAGGCGGTCAGCACGCGCGCGTTCACGCTGGTCTACCAGCCGATCGTCGCGCTCGACACCGGAGAGCTGGCCGGCTTCGAGGCGCTGGTCCGCTGGCCGCACCCGGAGTGGGGCATGATGCAGCCCGGCCAGTTCATCACCCTGGCCGAGGAGACCGGCCAGATCATCGCGATCGGCGCCTGGGTCCTCGAGCGCGCGACCACCGACTTCGCCCGGTGGCTCAGGGATGCGGACGCGCCGACCGTGCCGGCCCCCCGCCAGCCTGGGGTCCCCCAGCAGCCGGGAATTCCCCAGCCGGGAGCCACCCAGCAGGCGGGAGTTCCGCAACGGCCGGGAGCCGAGCTGCCCGGGCGGCAGCGGCTCGCGCCGCGGCGCGAGCTGTACGTCAGCGTGAACGTGTCGGCCCGCCAGTTCGCCGACCCCGGCTTCGCCGACAACGTGCGGCGCGTGCTGGCCTCATCGGGCCTGGAGTCGAGCGCGCTCACGCTCGAGCTGACGGAGACCGCCCTGCTCCGCCGGGATGAGCGGCTGCACTCCGACCTCATGGAGCTGAAGTCCATCGGCGTCAAGCTGGCGATCGACGACTTCGGCACCGGCTACAGCTCCCTCAGCTACCTCCGGGAGCTGCCGTTCGACGTGGTCAAGATGGACAAGTCGTTCGTGGACGGCATCGCCGACTCCGAGCAGCGCCTTGCCCTTGCCGACGGCATCGTCCAGATCGCCAGGACGCTCAGGCTCGAGGTGGTCGCCGAGGGGATCGAGAGCGAGGTCCAGCGGGATCTGCTGACCGAGATGGGCTGCCACTACGGCCAGGGCTACCTGCTGGCGATGCCGATGCAGCCGAGCGAGGCCGAGGAACTGGCCCGCCACGGGTTCCCCGCCACGTCCCTGGTTCCGACGCACCGGCGCTGATCGGCCGTCGGTCGCCAGCCGCCGTCGTCACCAGTTGCCGTGGTGGTCGGGGACCAGCCTGATCAGCGGCAGCAGGGCGATCAGGAGGATGGCGAAGACCACGAACACGTGCGCCTGGACGAGCCCCGGATGGCTGCTCCTGGCGATGATCGCGGTGGTGACGGACACGGCGATGATCGCCCCCGACTGCCGGAACATCCCCCGCAGCCCGGCGATCGCGGCCACCTGGTCGGGGGCAAGCTGCAGGCTCGCGTTGTTGGCCGCGGGCACCGACAGGCCCATGCCGAAGCCGGTGATGGCGGCCCCGATCGCCAGCCACGCGTAGGGCGAGATGCCGGGCGAGAGCGACATCATCAGCAGCCCGCCGGCCAGCACGGCGAAGCCGATGATCATCGGGAGCCGGTAGCCGGTCCGCCGCAGGGTCATCGCGGCCACCCCGGCGACCGCGATCATGCCGACCGCGCGGGCGGTCAGCAGCGTGCCCGCGCCGAGCGCCGCGATGTGGTAGCGGTCCTGCGCGTAGAGCGGGACCAGGGCGGAGAAGCCCAGCGCGGCCGCCCCGTACACAAGGTTGATGAGGTTCATGATCCCGAAGCCGCGCCCGCGCAGCAGCCGATACGGCACGAACGGCGCGGCGTCGCGCCGCGAGTGCCTGACGAACGCCCACAGCGCGACCAGCGCGACCGCCTCGGAGCCGAGGAAGACCGGGCTGTAGAGCGGGATCTGCCCGCTGCCGAGGTAGCTGATCCCGAACATCGCCGTCGCGATCAGCACCGCCAGCAGGACGATCCCGCGCACGTCGATCCGGCTCTGCTTCCTGACCGACGACGAAGGGATGAACTTGACCGTGAGCGCGATCAGCGCGATTCCGATCGGCACGTTCACCAGGAAGATGCCGCGCCAGGACCAGTAGCTGACGAAGACGCCGCCAACGATGGGCCCGATGATGCCGCCGACTGGCAGGATAGAGGTGAACATTCCGACCGCGCGGTCGCGCTCGGGGCCGAAGTGGTCGGCGACGATGCCCGTGGCCGACGGCATGAAGGCCCCGCCGCCCAGGGCCTGGATGAACCGGGGCAACAGCAGGAGGGCCATATTGGGTGCGAACCCGCAGCACAGCGACGCGAGGGTGAAGACCGCGGCCGAGACCGCGAACACCTTCTTGCGGCCGTACATGTCGCTGATCTTGCCTGCCATGGGCATCGCGATGACCTGGCCGAGGGCGTAGATCGTGATCGTCCAGCCGCTCCAGTTGATCCCGGCGTGCAGGTCGTGCTCGATCGAGGGCAGCGCGGTCGCCACAATGGTCTGGTCGATCGAGGCCATGAACAAGCCGATGGAGACGATGGCGAAAACCAGCCAGCGCCGTTCCATCACCTCGGCCGGAGCGGCCGGGAGTGCGGCCTCCCCCGCTGCCGTGGCTGCCGCACGATTATCGATCGCACTCACGTAAGGTCACGTTAGTTGCTTGCTGGCAAGCATTCAAGCTATTCGCGGAGAGAGCCTATGGACGCCGAACTCGTTGCCCGGCTGCGCGGAGTCATCCCCCGGCTCGCCCGGGAGTTCAACGACACGTCCACCGGCGAGGGCCTGACGCCGACCCAGTACTCGGTCCTCGCGCTGGTCCGCAGCCGCGGGCCGCTCGGCCTGGCCGAGCTGACGGAACTTGAGGGCCTCAACCCGACCATGGTGTCGCGGATCATCAAGGTGCTCGACGAGCGCGGCCTGATTCGCCGGATGCCCGACCCCCATGACCTGCGGGCGGCCCGGCTGACGGCCACCCCGATGGGCGAGCAGATGCACGACCGGGTCCGGGCGCAACGCACCCAGGTCCTGTCCGAGCGCCTCGGCCGGCTTTCCCCGGAGACCGCCGAGAGCCTGCTCGCGGCCGTGCCCGCGATGGAGGCCCTCGCCGAGGCGGTGAAGCCGCTGCCCCGGACGGCCCGCTAAGCGGCTAGCCCCCGTCGGCGAACGCCGGGGGTAGCACCGGCCGGAACACGGCCAGCGCGAGCGCCAGTGCCCCGTAGTAGCCGACCAGCCACGTCAGCTCGGCCAGCCGCTCCTGGCCGATGGCATCCACGCCGTCGGAGTAATCCTCGTCCGACAGCGTCCTGTCGACTGTCATCACCCGGGCCAGCCGGACGATCATCGCCTCGTCGGCGGACAGCTCGTCCGGGTTCTGACCCGCAAGCACGGCGTCGATCTGCTCCTGCGTCAGGCCGAGCGCGCGGGCGGCGGGCTCGTGCGCAAGCCGCTCGAAGTCACTGCGCAATATCCCGGCCACGGACAAAATGGCGAGCTCGCGTTCCCGCCCGGTCAGCGCCGTGCCGAACCGGATCTTCGCCCCGACCTGCTGCATAGCGTTGCCGACCTCCGGTGAGAGCAGCATGACCGCGAACGGGCCGAGCAGTTGCCCGTCGGCATCGGTGATCGGCACCATGCCCGCCTGGCTGGCCCTCGGACCGCCGGTGATCGCGTCATAGAGGGCACGTTGGGCCGGGGCCAGCTCGGCCGGCGGAATCAGGTCAAGCCGGGGCGGCAGCTTCTCGAACAAGGGTCACTCTCTCGCGTTGGCTCACGGCACTCCACCGGCGCCGCCTGCGAATTGTCGCATCCAGCCGGCCCGCAGGTTCGGCCGGGCAACTCGCGGGCGCGGGTCCCGGCCAGCTACACACGGGCAGCGTTAGCCGGGCGGCCTGCCGGTGCTGTTCCTGACGATGAGCTCGGTCGGCACCGAGGTCTTGTCGTTCTCGGTCGCCGCCCCTGACACCTTCTGCAGCAGCTTGCGGATGCTCAGCCGGCCGACGGCGCCGAAGTCCTGGCGGATCGTGGTCAGCGGCGGCCAGAACGAGCGGGCCTCGGCCATGTCGTCGAACCCGACGATGCTGATCTCGCCCGGGATGTCCCGGCCGAGCTCGTGCAGCGCCCGCATCACCCCCAGCGCCATCTGGTCGTTGGCCGCGAAGATGGCGGTCACGTCGGGCCGCCGGCCGAGGGTCAGACCGTGCCGGTAGCCGGACTCCGAGGTCCAGTCGCCGCGCAGCGCCGGCGGCGGGGTGATGCCCGCCTCCCGCAGCGTCCGCTCCCAGGACTCGGTCCGGCGGGCGGCCGAGAACGCCGCCAGCGGGCCGGCGATGTGCCAGACCTGGCGGTGGCCGAGCTGCAGCAGGTGCTCGGTGGCCTGCCGGGCGCCGAGCGCCTGGTCGGTGTCGACCACCGTGTAGTCGGGGCCGGCCCCGGAGTCGATCAGGACCACCGGGATGCCCGGCGGCAGCGCGAACTCGGCCTGGTCGAGCAGGCGCGCCTCCAGCAGGATCACCGCGCCGTCGACCGCCTGCGCGCTCAGCCGCTGGTAGGCGCCGGACACCCGGCCGAGCGTCGGATCGGAGATCGGCAGCAGCGTGACCGAGTAGTCGGTGTGCGCGGCCTCCTGCGCGATCGCGTCGAGGGTGCGGATGTTGCCGAACGTCTGCAGCGACGTCATGATCACGCCGAAGGTGTGGAAGCGGCCGCTCTTGAGCGCCCGGGCGGCGCCGTTCGGCCGGTACCCGAGGGTCTGCATGGCCTGCACGACCCGGGCCCGGGTCTGCTCGTCGACGTTCGAGTGCCCGTTGGACACCCGCGACACCGTCTGCGACGACACCCCGGCCAGTCGGGCCACATCGGCCATCGAGGGACGCGGCGCCCCGGCCGCACTGATCTTCGTCCGCGTCATGTCTTCGTCCGCGTCATGTCTTCGTCCGCGTCATGTCTTCGCCCGCGTCATGTCTTCCCGTGTCTCCCCGTCGCTACCATCCGGCCAAAAGCTATGCTTGCGCGTCCATGTTAAGCCAGTGTATGTTCGCGTAAACATTAAATGTTTGCGTAAACATCGGCTCGGCTCGGTAGCAAGCGAACGGAAATCTATGGCAGACCTCCCGCTAGGCGCTCGGCCGCTCCGCGGCGCCCGGCCGGCCCGACGGCGCCGCCGCTGGACGGGCTGGGGATTCGTCGCGCCGTTCCTGGTGGTCTTCGCGTTCGCGCTGGTCGCGCCCATCGGCTACGCGATCTACCTCAGCCTGTTCCGCGAGCAGCTGATCGGCGGCAACTCGTTCGTGGCGCTCGAGAACTACCGGCAGGCGCTGACCGACCCGCAGTTCTGGTCGTCGGTGCGCCGGGTGGCGATCTTCCTCGCCGTGCAGGTCCCGGTCATGCTGGTCCTCGCGCTGCTGGCGGCGCTGGCGCTGGACAGCGCGAGGCTGCGCTGGGCGCCGTTCTACCGGCTGGCGATCTTCCTGCCTTACGCCGTGCCGGCCGTGGTCGCGTCGCTGATGTGGGGCTTCGTCTACGGTTCGCAATTCGGCCTGGTCTCCAAGCTCAGCAGCGTGCTGCACGTCGGCCTGCCCGACCCGCTCTCGGGGAGCTGGGTGCTTGCGTCCATCGGCAACGTCGTGACCTGGGAGTTCGTCGGCTACAACATGCTGATCTTCTACGCCGCGCTGCGGTCGGTCCCGGGCGACCTGTACGAGGCGGCGGAAATCGACGGGGCGGGACCGGTGCGGATCGCCCGGTCCATCAAGCTGCCCGCGCTGCGCCCGGCGATGGTGGTCGCGGTGGTCTTCTCGATCATCGGCAGCCTGCAGCTGTTCAACGAGCCCAACGTCCTGCACTGGCTCGCGCCCGACACCATCCCGCCGAACTTCACCCCCAACATGTACGCCTACAACCTGTCGTTCTCGGGCCAGGAGTACAACTACTCGGCCACCATCGCCGTGGTCATGGGCGTCCTGACGATGCTCGCGGCGGGCGGGGTGCAGTGGTACGGCAGAAGGAGGATGGCGTGACCGCGACGACGACGCCGGCCCGGGCGGCGCGCAAGGCGAACGCCGCCCAGGCGGGGCGCTCGGCGCGCGCGAACCGGAGCCAGGGCACCCGCAAGCGGAACTCGCTCCTGCTCAGCCTCCTGATGACGGTGATGCTGCTGTACGCCCTGCTGCCGCTGTTCTGGCTGGTGGTCAACTCCTCGAAAACCCCCGCGGCGCTGTTCAGCACCTTCGGCCTCTGGTTCGGCGGGCCGTTCGCCCTCTGGTCCAACATCCACCAGGTGCTGACCTACGACAACGGCATCTTCGTCCGCTGGCTCGCGAACACGCTGCTCTACGTCGTCGTCGGCGCGGGCGGGGCCACCTTCCTGGCCACCCTGGCGGGCTACGGGCTGGCCAAGTACGACTTCCCCGGTCGCCGCGGTGTCTTCGCCGTCGTGCTCGGCGCGGTCGCGGTGCCGGGCACGGCGCTCGCCGTGCCCACCTTCCTGCTCTTCTCCGACCTGCACCTGACCAACACGCCGTGGTCGGTCATCCTGCCATCCCTGGTCAGCCCGTTCGGGCTGTACCTGATCTGGGTGTACGCGCAGGACGCGGTGCCCGCCGAACTGCTCGAGGCCGCCCGGATGGACGGCGCCAGCGAGATCCGCACGTTCTTCCAGATCTCGCTCCGGCTGCTGACGCCCGGCGTCGTCACCGTGCTGCTGTTCACCGTGGTCGCGACCTGGAACAACTACTTCCTGCCGCTGATCATGCTGAGCACGCCGCAGTGGTACCCGCTGACCGTCGGCCTCAACGACTGGGACCAGCAGTCGTTCACGGCCGGCGGCCAGGCCATCTACAACCTCGTGATCACCGGGTCGCTGCTCACCGTCATCCCGATCATGATCGCCTTCCTGGTCATGCAGCGCTACTGGCGGTCCGGTCTGGCCGCCGGGAGCGTGAAGCAGTGACCGGCCACCACCGCCACCCCTGACGCACTCCCCGACTCTGCCCCGACCCACCAGCAACGGCCGCCTCACCCTCGATCGATCAGCGAACCGTCGACAATGAAGTGGAAGGCACGATAATGCACGAGAACTCTCTTAAGAGAACGAGAACCCGTAGCTGGCGGACGGCGGGCGCCACCGCGTCGGTCGCCACCGCCGGCCTCGCCCTGGCGGCCGGACTGGCCGCCTGCAGCAGCTCGAGCAGCCCCGCCACCAGCAGCGCAGGCGGGTCGAGCGCCAGCAGCCCGGCTGCCGCCAGCACCGGCGCGTCCGCGATCGCCGCCGCCCTCCAGCAGCCGACCACGCTGACCATGTGGGCGTGGGCGCCGCAGACGGCCGGCATCGTGAAGGCGTTCGAGAAGAAGTACCCGAAGGTCTCGGTCAACCTGGTCAACGCGGGCACCGGCTCGGCCGAGTACACCAAGCTCGAGACCGCGATCAAGGCCGGGTCCGGCGCCCCCGACGTCGCCCAGATCGAGTATTACGCACTCCCCCAGTTCGCCCTCCAGGGCGCGCTGGCCGACCTGTCCGCCGACGGCCTCAGCAGCGCCCAGAGCCAGTTCTCGAGTGCGGTCTGGGACTCGGTCGACGTCGGCGGCAAGCTCGTCGGGCTGCCGCAGGACACCGGGCCGATGGCGCTGTTCTACAACAAGGCGGTCTTCGACAAGTACCACCTGACGGTGCCGACCACCTGGGCGCAGTACGCCGCCGACGCGGCCAAGCTGCACGCGGCCAACCCGAAGGAGTACATCGGCAACGACACCGGCGACCCCGGCTTCGTCACCAGCATGATCTGGGCGGCCGGGGGCGACCCGTATGCGGTCAGCGGCACCAAGAACGTGACCATCAACCTGCAGGACGCCGGGGCCAAGAAGTTCGCCACCCTCTGGTCCCCGCTGATCACCAAGGACCTGCTCGCGCCGGTCACCTCGTGGTCGACCCAGTGGTACACCGGCCTGGCCAACGGCAGCATCGCCAGCCTGGTGACCGGCGGCTGGATGGGCGTCGACCTGGAGACCGGCGTGCCGTCGGGCAAGGGCGACTGGCGGGTCGCGCCGCTGCCCGAGTGGACCGCGGGCACAGCCGCGACCTCGGAGAACGGCGGCAGCGCGGACTCGGTGCTCGCCTCGAGCAAGAACCAGCTCGCGGCGGCCGGGTTCCTGCAGTTCATGAACACCGGCCCGGGTGAGCAGATCTCCGCCAACTCGGGCGACTTCCCGTCATCCGTCGCGATGCTCAACGCGGCCTCGTTCCTGGACCAGGCCCCGTCCTACTTCGGCGGCCAGAAGATCAACCAGGTCCTCTCGCAGGCGGCCTCCCAGGTCCTGCCGGGCTGGTCCTACCTGCCCTTCCAGGTCTACGCCAACAGCATCTTCCCGAATACGGTCGGCCAGGCCTACACCGGCAAGTCCACCCTCGACGCGGGCCTGCAGGCGTGGGCGCAGCAGTCGGCCAGCTACGGGAGCCAGCAGGGGTTCAGCGTCAGCAGCTAGTCGATCCGCAGCACTCGCTCGATCTTGGTGGCCGGCCGGGCTCCCGGCCGGCCACCGCCGCGCGCGGCCAATGCGCGCGAGAGGAAGGAAGAAAACATCCATGAGGGAGCCCGGCGACCCCCGCGAGCCCCGCAAGTTCCTCGTCGGCGAGCGCGACTTCCTGCTCGACGGCGAGCCGTTCCGCATCCTGTCCGGCGCCCTGCACTACTTCCGGGTCCACCCCGGGCACTGGGCCGACCGGATCAGGAAGGCCAGGCAGATGGGCCTGAACACGGTCGAGACGTACGTCGCCTGGAACGCGCACGCGCCCCGGCCGGATGAGTTCCGGCTCGACGGCGGGCTCGATCTCGGCCGCTTCCTCGACCTGGTGGCGGCCGAGGGGATGCTCGCGATCGTCCGCCCCGGGCCGTACATCTGCGCCGAGCTGACCAACGGGGGCCTGCCCGGCTGGCTCCGGGCAGCCGGGGTGACCGCCGTCCGCAGCAGCGACCCGGCGTTCATGGCGGCCGTGCGCGGCTACCTCGAGCGGCTCGCGCCCGTCGTCGTCCCGCGCCAGATCGACCAGGGCGGTCCGATCATCATGGTGCAGGTCGAGAACGAGTACGGCGCCTACGGCCGGGACCGGGAGTACCTGGGCGAACTGGCCGGGCTGATCCGCGAGACCGGGATCACGGTGCCGCTGAACACCGTCGACCAGCCGGTCGGCGACATGCTCGCCCGCGGCGCGCTGCCGGGGGTGCTCGCCACCGGGTCGTTCGGCGGCCACGTGGCGGAACGGCTGGCGGCGCTGCGCGCGTACCAGGCCGACGGGCCGCTGATGTGCTCGGAGTTCTGGCACGGCTGGTTCGACGACTGGGGCGGCCACCATCACGTCACACCGGTGACGGAGGCCGCCGGGAACCTCGACCAGATGCTCCGCGCGAGCGCCTCCGTCAACATCTACATGTTCCACGGCGGGACGAACTTCGGCCTGACCAACGGGGCCAACGACAAGGGCACCTATCACCCGATCACCACCAGCTACGACTACGACGCGCCGCTCGACGAGGCCGGGAACCCGACCGCCAAGTACTGGGCGTTCCGCGACGTGATCGCCAGGCACGCCGCCGTCAGCGCCGACGTCCCGGCCGCGGCGGCCGCGCCCGCGCCCAGCTTCACCGCGTCGCTGCGCCAGGCGCTGCCGCTGTGGGACGCGCTCGACCTGCTCGGGCAGGCGGCCGCCCACGACGCGGTCGTCACCGCCGACGAGGCCGGCCAGTACCAGGGCCTCACGCTGTACGCGACCGATCTCGCGACCGATCTCACGACCGCCGGCGACGCTGCCGCGGTGCTCACGGTGGGCGAGGTCAGGGACCGGGCCCAGGTCTTCGTCAACCGGCAGGGGGTCGGCGTCCTCGCCCGCGACCATCACGACACCTCACTGCCGCTGCCCCCCGGCGCCCGCGGCCGCCTGGAGATCCTGGTCGAGGACCAGGGCCGGGTGGACTACGGCGGCCGCATCGGCGAGGCCAAGGGGCTCATCGGCCCGGTGTCGGTCGGCGGCACCGAACTGCGCGGCTGGAACGTCCGGCCGATGCCCCTGGAGGACATCACGGCGGTCGCGAGGGCGCTCCGCGACCGGCCGGAGGGAGATCGCCAGCCGGCCGCGCCGGCCGGACAACTGCCCGGCCCCGCCTTCGCGCGCACGGTTTTCGACCTCACCGAGGCGGCCGACCTGTACCTGTCCACCGACGGCTGGGGCAAGGGCTTCGCCTGGGTCAACGGCTTCTGCCTGGGCCGGTACTGGTCGCGCGGACCGCAGCGGGCGCTCTACGTGCCCGGGCCCGCCACCCGTCCGGGCGCCAACGAGCTGATCATTCTTGAGCTGCACGCGGCCAGCGTGGCCGTTGCCTTCCGCCCCGGTCCCGACCTGGGCCATACTGAATTGTGAACGGTCACACTGGACAGTGAGCACACTGAACACCAGACTCTGGACGCTGCCCGGATCCATCCCACGGGGATCCAACCGAGGAGAGCACACGCCGATGTCCGGCATAGCCAAGCGCGTCACCCGGCTGAGCGATGGGCGCGAGCTCATCTACTTCGACGACGCGGACACGGCCCTGCCGCCGGAGCGGAAGGCCGACCAGCGCCCGCCCGCGCCCAGGCCGCCGGCCCCGGAACTGCGACTCGACCCGCTGACGGGCGAGTGGATCTCGATCGCGACCGCCCGCCAGAACCGCGCGTTCCTGCCGCCCGACGACCTCGACCCGCTGGCGCCGTCCGCCCCCGGGCGGCCGACGGAGATCCCCGACAACTTCGATGTGGCGGTGTTCGAGAACAAGTCGCCGTCCTTCGGCCCCGGGCTGCCGACTCCGGGCGAGCTCTTCGCCGATCCGGCGGGCGCCCGGATCGTGCCCGGGGGGCTAGAAGTAGGCAGTTCCCGCCCCGGCTTCGGCCGGTGCGAGGTGGTCTGCTTCGGCCCGGCCCGCACCGGCTCGTGGGGTGACCTGACCGAGTCGCGGGCGAGGACCATCGTCGAGGCGTGGGCCGACCGCACCGCCGCGCTGTCGGCGCTGCCAGGCGTCGAGCAGGTGTACGTCTTCGAGAACCGGGGGCGGGAGATCGGCGTGACCCTGCTCCATCCGCACGGGCAGATCTACGGCTACCCGTACATCACGCCGCGCACCCGCCGGCTGCTCGCCTCGATCGACTCCTACGGCCCGGAGCTGATGGCGGACATCCTGGCGTTCGAGCAGAAATCCGAGCAGCGGGTCCTCATCCGCGGCGAGCACTTCACGGTCTTCGTCCCGTTCGCCGCCCGCTGGCCGATCGAGATCCACATGCTCCCGCACCGCCACGTGCCCGACTTCGCCGCCACCACCGACGCCGAGCGGGCCGAGATCGCGCTCCTCTACCGGCGGATCGTGCGCGCGATCGACGCCCTCTACGACACCCCGACCCCCTACATCGCCGCCTGGCACCAGGCCCCGGTCCGGGCCTGCCGGGACCGGGTGCGGCTGATGCTCCAGGTCACCTCGCCGCGCCGGGCGGCCGACAAGCTCAAGTACCTGGCCGGCTCCGAGACCGGCATGGGGGCCTTCATCGGCGACGTGGCCCCGGAGGCGTCGGCCGAGCGAATCAGGGCCGCGCTGTCCTCCATCCCCGACTGACCGACCGCCGCGACCAACCAGCCGACCGGAGGAAACGCGCCCGTGCCAGCTCACCTGGACGTCCTCGCTGATGCCACCGCCCGCGGATTCGGCGACGCCTTCGGGCGCGGCTGCGCCGGGGTCTGGTCCGCGCCCGGCCGGGTGAACCTGATCGGCGAGCATACCGACTACAACCAGGGGTTCGTGCTGCCGTTCGCGATCGGCGCGCGGACCTCGGTCGCCGTCGGCCGCCGGAACGACGGCCGGCTGGCGCTGGCGTCGGCGCAGTTCCCGGGCAAGATCCGCACGATACCGCTGGGCAAGATCGGGCCGCGGGCGGTAACGGGCTGGGCGGCGTACCCGGCCGGGGTGGCGTGGGCGCTCGGCCTGGCCGGCCGGGGAGCGGCCACGGCCGGGACCGGCGGCGCGAGCCTCTACATCAACTCCGTCGTCCCGACCGGGTCGGGGCTGTCGTCGTCGGCAGCGCTCGAATGCGCGGTGGCGCTGGCGCTGCGCGACCTGCACGGGCTCGAGGCGAGCCGGGCCGAGCTCGCCCTCGCCTGCCAGCGGGCCGAGAACGAGGTGGTCGGCGCGCCGACCGGGATCATGGACCAGTTCGCGTCGCTGTTCGGCGAGCACGGCTCGGCCGTGTTCATCGACTGCCGGACCCTGACTGGGGAGAACGTGCCGCTGCCGCTTGAGCTGGCCGGCCTCGAGATCGTGCTGGCCGACACCCGGGAGCAGCACGCGCACGCGGCGGGCGGGTACGTCGACCGCCGGGCGTCGTGCGACCGGGCCGCGCGCATCCTCGGCGTCCCGGCCCTGCGCGACGTCGGCCCCGACGACCTCGACGAGGCGTCGCGGGTCCTCGACCCGGAGACGTTCCGGCGGGTCAGGCACGTGGTCACCGAGGACGAGCGGGTGCTCGCGGCGGTCGCGTCGCTGCGGGCGGGCGGACTCGAGTCGGACCCCGCCGTGCTCGGCGCGCTGCTCACCGCGTCGCACGCGTCGATGCGGGACGACTTCGAGATCACCACCCCCGCCCTCGACCTCGCCGCCGCCACCGCCGTCGAGGCCGGCGCGGCC
>Ga0208357_1001683_pt1 | contig 15880 bp, 12 predicted proteins | sample NGESurdeep092012_6_FD_184487 | JGI IMG/M metagenome (GOLD analysis project Ga0208357, IMG submission 184487) | Arctic peat soil microbial communities from Barrow, Alaska - NGEE Surface sample F52-2 deep-092012 (SPAdes) | ecosystem: Environmental > Terrestrial > Soil > Wetlands > Peat ... | reverse complement strand
AATTTAACGGTGTGCCCAAAGCCCGTTTCCCGCTATTCTTGAAGGAATGCGAGTGGCGTTTTAACAACCCAAACCCGCAAACCCAATTAACCCAATTAACCCAATTAAATCAATTAAATCAATGGGTTCACCAGCTTTTAACCTAGTTGTCTAGGACAGCCCCTAAACTTAACTGCATCTATTCCTGACGTCTCTGCGGCTTGCACGGCATCGCGATGGCGTAAAGGGCACAGCTCAAAAACAGGGGGCTTTTCAATGATGCCCCAAAGCCCAATCAACTGCTCGCCTTCGCTAACCGGCCACACAGCGGAACGGCACGCAAGCACAATTTGAAGCCGTTGAATCGGTGCATTGCGCAACTCACTCGCCAGATAAGCGACGAAGCCGAGTATTTTAACCAAACCTTCGTCAACGCCATCCACCACCAAAACAAGTTTGCCCGTGGAGTTTTGCCACTGCTTCCAAACATCTGATTCAAATGTTCGTCGTGCAAAAGCAGATTCACTTGGCACGTCGCGGAATTCCAACCAGATAAGTTTGCCGTCTGCGCCAAGCGAATTTTCCAAGGTGGATTTTGTCTGCTGAAGCACGGTGCTTTTGCCAGTGCCGGGATCGCCGCATAGAATCAGGCATTTCTCATTCAGCAATTTTTCGGACTTGAAAAGATGCGGATTGTGGAGACACGTGAATAATTCGCCTTCAGGGTCGGTGAGAAAACCCTGTCGGTCTTCTCCAACATGGATTGCATCTCCGAAACGACACCAAAAACGTTTCCACGGAATTATCGTCTTTTGAACAGTCGCGGACATCAAAAGCATCATGCCTGTTTTGACGCCGTTTTGCGAGTATTGCATTATCGCGCGACCAGCTTTACCCGCCAAAATTATTGCATTCTTTTTGCATTCCTTATTCCATAATTTTTGAAAAGAATGCAAGAGACGGCAAAAGCGCAGAGGCGCGTGAGATGAAATGTAAAACAACTCCTAAACAGCGAATGAATTTTTTGGAGACAATTGGAAACAAATTTTGTTCGTTTTTCTTCGCGATGCCGACTTCAAATGAAAATTATGGAAACGAAAAAAAGCTAATCTTCACGCGGTCAGAACTGCATTTTTGCGAAATTTTGCGAAACGATTTTCGTGGTTTCAATTCCCGCCGCCTCCACCATTTTGAATTTATTGCGGCAACATCGGTCGTGCTGCGCATGGCGAGGTTGGTTCCGCGTCGGCTTTAAGCACTTCAATGGTCTGCAACGCAGATGCGCGGCGCGCAGGAGTTACAGTTCGCAGCAGATTAAATCCGCAGAGGTGACGATGCGGATGTGATTATGACATTTTGTTGCAAACAAAATCGCACGTTTGCATGAATACAAAAAAACCGGGACTTTTCAGTTCCTGCTTTCGCAAAGAGAATTGTATTTTAAGCTATCGCTGGAGGGAGATTTTTTTCGTGCGGGCCCTGGCTCAATTCGTGCAACAGCTTTCGCACGGTCGCCGGGCCGCTCAAATAATACCGCGCCGCCGTGCTGGCCAGTCCGACGCGCACGGAATAGGCCGTCGGCGGCAGCGCGCGGAACAAGTCCTCGTCCGTCCAGTCGTCGCCGATGCCGAGGACGAAGTCCGGCGTGAACTGTTTCAGCCATTCCAGCCCGGCGGAGCCTTTGTTGACGCCGGAGTTGCGGATTTCGATGACCTTGTTGCCCTCGAACACCTGCACGTCAATGTTGCGCGTGTAGCCGGCCAGGTCGTCGAGCAGTTCCTTGGCGCGCAGCGGCGCCTGTTCCGGGTCGGCGCGACGGTAATGCCACGCGAGCGAAAATTCTTTTTCCTCCAGCAGCGCGCCAGGCAGGCGGTCAACATACAGCAACAGAATCGGCCGCACGCGCTCCTTCCAGTCGGAGGTCATGGTCTTCAACATCCGCCAGTCTTCGCCCCGGTTTCGCAGCCAGACGCCGTGCTCGGCGATCAGGGAAATGGGCAGCTCGCCGACCCATTCTTCGAGCGTGCGCCTAGGCCGGCCGCTGATGATGGTCACATGATTCGCCGGATCGGAGCCGAGCGCGTTGAGCAGTTCCACCAGTTCCGCGTCCGGTCGCGCGAGTTTTGGCTCGGAAGAAAACGGCACGAGCGTGCCGTCGTAATCCAGCAGCAGCGCACGGCGGGTGGCGGCGCGGTATTGCTGGATCATGCTGGTGCTCGCCTTGCCGATGAGCAGCCGCGCCTGGCGGGCGGCCTCGGTTTTCTGCGTGGACACGAGCGCCTGCACAAAATCATCCGCCCAGCGGACGACGTTGTAGCGCCGCAGCCGTTCCTGCAAAAGCTGGTTGCGCCGGATCTGCTCCTCGCCGGGCATCGTCAGCGCCTGTTCCAGCGCCTTGGCAAAATCCTCGCGGTGAAACGGGTTGATGATGAGCGCCTCGCCCATTTCCTTGGCCGCGCCGGCCATTTCGCTCAAGATCAAAACGCCCGTCTGGTCGGGGCGCGACGCGATGAATTCTTTCGCCACGAGATTCATGCCGTCGCGCAGCGGCGTGATGAGCGCCACGTCGCAGAGGCGGTAGAGCGGGACGATTTCATCGAACGCCAGGTTGCGGAACTGATAGACCAGCGGCGTCCAATGGACGTTGCCGAAATCGCCAACGATGCGGCCGACGGTCTGCTCCAGCTCCAATTTCATCGCCTGGTAACTGTCCACGCCGATGCGCGAGGGCGCGACGGAAATGATGAACACCACCTTGCCATGCCACTGCGGGTTCAGCTTCAAAAAAGTTTCGTAGCCGCGCAGCCGGTTGATGAGTCCCTTGGTGTAATCCAGCCGGTCCACGGAAAAAACCACCTTCTGCCCGACGCATTTCTGGCGCAATTCCTCGACGCGCAGTTCGGTTTCCTTGGACTTGGCGGCCTGCTCGAAACGCTCAAATTCCACGCCCATCGGAAACGTGTCCACCTCCACCACGCGGTCGCGCAGCGTCAGGCTGCCGAGCTGGTGTTCATAGCCGGACGTGCGCAGCACCGAGGTCAGGAAATCGCGAACATAATCGTGCGTGTGAAACCCGATGAGGCTGGAGCCGAGCAGCCCCTCGATGATTTCCTCGCGCCACGCGCGCGGGAGCATCCTGAAAATTTCCCATGACGGAAACGGGATGTGCAGGAAAAAGCCGATGGGCATTTCCGGGAATTTTTCGCGCACCAGCTTTGGCAGCAGCATCAGGTGATAGTCGTGAATCCACAGCACGTCGTCCGGGCGCAGCGCGGCCACCACGGCCTCGCCGAAGACGCGGTTGACGTTCCGGTATTCCTGCCAGTTCTCCTCCTCGTAATGCGTCAGCGTCGGAAAATAATGGAACAGCGGCCAGATCGTCTTGTTGCAGAAGCCGAGGTAGAAGCGATCCATGCTTTCTTCCGGCAGATAAACCGGGCTGGACTTGAACTTTTCGCCGTGGGCGCGCACCGCCGCGTCGTGTTCGGGTGGAACGCTCGCGCCGGGCCAGCCCATCCACAGGTAGTCCGGGAGCTCCACGCCCTCCGGCATCTTGCGGTCCAGATAGCTCCACAGCCCGGTGGTCAGCCCGCCGGCGCTGAGTTTGAACTGCGGCGCGCCTTCGTGAAATGAAACCGTGAACGGCAGACGATTTGAAACAATGACCAGCCTCATAAAATGATTTCGCCTTTTGCCGCCGGGTTTGTCAAGCGGCCATGACAAATATTTTCAAATTTCAATGGCCTGATGCACGGCGATTGACGCTTCCAATTTTTTTGCTAGATTATCCGGCCATTTATGAACCGAAATCCGCATATTGCAGTTGTCGGCGCGACCGGTGCAGTCGGCATCGAAATGATCCGCACGCTGGAAAAGAGAAATTTTCCGGCCGGCAAACTGACTTTGCTCGCGTCCGTCCGTTCCGTCGGCAAAAAACTCAAGTTCAAGGAGCAGGACATCACCGTGGCGGAACTGACCACGGATTCGTTCGCGGGCATTGACATCGCGCTGTTCAGCGCGGGTGGCGGCATTTCAAAAGAGTTCGCGCCCATCGCCGCGAAAGCCGGCTGCGTCGTCGTGGACAACTCAAGCGCGTTTCGGCAGGATGATTCGGTGCCGCTGGTTATTCCCGAAATCAACGCCGCCGACGTCCAGTGGCACAAGGGCATCATTGCCAATCCAAACTGCACGACGGCGGTCACTTTGATGGCGTTGTATCCGTTGCACAAAGAATTTGGAGTCAAAAGAATATTTGCATCGAGCTATCAAGCCGTTTCCGGGGCGGGCGCGCAGGCGATTGAAGAATTGAAGCGGCAGGTGAACGAAATCGTTTCCGGCAAACCGGCGACGAAGGAAACTTTTCCGCACCAGATCGCCTTCAATGTGATTCCGCAGGTGGATTCATTTTTGCCGAACGGTTACACGAAGGAAGAAATGAAGATGGAAAACGAAGGCCGCAAGATCATGCACCATCCGGCGTTTCGCGCGAGCGTGACGTGCGTGCGAGTCCCGGTGTATCGTTCGCACTCGGTCGCCGTGAGCGCGGAATTTGAGAAGCCGGTTTCCGTGGAGGCCGCGCGAAGCGTTTTGAAAAAAGCGCCGGGGCTGGATTTGATTGACGAGCCGGAAAACAAGAAATATCCGATGCCGCTGTTCACCTCCGGGAAGGACAATTGCGAGGTGGGCCGCATCCGCACGGACTGCGCGCTGGACAACGGCCTGTGCTTCTGGGTCAGCGGCGATCAATTGCTTCGCGGCGCGGCTCTCAACGCCGTGCTGATTGCGGAAGAATTGCTGAAATGAAATTCCGCAGCTTGAAACTGCAGGAAACCGCCGCGCGGCTCAATCGTTAGACACAGGCGGCGGCTCCTGATTTTCCGGATGTTCGGGCCGTTCCTGCCGTTCGGGGCGGTTTGGACGCACGGGACGGTTATGACGTTCCGGCGGTTCGGGACGATCCGGCCTTCCGCCGCGCGATTGAAACTGGCGCAACGCGCGGAGCAGCGATTCAATCTCCCGTTCGTCGGTGGCCTTTTGGCGCTCGGCCAACTCGACCAGTTCCAAGACTTCTTCCATCTGTTCCAACGTCTGCTCCAGCGATTCGACGACCTGTAGCACTTCATTGACAGCCTGGCTGATGGCGGAACCGTCCGTGCGCGGGACGCGCGGCGCGTGCGGCACCGGCTCAAATCTTTGGCGCGGCTGCGGCTGCGGGCGGGATGGCTGCGGACGCACCGGACGTTCGGATAATTTGATCGGCGGTCCTGCGTGCGGCGGCACCGGCGGCACGACCGGTTCCATTGCGGCGGGTGATCCGGTTGAGGCTGTCATTTCGGCGGCGGCCGGCGTTTCGACCGCGACGGCTTTGACCGGCGGGCGCGGACTGCGGCCACGACCGCCGCGCCGCCCGCGCCGGCGTTTTACGCCGCCCGGATTTTTTGCGGGCGCTGGCTGATTTGATTCCGGCTGTTGTTCCTCTGACATTCGGAAACAAGCATGACGAGCCAACGGACAAATGCAATAAAGAATCTGAACCTGAAGGAATGGTGCGTTATTTCTTCACGAAGAGCGCGAGCGACGCCGTGAAGCCATGCAGATAATTTTTCCCGCCGACGGGGCCAATCTCGCCGTTGCCGTAAAATCCCGCGAGGCCAATCGGGCCAAATTCCTTTTGCACAAGTTCGGCGTCGTGGTCCGGCTGGCCGAAAAGATTTTTCCCGCGCCCGTTGCAGCAGCAAAGGCACCCGCCGTAAATCGTCGCGCCGCCGATTTTTTCCTTCGCGTGCGCGAGCAGTTCGCCCATGTCCTCGTTTGCGGCCACCGCGTCACGCCGGTGAAATTGCATGGTCTGTCCCGCGCGCGGCAGCGCGGCCACGGCCAGCACGCCGGAATTCGGATCGCCGCCGATGAGGTTGCGCACGAGAAAATCGCCGCGATGAAAATCTTCGAGATACTCGTTCACCACGAGGCCGATGAAAAGATTGCCGCGCGCCTTCTGCTGGTCGGCGGGCGAAAGTTTCTGCACGGTCTCGGCCAGCACCGCGTAAGCCGGGCGGTTGGCGATTTGGTGGATTAAATTCTGCTCTACGCGCGTGAGAGTCCACGTTTCACCAATGGGCGTGCAGCCCTGCGAAATGACACCGGACAATTTCACGTCGCCACCGAAGGAAACCGCCACGCCGCCGTCCTCGAACACCTCGCCGTTCAAATAAACCTGCGTTGACTGCTCGGAAAAAATCCCGCTGGAAAGGCCGCCGAACACCGGCATCGGCGCATAGGCTGTATTCCACGAACGAACCCAGCTTTCCGCATCCAGATGAAACGGGTCAATGAACGCGAGCCAGCCGTTCGAGGATTTCGGCTCCACACCGGATTCCAGCGGCCAATAATTTTGGCCGTCTGCTTCTTCGACTTGTTGCTGTGTAAATCGGAAACCCTTCAATTCCGCGCCGGGCAATGAATACAGCGCGAGGACGATGCCCGTCGCATCTTCAAATTCGTGCGACCCGGCAACGAGGCTGGCGCTGGAACAACCCGCGAGCAGCGGGATGCGCGCGTGGACGCGCAGAATTTCCAGCGTCGCCTGCGCATGGGGAAAAAATTTAGGCGACATGAAAACGAGGCCGAGCGAAACCGGACGCCGGCCGAGCTGCGCGCGGAGTTGTTCCGCCCATTCACGCAAGCCGTTTTCATCGAAGCCGCCCTGCCAGCAGGCGGCGGTGGAAAATTCACTGTTCACACGTCCAGCTTAACTCCGCCGCGCACAATTGCAAATGTTCTGCGCGCAAAACGGATTTTGTTTCGGCACATTTTCCGGTTATGCTGTCGCCAGATGGTTTCAACCGTCCCAATTGAATCTCCAAAAGACGGACGCGGCCCGGCTCAAACGCCGCGCCTGCCGGAACTGCTCGCGCCCGCCGGCGATTGGGATTGCGTCAAGGCCGCCGTTGAAAACGGTGCGGACGCGATTTATTTCGGTTTGGAAAAATTCAACGCGCGGATGCGCGCCCGCAATTTCACCGAGGCTGATTTGCCGAAGCTTATGGAATTTCTGCACCGGCGCGGCGTCAAAGGCTACGTCACCTTCAACATCCTCGTCTTTCAAAACGAGCTGGCCGATGCGGAAAACTACCTGCGCGCCATCATCGCCGCCGGCGTGGACGCCGCCATCGTGCAGGACGTGGGCATTTGCCGGTTGATCCGAAAACTGTCGCCGAATTTTCCGGTTCACGCCTCGACACAAATGACGATCACGAGCGCGGCAGGCATGGAATTCGCCCGTGAACTCGGCTGCAACCTCGTCGTGCTCGCTCGCGAATGTTCGGCCAAAGAAATTGAAAAAATTAACGCCGCGCAAAGTTCCAACTCTCAACTGCCTTTGGAAGTTTTCGTCCACGGCGCATTGTGCGTCGCCTATTCCGGCCAATGCCTGACGAGCGAATCGCTGGGCGGACGCTCGGCCAATCGTGGTGAATGTGCGCAGGCCTGCCGGATGCCTTACGATTTGATTTCCGACGGCAAACAGGTTCCGCTCGGCGACAAAAGATATTTGTTGAGTCCGCAAGATTTGGCGGGATTGGAAGTTTTGCCTGAACTGGTTCGCGCCGGAGTCGCGTCGCTGAAAATCGAAGGACGTTTGAAGTCGCCGGAATACGTCGCCAGCATCACGAAAGTTTATCGCGCCGCTTTGGACAAATTGGCTGACAACAAAGAAACAAAGGAACAAAGAGATGGAAACTTCGCTCCTTCGTTACTTGGTTGTTCAAATTCGGACCGCTACGAACTGGAAATGGCGTTTTCACGCGGGCTGCACACCGGCTGGTTCGGCGGCATCAACAACCAGCAACTCGTTCACGCGCGCTTCGGCAAAAAACGCGGCGTGTTTCTCGGCGAGGTCAAAAAAATCGTCCGCGACGGCGTCATCGTGAATCTCGCCGCGCCAGCCAAGCCCGGCGACGGCATTGTGTTCGACGCCGGCAAACCGGATGAAAAGGAAGAGGGCGGGCGCATTTATGAAATTCAGGAACTGCGCTTCAAAATTTCCGGCGAGAAGCTGGCCGAACTGCGTTTCGGCTACGGCGACATTGATTTTTTGCGCGTCCACGTCGGCGACAAACTTTGGAAAACCGACGACCCGGAACTCGACAAGCGCCTCCGCCAGAGTTTTGCCGGCGACACCCCGAAATTTCAACGGCCAATCGAAATCGAAGTTCATGGCGTCTGCGGCAAACCGCTGACGCTCGTCGCGCGCGATGAATTTGGAAATGTCGCGAAAGTTGAATCCACGTTGCCGCTGGCCAAGGCTGAAAAAATTCCGCTCACGGAGGAAAAATTGCGCGAACAGCTTGGCCGGCTCGGCGGCACGCCGTTCAAGCTCGGCGCACTGAAAAATTTTCTGTCCGGCGAAGTTTTGTTGCCGGTGAGTGAACTGAACCGCCTGCGGCGGGAAATTGCATTCAAGCTGGAAAATCTCCGTGCGCAGCCAAAGCGATGGATTTTTAACGTAGGACAGGCGTCGCGCCTGTCTCAAAAGTCAAATCAGAAAGTTGGAGACAGGCGCGACGCCTGTCCTACGTTGATTGTCCTCGTCCGCAGCCTGCCGCAACTCGAGGCCGCGTTGAAATGCGGCGTGCAGACGGTTTATTGCGAATTTGAAGACCCGAAAAAATATCGCGAGGCGGCAACAATGTTTCATGCCGCGCGAGATTGTTCCATCTCTCAACCCTCAACCCTCAACCCTCAACCAAGCATTTGGGTCGCCCCGCCGCGTATTTTCAAAACCGGCGAGGAATGGATTTTGAAGCAGGTCTTGTCGTCGAACGCCGACGGTTATCTCATCCGCAATTACGACCACCTGAAATTTTTCGCCGGTTGCCGGAAACGCGGCGACTATTCGCTTAATATCGCCAACAGTTTTTCGGCGGATTATTTCAAAAATAAATTCAACCTGGAATTCATCACGCCGTCCTACGATTTGAATTTTACGCAACTTGAGGCGTTGCTGCGCGCCGCGCCGCCGGACTGGTTCGAAGTCACAATCCATCAGCATATGCCGATGTTTCACATGGAGCACTGCGTGTTCTGCGCGTTTTTGTCCAGCGGCACGGATTTCACGAACTGCGGACGGCCCTGTGACACGCACGTCGTCAAACTGCGCGACCGCGTCGGCGCGGAACACGCGCTCAAGGCGGATGCCGGCTGCCGTAACACCGTCTTCAACTCACAGACGCAGACCGGCGCGGAATTTATTTCCAGGATGATCGAACTTGGCGTGCGCCACTTCCGCATGGAATTTCTGGATGAACCGCCGGAAACCGTCGAACGCACCATCGCCAAATATCGCCAGCTTTTGCGCGGTGAAATTGACGGAACGCAATTGTGGCGCGAATTAAAGCTGATGAACCAGCTTGGTGTCACGCGCGGGCAGATTGGAAAATAATTTTCCGGTCACGGACACTTGTCGCTCAAGCCATTCAATCCCTCGTGATCCACGGTGAAAGAGAATTTTTTCCGGCCGTTGTCTGTCGTGATTTTGAATACAAAAATCATGTCGTATTCATTGCCCGGCCAGTTGGGAACTTGTTTGAGGTCGCCACCGTTTTCCTCGACCATGTTTTTCGCGAAATTATCAAGCAGGCCATGCTCCCAGGCGATATAAACCGTGGCGGCCTGATATTGCGGCTTCGCTAATTCGGCTTCCAAACTTTTGATTTCCTGATAACCAAACTGCGTGTTGACCGGCAGCCCGCAGCGGATGGCGGTCGGCTCAATCGTCGCCAGCGGTCGGACGTAATAGTATTTGTCGCCATCCACTTTTTGCGCCGGGTTGGGCGCGAATACAAATTGCGGCGTGCCGAATTTTGCCAGCAGCACATCCGGCAGCGCCAGCGAGCGGTTGAGGCCGCGGCAGGTCAATTGCCCAAGTCCGCCAGCCGGTTTTTCTCCATGACGAATGCAGACAATTGTTTCAACCGACGGTCCGGCCGTCGCTGGCGCAGTGATCGCATTAGTCGGAGCATCAGCTTGGACGAAAGGCGCAAATCCAATGGCCAAGATGACAAATTGTTTTTTCATGTGATTTTTATCGAATGTAATTAGCGCCGCCGCATTAAAGCAAATCGTCTTACTTCTGCCACGGTGCAATTTTTTCATCCGCCCAGATTTTCGCCACCGCCTGGCGTTCGCGCACGACGGCGAATTTTTTGCCGTTCACCAAAATTTCCGCCGGCAGCGGACGGGCGTTGTAATTGGAACCCATGACCGAACCGTAAGCGCCCGCGCTCAACAGCGCGACGGCGTCGCCTTCGCCCAGCTTTGGCAGCGGCCGGTTCTTGCAGAAATAATCGCCCGATTCGCAGATCGGTCCGACGACATCGGTTGAAATTTTTGCCCCGCTCTTTTTATCGAGCGGAACGATTTCATGATACGCATCGTAGAACGCCGGGCGGATGAGGTCGTTCATCGCCGCGTCCACAATGAGGAAATTTTTCCTGCCGGTGCGCTTCACATATTCGGCGCGCGTGACGAGAATGCCCGCGTTGCCGGAAATGAAACGTCCCGGCTCGATCAGGATTTTCAGGCCAAGCGGCTGGAGCAATGGCACGAGGCGCTCGGCGTATTTGGCCGGCGTCAGAACGTTCTTTGCGGCGGAACTTTTCCACCAGCTTTCCGCGCCGCTCGACAGCGCAGGCTGATAAACAATGCCCAGCCCGCCGCCGATGCTGAAAAAATCCAGCGCGTGTTTTTTCTTCAACTTTTCCACAAGCGGGAGAACTTTGCGGACCGCCTGCTCGAACGGCGATACGGTGGTCAACTGCGAGCCGATGTGCATCTGCACACCGCGCAACCGCAGATTCTTCAGTTTGCTGGCGCGCGCATAGATGACTTCGATTTTTTCAAACGCGATGCCAAACTTGTTTTCGTAGGTGCCGGTTGTGATTTTGGCGTGCGTCTTGGCGTCCACGCCGGGATTCACGCGCACGGCAATGGGCGCAACCTTTTTGAGCCGCGCGGCGATTCGGTTGATGCGCTGCAATTCCGGTTCGCTTTCGACGTTGAAGGAAAAAACATTTTGCCGCAGCGCGAATTCAATTTCACTTTCCGTCTTGCCGACGCCGGCAAAAACGCATTTCTTCGGGTCGCCGGCCGCCGCGATGACGCGCTGCAATTCGCCGCCGCTAACAATGTCGAAGCCGCCGCCGAGGTTCGTGATCGTCCGCAGCACGGCGAGGTTCGAGTTCGACTTCATCGCGAAGCAGACCAGATGGTTGAGCGGCGCGAGCGCGGCATCGAGTTTCTGAAAATGATCCGTCAGCGTCCGCTGCGAATAGACAAACAGCGGCGTGCCGAATTTTTTGGCGAGCGTCTCGATGGCGACGCCTTCGCAGAACAGTTTTTTGCCGACGTAGCGAAAATTGTGCATGGATTTTTAGTTAAAAATCAAATGTTGAAAGTTGCAGGCTGGCGCGCAAGGGAAATCAGTCCGTCCCGAATCTTTAACCTGTCTTCCAAAAGCCAGCCGATTACGGTTCGGCCAGAATTTCCGCGCGGTTGGACTGATATTCGGCGGCCGTAACCTGGTCGGCAAGGTATTTTGCGAGGAGCGCCTGGAGTTGCGAATCCTTGGCTGCGGAAATCGGCAGCGGCGGTGCGGTGATCGGCGGCAGGCCAAGCTCCTTGCCAGGATAATTCGCACTGGCTGGCGGCGTTGCGATAACCGGAGACTGAACCGGAGCGGCAGCAGCAAGTTTGCCCGCATTCATGGCGGCCTGTTGCGCATTCAACTCGCGCAATTTGTTTTCCAAAGCCGCCCGTGCGGCGGTCTGCGCCGCGTTGTCCGAAGAAGATGAGGCTGCCGTCGTTTCAGCCTTCTGCTGCGCGTCCAGTTCAGCCATTTTTTCCTGCAACGCTTCCATCGCTCTCGCCTGTGCCGCAGTGTCCGCAACTGCCGGCGGTGCCGTCACATTCGAGGAAACCTTCTGCTGCGCGTCCAGTTCAGCCATTTTTTCCTGCAACGCTTCCATTGCCTTTGCCTGTGCAGCGGTGTCTGACGGCGGCGCCGCCATGTTCGTGGAGCCTTGCTGCGCGTCCAATGCGCGCATCTTCGCATCCAGAGACGCGCGGGCGGCGGCCTGCGCCGGATTGTCCTGCGCGTGGACGTAGATAAAACCGGCGCAAAAAACAGCCGCGCAGACCAGCGGCCTGAATTTGGAAAATTGCATACTGCTTTTTACGCCAACTTCGCGTCCGATGCAACTGCTTTTCCGCCCGGAACAAAAAGTTTTTGCCATGCGCCCGGAAATGGATGACTCAAAACCGAGCGCCAAATGATGCCGCGAACCTGTCCGCGCGTGATTTTCAGGCGCCGCAGCGGATCAAGAACTTTGCCGTCGCGCAGGCATGAAATCGTTTTTGCGCCGATCAAAACCGGCCACGCGCACGCCAGCCGCACTCGCATCTGTCCGCGCGGAATGATGTTCGTATATTTCCAGCCCGCCGCCAGATGCGACTCCGCCGCATCCAGATAATGATTGTAAAGCGGACGCAGTTTGCATTCGTTCACAGGCTGCAACAAATCTTCGGGCGTCAGTCCGGCTTCAAGCAGTTTTTCCATCGGCAAGTAGCAGCGGCCATTCCGCAAATCTTTTGGCAGGTCGCGTAAAATGTTCACAAGCTGCAAACCGTTGCCGTAGCGGATTCCGTCGGCGAGCATATTCGCGTCGTCCATTTTTGCGTTTGGAAACAGGTGCGCGCGACAAATCTTCGTCCAGAACCCGCCCACGCAGCCGGCCACGCGATAAGTGTAATCATCCAAATCCGCCGCCGTTTCGAGCGCGATGATTTTTGTGGTGGGGCGAGCGTCCTCGCGAGCCGCGAATGTGGAAGACGGCTCGCCGGGAGTCTCGCCCCACCGGCCAAACCGCCGCAAATCCAATTCCTGCCCGCCCATGATGGTCGTGAGAACTTCGCGAACCAATTTCAAATCAGCGGGCGAAAGTGTTTGCAGCAGCGTGAGACTTGCTTCGACTTTTTCCAGCAATAATTTTTCGGCGGATAAATTTTGTTTTTGCGCCAGTTCGCCGAAGTTCAGCGGCGCGGAATTCTGGCCGAGAATCCGTTCGCGGAGTTTCTGCAATGCCTCGAGCCGTTGCGCCACCGGGAGAATTTCCGTGTCCGCGATAGAATCCGTTTGTTTTCTGCCGATTGTGCAGCGTTGCGCCACCGGGAGAATTTCCGTGTCCGCGATGGTGTCGGTCGTGCGCGCGAGCAGGTAGGCCACGCCGATTTGCGGGCGCACGCGCGCAGGCAGCACGCGCAACGTCAGATAAAACGAGCGCGACGTCGCCTTGAGCAGAGTATTTAATTCCATTACTTCGGCCACTCGCTGATTCGTGTCCAAGATTTTTGCAACCAACGCATATAATCTCGCGGTTTGGGCATCCGATTGGCCACGGTTAAACTGCCAAGAGACTTGTCTGGCCACAGATGAAGTCGGTCGGCAATCCCGATTTCTTGAGACAACCTTTCCACCGTTTGCAACGCGTTAACTGCGTAATTTTGCCACTGCTCACGGGTTTCAAAAACATCCGTTTTCAATTCCAAACCAAGTTCATCAGCGTGTGATTGAATTCGTTCCACATTTTCAGCGCGGATATTGATTGGCTCGTGAAAAATGGTGACGGGGTTGACTTCCGCTATGGCCTCAAGCGTCGCGCGCAAATCGGCTTCGTCGCACTCTGGGTAGGTTGGGGCAACGGCCACATAAACATTCAGTCCGGCTTCATTTGCTGCCCGGAGCGTTGCGAGGCGTTGAGTTGGTGCGGGAGCTTTGGGTTCGTATATCTTCGAGAGATCGTTTCGCAAGGTCGGCAAACTCATTCCGAACAACAGGCGCGAACCGAAAGTTTTATACAAATCGAAATCCGCTCGCGCCAGCGGGCTGCGAGTGAGGATGCGGACATTGAGCGTCGAATGATCACGAATCAGCTCCAACGAACGGCGAACCAGACGGCGGGCATGTTGTGACAGCATCCGTTGCCGCTCCGGGTCTGGGTGATGAATGACTTGGTAGGGATCGGTGGTGGTGCAATACATCACCGCACGATTGCCGTCAGGCTTGAGAAAACGCTTGGGCGTATTTTCAGCGGCACGCAACGACGCCAAAAATCTGTCTTCTTCCCAGGGTCGCAGCAAAACATAATCACCCCACTCGGCATCGGGGTTCTCCACACCATATTCAGCCAGCTTTGGTCCCTGCTTAATTGTCGCCGCACTTGGCACATAACAGAACCGGCACGCGTGCGAACAGCCCACTGCGACGTTGAAAGACCAATTTGAGAGACTTTTATAAATGAAATTGTTCTCGGCAATGACGGCGGGCGCGTGCCACATGCCCACTCGGTCATCGCGACGAATCAGCGGCGGCTGCATAACTCGCGGGTGAAGCCGGGCTGGTCTATCGAGAACAAGATTCATAATTTCGTTCGCATTAGCATCGTCTTGTTACCCGCCAAAGTCGAATTCCATCGGCAAAACACCTTTCATCGCTTTATCCCAAAACTCTTTTCCTTTGGGATGCTTGCTCGCATAGAGAAGTAGATAAAGCGGGGTGTTATTATCATTTGTGATTAGCACTTCGCGTCCAACAAAACTAAAGCCAAGCTTGTCGAGTTGCACTTTGTAAAGCTCAAGAACGCCACGAAAAAAGTCGCGGGCGTTATGCCTTGGCAGTTTTTTCCATGAATCGTTGCCGAGAAATTTCGTCAACGCGGATTCTTCATTGGCGTCAGGTGTGTATTGATGAATGTTCATCTTAATCCCCATCCCATGTTGAATGTTGATGAGTAGATCGCAGCGCGTCTTGGTATGAAGCGTTTCAATAAGAGAAAATGGAGCGTGACCAATGCCGGTAGGATCAATAAAAGCAAGCGTCAGCGAACCAGCAGGAATCTGCATTTTCTTGACTGCATCGGCACAATCTCCACACCAGATTTCTGTATTGGCGGCATTTTCAAAATTCTCCAACCGTTGAGCAAGCGCTTCTGCTGCCGGCACGCTCATTTCAGTGAAGATAAATTTAGTGAATTCTTTTTCGATTACTTTGAGCGGTGAGCCGAGGTCTTCCTTGCCAGTTTTTCTGATGACACAACGACCCGGACCGGAAAATAATTCAAGATACACGCGGCTTTTCCAGAAATTCTTCATTCCCGTCGCGAAGAGATGCGCGTAGTAGGTGAGCAGCTTGTGCTTGGTTTCAATCCACGCTCCGCTATCTCGAATCGGTAGCCCATCTTTCGCGACGCTGTCTTTCCACGGTGTTTTATCCGCTGACGGTAAGAATTGAATTGGCGGTTTCATTTAGAATCTTGTTCACGAAAGTTGTTCCCGCCAGCGCGCCAGTTGCTTCGCGACTTCCTTTGTTCCCGGTGCGCCGGTCAGGTTTCGTTTCGCCATCGCCGTTTTCAGATTGAACACGCCCAGCGCGTCGCGCCCGAATGTCGGGTTCACACCTTGCAATTCGGCGAGCGTCAGTTGGTTCAACGGTTTGCCGGTTTTTTCCGCCAGAGCCACCACTGCGCCGACGACGTGATGTGCCTGGCGAAATGGCATTCCCTTTTTCACCAAATAATCGGCGAGGTCGGTCGCCAGCAACGCCGGGTCGCTCGTGGCGGCGGCGCAGGCGGCGCGATTGATTTTTACATTGCGCAACATCGCGGAAAAAATTCTCACAGTCGCACGCGCGGTGTCGGCGGTGTCGAACAGCCGTTCCTTGTCCTCCTGCAAATCGCGGTTGTAAGTCATCGGCAAACCTTTCAACAGCGTGAGCAGCGACATCAGGTTGCCGAAGACGCGGCCGGTCTTGCCGCGCGTGAGTTCGGCGATGTCGGGATTTTTCTTCTGC
>Ga0208357_1001681_pt1 | contig 15887 bp, 9 predicted proteins | sample NGESurdeep092012_6_FD_184487 | JGI IMG/M metagenome (GOLD analysis project Ga0208357, IMG submission 184487) | Arctic peat soil microbial communities from Barrow, Alaska - NGEE Surface sample F52-2 deep-092012 (SPAdes) | ecosystem: Environmental > Terrestrial > Soil > Wetlands > Peat ... | reverse complement strand
TAGGTCGCTTCACTAACCGAGGCGTCGACGTGCTCGAGCAGCGGGGTCGTCCAACCTCCGACCGCGGTTTCGGGGATGACGCCTCCGGCAGCCTCGATCAGCGAGAACATCTTGTTCCACCAGTCGTCTGGCGCGGGTGCTCCGAGCGTGGCGTACCAGTCGAAGACGACGACGTCGAAGGGACGAGGCATCCTTCGATAATGGCACGCCTTCGGGCGGGCGGGATCCGACTAGTAGCCGCTCGCCGAGCCGAATCGGGTCCGCGGCTCGGTCGCGCCGGCGAGCGCGCCTTGGTCGACGGCGATCAGGTGGGCGTGGCCGAACTGACGCCAGAACGCCGGGCGGCGCGTCGTGCGATGGCCGCGTGCCTGAAGGCCTGCATCCCAACCACTTGGTGCCTGGCCTTCGAGCGCGACCTCGACTCGCCCGCGCCTGCGCCAGGTGTCGAACGACCCTCCTCCGTCTGGATCGATGAGCACGAAGCGACCTGCTGCCAACGCGTCACCTGGTGACTGTCCGTAGTGCAGCCATCGCGTTAGCAGCTGCAGCAACACCTGCGGTTGGCTGTCGCCGCCCATAGTGCCGAGCACGCCGCGAAGTGTGCCGTCGAGGTTGGTGACAGCTGTTGGGCAAAGGGTGTGCGCGGGTCGCTTCCCGGGTCCGTACTCGCCCGGATGACCCGCCTCGAGGGAGAACCCGATGCCGCGGTTGTGGAGAAAGATCCGCACGCCGGGCACGATCAGGCGCGACCCGAATCCGGAGGCGTTCGACTGGATGACGCTGATGCCGAGCCGGTCGCGGTCCACAGCTAGCAAGGCAGTCGTTTCACCCTCTTGGTAGTGATCGCCAAGTGTGGCGGCCTGATTAGGGTCGATGCGTTGGTGTCGTCGTTCGAGCTCTGTCGGATCGAGGAGCGAGGCGCCGCTCACTCCCTCTGCTAGAACCGCAAGCCGGTCGAAGGCCGCCTGTCTCGACGCCTCGACCAGCAGGTGAGCGAAGGCGTCACTGTCAGGATCGTCGGGAAGATCGAGCCGCGAAGCGATGAACGCTCCGGCGAGGGTCAGGTAGCCCTGAGAGTTTGGCGGAGCACTCCAGATGCGCGCGCCGAAGGCCTCGACCGATATGGCGTCGACCCACTCCGCTATTGGTGATGCCAGGTCAGCGCTCGTGAACTCGCCGCCGCCGAGGCGCAGCAGTCCTTCTCCGAACTCGCCCTGGTAGAACGCGCTCCTGCCGCCAGCGGCGATAGCGGCGAGGGTACGTGCAACCCCAGGTCTGCGGATGAGCGCGCCCTCGTGGAGCGGCCCGTCGGCGGTGTAGTCGGCTGCCTCTTCTAGTCCGGCGACCGCCGCGAAGTCCTCAACCAGCGTTGGCGAGGCTGGGAATCCCTCTTCTGCGTAGGCGCGCGCGGGTTCGAGCAACTCAGCGAACTCGAGCCGGCCGAAGCGTTCGTGCAGCGCGATCCATCCATCGACGCAACCGGGCACAGTGACGGACGCGATGTCGTCGAAGAACGGCATCACGCTGTGGCCAGCGTTTCGGAGGCGTTCCGGGTCCGCCCCAGATCCCGCCCTGCCAGAGGAGTTCAAGACGATGGGGCGCTCGCCTGGTGGCGTGACGACGGCGAAGAGATCTCCGCCCATGCCGCAGAGGTGTTGGCTCGTCACTGCCAAGACGGCATTGGTGGCGATCGCAGCGTCCGCTGCGCTACCGCCACGTCTGAGCATCTCCACTCCAGCACCGGCAGCTAGGTGGTCGATCGCGCAGACCATCCCGTTCTTGGATCGAAGCGTCGCGGCGGGCTGAAGGACCATGACAGCCAGCTTAGGTACTACTGAATGCTGGGTTTCTTTCCGTGCGCTGTCGATGCGGCGGCCGTTGGTTGGTGCAATGGCGCGAGAGGCGGCAAAATCATCTCCATGGCCTCCGACTTTGATCTCGTCGTACTCGGTGCAGGACCAGGCGGGTACACCGCGGCTGTCCGCGCGGCACAGCTCGGGCTCCGCGCGGCGGTGGTGGAGGAGAAGTATTGGGGCGGAGTCTGCTTGAACGTCGGTTGCATTCCGTCGAAGGCCCTGCTTCGAAACGCTGAGCTCGCGCATCTGGTCACCGCCGAGGCCGAGACATTCGGCATCTCATCTGGCGCACCGATCGTCGTCGACTTCGGGGCGGCTTTCGACCGCAGCAGGGTCGTGGCTGACGGTCGTGTGAAGGGCGTCCACTACCTGATGAAAAAGAACGCGATCACGGAGCTGAACGGGAAGGGCCGCTTCGTCGATGCACACACGATGGTCGTTGAGGGCGAGTCCGGGACCCAGCAGGTGTCATTCGACAACTGCATCATCGCCGTCGGCGCGACGACGAGGCTCTTGGCCGGTACGACGTTGTCCGAGCGGGTGGTGACCTACGAAGAGCAGATCCTCGATCGAGAGCTACCGGCATCGGTGATCATCGCCGGCGCCGGCGCGATCGGAATCGAGTTCGCCTACGTGATGCGTAACTACGGAGTCGACGTCACCATCGTCGAATTCCTCGATCGGATAGTTCCCCTTGAAGACGTAGAGGTATCAGCGGAGCTCGCCAGGCGCTATCGCCAGCTCGGCATCAAGATGATGACGTCGACGCGCGTCGAGTCAATCGACGATTCGGGCACGCAGGTGAGTGTGACGGTCTCTCACGACGGCGTCCAAGAGGTATTGACCGCTGATCGTGTCCTACAAGCGATCGGCTTCCAGCCGCGCGTGGCGGGATATGGGCTGGAGAACACCGGCGTCGCGTTGACCGAGCGCGGCGCCATCGATGTCGATCTTTTCTGTCGCACCAACGTCGAGAACATCTACGCGATCGGCGACGTCACGGCCAAGTTGATGCTCGCCCATGCCGCCGAGGCGATGGGCGTCATCGCCGCAGAAACGATCGCCGGTGCTGAGACCATGGTGCTCGACTACGTGATGGTGCCGCGGGCGACGTTTTGCCAGCCACAGATCGCGAGCTTCGGCTACACAGAGGCGCAGGCTCGTGAGCTTGGATTTCCCATCAAGGTTGTGAAGTTTCCTTTCACCGCCAACGGCAAGGCGCAGGGTTCGGGTGATCCCGGCGGTTTCGTGAAGCTGATCGCCGACGAAGAGCACGGCGAGCTGCTCGGGGCACACGTGATTGGCCACGACGTGAGTGAGCTCCTTTCGGAGCTGACGTTGGCACAACAATATGACATTAATGCGAAGGAACTTGCACGGAATGTTCATATTCACCCCACGATGGGTGAAGCAGTGAAGGAAGCCGTACATGGCCTTACGGGACACATGATCAACTTCTAGCGATCGCCGCTCGGCGGCTGCGCGGTGCTCAGAGTCTCTCGGTCATCCTATTATGCCTGATAGTTAAGCTATTCGAAGTAGCCATGCCTCCTCGGAAGCCTTTAGCTGGGCTGACCCCCGTTCACTGCATCCGGCTCCGAGTAGCGGCCCCGGTCTGACGATGCACGTCGCTATATTGCGATCACATGGCGGTCAGATTACAATGATTTCGCTAGTTGAGGATTCACCGGGCGACGCGGCGGTGTGTCTTCCGTGCTTGTTGCATCTACGACTCGCCGGTAATCCGGCGCACAAAAGGGGCAAAATTGAAAACAGCCGTACTCCGTTCAATAGTTCTGGCTTCGATGACCGCAGCGCTCGCACTTGGTGCAGGTGCGACGAGCATCGCCTCAGCCAGCACTAGCCAGCCCGCTAAAGCAGGCGGCACGTTGCAAGTCGAGATAGTCGCCTCACAGTGGCCAGGTCTGGACTCTGCCACCGACACACAAGACACCGCTGACGCGGCCTACCTGAATGAAATCTACGGACAGCTCTTCGAGATGACCGCGAACAACGTGGTCGTTCCTGACCAGGCGACGAGCTGGAAGCTGACGAACCACAACTCGACGCTTGTCTTTACGCTTCGAAAGGGCCTCGTCTTCTCAAACGGCGACCCACTCACCGCTTCGGACGTCGCGTGGAGCATCAACCGTGACACGACGCCGTCGTTCGGCAACATCGGCCTCTCGAACCTTCCCCTCACGGCGGCTGGGTGCTCGGGATCGGGCTTGACGGTTACCTGCCCACTCAAGGAGGCCGACGTCGCCATCGTTCCTGCCTTCATCAACGAGGCCTGGAACTGGACGGTCGACCAGAGCGCGCTGACTTCGATGGGCGAGGCTGCCTACGCGCAGAACCCAATCGGTGCTGGTCCCTTCAAGATCGCCACCAACGAGGCGAGCGCGGAGCTCAACCTTGTCAAGAACACGAGGTACTGGGAGAAGGGTCACCCGCTGCTTGCGGGAATCGACTTCACCAACGTGAGCTCGGACCAGAGCGCGCTTGACGCATTGCAGTCCGGTGAAGCGCAGCTAGCTATGGGCGTAACGACGATTCCGCTGCTCAACTCGGTTGGGAAGCAGGGTCTAGTTGTGAGCAAGCTCCCCGCGATGGTTACCGAGTTCATCAACTTGAACACGATCCACGGCCCGTTCGCGAACATCTTGGCCAGAGAGGCAGTCGCCTACGCGACGGACTCCAAGGCCCTTGTCGCTGGTCTCTATAACGGCGCCTACAAGACCGTGCAGTCACAGACCGCACCCGGTCAGCTCTTCTACACCCAGACCAACAAGAACTACCGCGGCTACAACCTCGCAAAGGCGAAGAAACTCGTCGCGGAGATCCCCGGTGGTCTGAGCGTCGACCTCAGCACCACGCTGAACAACGCGTTCTTCATCAACGAGGTGCAGGCAATCGCGACGATGTGGGAAGCGGCCGGCATCAAGGTCACGATCCAGGACTACTCGTTGCAGCAGATGCTCGGCATCACCTTCTCCGGGGCTTGGCAGGCAATCGATGAGAACTGGGGCGTCGGAACCGACCCGGGGATTAACGACTCGGAGTTCTTCGCGAACCTCTCTGCTGGAACCGTGTTTTCCGGCAACAACAATGCTGACCTGCAGGGTCTGTTGAACCAGGGCCTCGCGAACGCCAACCCGGTGGCCCGTCAGCGGGTCTACACCGAGGTCGGCAACATCGAGAACCAGCAGCAGTTGGGTGTCTTCATGTACGCGAAGAACGCGTACATGGTTTCGGCGAAGAGCTTGAGCGACGTCGGTGACTTCACGCCGAACCAGTTCAACATCTTCTTCGAGAACATGTCACTTGGCTAAGCAGCGCTGAGGCGTACTTCGAAGCACGACGAAGATGGGGCCGCGCTCGGAGCGGCCCCATCTTCGCGCTCAGCGCGGTCGACGGTTCGGCGGAGGTCTGCGACAAGGGCTTGACATCGAGAGAGCGCTGCCGCTGATCAGCGTCAGTAGCGCTTCGAAAATGAGCGCCAGGATCGAGAGAATGTGGGCGCCTTACGTCGGAGCCGGGTTGCGTGATTAAAGTTCCGTTGCCGATTGCCGATAGTAACGGCTTACGGCGATCTTGTTCGGCATGTCAATCGTCCCGATTCCGCTACTCACCGGTGGTTTTGGAGCGCTGTTAGTGCCGATATGAGGTTCGGTTGACTGGAGGACGACATCTCGCGAGTGCCAGGACACCTTCCTCACCTCGTCGTGGTCGCGGCGCTCTTCGTCCTTGGTGCCGCCGCGACACCCGCCTCGAGTGCGACGTCGGTGACGCTTGCGGCGGGCGGAGGTCGGCTGATCTACACGCATCGGGTGGCCGGCGGACCCCTGCTTCTAGCCCCGCGCGGCCCATCAAGGTTCCGCGGGCTCGCGATCAACAGCCACACCGCGACCAGTCGCCGGAGCGCGCCCAAGGGAACTGCACCTTCGATCAGGGTTCAGCCGTCGAGCGTGACGGCGAAGGCCGGGACGAAGGTCTCCCTCAAAGCAGCAGCCAGTGGTTCACCCCGGCCAGCGGTTCACTGGCAGGACTCCTCGAACCGCAAGAAGTGGACAGTGATCCGGGGCGCGACAGCGACGACGTACGGCTTCATCGCCTCGGCTGCGAAGAATGGGTACAGCTACAAGGCGATATTCGCGAACTCGGCGGGGTCGGCGGCCACCAAAGTGGTCAAGCTGAAAGTGTTGTTCGCGCCAAAGATCACCGACCAGCCGGTCGCCGCCGTCGCTCAGGCGGGCGCGACAACCATTTTTAGCGCAGCCGCGTCTGGTGAACCCAGGCCGAGTGTGCACTGGCAAGAGTCCGCCACCGGTGCCACCTGGAGCGAGATCGGCGGTGCGACGTCGAGCACCTATTCGTTCGCAGCGCTCGCAAGCGAGAACGGATATCAGTTCGAAGCGGTCTACAAGAACGCCGAGGGCAAAGCGACGACGCACCGCGTCTCCCTTACCGTGACGCCCGCTCCGGTTGCACCAGCAGTGACCGGGGAACCCGCTCCCGCAACCGTTACTGCCGGCTCGTCTGCGTCGTTCATAGCGTCGGCCTCGGGATCCCCGGCACCGACGATTCAGTGGGATATCTCGACGGACGGGGCGACGTGGTCGCCGATCGTCGGGGCGACCGCTGCGACATACTCTTTCGCAGCCTCTATTGGGGAGAGCAACTTCCGATTCGAGGCGATATTCACCAACGTGGCGGGCTCGGCCACCTCGAACCCTGCCACGCTCACGGTCAACCCATTGCTCGTCGCGCCAACGGTCGTGACACAGCCATTGCCCGACACCGTCGCCAACGGATCGACGGCGTCGTTCATGGCCGCGGCGTCGGGCGATCCTGCCCCGACGGTGCAGTGGCAACAGTCGACAGATGGCGTGAGCTGGACGTATATCGGGGGTCAAACCTCAACGTCGCTTGTCTTCACGGCTGCGTACGCCGACACCGGTGACCAGTACAGGGCCGTGTTCTCCAACACCCAGGGCTTTGTGATCTCGAGCGCTGTGACGCTCACCGTGACGCTTCCGAGCGGATTTCCCGTTGTCATGACCCAGCCGCGCAACGACGCGGTGAACGTAGGCGCGATGGCGTCGTTTACGGCCTCCGCGTCAGGATCGCCGACGCCGACCGTGCTGTGGTCGGTGTCGACGAACGGCGGCCAGAGCTGGGCGACGATCTCAGGGGCAACGTCGACCACCTACGTCGTTACGACGACAGCAAACGAAGAGGCAAATGAGTACGAAGCGACCTTCACCAACGCCGTCGGAGCCATTACCACCAATCCGGCGACGTTGAGCGTGGTCGTGAACCCGAGCGCGACGTCGAGCAACTGGTCGGGTTACGCGGACTCCGGTTCGACGTTCACGGGAATCTCCAGCACCTGGACCGTGCCAACCGCCACCTGCTCCGGCTCGAGCACGCAGTACTCATCGGAGTGGATCGGTATCGATGGCGACGGCTCAGCAACTGTCGAACAGGATGGGACCGACGCTGACTGCTTTGGTGGCCAGCCGACCTACTACGCGTGGTACGAGATGTTCGGCGACTCCGCCGTGAACGCCGGCTACGAAGTTGAACTGCCGTATGCGGTCTCGCCGGGCGACGTCATCTCGGCATCGGTCACAGTCACCAACAACAGCTGGACGCTCGCGCTGGCGGACTCGTCCACGGTGAGCAACGGCTGGGCGAACTCTTACATGTTCAACTTCACGGCCCAGCAATCCTCTGCGGAGTGGATCGTCGAACGACCTGAGATCAACAGCACGTTGTCGGATCTGGCGGAGTTCTCGCCGGTGACTTTCACGAACGCTCAGGTTTCGGGCGGAGCCGGTACCGGAGGCATCACCACGTACTCGGCGGCCGATATCGAGATGACTAACAACAGCGACCTCCTTGCGATCGCGAGTGGGTTGAACACTGCCGGGACGACGTTTAGCGACTTCTGGCAGGCGTCGACGTAGCGCTCATCGCTGACTCAGCAGCGACGATGAGCGCGTAGGTGATTTGCTGCCGTCAACGCCGAGAATGTGTCTCGCGCAAGCGGCGATCTCACGAATCGAGCTCGACTCAGCCGCCATTCTCGAAGACAGGCTCGGGATCCCGCTTGGTGCCAACACTTCTCGGTGACGCTCGCGCGACGGCGATCACCGGCGGCGAATAGCCTCTCTGGTTATGCCAGAGTTCAACTTCTCCGAGCTTCTACCGATCGATCATCACCATTCGGGAACAACGTGGCGGCTCTTGACCACCGAAGGCGTGAGCGTCGTCGACGCGGGTGGCAGGAGATTCCTCGAGGTCTCGCCCGAGGCGCTCACCAAGCTGTCGAGGGCTGCGTTCCGAGACATCGCGCATCTGCTGAGAAGTGACCATCTCGCGCAGCTTCGCTCGATCCTTGACGATCCTGAAGCTTCGGGCAACGACCGTTTCGTGGCGCTCGACTTGTTGAAGAATGCCTGTATCGCTGCTGGTGGCGTATTGCCGATGTGCCAAGACACCGGTACTGCAATCGTGTCGGCGAGAAAGGGCGAACGTGTACTCACCGGAGGCGGCGATGAGTCGGCGATCGCGCGGGGTGTCTTTGAGGCCTACACCGAGCTGAATCTCCGGTACTCGCAGATGGCTCCGCTAACAACGTGGCAGGAAGTCAATACCGGCTCGAATCTCCCAGCTCAGATTGAGATCTACTCGACCGAAGGCGACGAGTACGAGATGCTCTTCATGGCTAAGGGTGGCGGATCGGCCAACAAGAGCTATCTGTACCAAGAGACCGTCGCGCTGCTCAATCCTGCAAGGCTGATGACCTGGCTCGATGAGAAGCTGCGAACCATCGGCACCTCTGCGTGTCCTCCGTATCACCTCGCGATCGCGATCGGCGGAACGTCCGCGGAGTACGCGTTGCGCACTGCGAAGTACGCCTCAGCGAGATATCTCGACTCGCTGCCGCAAGTTGGTGATCTGACGGGTCACGCCATCCGCGACGTCGAACTCGAAGCAGAGGTGCTTGCTCTTACGCAGCGACTCGGGATCGGCGCGCAGTTCGGCGGCAAGTACTTCTGCCACGACGTCCGGGTGATTCGGCTGCCTCGTCACGGAGCATCGTGTCCAGTGGCAATCGCGGTCTCGTGCTCGGCCGACCGCCAGGTTCTTGCGAAGATCACGGCGGAGGGAGTGTTCCTCGAACAGCTCGAGGAGAACCCCGCCCGGTTCCTGCCCGACCCCGACGAGGCCGAACTCGCGTCCGAAGTTGTACCGATTGACCTGTCGCGTCCGATGGCTGAGATTCGTGCCGAGCTCAGCCAGTACCCGGTAAAGACCCGGCTCTCGCTCAGTGGACCGATGGTGGTCGCTCGCGATATCGCGCACGCCAAGATCGCCGAGCGACTTGATGCAGGCGAGTCGATGCCGGCTTATCTGCGTGACCACTGCGTGTACTACGCAGGGCCTGCGAAGACCCCGGCGGGCTATGCGTCAGGCTCGTTCGGTCCGACGACGGCTGGCCGGATGGACTCCTACGTCGAGCGCTTTCAAGAGGCAGGGGGATCGCTGGTGATGTTGGCCAAGGGCAATCGGTCCAAAGTCGTGACCGACTCTTGCGCCGAACGTGGTGGCTTCTACCTCGGATCGATTGGTGGAGCAGCAGCTCGACTCGCCCAAGACTGCATTCGAAGCGTCGAGGTCCTCGAGTATCCAGAACTTGGTATGGAGGCCGTTTGGCGCATCGAGGTCGAAAACTTTCCTGCCTTCATCATCGTCGATGACAAGGGGAACGACTTCTTTGAAGAAGTGAGCACGCCCGTCAGCCTGCGCCCTCACTGAGGTGTCGCGAGGAAGTCGCGGATCGCCCCGGCATAGCGGGCGACGACTACCTCAGACGCCACCCCACACGGCACGTGATACCGCGATGACCTGCGCCAACTTCGCGTCCTGCTCTTCGAGGGTCATCGGCGCATTCGCTGCAGAGGCGAAACCGCATTGCGTCGAAAGAGCGAGTTCATCGAGTGGCTTCAGCTCGGCGGCCTCTTTGATCCGTCCCTCCAGCTCCGCGCGTGATTCGAGTGCGCCGTCCTTCGTTGTCAACAGGCCGAGAACAGCGATCGTCCCAGGCTTGACGTGTCGAATCGGATCGAGATCGCCTGAGCGGTCGGAGTCGTACTCAAGAAGTGCCACGTCGAACTCGAGATTCGGGAACATGAGCTCGGCGATCGCCTCGTAGCTTCCCGCCGAATGAGGACGGCCCCCCGGCCCATTCCCGCGGCAGATGTGCAAGGCAGCGGTTACGTCGAGTCCTTCGCAGATCGAGCTGTCGAGTTTTGCGTCGAAGACGAGCTCGGCGTCGAGATCGTGTCCCTGTTCGGTGTGGAACACGCGATTGGCCGGATCACAAAGTGAGCCGTAGTTCGGAGCGTCGAGTTGGATGTAGTCACAGCCCTGGTCAGCGAGCCATCGAGCGACGCTTCGCATCCACGTCGCAACGTCGTTTAGGTACACCTCGCAGTTCTCGTAGGCGTCCGTAGAGGCCGTATCCGACCAGAAGCGACGGAAGTAGCTCGGAGCGGCCATCGTGTACTTGGTTCGCGAACGGGCGTGCGACTTAAGAAACGGGTACTCCTCGGCGAGGGCTGCATCGGCTCGTGGGGAGACACGGCGCACCACAGTCGGGAAGGCCGCCTCGGGGTCGGATTGAGCGGCCGCGTTGACATTGGTCGGATAGGAGCGCGGTCCCTTTCGGGGCTCGAGGCCGTCGAGATAGGTGCGGGCGTTGGACCAGCCTGGGCGGCGAAGCTCTCCATCGGTCACGATCTGGAAGCCGAGCGACTCTTGAAGTTTGATCGCCTCGAGCACTTCGGCGTCCTCGATCTCGGACAGGCCCGCTGCGTCGAGCGCACCCGATCGGTGACGAGCTCGAGCGTCAAGTAGGCGCTCGCTTTGCAGCAGACTCCCGAGTGATTCCGCGCGAATTGCACTTCGCGTTGATGCAGACATCTTCCGCCTCCGGCTCTCTCGCCTCTTCGACGAGACGGAAAACCCTACCGTCCCCGCTCGCGAAGCTCTCGCGGCGAAGCAACGCTGATCGGCTGGCTCACAATGACGCTGGGCCCAGCGCAGCCTCCCTTCTCGCGTACTCGTGCGTCGCGTGACACCTCACATGTGGTGCGAGAAATTACCTCCGTGTGAGGCTCTATTGCCGCCCAAAATGGCTAAAATAGACCGCTGGTTTTCTTCGTAAGAAAATCGAGAAGCTGCTGGACCAGAGTTGGAGCGAGTGAGTAGTGCACGCGATGACGCGCGTCGTTGTCGCTCGGGGCGCACCTTCGGCCAAGCTTTCCTTCCGCGTGGCGCCCATTTACAAATGATGCGGCCGACCAGCGTATTTAGCTCGACCGTGCTGCGAAATCGTAGGCGGACGTCGGTGGTCGTGGTGCTATTTCTTTCACGCTCGCTAGCCCGATAGAGAGCTCGACCTCGTTGGGAGAACGTTGGGAAATCGTTGGGCTATTTGCCCTATTCCCGATTACTGCACATCTTTACGATGCTTCTTGTCCTGCAGAGATCGCAGGTCCTGGGCGATGCGTTGATCTACTGGCTGAATTTGGTCGCCAAGCCAGTAAGGAGCTAATGGCGAAACCGACGCCCGTCGGAAGCCATTAGTCCCAGGAGCATACGTTGAACCGAATCTCCACCATCGGAGGATCAGGCACTTCGGAGTACCGAAACAGCCGGCGGTCCTTTCGTCAAGCGAGCATTCAGAGCAACAACGTCATCTCCGAGGCAGACAGAGCCGTCTTGCCGCATTCACGCATGGGGCTCTTCCAGGCCACGTTGGTAGCGATTCTCAGCCTCGTTCTCGTAGGGGCAGTCGCCTTCGGATCGATGGTGGGTTCAGCCGAACTGCTTCACCTTCTCTCTCCGGCAAAGCAGTTCGATGCATTTCGTGCGCTGCACGAGCCAGCAGTGGTCGAAGTACTGCTTGGCCTCGCGATTCTTTGGCTCCTCCCCCCGCATCCGTGGGCGATGAGTGGGCACGCCGTCGCGAGTCGGCGACATCTTTCTCGATCGAAGGCGAAGGCGTGATGGCCATTCGCCTGAGTCCGGCGATGCGGTTTTGGCAGGCGGAGATGGGCCGACCTGCCGAACCGCACCGACGGGGGCTTCTACCTGGTCCCCGGTAGCAGGAGCAAAGAGATGTTGCGGCTCTGACAATCGGGGCATATCCGCCCCGCGCAGTCGCACCAACGGAGATCGGTTTCGCTCTCCGCAGCACCCGAGTCCCTCATTCGGTTCTCGGTTCCTTGGGCGAAGCATTGATCTACAGGTCGAGTTTGGTCGCCGGACCTGTGGGGAGCGAGTGGCGAATCCGCCGCCCATGTCAATCAGACATACCAACCCAAGGAGAACGAAGTGAATATCAAAAGGTTCATGAGCAAGAAGGTTGTAGCCATCGGCCTCGCCGCTGGCATCACACTCGGCCTCGGTGGAGCTGCGTTCGCGTACTTCACCGCTGGCGGGACCGGCCCTGCCAACGCGGCAGTCGGTACCTCTGGGACGTGGGGCATTGTCCAGGACGGCTCGGCTTCCGGGCTGATGTACCCAGGACAGGGCTCTTCGGTCGTTACCTACACGATCACGAACCTGGGCAACGGTAACCAGGCGCTCGTCTCTGGGGACTTGATCTCCGCCATAGTCGCCGCGCCCGGCACGTTCGACGTGGAGAACGGGGCGAACGCTAACGCAGACGTTGCCAATTGTTTGGCGTCGTGGTTCACCCCGGTCGTTGGAACTCCCACGATTGGAACCTCAAGCGCTTCTGCGTACGGAACGAGCATCGCTCCTAACGGCACAGCGTCAGTCAGCGTCACCGTGACGATGTCAGACGCTGCGACGAGCCAGGACGTATGCGCAGGTGTCAGCCCGGTGGTCTCACTCGCCGCATCGGCCTAAGGGCGACACGAACCGACGGGCAGAGCTTCGGCTCAGCTCGCCGGTCCGGTTTGACCGTGCACCGGGTCAGGGAGCCATCTCCTTGACCCGGTGCATCGGAGTTCGATCAAGCAACCGCAACAGGATTTCCCAGACCGTGGGGTAGTCCGGCTCGGACGAGCGGGGCGAAGAGTCGAGAGGCCATCGGGTCCCTCGATTCCTCGATCTGATCTCTGACTGCAAACGAGTGAGCGGGCAAGTGCTGCGACCAGCAGCCCTTCGATGCAGATGGAGTTGGCGCAGTGAAGAAGTTCAAGAACACGAGAGCCGTGGCTACACCGACTGGGTCGATCACTTCGAGTGGTGACTCGATTTACTTCTCGACTACGACGAAAACGGACGCCTTGTCGTGACTGAGATCACGCCTTCCATCCAGTCGACGCGCCGACCGTTGCGACGAGTTGCCGTGGTAGCTGCCATCTGTACCGTCGTGGTGCTACTGCTCGCCGCCGCCGCCGTCGCCTACTTCACCGCGTCAGGTACGGGCTCGGGGGCGGCGGTCGTCGGAACGATCACTCCTGCGACGATTTCCGCGCCGAGCTCGGCCAGCAGCTCGGTAACGATCACCTGGTCCGCCCAGGCCGGCGTCACGCCCGCCTCGCTCGACAACAACATCACTTACACGGTGCTACGCAAGCCGTCGTCTGGTGCGTTCGCACAGGTCACTTCCGGGTCGTGTGCCTCGACGCTTCCCGACGGCACGATGACTTGTGCCGACACCTCGGTCGGTTCCAACGGCAGTTACAGCTACGAAGTGGTCGCGTCTTTCGGCTCATTTACGGTTTCGTCGAACGTCGTCTCGGTCAACATCGCACTAGTGCCTCCGACCGATTCGGTCTCGCTCGTCTCCCCAGTAGGTGCGTACCTCAATACCGCCACCGACACGGTCTACATCAACACCAAAGTAGGTGGCTCCTTCGGCCTTGCCGACGCAGTCCGGGCCCCCGGTGTAGCGCCGGCATCCGCGTCGTTCCCAGGTGTCTCGGCTGCCGGCTGGAGTGGCCACACCACGAGCGAGACGGTGAGCACCGGAACCAGCAGCGCACCGTCGATCACGTACTCGTCGAGCACCCGGTACAGCTTCGATACGACCGCGGTCGCTTCAACCGGCATCGTGTCGAGTGCGGACATACTCGGCAACACCAGCGCTGGTGTCGACTTGACCTTCACTCCTTTCTCGGGCGGTCCGACCGGCGGCTCACTTACGGCAGATGGCATCGCAGGGACGAGCGGCGATGCTCTCATTCTCACGTCGGCAACGAGCTATCCGCTGGCATGGACGAACTTCACGGCCGACGCTTCGGGTATCGCCTCAAGTTCGCTTTCGGTCAAGTTCGCTCCCTGGTCGTCGAACACGTGTGGGACCTACGGCTCGGCGATCATGATCACGACAAGCTCGCCATCGACCGAGACCGAGACGTCGGGGGATGGTTGCTACCAGTACACGCTCGCTGAGACCGACAACGTCGGCCTCGTCTCGACACTCATGACGACTGTCGAGGTAGATACGACAGCGCCGGTGACCGCCGACAACTCATCGTCGATCGGTGGCGAATGGGAGAACAGCACCCAGACGGTGACGCTTTCTCCGACCGACGCAGGATCTGGCGTCGCGAAGACCTACTTCACGACCGATGGAACGACGCCATCCGAGATCGGTGGTGTGGTGCAGGGCACGACGCAGACGGGCACCTCGGTAGTGCTCTCCTTCGCCGGCTCCTACACGATCAAGTACTTCTCGGTTGACAAGACCGGCAACGTCGAGGCAGTCAAAACGGCTGCTTCGGTGATCCGTATCGACCTCGTTCCCCCGAGCGTTCCCGCTCCGATCGTGAATGGACACTCATGATGCGACGACTTGAATTTCTTCGACACCTGCGCCTTCTGCTCGCCGTTCCGCCCTCGTTCGCCGAGCAGTCGTCGTGGAGCGTGGGAGTCAGGCCCAGCGGGTTTCTGCTCCCGTCACTTGACCTAGCGGTGCGGGCCCGAAACACAAGTGGTCAGGATCTCGACGGTTGGCTCATGACGCCGCGAGTCGGCGGCCGCAGGCCAATGCGTCGATCGATTGACGCTCCCATTCTCAAGCCTCGCCCGATGGCGAGTCGATCAGCGACAGGCGACCCCCAATGAAGCGCTTCTCACGGATTGTTCTCTCGACGCTGCTGCTCGGGATGCTCGCAACTCCCTTGGTATTTGAAGGAGTTGCGGCCGCGATTACCGCTCCGACCGCCCCAACCCAAACACCCAACCCCGTCGCCCCTGGCGGGACGGCGTCGTACTCGCTCGCGTTCCCCAACGTCTCCAGTGGTTACTACGTCAGTTTGGATACCCCCCCCACGATGCCGAGCGGCGCCACCTTTTCGGACAATTCGGACAATGAGGACAACCGTGGGTGTGTGGCGGCCCAAGGTACGACCGCCACCTTTGACAACATCCAGGTCGTCGCTGGCACCGTCGGCGGAACCTTCACGGTGACCGCGACCCAATATTCGAGCGCAAACAATTGCGACCGCAACCGACAATCGAGAGGGTCGGCATCGGTGACGCTGACGTTGAACGTTGGGTTGCCATTCGCGGTTTCCGTACCGACCCAGTCACCGAGCCCCGACGTACCCGGTGGTCCGGCCACGTACTCGCCGATCACGATTACGGGCGGGACGAGTGGCGACTTCGTCGCAATCGCACTGAGCAGCCTCCCGACCGGCGCGACCCCCACTGTGCCGGTGAGTTGCCTCGCGGCAACCGGTGCGGCGGAGACGCCGGGCTTCACCGGTACGCAGGTGACGCCCGGTTCCGTCGGCGGAGCCTTTACGGTCACCGTGACCGAGTACACGAACAGCAACTGCACAGGGACTGCGGTGACGACCGCCACCGCGACACCCACGCTCACCGTCTCGCCATTCACTGTTTCCATCCCTACCCAGACGACTAATCCGGTCGCGCCAGGGAGTTCGACGACGTACACACCGATCACGATCGCGAATGGGCTCAGTGGTGACTACGTGGCGCTCTCAGCGACCGGTGCGACCTTTACGGCGCCCA
>Ga0208357_1001678_pt1 | contig 15900 bp, 11 predicted proteins | sample NGESurdeep092012_6_FD_184487 | JGI IMG/M metagenome (GOLD analysis project Ga0208357, IMG submission 184487) | Arctic peat soil microbial communities from Barrow, Alaska - NGEE Surface sample F52-2 deep-092012 (SPAdes) | ecosystem: Environmental > Terrestrial > Soil > Wetlands > Peat ... | reverse complement strand
CCAACCCCGTCTCCCCCAATCCCGCAGCCTCGCAGCTTCAGCTCACTGTCGAAGACGATGGCACCGGCATGCCCCCCGCGGTCGCCGCCGAATTCCTCCGTCCATCGCCTCTCCCGCAGGGCGCTACGCACGGCCTCGGCCACCGCATCGTCCATGAGCTTGCCACCGCCACCGGCGGTCAACTCGCCATCCGCGTCCTTCCCGGCAAGGGAACCATCGTTTCCGTCCTCTGGCCCGTCCCCGCAGCACTGCTTCCCTGTTCTAACTGTCTCAATACCTCCTCCGTCGACTCTCCAGGTTCTCCATCAACCCAGTCGCCAGCAACCACATCCCAAGGACCCGCCACTTGCTAACCTTCAAGCCCTTCTCGACCGCCACTTCACCAACCGAGCTCCTTCCCACAGTCTCCTCACCCTCCGCCATCGCCGCTCCCACCTACACCGCTCCCAGCTACGCCGCTCCCAGCTACGCAGTCCCGACCTATGCCGCCCCAACCTCCGCCGGCAGCAACATCGACACCGACCGCCTTCCCCAGCTCCGCGTTCTGGTCGTCGACGACGATGCACCCATCCGCAACGCCTGTTCTGAAATCGCCGTCAGCCTCGGCTTCACGACCCAGGTCGCCGACTCGGTATCCACAGCGCGCCTCGCCCTCGCCCACAGCTCCGTCGACATCCTCCTCCTCGACCTCAAGCTCCCCGGAGGTGGCGGCCTCGCTCTCCTCGAAGACCTTCGAGCGCAGCATCCCCAGACCATCGTCGTCATCATGACCGCCTACGCCACCATTAACTCTGCGGTTGAGTCCATGCGCATTGGCGCCGGCGACTATCTCACCAAGCCCTTCACCCTCGACGAGCTCTCCACCACCCTCGCGCGAGCCGCCCAGCGCCGTTCGGTTGACGTCGAGTCACGCCTCCTCCGCGACCGTCTTCGTACCGGCTCCGGCATGGGCAATCTCGTCGGCAACTCCCCCGCCATGGAGAAGCTCTACCGCATCCTCTCCAAGGTCGCCAGCACCACCCACCCCGTCCTCATCCTCGGGGAGTCGGGCACCGGCAAGGAGCTCGTCGCCCAGTCCATCCACGCCAACGGCCCCAACGCCCACAAGCCCTTCATCCCCGTCGACTGCGGCTCGCTCGTCCCAGCCATGATCGAGTCCGAGCTCTTTGGCTACGTCAAGGGTGCCTTCCCCGGAGCCACCCGCGCCAAAGCCGGCCTGCTCGCCACCGCCGACGGTGGCACCGTCTTCCTCGACGAGATCGGCGAGCTTCCCCTCGACCTTCAGGGCCGCCTCCTCCGCGCCCTCCAGGACAAGGAAATCCGTCCCCTGGGCTCCGATCAGGCCATCCCCTTCACCGCCCGCATCCTCGCCTCCACCACCCGCGACCTCACCGGCCTGATCGAGACCGGCCGCTTCCGCAAGGACCTCTTCTTCCGCCTCAACGTCGTCAATCTCCGCATCCCCGCGTTACGCGAGCGCAGCACCGACATCCCTCTTCTTGCCGCCCACGTCCTCGAACGCCTGAGCGCCGAAAACGGCCTCTCCTACACCTTCGCCGACGACGCCCTGCACCTGCTCATGGACTACGACTGGCCCGGCAACGTCCGCGAGCTGGAGCTCGCCATCGAGCGCGCCTGCGCCCTCTCCAGCGGCCCTATCCTTCATCTCGGCGACTTCCCCACACAGATGCAGGACTACCAGTTCCACGCCCAGCAATCCCTCCAGAATTTCAACAGCCTCTTCCCCCAGGCGGACCAACTCGCCCACCTCTCCGGAGCGGCCGAGCCCTGCGCCGTCCTCACCATGGCCGAACTAGAAAAGCAGGCCATCCTCAGCACCATCACCCAGCTCCACGGCGACAAGCTGATGGCTGCCCGTCTCCTCGGCATCGGCAAAACCACCCTCTACCGCAAGCTCAAGGAATACGGCCTCGGCGAAGACGCAAGCTTCCTCTAACACCAACCACCCAACAGCGAAATCCCCCCACGCATCACCAGCGACGAACCACTACCCTCTACCCACCAATCACCAATCACTAACCACTAACCACTAACCACTCACCACTCACCACTAACCACTAACCACTAACCACTAATTATCCATGCCCCCATCCATCCTTCTCATCGCCACCGAAACCACCGCCCTCCCCGTAGCCGAAGCTCTCCGCCTCGAACTCCGCGCCGAGGTCGAAACCACTCCCAGCCGCCGCTCCGCGCTCACCTCCCTCCGTCGCCGCGACTTCTCCCTCGTCCTCATCGACGAGGGCCTGGCCACCGCCGACACCGCCGCCGCGGATCTGCTCTACCAGAACTCCGGAGCAGCTCTGATCATCGAGCTCAACTTCGCCATCTCCAGCGCCGCGCGCATCGTTCGCCAGGCCCGCGCCGCCCTCATTCGCCAAACCCAGGACCAGGCCCAGGCCCGCATCGCCGCAGCCTCCGCCATCCACAGCGAACTCAACAGCTCGCTCTCCAGCCTCCTGCTCGAATCCGAGATGGCCCTCCGCGAAGCCAACCCCGCCCAGGAACCCCGTCTCCGCCACCTCGTCCAGCTCGCCAGCGACCTCCGCGACCGCCTCCGTCCCTGACGTCTCGGCACCCCGCGCCGCGCGCCCCCCGCGCGATCACCGCGCAACCCGTGCGATCCTCCCCCCATTCTAGGTACAATCTCAGTCTGCCCCTGCGATGCTGCACGCATCCGGCTCACTGCGTTGCGCATCGACACCATCAGCACCCCAAGGAGAACGATGAAGATCACCCCCGGAAAACTTGCTGGCCTCAAGGCCGTCTCCAACGCGCGCAACGTCATCGCCGCCGCCGCCATGGACCAGCGCGGCTCCCTCCAGAAATCCATCTCCAACGAGCGCGGCGCCACCTCCAGCGGCCACGACCTCGAAGTCTTCAAGACCCTTGTCACTGAAGTCCTCACCCGCTACGCCTCGGCCATCCTCCTCGATCCCGAGTACGGTCTCCCCGCCGCCCAGCACCGCAACGGCAAGGGCCTACTCCTGGCCTACGAGAAGACCGGCTACGACTCCAACACCCCCGGCCGCCTGCCCGACCTGCTCGATGTCTGGAGCGTCCGCCGCCTCGCCGAGGCGGGTGCCGACTGCATCAAAATCCTGCTCTACTACACCCCCTTCGACACGCCCGCAGCCAACGAGTTCAAGCACGCCTGGATCGAGCGCATCGGCGACGAGTGCCGCGCCCACGACATCCCTTTCTTCCTCGAACTCGTCGGCTACGACGAAGCCGGAGCCGACGAAAAGACGGTAGTCTACGCGCGCAAGAAGCCCGCCATCGTCACCGGCGGGATGCAGGAGTTCACCCAAGACCGCTACGGCGTCGATGTCCTCAAAGTCGAAGTCCCCATCGTCATGGAATTCGTCGAAGGCACCCGCGCCTACAAGGGTGCCTCCGCCTACACCCGCGCCGAGGCCCTCAGCCTCTTCCGCTCCGTCGGCGAATCCACCGAGAAGCCCTTCATCTATCTCTCCGCCGGAGTCTCCAACCCCGTCTTCATCGAAACCCTCGAACTCGCAGCCGAATCCGGAGTAGCCTTCAACGGCGTCCTCTGCGGCCGCGCCACCTGGAAGGACGGCATAGCCATCTACGCCAAAAACGGCCCCGAAGCCTTCCGCCAATGGCTCGAAACCACCGGCGTAGAAAACATCCAGAACGTCAACAAGGCTCTCGAAGCTGCCACCCCCTGGACCTCCAAAGTAGAAGCCATCTAACCAGCTCAATGGCGCTTGCAGACACATAGCCGCACTGCGCTGTCTGCAAGCGCGATTGCCATACACCCGCATCTCCCATACTCTGGCTGCACCCATGCGCACTCTCAGCCGAGTCCTCCCAACCCTCCTATTCTGCCTCGCGCCCTTCGCCGCTCTCGCCCAGACCTACACGCCCAAACAAATCCTCATCAAGGGCGCCGACGGAATGGATACCCAACAACTCATCGGCATCACAGCGCTAAAGCCCGGCCCCATGACCAAGCAGGACGTCGAGGCCGCCCTGCAGCGCCTCGCCGACACCGGCCTCTTCAACGATCTCAACTACACCGTGAGCTCCGACGCGCTCATCGTCAACGTCACACCCTCCGCAGCCGCGCAGCTCGTCCCCGTCCGCTTCACCAACTTCGTCTGGTGGACACCCTCCGAACTCACCACGCTCATCCAGGCTCGCGTACCGCTCTATCAAGGCAAGCTCTCCCTCAAGGGCAGCATGCTCGAACAGGTAGAAGCCGCTCTCGTCGCCATCCTCAAACAGAAGGGCATCGACGCCGAGGTAACTCCCATCGAAGGAATAAGCGGCAACAGCGTGGCACTCGCCATCTCGCGGCCTTCCATCCTGCTCGGCAACATTGACGTCCAAGGCTCCCTTCCCACCGTCGCCTCCAGGCTCGCAGAGATGAAGGCAGGTTTTGCCGCCCAGGAATTCGATCAGCAGGTCCTCGCCAAATCCATTCCGCTCAACACCACCGACCTCTACGACAATGCCGGATTCCTCGACGCCACCGCCGATCCCGTCACCTTCGCCCCTCCCCGCAAAGACAAGGACACCTACCTCGTCGACGCGTCCACCACCGTCCACCCGGCGAGCTCTACCGCATCCGTCAGTTGAACTTCAACGGTCCGCCGCCCCTTTCTCACTCCGATATGGAGAAGGCAACAGCCGTCAAAATCGGCGATCCCGCCGGCGCCTTCACGCTCCAACACGCGGCCGACGCTCTCGCCCACGCCTACAGCGAGCATGGCTTCCTCGACGCTAAGGCAACCCACGTCTTCCCCAAAGACGCCTCCGCCCACACCGTCGATCTCACCTTCACCGTCATCCCCGGCGAAATTTACCACCTCGCCGCCGTCGACGTCTCAGCCTACCCTCCAGAGGCGCAGGCCGCCATCGCTCGAGACAGCAAACTGCAGCCCGGCGTCGTCGCCGATCAGGATGCAATCCGGGAGATCGAACAGGTCCTCGCCCATCAACCTCGCGCCCCAGGCGGAAGATTCAGCATGAAGGAAGACCGCGAGCATCACCTCGCAACCATCACCGTCACGCCAACTTCTCCGAAGCACTAACGCCACAGTCGACACCATCCCTACACCCTTACCCCGAGGCAATCGCATGCAACGTCGTGGCAGAGTTCTCCTCCCCGTTCTGGTTCTCTTCTTCGCCCTCCCCGCCGTAGCCCAGTACACCGTCGCCAGCGTCGTCTTCCACAACCCCGCGCCCTACACCGACGCCGAGCTCCTCGCCGCCTCCGGCCTCAAAATCGGCCAGCCCCTGGCCCATGACTCGCTCGTCAACGCCGCGCACAACCTCCTCGACACCGGCCTCTTCGACGACGCCCAAATCAATCTCACCGGCCAGACCAAAGCCCGCACCGTCGTCTTCGACCTCAAGCCCATTCCGCTCTCAAAGCTCCTCCCCATCAGCTTCGAAAACCTCGTCTGGTTCACCCCCGAAGAGCTCGCAGAAGGCCTCCACACCCGAGTCCCCCTCTACCACGGCGTCGCCTCCGACGCCGGCAACTTTCCCGACACCCTCCAGACCGCACTCCAGCAAATGCTTACCGAAAAGAGCATCACCGCAACCCTCTCGCACGCCATCATCGAGCCCACCACCCTGCACCCCCTCCGCGTCGTCGACTTCACCGTCGACAAGCCTCAAATCCATCTCGCCACCGTCCATCTCTCCTTCTCAGGCCCTCCCGGCTCCGCCTCCGCCCTCACCCCCGGCCTCCGGCAAGCCGTCAACAAGGCCACCCGCACCCCCTTCAACGAGGGCCTCTCCGGCATCACCCTCGAAGACCTCCTCCTCGCTCCCGCACGCAACGCCGGCTACCTCACCGCCAGGCTCGACAGCACCCAACGCACCGTCGCCGCCTCAGACAACGGCCTCGCCGTCACTTACACCACCCGCCTCGTCTCCGGCGACCCCTACAAAATCTCCGCCCTCACCTGCGCACCCACCCCCATCTACTCCGCAGCCGACTTCACCCGCGACGACACCCTCCACCCCGGCGACCTCGCCAACGCCTCCGCCCTCGCCAAAATCGAGCTCTCCATCGAAGTCTCCTACCGCGCCCACGGCTACCTCGACGCCTACCTTCTCCCCTCCCCCACCCTCGACGACACCACCCACACCGTCACCTACACCCTCCGCACCATCCCCGGCGACGTCTACCACCTCAAAAGCGTCACCCCGCTACACCTCTCCCCCGAGGCCCAAAAAGAGTTCGACGCCGGCTGGCTCATGAAGCCCGGCGACGTCTACAACGAGAGCTACATCACAGGCTTTATCCGCTCCAACACAGCGCTCCTCCACCTCGCCACCTACACGGCAAGCTTCCAGTCCGCCGCCGACCCCACCACCCACCAGGTAGACCTCACCATCAACTTCATCCCCCCCGCCCGCTAACAAAACCAGGCTCCCGGTGAGCCTAAACCGAGCTCCCCAATCCCCAACCTCCGTAGTCAAAACCCCTTCGGCCTCTCCCTTGCCACACCAAACGCGCCCTCCATAGCCATCCCCGCCTCCGCGATCGTCCCCTCATCAAACAGCCGCCCCACCAGCGACACACCATGCGGCACCCTCCGTGGCGTAGCAAACTTCATCGCCGGATGCTTCGGGTCCGGAGCCCAGTCACTCCGAGCCTCACTCACCTCCACAAACCCCGCCCGCAGCGTCAGCGAAGGGTGCCCGGTAAAGTTCGTAATCACCAGAAACTCATCCCGCAAACTAGGCACCAGCAGCAGATCCACGCTAGCCATCACGCGCTCCATCTCCACGGCCACCATCCTCCGCAGACGATCCGCCTGCACAAAATCCACCGCACTCAAGAACCGCGACTGCCGAAACGTATTGGGCCACGCATCCGGAACCTGCATCTTCAACTCGTCCACCTCGTGATTCAGCGTGATCTCCTCAAACGCCGCCGCACTCTCCGCAAACAGAATCACATTCAGCGAGTCATACGGCCAATCCGGCAGCGACACCTCAACCAACTCCATCCCCAGCTTCTTCACCGTCTCCATCGCGGCCCGATCCACCTCCGTAGCCGGAGCCGTCTTCATCCACTCCGGAAAATACCCGATCTTCAACCCCTTCACACCCCTCAACCAATCAAAGTCCAGCGCCGCCGGAATGCACGCGACATCCTTCTCATCCGGCCCCTTGATCGCCTCCAACACCAGCATCGTGTCCTTAACCCCGCGCGCCATCACGCCCAGCTTGTCGCACGTCCAGCTCAGCGTCATCGCCCCCGTCCGAGGCACGCGCCCAAACGTCGGCCGCAGCCCAGTCACCCCATCCCGCATACTCGGTGACACAATCGACCCCTGCGTCTCACTCCCAATCGCAAACCCCACCAGCCCCGCGGCCACCGCCGCACCGGGCCCAGCGCTACTCCCCGACGCCCCCTCATCCAGATTCCACGGATTCTTCGTCTGCCCACCAAACCACACATCGTTCAGCGCCAGCGCCCCCAAACTCAACTTCGCCACCAGCACCGCCCCCGCCTCATTCAACCGCGCGGTCACCGTAGCATCCTCCACCGGCACCCGCTCCCGAAACATCTCCGCCCCCCACGTCGTCCGAATCCCCGCCGTATCCAGCAAGTCCTTCGCCCCCCACGGAATCCCGTGCAGCGGCCCCCGATACTTCCCCGCCGCAATCTCCCGATCCGCCGCCCGAGCCTGCGTCAGCGCATGCTCCCGCGTCAGCGTAATCACGCAATTCAACTCCTTGTTGAACCGCTCCAGCCTCTCCAGGTAAATCTTCGTCAACCGCTCCGAGGTAAGCTTCTTCGTGTAAATCCAAAAAGACAAACTCGACACCGGAGCATACGCAATATCCTCATCGCTGGAGGGAAGCCCAGGTTCCAATAAGCTAAGAACACCCGCATGGTGCGGTGCCCGATGCACGCCCACCACCGCGGCCACACCCTGCGTCTTCGGCATCAGCGGATTCCATACCGTAGCCGGCGCCACGTCATACCCAATCGCCACCTTCCTCGGTCCTACCCGCCGCTCCAACACCGCTGCCATCGACTGCCGCCAGTTCCCCGCAGCCTCCGCCAGATCCTTCGCCGACATCTCCACCTGCACCAGCTTCTCCGCCTGCACAAACGTCTCCACCGATACCTCCGGCCCCGTCGCGGACGACGTCCCAAACGCCCCCGGAGCTCCCGGCACACTCGGAATCTGCGGCCCACCCGGCTGCGGAGTCTGCGCCCCCGTCTTCGTAGCCATCGCCGCCGCCATCAATCCCATCGAACCCTTCGCCAGAAAATCCCTGCGTGAACGCGCCATGTTTCTCCTCGTCCCAACCCAAATCTAAAAATTACGGTGCTGCCAGATATACCACGCTCCACCCACCCCCTTTCACCGCACCACAACCTCAAGCCCCACAATTTCCCACCTAAAACCTTGTCAAGCCCCCTAACCTGTTCAAATCATCCTAAACCACACAAACCAAACCAGATAATAAATCTCAAAACTTGGCATAATCCCAGTCCCAGCTTTCTATAATTGAGATAGGGGCCAAAATATCAGAGACACCAAATCGTCTCCCCGCGCACATGGATCGTCTAACCCCAATGTTTTGAGCATGATGCCCCTAAAATCACTGGAATCAAGATTCTAGAGGTTTTTGAGCCTGTAACCTGTTGATTCCAAAGATCAGCCCAAAAACAGGGGGGGGTGGGGGTCCCTCCCTCCCCCCAAACGGCACCAAGGCCGGGATCGCTCCCGGCCTTGGTGTGTGTTCCATCTATTCTCTCGATCAACGGTTCGTTATGCGTTAGCTGCGTTGGCTGCCTCGGCCTCGTTCTTGGCCGTATCCGCCTCAGCCCGGGCGACTTCATTCTCCCGGTCCTTGGCTTCCTTCAGAGCCGCAATATCCCGCTCCTTCTTCGCCTCCGCAGAGTTCCGGCCAAGTTCATCGGCCATCTTCTCCGTGGTGAACGCCTCGATCACGTCGCCAACCTTGATGTCCTTGTAGCCGGCCAGATCGATACCGCACTCGACGCCCTGACGGACTTCCGAGACATCGTCCTTGAACCGCTTGAGCGACGAGATCTTGCCCTTCCAGACCTCGACATCGTCGCGCAGCAGGCGCACCTGGTTGTCGCGCTTGATGAGGCCATCCGAGACCTGGCAACCGGCAATCTGTCCGACCTTGGTGATCTTGAACACGTTGAGCACCGTTGCGCGCCCAGCATAATTCTCCTTGAACACCGGCTCCAACAGCCCATACATCGCCTTCGTAATCTCGTCCTGCAACTCGTAAATAATCGAGTGCAACCGGATGTCGACATTCTCGCGTTCCGCAATCTCGTTAGCCTTGCGGTCCGGCCGAACGTTGAACCCGATCACCACGGCATTCGACGCCGAAGCCAGCAGGATATCCGATTCCGTAATCGCGCCGACGCCTGAATGCAGCACCTTCACGCGTACCTTCTCGGTAGACATACGCTGCATCGAATCGGCCAGCACCTCGACCGAACCCTGCACATCGCCCTTGAGGATGAGGTTGAGGTCCTTCACGCCCGCCTGCTTGATCTGTTCCGCAAGCCCTTCCAGCGACACGCGCGAGCTCTTCGCCAGCTGCGCTTCGCGTTCCTTCATCTTGCGGTACTGCGCAATGCCCTTGGCCTTGTCGCGGTCCGCCATCACCAGGAACGTATCGCCAGCATCCGGCATCGACTCCAGGCCGAGGATCTCGACTGGTGTCGACGGTCCCGCTTCCTTGATCTCCGTGCCGCGATCGTTGAACATCGCGCGTACCTTGCCGAACGTATTGCCGACCACATAGCTATCGCCAGTGCGCAGCGTTCCGTTCTGTACCAGGATCGAAGCAACCGCACCACGACCGCGGTCCAGCTTCGCTTCGATGACCGTACCCACCGCAGGACGTTCCGGCTGAGCCTTCTGCTCATTGCTGTCCGCAACGAAGCAGATCATCTCTTCGAGATCATCAAGATGCAGCCGCTTCTTGGCCGACACCATCACGAACTCCGTGTCTCCACCCATCGACGTAGCCTGCACGCCGCGAGCAGCGAGCTGGTTCATCACCTTGGTTGGATCAGCTTCCGGCTTGTCGATCTTGTTCACCGCGACGATGATCGGAACCTTCGCAGCCTTCGCATGATCGATCGCCTCAAGCGTCTGCGGCATCACACCATCGTCCGCAGCAACCACGATAACGACAATATCCGTGATCTTCGCGCCGCGAGCACGCATGCGAGTAAACGCCTCGTGACCGGGTGTATCGAGGAACACGATCTCGCGGCCAAACGCCGGAGAATCGGGCTTCGTGATCTTCACCTTGTACGCGCCAATGTGCTGCGTAATTCCGCCAGCTTCGCCAGCCGCAACATCGGTAAGCCGAATCGCATCCAGCAACGAAGTCTTACCGTGATCAACGTGACCCATGATCGTGACCACAGGAGCACGCGTCACCTCGACCATGTTCGAAGTGTCTTCGAGGAAGCCTTCAATCGCCTCGTTCTCCAACTGCTCTTCGACCGAGATCACGGTTGCGTCCGCGCCAAACTGCCGCGCAACGTCCTTGACGAGTTCCCCGTCGAGCGACTGGTTCACCGTCACCATCACGCCACGCATCAGCAGCGTCGCAATCAGATCCTTACCGCGAACATCCAACTTCTCCGCGAGATCCTTCACCGAGATTCCCTCGGTAACCGTGATCGTCTTGGTGATCGGAACGTCGCCCATCGGAATCTGTGCAGCGCCTGCGCGCGGAGCATAACCCTTCAGCGCGACTTCCTTATTCTTCTCGTATCGCGGAGCGCCGCGACCGCGTTGTCCAGGACGAGCCGGACGACTCGGAGCAGCAGCTTCCGTCGGAGGCAGCAAACCACCACCCGGAGTTGTTCCCGGACGAGCGCCGAAGCCTGGACGACCTGCGCCAAATCCCGGTCGAGGAGCAAACCCTGGTCCACCAGGACCTCCGCCTGTACCGGCTGGAAAGGTGCGTGTCGGATGCATGGGACGGCGAGCGCCCGCAGCCATTCCCGGACGAGAGCCCGGAGCTCCCGCACCACCACCCGGAGCTCCCGCTCCGCCCTGATAACCCGGACGAGGACGCTGGAAGATCGGTGTCCTCGGTCCTCCCGGAGGAGGAGGAGGAGCAAGATACGTAGGACGAGGACCTGTCTGCGGCATGACCACACGACGCGGAGCCGGCACATTCGCCACCGGAACCTCAGGCGCCGCAGCCACCGGCTCTGGTGCCGCCACAACCGGCTCGGCCACTGGAGGCACAGCCGCTGCCGCAACTGGAGCAGGAGACGCAACGACTGCCGGCTTCACGACGACAGGCTCCACTGGAGGTACTGACGCAACGGCCGGAGCCCCAGGCGTCGCCGCTGGGCGAGCCACAACAGCCCCCGCAACAGGACGGCTGGCGATCGCGGGCACCGTATAGCTCGGAGCTGGCGGACGAGGAATAGGCACAATGCGCCGGGGTGCCGGTGCAGCAGGAGGTGCAGCCACAACAGGTGCCGCAGGCGTACTGGCCGGCGCCGCATGGGGCGCAGCCTGGGCCACAACCGGCTTCGCCACAACGGGAGGCCGATGGACTGGAGGCGCTACCGTGACTGCCGGACGCGCTGGAGGCGCAGATTTGGCAGCAATTTCCGCTTGTTTGCGCTCAAGAATCGCCTTCAGCGCGTCCCCGGGCTTGGAAACGTGCGACAGGTCGAACCGGGGCTTGGTTTCCACCGCAGCAGCACGTGGCGCCGCACTGCGCACTCCGCGATTGAAATAGCCGCGCACCTTCTCGGCTTCATCTTCCTCGATGGAGCTTGAATGCGTCTTTTTCTCGACGACGCCAACCGCTGTCAGAGCATCCAGAATGGATCTGCTCTTGACTTCTAACTCACGTGCAAGATCGTTGATGCGAACTTTGCTCATCCGTCCCTTTTCAGTTCCACTACGCACTTAGCTGTTCATAATCAGCCTCAATCGAAGTAGGAGTTCGTACAAGGTTATTATCCCTTGAAACTGTTAACTTTTCAGCCGTTTGGCTGGTATTTCTAAAAACCTTGCAGGTCAGACAGTGGGTATTCGCCACGATCGCGCCCGTCATTTATCGATGCCCTCGTCAGAGACTTCCTGTGCCTGATCGACCAGTTCGTCTACGGTGTCATTGTTCAGTTCAATGAACGCCTCGCGAGCGTCACTTTCGTCATTCGCGTCAATGGACGAGAGTTCGTCCTCAACATCCACGAGATCCTCGGCTGAAAAATCACTGATCTCCTCTGCGGATCCAGCATCTGCAGCCTGCTCGGCGAGAATCTCTTCCGGTGTATTGGTCATGGAATGCGCCTCGTCCCCTGCATCATCGGATGCCGCAGCCGCCGCGATAGCTTCTTCGCCTTCGATCAGAACTGGGGAAGCGGGAACGGGAACCGGTCTCTCTTCGCCCTCCTCGTACTGGCCAAAGTAGTGGCGAACGGCAACCGCGATCTTCTCGACTGTCTTTTCACCGATGCCTGAAATTTCACCCAGTTCCTCGGCGGTCATGTCGGCAAGCGCTTCGACAGTGGTGATTCCTGCGGCGATCAGCTTCTCCATCACGGATTCGCCAAGTTCGACCACCTGCTCGATAGGCGTCGACGGACCACCGCCCATGGCCTGCATCTGCTGCTCGACCTCCTGGCGCTTCTCCTCTTCGCTCTTGATGTCGATCTTCCACTGCAAGAGCTTCGCTGCAAGGCGAACATTCTGGCCCTTCTTGCCAATGGCAAGCGAGAGCTGTGTATCGTCAACGATCACTTCGAGCTGCTTCTCTGCAAGGTCCGTAATGGACACGCGAGAAACCTTTGCAGGCTGCAGAGCCTTCTCGGCGAAGGTCGTAATCTCATCCGAGTACTCGATGATGTCGATCTTCTCGCCGCGCAGCTCGCGGATGATCGACTGCACACGCATGCCCTTCATCCCGACACAGGCGCCGACGGGATCGACGTCCTTGTCGCGGCTCATGACGGCGATCTTGCTACGCTCTCCAGCCTCGCGCGCAATGGCGCGGATCGTCACCGTGCCATCGTATATCTCAGGAACTTCCGACTGGAACAGGGACTGAACCAGCGCTGGAGCGGCGCGCGAGACAATCACCTGCGGTCCTTTGGCAGCGCGGTCGACGCGTAACAGCACCACCCGGACGCGCTCTCCCACAGCAAACTGCTCCAGGCGGGATTGCTCACGCTTTGGCATTCTCGCCTCGGTCTTACCCAGGTCGAAGATCACATCCATCGGCTCAAGCCGCTTGACGGTCGCGGTGAGGATCTCTCCGGCGCGATGCGCATACTCGTTGAATACCGTATCGCGCTCAGCCTCGCGGACCTTCTGGAAGATGACCTGCTTGGCCATCTGGGCGGCGATGCGGCCGAGAGGCGTGGTGTCCTTGTAGAAGCGGAGTTCGCCGCCAACCTCAACCTCGGGAGCAAGCTCGCGAGCCTGCTCGAGGGTGAGCTGATTGTCGGGGTCCTCGATGAGTTCGGGTGTTTCAACGACGGTCTTGTAGACGTAGGCGCGAATCTCGCCCGTTTCACGATCCATCTCGCCGCGCATGTTCTCGACGGTCTTGTAGAACTTGCGGGTTGCGAGGGCGATCGCATCTTCAACCGCGTTCACCACGATCTCAGGGTCAATCCCCTTCTCGCGGCCCAGAATCTCAATCGACTGATACAGAGCACTTGCCATGTCGTCTCTCACTTCTTTCGCTCGGCGACTTTCATCGCCAATCTTCAGTTTCTGCTGCTTCTAAATCTCTGCTACCAGATTCGCCTTTTCGGTATTTGCCAGCGATATCTCGATCGTCTGCGCTGACAACGCCTTCTTTGTCTTACCCTTCTGCTTCACTGCAGAGAGATCGAGGGTGATCGTCTTTCCGTCAAAGGCAGTCAACCTGCCCGTGAAGTGGCGGTTATTATCGACCGCCGTAAACGTCTGAATCTTTGCGAGACAACCGAGAAACCGCTCGTAATCGTTCGGATTCAGCAGCTTGCGTTCGAGGCCAGGAGAGCTTGCTTCCAGCGTGTATTCGGCTCCGGGGATGAGATCCTCTACATCCAACACCGTCCCGAAATCCCGAGCGAAGCTGGCACAATCCTCATGCGTTACGCACGAGAGCGTCTCGACAGGAACTCCCTTGGGCAGTCCTGCTTCCTCGTTGGATGCAGCTTCCGCGGCGAACTTGGCCCGAGCTTCGGCATCCTTCTCGAGGAAGACGCGCAGCGTGCGGTGCTTTGCACCACCGGTGAACTCGAGGTCCACGACGTCGAGGTGGTGCGAGGCCGCGATGCGGTCGGCGGTGGCGCGAATTGTCTCAATCTGCAAGGCCATAGAGCGTCTTGTGGTGCTTGAGTCTGGCGGTTGCTATCAACGTCCGCCAAACTGGATTTAGAGCAAACAAAAAGTGGGCTCTCGCCCACTCCTCTCTTCCGCCACTTTCCGGTGCCATCACGGATACAATCTGCGGCAGAACAAATTCGTCTGCTTCCCGGATTTTAGGCCAAGTGAAGCGAAAGTTCAACTCCTGCGTCAGGAGTGCAACAATAGAGAAGTATGATCCAAACTCAAATTCCCGAAGCGCTCACGTTCGACGACGTGTTGCTGGTTCCCGCATACTCTGACGTCGTTCCCGCCCAGGTAAGCACGCAAGTGCGGCTGACGGCGAACATTACCCTCGCAACGCCGCTGATGTCCGCCGCAATGGACACCGTGACGGAGTCGCGGCTGGCCATTGCCATGGCGCAGCAGGGCGGTCTCGGCGTGGTGCATCGCAACCTGAGCATCGAGCAGCAGGCTGGCGAGATCGACAAAGTGAAGCGGTCGGAGAGCGGGATGATCGTTGATCCAGTGACGATCGAACCCGAGCGTCCGATCTCGGATGCGCTGGAAGTAATGCGGCGGTTCAAGATCTCAGGCGTTCCCGTGACCAAGCAGGGCAAGCTGGTGGGCATCCTGACGAACCGCGATCTGCGCTTCGTGTCTCGCACGGATATTCCGATTGGCGATGTGATGACCAAGACCAACCTCATCACCGTTCCGGTTGGAACGACGCTCGAACAGGCAGAGCAGATCCTGCATCAGCATCGCGTAGAGAAACTGCTGGTCGTCAATGACGCGTATGAGCTGAAGGGCTTGATTACGGTCAAGGACATTCAGAAGAAGTTGAAGTATCCGAATGCGAGCAAGGATGAGCAAGGACGACTGCGGGTTGCAGGTGCGATCGGAGCCACGGGCGACTATCTGGAGCGCGCTGCTGAGCTGGTGAAGTATCGGGTCGATGCGCTGGTGATCGATTCCGCACACGGACATTCGTCGCGCGTGCTCGAAGCGGTCGCAGAGGTGAAGAAGGCGTTTCCGGAGGTTGCGTTGCTGGCCGGAAATGTTGCGACGTATGAAGGAACGATGGCGCTGATCGACCACGGAGCCGATGCGGTGAAGGTAGGCTTCGGACCTGGGTCAATCTGCACGACACGCATGGTGACAGGCGCGGGCATGCCGCAGGTCACAGCGATCTCGGAGGCGTATCGCGCGGCCAAGGAGCGCGGCGTTGCGGTGATCGCCGATGGCGGCATCAAGTATTCAGGCGACGTCACGAAGGCGATTGCGGCGGGCGCTAGCGTGTGTATGCTGGGCTCGCTGTTTGCGGGCGTGGACGAAAGTCCGGGGGAGACGATTCTCTACCAGGGGCGGACCTTCAAGACGTATCGCGGGATGGGCAGCCTGAGCGCGATGGCGCAGGGATCGGGCGAGCGGTACTTCCAAGGCAAGGATGACCTGGAATCGGTCGGCGGGAGGGCGTCGATCACGGCTCGCGAGGGCAGCGGCAACCGGCTGGCGAAGTTTGTGCCCGAAGGGATCG